>Ga0182027_10010112_pt1 | contig 13456 bp, 11 predicted proteins | sample 712E1DmetaG_FD_121300 | JGI IMG/M metagenome (GOLD analysis project Ga0182027, IMG submission 121300) | Permafrost microbial communities from Stordalen Mire, Sweden - 712E1D metaG (Illumina Assembly) | ecosystem: Environmental > Terrestrial > Soil > Wetlands > Permafrost | place: Sweden...
ACGCGGGCGTTCGGCACGTGGTCATGGGAGTCGGAGGCAGCGCAACCACAGACGGTGGCTCGGGGTTGCTGCGTGCGCTCGGGGTGTGGTATCGCGGCGGCTCCCCGGAGCCACTCCCCGGACCGATCCCCGATCTGGCGGCCGTCGACTTTGCGAGTCTGGACGTGCGCCTAGCGGAGCTGGAGCTGCGCGTGGCCTGCGACGTCACCAACCCACTCCTCGGCGAGCAGGGAGCGGCCGCCGTCTATTCCCTGCAGAAGGGCGCCTGGCCGGAGGATACCTCGTACCTGGAAGCCTGGCTCACCCGCTACGCCGACCTGCTGGAGGCCGCCGCCGGTGTGCAGGCACGTGAGGAACCCGGCGCCGGCGCCGCCGGCGGGACCAGCTTCGGGCTGATGTGCCTGGCTCCGCATCTCCGCTCGATCGAGCTGATCCCCGGCGTGGAGCTGGTGATGCAGGAGACGGGCTTCGATGCGCGCCTCGCGGTGGCGGACCTCGTCATCACCGGCGAGGGCCAGGTCGATGCGCAGACGGCTTTCGGCAAGACGGCCCTCGGCGTGGCCAGGCGCGCGGCCGCGGCCGGGGTTCCGTGCCTGGCGGTGGGCGGCGGCGTGACGGCGGAGGGAGCGGCGGTTCTCGCGGGCCAGGGCTGCATCGCGGTCCCGGTCGTCGACCGGCCGATGGCGCTCCGCGACGCCATGGCGAAGGCAGCGCCGCTGGTCACGTCCGCCGGGGAGCGGCTCGCGCGACTCGTCGGGGTCGGCGCGCTGGCGGCCGAAAGGCAAGCGTCGCCCGCATGAGCCCGACGGCTCGACCGCAGGTCGGCCGATCGGCTGCGCCCGCCAGGTCGGCTATGCCCGCCAGGTCGGCTGCGCCCGCCAGGTCGAAGCCGAAGTCGACCTCCCGCCCCCGAAAGCTCGGCCCCGAACAGGTCGCCCGCGCCTGGGCGCGCAAGCTCGACGCCAAACGCCCGGGCCTCGTCTCCTTCGTCCTCGATCGGCTGGCCGAAGCCAACGGCCGACCTGTCTGGCAGCCTCGCCTGGACCCCGTGAGCGAACTGATCCTCACGATCCTGTCCGCCAACAGCGCCGACATCAACGCCGAGGTCGCCTTCGAGGCGCTCCGCGCCGCCTACACATCGGCCGCGGCGCCCGTCGCCGCCTCCACCGAACCGCGCGCGCTTCCCGGCTGGGGCGGCCGCGGCCTCCCGAATCTGCCCCCGCCCGACTGGTCGGCTGTGGAGGCGGCCCCGCTGGCCGAACTGACCGACGTCATCCGCCCCGGCGGCATGGCCAACCAGAAGGCGCCGCGCATCCCGGCCGCGCTCAGCGCCCTGCGCGCCAACGGCGGCAACTACTCGCTGGACTTCCTGGCCGCGAAGCCGCCGCTGGAGGCCCGCGACTGGCTGGCCGCCATCCCCGGCATCGGAAAGAAGACCGCGTCAGTGGTGCTGCTGTTCAGCTTCGGCACGCCGCTGATGCCCGTGGATCGGCACGTCCTGCGCGTCAGCCAGCGCATCGGCCTGATCCCGCCGAACGCGGACCCGGACCAGGCCCACGACCTGTACCTGGCGATGCTGGCCCCCGAGCAGATGTATGAGGCCCACGTCTCGCTGATCACCCACGGCCGCCGGACGTGCCACGCCCAACGCCCCGACTGCGAGCACTGCCCCGTCGCCCCGCGCTGCCGCTACTTCGACCCGAAGGCGGAGTAGGTCGCGGGCCGTCGGACATTGCTCGGCGCCAGCAGGCCAACGGCAAGGGCGGCCGAGACCCCGATCGGGACGATGACGACGGCGCCGACCGCGACGCCCAGTTGCACCGCGGTCATCAGCGACAGTGCGAGGCCGATGAGGACGGCCACACGACCCGGCGATCCCAGCCAGATGAAGATCCCGACGACGATCGCCGGAACGGCGTAGAGCTCAGCCACCAGGAACAGCCCGATCAGCGCCCACGCAGCGTCCCGGCCATCGCTCGTCTGGAAGTAAGTGATTGCCTGGGCGGCCGCCGCGAAAGCGCCCATGGCTGCCAGACCGATGCCACCGATCGATCGCAGAGGCGATGCCAATCGCCTTGCGAGTGGGGGCACTCTATCGACCCTTTCGGTCCTGGGAGGGCGAAGTGCGGCGCGGACGCCCGTTTGTTCCAGGTAGTGGATCGGCGCGACGAGCACCATCCCGGCGAGCGCGATCTGGATGCCGGCCACGTACACGAGCAGCGGTTCGACCGCGAAGACCGCGATCGCCACCACGACAGCGAGGCCAAGGAGCATCTTCAGCCAGGTCACCGGCCACGCGTATCCGTAGTGGAGGCCCACACCTGCGGCGGTAACTCCGATCGTCAGCCCGCCCAGGACAAGCCAGACCGGCACGAAGTCCAGGCCCATCGCAAGCGCCGCCACCACGACACAGAGCAGCCCGAGCAGACCGGTGTAGATCAACACCCACGCGAGCAGCCGCACTCCTAGCGGCAGGATTGCCTTCGACGAACCCGGCTGATCCACAAGCATCTGGCGCTCCATCGTTGGTCTGACGGAAGCTTCGCTCGATGTCGCGCGACCCGGTATCGCCTGGGCGACACCCGACTCGCCGGGTGGCAGCTGCGGCCATCTCTCCGGCGGCGACCCGACACCTCGCATCTGTCCGGCTGGGCCGAACAGGAATCGGCGATCTGGCGGGTTCGGCGGACCCCACGGGCTCATCGTGTCTCAACGAGGGCCCAGACGGGACCGATTACTCGTCCCAGCGACCGTCTCGGTCGGCCAGCGGCCCGATTCGCTCCGGTGCGCATGCCCGAGCCACGCATTCGCCCCGAATCTGTCCGGCTGGGCCGGAAATCTGCAGGATTGACGCCGGTCGTCCCAGGCAGCCGTGCCACACCGCCGCGCCGCGCGCTGGCCGCCAGCCGCCGGCTCGCAGCGCCACTCCCCCACCTATACTCGCGACAACGAGACCGGCGCTCTCGCGGGGAGGCATGCAGCGCGAATGAACGAGCACAGGCCGCGACGGATCCTGCTAGTCGACGACGACCCGAACCTGCTCGTCGTACTGGCCGAGCAACTCCGCGAGGATGGCTACGACGTGGCGACTGCCCGTGACGGCCAGGAGGCGCTGCGGCGCCTGGATGCCGGTTGGCCGGACCTGATCCTCCTGGACCTGATGATGCCGCGCATCGATGGCCTGGCCCTGGCGCGCCGGATCAAGGCCGAGGCGGACCTGCAGATCATCGTCCTGTCCGCGATCGACACGGCCGACAGCAAAGCTCGCCTCCTCGACGAGGTCGCCGAGGACTACGTCTCCAAGCCGTACCACTACCCCGAGCTGCGGGCCCGAATCCAACGCGTCCTGCGCCGGCTGGGCGACCGCATCCCGCGTCAGTCGCTGGTCCTGGGGCCGAACCTCACGCTCGACCTCCATCGTCGGGCCGCGACGGTGGCCGGCACGGACGTTCAGCTGAGCCCGACGGAGTCGCGGCTGCTCCAGACCCTGGCGGCCAATCTCGGCGACATCGTCACGACGGAGACTCTCCTGGCTCGCGGCTGGACCGAGACCGAGGAGGCCGACCCGTCCTACGTCTGGGTATCGATGCGCCGGCTGCGCCAGAAGGTAGAGGTCGATCCCGGCAAGCCGGTCCACCTTCTGACCGTTCGGGGCGTCGGCTACCGCCTGGTCGCGAGCCGTGACGACGCCTGAGCAGCCTGCGGCCGAAGTCGACCGACCGGGCGAAGCCGAACGCTCGGCCGACCGCCCGGAAGATGCGCGCGCCCGAGGTCGCGGCCTCGACCTGCCGTTCCGCGTTCTGCTGACGATCGGCCTCATCGTCGCGGCCCTCCTGCCGCTCGCCGTCTTCGGAATCATCGTCATCGCCGCAGGCTGGGAGAGCAACGAGCGCGCCGTCACCAGCCTGCTGGCCCTCGCCATCGCCGGGGCCGGCTTCTTCGGGTTGCTCGTGGCCGCCCTGGTCGTGGGCAGCCTGACCGCGCCGCTGCGCCGCATCACCACCGCCGTAGAGCGCGTGGCGGCCGGCGAATCCAGCCCGCCGATCCATCTCACCGGCGACGACGAACTGGCCCGTCTGGCCGAGAGCCACAACCGCATCGCCGCCGACGCCCAGCGCCGCAACGCCGAGCTTGCCGCCCTCCTGACCGCGATCGCCGCCTACGCCCCGAGCCAGGGAGTGGCTCCGCTCCTGGCCCAGGCCGAGCGCGACGCCCGCCAGATCTTCAGCCTGATCGATTGCCAGGCCAGGCTCGGGAGGGCCGACGCCGTCGCCCGTGAGGAGCGGATCCCCGGCGACCCGGGCCCGGTCCGGGCCGAGATACGCGCCGGCGCCGAAACCCTGGGGGTGCTCACCGGCCATGTGCCGGCGACCCGCAACTGGGGGCGCGCCGACCAGGATCTCCTCGAGCTGTTCGCCAGCGAAGTCGGCGTGGCCCTGCGCAACGCCGAGCTGTTCGGCCGAATCGAGAGCCAGAACGCCCAGCTGCGCGAGCTCGACGCCGCCAAGGACGAGTTCCTGCGCGGCGTCAGTCACAACCTGCAGACGCCGCTGACCAGCATCCGCGCCTACGTGGAGCAGCTCCGGACGACCACAACGGACGCCGAGACGGATCGCCGCTTGGCGATCGTGGCCGAGCAGTCGGGCCGTTTGACACGGTTGGTTCGCCAGCTCCTGACCGTCACTCGCCTCGAGGCGGGGGTGCTGCGCGCCGAGCCCGAGGTGATCGCGATGGCGCCACGTGTCCGGCGCGCCTGGGAGGCCCTCAACGCGACCGGCGCGACCCTCGAGCTGACCGACGATGCCCGCGGCTGGCTGGCCGTGGCGGACCCGGATCAGCTGGACCAGGTGCTGTGGGCGCTGCTGGACAACGCCGTGAAGTACGGCGGGCGCGAGGGCCGTGTGGAAGTGGCCGTTCGCGTCGACGACGCGATCGATCGGATCCACGTCACGATCACCGACCATGGGCCGGGAGTTGCCGAGGCGGATCGCCGGCGCCTCTTCACCCGCTTCACGCGGGGCGCGGGCCAGCCCAGCGGCGAGGGCACCGGACTCGGCCTCTACGTGTCGCGTCAGCTCCTGCAGGCCATGGGCGGCGAGCTCTGGCTCGAGCCGGCGAAGACAAGCGGGGGCGCAGCCTTCACGCTCGCGCTCCCGGGGGAGCCGCCCGCCGACGAGGGCTGAGAAGGCCGCGGGCGAGTGGCTGGGAGGGTGGATCCGGGCCGCCGCGCCCCCAGGCGGGGGCTGTGCGCGCCGTCAACCGGGTCCCGTGCGCGGTCCGCCGCCTGGCGTAGTGTCGGGTACGGTCGCTGGATTGCCACGGTCGGGGAATGTCCAGAGCGGCCCGGCTGGTTCAGGATTCCGCAAGGGAGGCCCGCCATCGTGGCAGGCATGTAGCGAAACACGGCGCCCATTGACCGGGGTTCAGATCTCTGGCCGGGTGCCGACAACTAGAACGGGTGCGCCAGTCGCACCTCATTGGTGCTACGCAGGAAAGGCAATGGGCGGCAGACCTGGGTTCTTCGGGGGCTTTCGACCGGGCGACGCGCCGGAGCGCGACGTCGAGTTCGGCCCCGGCTCCGAAGCGCAGGAGGACTCTCCGTTCATTCGGCTGGGCGACCCTCGATCCGGCCGAAACGACGGCGAGTTCGGCACTGCCTCCGGCTTCGACCCCGTTTGGGGCACGCTCGGTGCGCCGGTTGCGCAGGCCAACGACCCGTGGCGAGAGTCGCGCGAAGACGTCGAGGCCGGACCGATCGTCGACGTCGAAATCTTCGGCAACGGCTTCCAGATCTCGGGCCAGATCTGCACGGGCCAGTTCCCGCGACTGACCGATTGGATGAACATGCAGCAGGGGTTCATCCGGCTCCAGGAAGCGTCGCTGGCCCACCTCGGCCACGGCAACCTGCCGGATCCCGACCATCAGAGGGGCACGCTCTGGGTCCGCCTGGACCAGATCGTCCTGGTCGCGGAGCGCACCGTCATGACGACCAGTCGCCCCGGTGCCCCGGTCGTCCAGAAGGAACGCCGCAAGACCACGATCGTCACGCCCGGCTACAGCCTGCGCGGCAACCTCCACGTCCACGCGTACGGCTCGATGAAGCAGTTCCTCGAGTCCCCGGACCCGCACTTCATCCCGATCACGGAACTGACAATCCGCTGGACGAGCGATCCCGCCCTGGTCAGCCGCTTCCCGTTCGCCCTGGTCAGCCGAGAGCAGCTGATCTCACTGCTCGACGAGCCTGCCATGCCGGCGGGCGAAGGGTCCCAATCCCAAGGGGACGAGGCGGAATTGCCGCTGCAGCAAAGGTGGGGCGCCGCCTGAGGCGTCCGCGCCGGTAGTCTGCGAAAGGGGCAGGCGGGGCGGCCCGGGGAGCCCGGGGTGCGGCGCCTGCGATCCTCAGCGCGCCGGCTGCGTCGGGAGTTGCCGCCTCACCTGGACCACTCGCTCCATCTCGAGATCGGCCACGACCACGCCCGGGCCGTCCGGCGCCTGCGCGATCACGGTCCCCCACGGATCCACGATCATGCTGCGGCCATGGGTCGGCACGCCGCCGCCGATGCCGCATTGCGCCGGGGCAACGACGAAGGCGCCATTCTCGATCGCTCGGGCGCGCAGCAGCACTTCCCAGTGGTCCCGCCCCGTGGCCTCGGTGAAGTTCGCGGGCACGGCCAGCACCACCGCCCCCGCGGCCGTCATCTCGCGGTAGAGCTCCGGAAAGCGGAGGTCGAAGCAGATGCTGAGGCCGATGCGCACGTCCGCCTCCTGGGCCACGCCCTGCATCACCGCCACGACGCCCTGCTCACCGGGTGTCGTCCGCGCGGACTCGCGATCGGACGGGCCGTTGTCGATAGAGACGTCGAAGAGATGCCGCTTGCGGTAGGTCGCGCAAACCTGGCCGGACGGGTCGAGCAGGACGGAGGTGTTGTAGGGGCGCTGTGGATCGGCCGATCGTTCGGCCAGGCTGCCCAGCAGGATCCACGTGTCGAGGGCGCGTGCCAGCTCGGCGAAGGGTTCGGTCATCGGGCCGGGGAGCTCGCCGGCCGACTCTCGCAGGCCCGAGGCAGGGCCGCGGTACAGGAACATCTCCGGCAACGCCACCAGCTGCGGCGTCATCTCGCCGGCCTGCCGGACGAGCGCGACCGCCCGCTCCACGTTCGCGGCCACGTCCTGGTCGGCGGCGAGCTGGACCAGCGCCACTCGTAGACGGCTCATCGATGTTCCCCTCCCGCATCTCGGTCTGATGTCGCCGGACCGTGCCGGCCACCTTGCGTCGATGGTACGCTCCCCGCCAGGAGGCTTCCATGGCCAACCCTGTTCGCGCGGATGCGTGGCAACTTCTGACGGAATGGTCGCCGAGCGAGGCGCTTCGCAAGCACGGCCTTGCGGTCGAGGCGACGGTGGCGTGGTATGGCGCCAACCGCTTCGCCATCGCCGGCCCGGAGCTCGAGACCTGGCGCGTCGCCGGACTGCTTCACGACTTCGACTACGAGCGCTTCCCCGAGACCCACCCCATGCGCGGGGCCGAGGAGCTGCGGCGTCTCGGCTACCCCGAGGTCGTGGTCGAGGCCGTCCTGGGCCACGGCGACCACACCGGCGTCCCCCGGACGAGCCTCCTGGCGAAGACCGTCTACGCCTGCGACGAGCTTTCGGGCTTTGTGATCGCCGTGGCCTACGTTCGGCCGAACCGGAGCCTCGACGAAGTGGACCCGCACGCCGTCGTCAAGAAGATGAAGGACAAAGGCTTCGCCCGACAGGTCCCGCGCGACCAGCTCGTGCGCGGCGCCGAGGAGCTCGGGGTCCCGTTCGAGGAACACGTCGCGAATGTGGTGGCCGGCCTCAAGACCATCCGAGAAACACTCGGCCTTTGAGACGACGCGGGCCACGCCCGGCTGCCGTCCCGAGGGTCCGCCGCGCGGTTCCGACCAGCACATCGATCCGTCCTCCTGCGGTGTTGCCAGGACGCAACCCGGTAGCGGAGGCTTCGGCCGCAGACGGACTGTCTTGAGGGGCGGCGGACGAAGGCGCGGGCGGGGCGGACGAGCGGAGGCGCGAGTGCCGGCGGTCAGGCGCGATCGGCGACCACCGGCACGCCGGGGAAGGCGGCGGCTTGCTCGTCGGTCGCCCGGACCCAGTCGAGCAGGTCCCGGTTTACGATCAACGTGCCGACGTCCCGCAGAGTCAGGGAACCTCGCACGGCAAACCCCAGCGTTGCGTCCGAGAGCGGGATCATCGGGCCGCGCGACGTCAGGTACGGCAGCGGCATCTGGCCAGGCGCGGCGTGCAACAGACCCAGGGCGCTGTACGGGCCGATCTGGACCTGCAGCCTGTGGCGAACGGTGCTGATGCGGCGGGCCTCCTCGCCGCGAGCATCGGATGTTTCGACCGCGTAGAGGATCGAGCGGTCGACCTCGCCGTCGCCGAGGTTCACGACGGTGTCGTCTTCGAAGCTCTCGACGTAGGCCTCACGGATGACGACCGACTCCGTGCGGTTCAGCAGGTCGGTGAGGCGCTCCCCGGTGCACTCCACGTAGCCGATGAATCGGCGACCAAGGGCGTACCCGATGAACGGGATGAGCACGGAGGCTCCTACTGCTCGAGGTGGCGATGCGGGCAAGCCCACGGAAGAGATGCCGGCAGGTTAGCGCGACCCCTCCGCCCCTCCACTCCCATAAAAGTACGGGTGGGGCGGCGGCGCACCGCGCTGCCCGGGGCCGAAGGATCCGGGCTCAGCCGTTGCGCAGGCTGCTGGTGTCGACCACCTCGAAGTCGGCGCCCGTCAGGGTCTGCAAAAGGTGGAGCTGGTCGTCGTTCCAGTGTGAGCTCGGCTCGCCGGTGATGTACCAGGGCGACCCGTTGTCGGCCAGGATCATGCCGTAGCGCTTGAGCGCGGTCAGCACGACCCGTGCCTGGGGTCCGAAGCCGGAGATGTCCACGGAGGCCTTGAGGCGGACCCGAAGTCCCATCGGCGGGAGGTTCGAGCACGGGTCGGCGGTCTGGTGTCGGGCGGGGTAGATGTAACCGCAGGTGGCCGGGGCGGTGAAGCGGATGGCATGGTTGATGACGCCCGACTGCACCTGACTGTAGAGGACGAGCCCCGGCAGGATGGGCAGCCCGGCCGCGTCGGCGCTTGTCCAGCCGGCGGGTCGCAGGGCGTTCGATAGAAGGTTCCAGATCGCGCCCGAACCGGCATGCCAGGTCGAGCCGGACTTGGTGGCGTCGTACAGCTCGTACAGCCGGCAGGCGCTCGTGTCGAGCAGCAGCATGTGGCGGTCCGACCCCTTCTCGATCTTGGGGCTGGCCGGGATCGGGTACGGACCCGGGTCCGACTCGTCGGCATAGTCGAAGCTGACCTTGTACTTGGGCGTGCTCGAGGTCACGACGTTGTAGGGGATGCCGTCACCGATGGCGTCGAAGTCCGGATGCAGCGGTTTGGACGCGCCTATGGCGTTGATCATGGCCGCCGAGTTGGCGGCGACCGGCAGCTTCGAGATGTCCCTGTTCCACACGTTCGAGGCCGGGAAGATCGGACACGGGGACGAGCTGGCCGGAGCGCGCGTCGCGACCGCAGTTGCGACCGGCGTCAGGGTCGGGTTGGGTGGCGAGCCGCCGCCCTGGGTAGCGGGCGCTGACCCGGTGGCGCCGTTGCTCGCGTTGGCGATGGCACTGGCGAGGGCCGGGAATGTGGCGGTGGCGCCGTTGCCCGGGCTGGAGGTCTCGTCGGAGGCGGCGACTCCGGCGCCCGACGCGCCGGCGCCCCCGGTCGGGCCCGCGGTGGGAGGGCCGAGCTGGACGACCGCGAAGGCGAGGACGAGCAGGCCGGCCGCGCCGGCGACCAGCAGCGGCAGAGGATGGCGTAGTCGCATGCGTCGATCCTACGGGTCGCCACGTGAGTTGGCTCACGCCGAACGTCCCGGCAGGCCGATCCGTACGTAAGCCCGAAGCAACGAGGCGAGGCTGCTGCGAACCCCCAAGCCGCAGGACCGCCACAGGAATGGGGGCATGGCGGCCCTGCGGAAGGGGAAATATGGCCCGCCCGGGCCGGAGGACCGCCAGAGGGAGGAGGAGAGTCGGCGGCCCTGCGGACAGAGCGATCATCGGCTAGCTACTCAGCTTGCCGGCGTCGTACTTCCGGCAAACTCACTTAGGTTCTGCGAAACCGTCTTCGCGCGTCTCTGAGATCCTGTCAGCCCTTAATGGCCCCACTGAGGCCGCTGCCCCGCAGGAACATCCGCTGGAAGATCAGGAAGAGTGCAATCGGGATAACCGACGAGATCAGCAGCGCCGCGAGGAAGATGTCGAGCTGCGTCGAGGGCTCCAGGGTCGGGAGTCGCACCGACAGCGGCTGCAGGTCTGGATTCCGCAACACCAACAACGGCCACAGGTAATCTTTCCACTCTCCTATAACGGCGAAGACCGAGACGACGCCAACGATCGGTCGCGACATCGGTAGGACAATCGACCAGAAGAGCCGGAACGGACCGGCACCGTCGACCCTGGCAGCCTCGAAGATCTCACGGGGCAGGCTGTCGAAGAACCGCTTCATGATCACGATGTTGAACGCGCTCGCTCCCGCCGGAAGCCATACCGCCCAGAACGTGTCGATCATGCTGATATTCAGAAAAGGCACATTTACGACCGTCAGATACAGCGGAACCAGCAACACGATCGAAGGAACGAACAGAGTGGCCAGCACCAAAGCCATGATGAGGCTTCCGAACCTCGGGCGGAGGACTGAGAGCGCATAAGCAGCGGACGTCGCAACCGTGATCTGAACCAACCAACATCCCACGACTATCCAGACGGTGTTCATGAAGTAGTGATCGATGTGGGTCTCTGTCCAGGCAGTTACGAGGAAGCTCAGGTCAAATCCATGCGGCCACAGCGCCATGGGCGTACGCAGGGTGTCCTGAGTCGGGGTAATGGCCGACTTGGCCAACCAGAGAAGAGGGCCCAGGCCAACGACGAACAGAAAGGCCAGTGTCACGCCGTGAATTGTCCGGAGGGTCCGACGGATCGCTGGGCGATGCCAGTCCGCGATGGAAACGATGCGCCGTTCGACGTCGGGGGCACGCCGGCGGCGACGCTTGGCAAGTCTCGACATCATGAGCTGGTACTCCACGACCGGGTGAGCCAGAAGTAGACCGCAGTGAATACGCCGAGGAACGCTGCCAGCATCACGCTGAGCGCGGCCGCCATGCCGTAGTCACCACCGAGGCTGTTCTGGAACGCGTAGTGGTAAATAAGGAGCAGCACGGTAGTCGTCGAATTGGCCGGGCCGCCACCCGTGAACAAGAAGGGCTCTGTGAAGAGCTGCGCCGTGGCAATGAACTGCAGGATCAACGTGATGAAGAGAATCCCGCGCAAATGGGGCAGCGTGACATGCCAGATCTTGTTCCAGATCGAGGCACCGTCAACTTCGGCCGCGTCATAAAGCTCGGTCGGAACGCTCAGAAGAGCGGCCAGGTAGATGATCACCGTTCCGCCGGCGGCGGCCCAGGTGGCCTCGAGCACGATCGATGGCATCGCGGTGCCCGGGTCTTGAAGCCACGGAAACGGCCCTAGCCCCACCCAACCGAGCATCGTATTGAAGACGCCGTTCGGGCTGGCGTCGTAGAAGAACCGCCACAGGAGCACGGAAACCACCGGTGGAATTACCACGGGCAGGTATGCAAGGGCGCTGTACAGCCCCTTGAAGTGGCGCGCCTCGCTCATCACCACAGCCAGCAGGAGCGGAATCGGGTAGCCGAAGATCAGCGCGAGCAACATGAAGTAGAGCGTGTTGGAGACGGCCGTCCCGAACAGCGGATCCGAAAGCACGTTCGCGAAGTTGTTGAGGCCTACCCACGTCGGCGGCGAGACGAGGTTCGTTTCCTGGAAGCTCATTACGAGCGCTCGCCCGATCGGGAACCAGGAGAAGACCCCGAAGATGACCAGCAACGGCAGCAGGAAGACAAGGGTGCTCAGTCCGTCCCTGCTGACCCAGGTCCGCATGCCACGGCGCTTGGGCTTTGACTTGCGCTCGCTGCTCGCTGCTGCCGTTGCTGCAGCTGGAGAGCTCATGCCTGGGTTTCTGCCTTTCTGCTCGTCACCCGCCACGCACCAGAGCGTGGAGGATGCCCAGTCTGGATGGGAGGTGCGACGGGGGCCCTCCGGGCGGGGCCCCCGTCACTGGTCGTCGGGTTATTCGCCCTCGTCCGGTTACTCGCCCTTGTCGATGGCGGTTTGGACTTGCGTGTTCGCCGCGTTGAGAAGCGACGTGATATTGGCGTTCTTGTTTGTCAGAACTGCCTGGACGACGGGGTCAAGAAGCGAGTACAGCGTCTGAGTACTCGCTACCGGCTCGCTGTCCAACGGCTGGCTGAAGATGCTGTTCATGAACGGAGCCATCTGGGCCGTGGGCACGTTGATGTAGCTCGCGATCCAGGTCTGGTCCTGATCGTAGATCGCCTTGGTAAAGATCGGCAGGGCCGGCACGCCGACGGGCTGCTTGTTGGCCTGCAGCGCCTTGGCGTTCTCGACCGCGTCATTCTGGTTGGTCATGTCGTCAAGGTAGTAGTAGTTTATCCAGTCGACGGCCGCGTCTCGCTGGGCCTCTGTCGTGTTGACGTTGACGGCCGCAAGGGTGCCGCCGCCCATGAGGGCAGCTGTCGGGACACTGGCGAGCGGAACGGTAGTAATACCGTAGTCAGCGGGATTGAGGTTGTCGTTCTGGATCATCGTGGTGTAGAGATCGGAGCCACCCAGGAACATGCCGATCTGGCCGGCGCAGAAGGCCTGGTTGATGGTGCCCCAGTTGTAGTCGAAGGTGGAGCCCATCGAGTTGTCAGTCCAGCGCAGTTGCTGGAGCCACTGCAGGGCCGCAATGGTGTATGGGTTGTTAACAGTCGCTGTGACCTTGCCGTCGCTGCCAACGCTCTCCATGCGCCCGCCGAGGGCGTAGGTCAAGGTCGACAGCTGCCAGCCACCGGTATTCTGCGTGGCCATTTGGGCGAACCCAGCGACTTTGTCCTTCTCAGCGATGGTCTTGGCATCGGCGCGGACATCGTCCCAGGTTGTAGGCGGCTTGTCGGGATCAAGGCCGGCCTGCGTGAACAGCGTGCGGTTGTACGTCAGGGACATGCCATATGCCGCGGTCGGCACGGCGAAGATCTTGCCGCTGCTATCCTGCCCGTTCACGAGCAGGTTCGGGTTGAACTGGTCGGCGTCCGGCAGAGCCCGCACTCGGGAGTCGATGTTGACGATCTGCTGCTGCGCGATCAGGCCCTTGCCATCGGTGAAGGGGATAGTGAATACGTCCGGCAGCGTGCCGGCCGCGAGCTGGGCCGTGAAAGTCGTGGCCAGCCACTGGTACTCCTGCCCCTGGACGGTGATCCACGGGTACTGGGCCTCGAACTCGTCAACCCGAAGGTTGAAGGCGTCGAAGGCAGACTGCGTGCTGCCCGGGAGCAGACTG
>Ga0182027_10010113_pt1 | contig 13456 bp, 10 predicted proteins | sample 712E1DmetaG_FD_121300 | JGI IMG/M metagenome (GOLD analysis project Ga0182027, IMG submission 121300) | Permafrost microbial communities from Stordalen Mire, Sweden - 712E1D metaG (Illumina Assembly) | ecosystem: Environmental > Terrestrial > Soil > Wetlands > Permafrost | place: Sweden...
CGTCTGATCCATCATGTGACTCCACTTACAGTGCGCCAGGGTGTTGTTGTAATAGGCCGACAAGTCGGCGTCAGCCTGGAACAACGCTCGCGCCCGCGCCGCCCAGTCGTTCGCCGACGCGCGGCCCTGCTCCGCATACAACTGGTTCTTCGCCACCGCGACATACAACTCGGTCACCTGCGCGGCGGCCTTCGCCGGGTGCACCACGAGCTCAAAGAATGCGTCGCGCGCGTCTTCTGGCAACTCCTTCGAGATACGCTCCGCCCGTTCGACGATCGCGTCGTACTCGGCGACCACCCGGTCCGCCTCATCGTAGCTGACCAGGCTGTAAGTGGACGGCTCGAGCAGCTCCGGCTTGCGCCGCCCGTTGTATTTCAGTTCCGCCGAGACGATGTCCGCGATCTCTGCCGCATGCGCCGGCCCGAATTGCCGCTCCGCCCACAGCCGCGTGAACTCGCCCAGCCGCTCCTTGGGCCACCGCGCCGGGTCCCAGGCCAGTTGCAGGAAGAACTCCGTGGGAAACTCCATGGGCTTCAGGTCGCCCACATTGACGATCCAGATGCGATCGGCGCCGTACTCCCGGGCCAGGTTCATCTGCTCCCAGACCTTCGGGATCGGGTTGGTGTCGATCCACTTGTAATTGCGCGGACCGCCGACATAATCGAAGTGGTAGTAGATACCGGCGCCGCCGCTGCGCTGCCGTTCGGCGGGAGTCGGCAGCCGGCGTATGTTACCCCAGTTGTCGTCGCACCACAGCAGCGTCACGTCGTCGGGGACGCGCATGCCTTTCTCGTAATACTCCTGCACTTCCTTGTAAAGCGCCCAATCCTGCGGCACCTTAGTAACATCGGGATTGACTTCGGCCGCGAGGATCTTGCGCTGATCCGCGACGATTCCTTCGAGCAGGGCCGTGTTGGCGCTGGCGGACATGGGCATGTCGCCGTCGCCGCGCATCCCGAGCGTGACGATGCTCTCGTAACTCCGGTTGCGGCGCACTCCCTGCTCCCAAAAGGCCCGCAACACCTCGGCATTCCTGGTGTAGTCCCAAGGCCCCTGCCCATGCCGCTTCCACTCCTGCTGCGCCCGCAGCATGGGTTCGTGATGCGAGGTCCCCATGACGATGCCCCATTCGTCGGCCAGCTTGGGATTGAGCGGGTCGTCTTCGTTGAAGGCGTTGTTCCACATGGCGGGCCAGAGGTAGTTGCCCTTCAGCCTCAGCAGCAGCTCGAACACCTTTTCGTAGAAGGCATGGTTGTAAGTGCCGAACTTCTCCTTGACCCACCCACTAAGTGCGGGCGCTTCGTCGTTCAAGAAGATGCCGCGGTATTTCACGGCCGGAGGCCCTTCGACTACCGTGCCCGGCCTGACATACAAAGCGTCCCGATGCCGCACCGGCACGTCGGCCCACCAATACCACGGCGAAACGCCCAACTGCTGCGAGAGATCGTAAATGCCGTAGATGGTTCCGCGCTTGTCGCTGCCGGCGATCACCAACTTACCCGGAAGCACCTGAATCAGGAACGATTCCCACTTACCGGCGATGCGCGCGCTGTCGATCTTGCCCTCGCGCGCCAGCTCGTCGATGACGCGGCTCTTGCCCAGCGTGCCGACCAGAATTGTGCCGGCCTCGTGGGACACCGCGGGCGCGGAGCCCGTGACCCGTCGTATGTCGTCCCGAAGATCGCCCACCGCCCGCACCACGCCCGCGTAGTCGCCGGCATCCACGTAGATGGGCGCGCCGGCGACCGCGAAGCTGCCCGGGCTCGGCGCCTGCGCGACATATTGAGTCTGTGCGAAGAGCGCGCATGCGAAGGCCAGGCCGGCGACGAGGGGTTTCATTTGTTGTAGGCTCCAACTATATTAGAATTCAAAGGCAGCCATGAAACAACCGCTCGTTCTCGCCGCGCTCGCCCTCCTCGCCACTGGTTCGCTCGCGGCCGTGGACCTCAAAGTAACCGACAAGGAGTACCTGGACGCGCCGGGCCTCAGCGTGGTGCTCTACCACAACGTTTTTGACGGCACCTTCGGCGACCAGAAGATGAGCGCGCTCGAGATCATCCTCCATGACAACCGTATCGCCACCAACGGCGATGTCCGCCTGCTGCCCACTCCCGGGCAATGGGATCCCGGCCCGGTCTTCGCGCGGCGCGTGGCCGACAAGGCGAACCGCCGGCTGACGGCAAATTGCTCCTATCCCGGCCTCGCCTATCGTCTCGAAGTCACGGCCGAGGCGGATGGCGTTCGCGTCGCCGTGCACCTGGATCAGCCCCTGCCCGCGGCGCTGGTGGGGCGCGCGGGGTTCAACCTGGAGTTCCTGCCCTCGGCCTACTTCGGGAAGTCGTACCTCCTCGACCGCGATTTCGGCGTCTTCCCAAGACATCCGGGCGGGCCGATGAAAGACGGCCAGCCGCAGCCGCTGGCCTCCGGGCAGAGCATCACGCTCGCCCCCGAAGATCCGCAGGTGCGCGTCACCATCGCCGCGGAAGGCGTCCCGCTGGCGCTCTACGATGGCCGCAACCGCGCGCAGAACGGCTGGTTCGTGGTTCGCAGCCTCATCCCCGCCGGCCGAACGCAAGACGCGTTGGTCTGGCACATACGGCCGCACGTGATTGCCGGCTGGGTGCGTCCGCCGGTGATCGCGCACAGCCAGGTGGGGTACCGTCCGGAGGGCGAAAAGGTCGCCGTTCTCGAACTCGATCCTGCGTTCGACGCACCGAAGACCGCGCAGGTTTTGAAGCTCACCGAAGCGGGCTACGAGAAGGTCTTCGAAGGCCCGGCGCAGCCCTGGGGCAAGTGGCTGCGCTACGCCTACGCGCGGTTCGACTTTTCCGCCGTGCGCGAGCCCGGCCTCTACGTGCTCGAGTATGGCGGCCAGCGCACGGAGCCCTTCCGCATCGCTCCCGACGTTTACCGCAACCACGTCTGGCAGCCCAGCCTGGACACCTATCTGGCGGTGCAGATGGACCACGTCTCGGTCCGCGAAGCCTACCGCGTATGGCACGGCGTTTCGCACATGGACGACGCCCGCCAGGCTCCGGTGAACTACAAACATTTCGACGGCTACGCGCAAGGCCCCACCACCGATTCGCCCTTCGAGGCCGGCCAGCACATACCCGGCCTCAACCAGGGCGGCTGGTACGATGCCGGCGACTTCGACATACGCACCGAGAGCCAGGACGCCGCCATCATCGACCTGGCCTGGGCCATCGAGACATTCCACCTCACATGGGACGAGACCACCGTCGATGAGAAGGCGCGCACGGTCGAAATCCGCAAGCCGGACGGCATTCCGGACGCGGTCCAGCAGGTGGAGCACGGCGTGTTGCAAGTGCTCGGCCAGTTCAAGGCAGTCGGCCACAGCATCCCCGGCATCATCGAGCCGACCCTCGAACAGTACACGCACCTGGGCGACGGCGCCTCCTCGACCGATGGCAAGATCTACGACGCATCGGCCGCCGACGGCTTCCACTCGACGATTCCCGACGATCGCTGGGCCTTCACCACCCGCACCACGCCGCTGCAATATGCCTCCATCGCCGCGCTCGCCGCGGCCAGCCGCGTTCTTCGTGGCTACGACGATGCGCTCGCCGCCGAGTGCCTCGCGACCGCCGAGCGCGTCTGGGTGGAGGAGCACAAGAGCGCGCCGGCGCTGTTCCATTCCTTCAACACCACGGGCGGTCCACTGACGGACGAGGAGATCAAGGCCGCCGTCGAACTGCTGCTCGCGACCAAAGGCGGCACCGTGTACCGCACTCGTCTCGCGGAGCTCGGGCCCGAGATCCGGCGGCGCATCGGCGGCGGGGGATGGATCGCGGTGCGCGCGCTTCCGTTCCTGGACGCCGCGTTCTCCAGCCAGTTCGAAGCGGCGGTCGGCGAGTACAAGACCCGCCTGGACGCCGAGCTGGCGCGAAACCCGTTCGGCGTGCCCATGCGCATCGGCAGTTGGGGCGGCTCCGGAAACGTGGCCGCGTTCGCCATCCGCATGTACTTCCTGCACGCGGCGTATCCTAAGATCGTAGGACCCGAGTACACCTTGCGCGGCGTGAGCTACCTGCTGGGGACGCACCCGGTGTCGAGCGTTTCTTACGTCTCGAGCGTGGGGACGCGGTCGAAGCTGATCGCGTACGGCAACAACCGCGCCGATTACACGTTCATTCCGGGGGGCATGGTCCCGGGCTTTGTGGTGGTGGATCCGGACTTCCCCGAATCGAAGGAAGACTGGCCGTTCCTGTGGTTCGAGAACGAGTACGTGGTTCCGACGGTGACGCACTTCATTCTGGCGGCCAATGCCGCGGACGCTCTATGAACTTCATGCATCGCCGGCTGTGCCGGTCCGAGCGCTGGAAAAAGACCGTTGAAGCGTATATCCTGCCCTGGACCCTGGAGGGCGTCGAGCTGGGATCGGACGTGCTCGAGGTCGGCCCCGGCCCGGGCGTCACGACGGACCTGCTGTCGCCCCGCGTGGCGCGTCTGACCTGCGTCGAAATCGACCGCCGCCTGGCCGATTCGCTTTCGCAGCGCACGGCCGGACGGAACGTGACCGTATTGTGCGAGGACGCGACGGCGATGCCGTTGCCGGACGCGAGCTTCGACGGAGCGGTCTGCCTCACCATGCTGCACCACGTGCCCTCCGCGGCTATGCAGGATCGTCTGCTGGCGGAAGTCGCGCGCGTGCTTCGGCCCGGCGGCGTTTTCGCCGGCACCGACAGCCTCTACAGCTTTCCTTTTCGCCTGCTCCACCTTTTCGACACCATGGTTCCCGTGGATCGGGCCGGCTTTGGGAAGCGGCTCGAGGCTGCGGGTTTCACGGAAGTGCAGGTGGACGTGAACCCGTATGCGTTCCGGTTCCGGGGCCGGCGTCCTCGAGGCTGACCCGGCGCAGCCAGAACGAACCCGCCGTGCGCACGGTCCCGGGCGCGCGCTCATAGGCCAGCACTAGGGGCGCGACGCTCGCGCCTGCGGGCGTTGCGAACTCGAACGCCGCCATCCGCCAGTCTTCGCTAGCCGGCGCCTGCCACTCCGCCCCTACGGTGCGCCAGCGCAGGCCGGTCGCAGGCGGCAGGTCCTGGGTGCGGTACTCGAACGCCAGCCGCCAGCGCCGGCCGGGGGCGAGCGCGACCCGTTGCAGCAGGACCATGCAGTACTCCGGCTGTTCTCCGGAGAACGCGAACCGCAGACCGCCCCGGGCAGGTTGCCAGACGATGCGAACGCCCTCGACGCCCTGCGGCCGCCAATCGAAACCCCGGCTCAGCGGGTCGCTCGAGAAATCGCCGTTGGTGAGGTGGGGACCGCGCTCCGGGTCGAGCGGTGCGAAGGGAATCCAGCGCCTTGCGGCCAGACGGTTCCACAGCCGCAGCGCCGTCTCCGGCCGGCCGGCATCGAGGAAGCGGTCACAGTAGAAGGATACGGGTTTTGCGGCGTCCCGCCCGGCGGTGTCGAGCAGCGTACCGATGGCCGTCTCCGCCGGGCCGAGCCGCTGGTTGTCGAGCAACAGGGAGATGTAGCTTTCGAGAACCGCAGGCCGATCGCGCAGGGCGGTCACGGCTTCGGGCGCGTCCTCGGCCAGGTTCCAGGCGAGCCGCGCCAGCGGCCGGGGATCGCCGTAGGCCATCCGCGCCGCCCCGTGCAGCCAGGGCCAGAACTTCTCCCGGCTGTTCCCGCGGAAGTAGAAGTTCACGAGCGACCAGCGGGGAGCGTAGGTCTTGTCGACGCGGGCCGCCTGGAGCAGGCAGCGCTCGGCGCGGGATCGAGCGCCCTGTAGTTCCGCGTCCAGGCCCAGCTCGATCCACGCCTTTGAGTCGAAGGGGCTGACCGCGACCTCGCGCTGGAGCAGTCGGGTGCGATCCGCGCCGTCGAGCGAGGCCAGCGTTGTGTAGTTCCGGGCGTCCCCCGGCGCCAGCCGCATCGCGATCTCGCTGGCATGGCGGCTTCCGGCGCGCGCCAGGTGATCTTCCCAACCCGCGATGACCGATGCGCCGAGGCACACGGTCCATGCGGCCAGGGCGGCCAGGCCTGATAGACGAGAGAGCAGGGGATGCATCCACCCATTGGATCGGGAGAAGCCCGGAGATTCCCCACTCAGCGTTTTCCCCTAGCTGGCGCCTGGTCTTTGCCCTAGCCCTCTCACCTTTCGAGGGTCCGCTACCGATCCTCAATACAGAGGCCGCGTGGGCTGGCCCCGCTCATCAGGAGGAGACAATGCGTTCCATGCTTTCCAGATCGGCAGTTCTTAGCGTGCTGGTTGCGGCCACAGCAGTAGGAGCCGCGTGGGCGGCTGCGCCCGCTATCGGCATCGCCACCACCCGAGGGGATTTCCAGATTGACCGGACCAGCGTGTCGGGCAACGCTACGATTCTCGATGGAAGCCTCGTCGAGACGGGGCGCAGCGGCTCGGAATTGCGGCTGTACGAAGGGACCGGGGTGCGTCTGGGGGAGGACTCGCGGGGGCAGGTGTTCCGCAACCGGCTGGTCCTCGAACAAGGATCGGCGCAGGTAAACGCCCGCAAAGGATACGCCATTGACGCGGCGGGCCTCGAGGTGCAGGCAGCGCCTTCCTCGGCGGCGCAGATCAGCGTTGCCAGCCAGGGCCGGATCGAGGTTGCCGCCATTTCCGGGGCGGTGCAGGTGAAGAACGGGACCGGTGTGCTGCTGGCCCAGGTCCTGCCGGGCCGGGCGCTGGCCTTCAGCCTGCAGGAATCGGGCGCAGCCCCGCCAGAGAGAGTGACTGGCGTGGTGACCGAGAGGAATGGCCACTACTTTCTCACGGACCAGACGGCGGGGGTGCGGGTGGAACTGGTAGGCTCCGACCTGGGCAAGCTGGTTGGCAAGCTCGTGGAGGTCACGGGGACGCTCGACACCGCTGCGACGCCCGCTCCGTCGGCGGCCCATGTCGTCAATGTGATTGACACCAGGGTGATCGTGCAGGGCCCGAAACTGGCCCGGGCGGCGGCCGGCAGCGGACACGTGCTCTCCCGTGGCGTGATCATCGGCGGCGTTGTCGTCGCGGCTGGCGGCACTGCGGCCGCCATCGCATGGACCACCTCGGACACGACCCCCAGCGTCAGCCGGTAACGAGCCCATCTCCTCGCGTCTACGCGCCTCCGCCCCGTGCGGAGGCGCATTTATTCCAACCCTTCCTGCCCCAAGGACTTATACCCTCATTTGGGGCGTTCTCCCCGCCTGCTCCTGTGCTATAGTATGAGGACTGCCTGTTCATTTTCTTAACGCGACTTAATGCTCGCTGCTGGGGATCGAATCTAACGAGAGGTGCTGCGGATTGAGACAACTGCTTATTTGTGCGGGACTGTTAGGGCTACCGGCCGTGCCGTGCTTCACCCAACAGCCCAGCCAGCGGTCGATCCCAAAGAACGATCCCCGACTTCCCCTGCTGCAGGCGTTCTTTCGGCAAGCGCGCAGTCCGCTGGACGGACTGGCTCAGGACTTCCTGGAAGCGGCTGACAGCCATGGCCTGGACTGGCGTCTGCTGCCCGGCATTTCGATGGTGGAAACCGGATGCGGTAGAACAGCGGTCGGAAAGAACATCTTCGGCTGGGATTCCGGACGAAAGCGGTTTGCCTCGTTCCGGGACGCGATCCAGTTGGTCGCCTCGCGCTTAGGCGATTCTAAGCTCTATCGTGGCAAGGACTTAGCTCAAATCCTCTCGACCTACAACCCCAAGCCAGACTACGCGGGCCTGGTGCGTTCGGTGATGAGACGAGTCGGCCCCTCCGCCCAGGCGAAGCCCCGGTTCTTAACCGAGGCGAGCCTCAGCCCATTGACCGTATCGCCAGATATAACCCGCCCAGAACCACAACAGTAGCCAGGAATCCGACAGCCCACGGCACCAACCGCGAGGCTGCCGAAGAAGACGCCTGATCGTCCTGCTTCATCGTATCGTCCAGAGTGTCGAACATGGCTCATACCTCCTGAAACCAGCCGCCTCTTCCTCGAAGGAGCCCGGCGGACTTGGTACTGCGAGATCATTCTAGACCCAATTAAGGCACAGGGCACGCAAAAATTGTGGAATGCAGTACCGGGACCCGCAGAACTTCGGTCCTAGCCTCTTTGGATTGAGATAAAAGGGGTTAGCGGCGATCCAGGGCGCGTTCGATCTGGTCGGGCTCCCGCGGCAGAGCGCCGCTCAGATTTCGAGCGCCGTCCTCGGTCACCAGGAGCGTGTCCTCGATACGTATCCCTATTCGTTCCTCTGGGATATAGAGACCCGGTTCGATGGTGATGACCATTCCGGCCTGCAGAGGATCGAGGAATGAGGCAGGCGGGTCGTCGTGCACCTCCAGGCCGACCCCATGCGAGATGCGGTGGGTCAAATACCGGCCGAGCGTGCCTCCGTTGAGGTCCCGCCCATGGCCGTCGAGGTAGTCGCGAGCGATCTGGTTGAGGTGCGGCAGGGTGGCGCCGGGCTTCACCCCGGCGATCGCCGCCTTTTGCGCTCCGAGGACGATTTCGTAGAGCTCTCGCTGGCGGGGCGTGAACTTGCCGTTGACCGGGACGGTTCGCGTGATGTCGGTGGCATAGCCGCCACATTCGGAGCCTACGTCCATGAGCACCAGTTCCCCGGCCTGCATGTGCCGGGCGTTTTCGGAATAGTGCAGAGCGGTGGCCGTGGGCCCCGACGCGACGATGGGAGAATAGGCGTCGCCCTCGCAACCGCGCTCGAGCATGAGGGAGGTCATGGTGGCGGCCAGTTGGTATTCGAACAGGCCGGCCGCGATGCGCCGCCACGCCGCCAGGTGCGCCTCGACCGCAACGTCGGTGCTTTTCCGGATGGCCTCGATCTCGGCGGCCGACTTAACGGCCCGCAGCGGCCCGAGCTTCGCCTCCGCGTCGGCCAATTCGCGCAGCGGCGCCAGAGACTTGAGGCGGGTGAGATAAGGCTCGCGCAGGACGGCCGCGATCCGGGGGCTCGACTCCAGGGCTTTGGCGAGCTGAGACTCGAACTGCTCGACAGGCAGCACGTCCTGGAATCCGGTGACGGTGCGGATATCGGAGTCGCCCGCGGCCGGCTGCGGGCCGGTGTATTTCTCGCGCTCCGGGTTGCGCGAAGGCAGGAAGAGAATCTCGCGGGCGGGGGCGAGCAGCAGAATCGCGCCGGGCTTGAGCCAGCCGGTCAAATACCGGAAATTCGGCTCCTGAATGACCGCGGGCGAATGCTCTTCCATCTCCGCCGCGGTTCGGCCGAACAGGACCAGCACGGCGCCGCCGATGGATTTGCGCGCACTCTCGCGGCGGGACTGGTATTCCTGTTGCGGAATCTGGGCGGTGAGCGCGCAGGCGGACAAAACGAGCGCCGCCGCCGCGGCCCGGATGTGGTCCATACCGACAGTATAGTTTCACTCCGCATGCGCGGCCATAGTAGACTGCATAGAAGAAGGGGCGTTGAGTCGAACCTCGCTGGTCAGTATCGTGGAGATTAATATGCGAACTGAATGGATAGCACGGCGCGAGAAGGATCCCGTCCGCACGCAGATGCACTATGCGCGGCAGGGCGTCGTTACGGGAGAGATGGAGTATGTGGCGGGGCGCGAGAGCCTTGAACCGGAGCTCGTCCGCTCCGAGGTCGCGCGCGGCCGCATGATCCTTCCGGCGAACATACGGCACACGAACCTGGAGCCGATGGCGATCGGGGTGGCGTCACGCTGCAAGATCAACGCCAACATCGGCAACTCGTCGGTGGTTTCGAACGTGGACGAGGAACTGGCGAAGCTGCACTACTCGGTCCACTTCGGCGCCGATACGGTGATGGACCTTTCGACGGGCGGCGACATTCCGGGCATCCGCGGGGCCATCATCCGCAACTCGCCGGTGCCGATCGGGACCGTTCCCATTTACGAGGCGCTGACGCGGGTGCGGCGGATCGAGGACCTCACGGCCGCTCTCATGCTCGAGGTCATCGAGGAGCAGGCCGAGCAGGGCGTGGACTACATGACCATCCACGCCGGGGTGCTGGTGCAGCACATCCCGCTGACCACGCGGCGCGTGACTGGCATCGTGAGCCGCGGCGGCTCGATCCTGGCCGAATGGATGGTGAAGAACCACCGCCAGAACATGCTCTACGAGTGCTTCGAAGACATCTGCAAGATTTTCCGCAAGTACGACGTGACGTTTTCCCTCGGCGACGGACTGCGGCCCGGCTCCATCGCCGACGCCAGCGACGAGGCGCAGTTCGCGGAGCTGAAGACGCTGGGCGAACTCACGCGCAAGGCCTGGGAGTACGATGTCCAGGTGATGATCGAGGGCCCCGGGCACATTCCGATGGACCAGATCCAACTCCAGGTGGAAAAGGAGATGGAGATGTGCGACGAGGCGCCGTTCTACACGCTGGGGCCGCTGGTGACCGATATTGCGCCGGGCTACGACCACATCACCTCGGCGATCGGCGCGGCGATGATCGGCTGGTACGGCGCGTCGATGCTGTGCTACGTGACGCCCAAGGAGCACCTGGGGCTGCCGAACCTCGAGGACGTCAAGCAGGGCATCATCGCCTACAAGATTGCGGCCCACGCGGCGGATGTGGCGCGGCACCGGCCGGGCGTGCGCGACCGCGACGACGAGCTGTCGCGGGCGCGGTACCGCTTCGACTGGAACCGGCAGTTCGAGCTGTCGCTCGATCCGGAGACGGCGCGCTCGATGCACGACGAGACGCTGCCGGACGCCGGTTTCAAGGACGCGCACTTCTGTTCGATGTGCGGTCCGAAGTTCTGCTCGATGAACATTTCGGCGAAGGTGGAGACGTTCACGGCGGCGGAGGCGGAGGCGGTGGTGAAGGGGGAGGGGTAGGGATGTTGAAGCGCATGGTCATTTTTCGTTTGCGGCGCGATGCTTAGCGCTGCCAACCGCACCATCGAGGAGCCGCGCTCGCACCGCGGGCGTGTCTTCGAAAACGCCGCAACGGGTCAATCCAATGAGGTCGGATTCTCCATCAGGTTCTTTGTCCAGGAAGTACGTGTACAGAAGATAGTACTGTTTACCTACCGTGAGATGCTCCGCAGCAAAATTATCCTGTCCCATGTGCCTGCCCGGAAATGGGTGGACCCGAAACACGTGCCCGGATTCCCACTGAATTGGGCTTTTCAGCACGTCGAGTAGCTTTACAGCCTCAAATTCACCCTGTCCGTAGCCTTCGTCTGAGTAAGTTCCATCAGTTGGCTGAGTGGAGAGCGCTTCGACACGCAAGATGTCAACAGCATCGCGCCCAAGCTGCCTTGGCGAGATACGACACGGCTCAGCGACAGCCCGGCTGTGATCGTCCTGCAGCTCAACCAGGAAATCCTTCGTGGAAAGCCGAATTGCTCTTTCCGTTGAGAAGTCAGAAGTCACAACAACCTCGCCTTCCAACGCAAAGGGCATTTCTGAGGGAGGAGCCTTTTGGACCTCGACGACGATGAAGTGTCGAAAAAACTCCGCGTCCAAGGCTGCTGCGCCAACGGCGATCGCACCCTTTACTTCTGTGTTCCATGATGGGTCATTGTTGACTGAGATATTCCATCCGATCGGCACGTTTGGCAGTTGCGCGATCCTTCCAGAGCGGACACGTACCTCGAATCCAACAATCCGCTCTTTCTTCAGCGTATGCAGTGCTGGTATGGAAACGGACATGGTCTGGCATTGAAGCCGCGACCCTCCGCTAAGAATTGCGAGAGCAGTGATCGCCACAACACAACAATGCCAACTTGCTGGTCTGCTATTCATAGGCGCGCCGCTTCGGCCTGATCGCTACACGAACGTTGCTAAAGGCATTTTACGCCGGATGACTGCTCTGGGTGGATCGTCGGAGATCCGGAAGGAATCCACACGAGCGAGTAGTCTCTAACCCGCGGATATGACCGCGCTGGCCGCCGTGGTTCTGAGCGGCTCGCCGAGCCTCCGGACGGGATTTCGGCGGCGGCAGGCCGCGCTGAAAATAACTTCGCAGCGCTTCGCGGCCCGTCACTGTGCCCGACGGATCACTCAACAGCCGTGCCGCAACGGGTGAAGTCAGAATCACATCCGACCCATAGTGAGCCATGATGGCATCCAGATTGTGTGAATTCCACGCGAGCACCCAATCCGACGCAAAGTGTCGCGCCTCCGCCTCTGTGAGCAGCTCCCCTCTACCCTCTCTCGTCCGCCGATGGCCCGTAGATCGAGGGCACTTTGCCGCCCATGGGGCGGAGGTATGCCGAGAGTTGGCCGCGGTGATGGATGGCGTCGAACAGGATGAACCATAGGAACGTGCCCACCGGCTGCTCGTTGACCATTTTGCCCTGGTAGTAGAACTGCGCTTTGCGGCCCCAGGCCGCCTCATCCAGTTTCGAGACGCGGTCGATCAGCTCGGTTGACCAGCGCTCGAACAGTTCCAGCATCTGGTCGAATGGGGGCGGCGGAAGCTCGTTCCATTCGGCGCGATTGTCGATGACGACGTCCAGGCAGGAGCGCAACTCTTTGGTGAGCAGCCAGACGATTTGTTCCGCCGAAGGCGAGCGGTCGTGGGGTTTGTAGCCGAGCGCCTCTTTGGGCAGCGCCTTAAGCACTCGCATGAAAACCGGAAGCTCTGCGCGCCGCCGGTCCAGGTAGAAGTCGCGTGTGGTCATGTCGGCCCCCTTTTAGGCCCATTGTAACCGGGCATCTTATAATTGGCGCATGGCCAGCAGAGTGTTGGGTTTGGTTGTTGCCGCGGTCTTCGCAGGCGGGCTCGGCTGGCAGCCTCGCGCGCTTCCCTTTCGTCCTTTGGGCATCGCCAGCATCGGCCAGGCGCTCTGGGTCTGCGGGACGGACGGGGGAATCGCGGTGTCCCTCGATGGCGGCGGCAACTGGAAAACCGTGCGGCGCGAGGTCAACGGCCGAGTGCTGCTCAACATCGCGTTCGCCGATGCCAGGTTCGGATACGCGGCGGGCAGCAACGGCCTGCTGCTGACCACCGGCGACGGCGGCGACACCTGGACGCCGATGACAACCGCCGGGGACAGCATCCTGCAGGTCTCCTTCGCCGATGCGGGGCACGGACTCATCCGGACCCGCAACGGGCTCTTCTTCACCGTGGATGGCGGGGCGCACTGGCCCGCGGTGCCGCTCGAAGGTCTGGGCGAACGGTTTCGGTACTCCTTCGCGCTGGCCGCTTTGGACCGCAGCCATATGCTCGTCGTCCTGAAGGATGGGCCGGCTGAGTTCTACCGCCAAACGCTTCTCGTCACCACGGACGGCGGGGCGACGTGGACCCATAGCGACGGGCCGGATGCGCTGCTGGCGAGTTTTGTGACCCAGGGAGGCGCGTACTGGGCCGTGGGGCACGTGGACGGCAAGAAGGGCTCCGTTCCGGCCGCCTTCTCTTCGCAGGACGGCAGGGCGTGGAATCGCGCCGGCGTGAATCTCTCGGCATGCCAGCGCCAGGGCTGCTCGTTTTGCACGAACCAAGGCTGCCTGGCGGCCAACGGAACCGTCGCTCGGGTCTTCAAGCCAA
>Ga0182027_10010114_pt1 | contig 13456 bp, 10 predicted proteins | sample 712E1DmetaG_FD_121300 | JGI IMG/M metagenome (GOLD analysis project Ga0182027, IMG submission 121300) | Permafrost microbial communities from Stordalen Mire, Sweden - 712E1D metaG (Illumina Assembly) | ecosystem: Environmental > Terrestrial > Soil > Wetlands > Permafrost | place: Sweden...
AATCAGCAGGGCGAACCTTATACCAGTGTCTCAAAATTGTTGGATAGTATAACAGTACCTTTCAATAGCAAGGAGATATCAGCAAGGATGGCATTTCAAATAGCACAGGATACTGGAGTTTCTATTCAACAGGCACAACAGGATATCCTTGATGGATGGAAAGAAACGGCAGATAGTAGTATCAAGAGAGGAGAATATGTTCATGATGCTTTTGAACGATATACTATCAAAGGAGAAGTAGAAGATGATATGAAGAAACCTATTGGTTATCTTGCAGAACTTCTTAAGAGTTATTATAGGTACTATCCGGAACAGTTACTATATTCCCATGATCATAGAGTAGCCGGACGAACCGATATGGTACTACAGAGACAGAAATCAAAGAACCCAGTATTTGATCTACTCGATTATAAATCCAATGAATCGAAAGGTATAGTCTTTGATAGTATCAGGAGAAAATCATTGCCATGGAAACATATCAATAAATACTACCTGGCACCCTTCGATTATCTTGAGGACTGTAACTATACCCGATATGCATTTCAGCTCAGCATATATGCATTTCTAATGATGTCACGACTTAATTTCAGAATCGGTAAACTATGGATACTGTTTGTTGACAATGATTTCGATGTACATTATTATCCGGTACCATTCATGTATCAAGAGGCAAAGATGATATGTGAACTTAATCTTCAAAGAAAACCACTTCCAGAATTTCACAAACCTATAATGGAACAAATACTTCAGATTCCTTCACAAAAAGTAAAAATAGAATCATATTTTGGAATTAATATAGATGATATAAAGGAGGATTGGTAATGCCAGTATTCAAAGTAGATCAGAACTTCAAAATAATCATTAATCCGGAAGCGGTAAAACTTATTCCTGAACTATCTTCACTATCCAATGATGAGATGATATATGTCATTCTTGTCATGGATTATGAAGATAGTCCTTTTAGGAAAAAACCATTAGAGGAACGTCGGGCACTGGCAATAAAACGTGTATGGGGAGATAAGGGAGTTAATGTAGACACAAAAAAGATATATTCTGCCATGGAAGCATATAAGAGTCTTGTTTTCGATATCAGAAGAGAGACCCTTGATGTTTATAAGCAGAAGATACAACTTTACCATAAGGAACAACTTAACCCTGGAGTGGAATTCAAAAGAATGAAAGAACTGGATCAGTCAATACAATATCTTGAGGAAAGGATTGACAAGATACAGATGTTACTAGAGACAGATGAGTTAAGTGAACTGGCACTTCGCGGACAGAAGAAATTATCATTTATTGAGATATGGCAACGCAGACAGAAAGAATTCCGAGAATTTAAAGCAGCAACATGAACAAGTCACTAATAATAAAACCTTATATCCCCTGTATCAAGAAAAACGGATTTAATCCTAATCCCATTGCAGGGAACATACCATTATACGCTGACTCCATTACCAATCCAAAAGTTGTTGGTACAAAGAACTATGAAGATTTCTGGACAGAACAGTTCGATAGATGCATCAATGGATATGATACAGCCGGCATACATATTCCCGGAAGGTATTATTTCTTTCTAAATTTTGTTATACTTCGAGGATTAAAGGGGCCACAATACCCCTTTTTTGTTGACCTGGACCTAGAATATCATAATTTGATAGCCTATATCAAGAAGAATAGAAAAACTGGCATAATAGGTCTTAAAGCTCGTCGTAAGGGATTATCAGAACTAGCCCAGAGTATCCTTGCTCATGGCATGCGATTCATCGAAGGATATCGTGGAGCAATAACAGCCGGTATAGAGACATATGTTACAGGACTTAGAAATAAGTTTGAATCGACGCAGAACAATATTATCCAGGATATGCGTCTTAATATCCTTGATAATAATGCAAAGGTATATAGAGCTGGCTATGAGATAAAGAATGAGATAGGAGGATTTGTTGAAGGAGGTTATGGAGGGTTCCTTTCATTTGAAACCATGTATGATGATCCTACAAAACTTGAAGGTGAATATTTCCATGATGTCATATGCGAGGAATCCGGAAGATATCCTAAACTTGGTAAGGTAATATCCAGTATCCAGCCGGCACTCGAATTTGGTAGTCAGATGCTTGGAAGTTTTTACGTCTTCGGTACCGGAGGCAATATACTATCAACATCAAAGAACTTCAAAGAGTACTGGGATAATGCCGATACCTTTGGATTAGAACGATTCTGGGTTCCTGGTAATAGAATGTATTACCCATTCTTTGGTAATAGTAAAGAGGAATTTTTTTTGGATCCAGATACCGGTGAACAATTGGATGCTATTCCTAATCTCAGAAAGTTAACTCCATCACAACGAGTAGGGGTAGAAGATGTCAAAGCTGCAGAGGAATTTATTCTCAGAAAGAAAGCAGAGTATGCTAAATTACCTAACAAGAAAAAACTTAAGGAATGGTGCCAGGCTTATCCTCTTACCATAGAAGAAGCATGGACATCCGGAGGAAGTAATAATTTTAATGATGAGAAGATCTATAATACACTCTTTAATATTGAAGGAGATCCTAATAACTATGTTCCAGTAGTTCTTGAATGGGTAAGGGATTCTAAAGGTGATATGAGTAGTATGACCGATCTACGAGTTAAACACCGGCCGGCAACAAAGAATGATCCTGAGTGGAAGAAAGTATGGGTATATCAGTATCCTAAACCAGATATGGTAGATCTTGACATTGGAGGTATTGATGGTTATAACCAGGATCAGACACAGACATCATCATCACTTGGTGCTATGATAGTGATGCGTCAGGGAAATAAGGTTAATCTTGTAGGAGAAGGAATACATAAAGGTATTTATCCGGTTTGTCTATATTACCAACGACCACCACGTAAAGAAGACTTCTTTAATATTTGCATGATGATATCGGTATGGTATAGACTTATGAAAAATACCATGTGTAATGCTGAGCAGGATTTTGTTATAGATTACTATATCAAAAATGGCGCAACTAGGTACCTTTCTCCACGGCCAAAGGCTTTCGATTCACCCAAGAGTCAGCAAGTACATAAATACGGTGCTAAGATGACCGGATATTCAAAGGAACTTATTCTAGGCATTGTCCAGACATGGGTAGAGAATTATGTTGATCTTTGTAAGTTTCCAGAACTTCTTAGAGACCTACTTGCTTATGATGAAGAATATATAGGTACAGACTGGGACTCTGTTGATGCCGAAGCATATGCTATCATGCGTATAGAAGATATGAGAACTCGTCCACGTCGATCAGATGATGGTGATATGGATGAGTTAGATGAACCAGTATGGGGAAAAGACAGGGACGGGAACATAGTTATCACTAATCCGGTAAAAGACCAGATAAGAATAAAAAAAGATGATATATTATCTGAAGGATCAGGAAGATATGTAGATATATCTTATGTCGAAAAGCAAGAAAAGAATATAGATAAACCAAAACATGATCCAAGTTATGAGTCTGGGTTATAATGATTTACAAAATTTTGTAACTTTTTTTTAATATACCTAATAGTATTTACATCAATATATTCGTATATAGACTGAACAATTTGTCTATCTTCGACAAAATTTCAAGGAAACTATGCCATTTCCTTTAATTACTGACGTTGACTTTGCAAATGATGACGTCAAGACCAGGGCAATCCTGGATTACGCGGTGAGCCAATGGCACGCCAAAGATGAACGGATCAAAAGGATCGGCAAGCTTTACGACTCTCATAATGGAGTGGCAGATGAGAGAGAAACGGAAGCTGTAACAAAATCAACCGGAAAAGAATCAAAAACAAAATACGTCAAATATCGTTTAGGCAGAACTAAACTGAAACAACTTCATGGTGAGTTTCTTGAGATATCATTGACACCTACAATTACCACAACAAACCGTGATGCAATAAATACTAAGATGACCAAGTATAAGAACTTACTTGGTCTTTCTATTGGTAAACCCTTTATCGAGAAAACCCGGGAACTTGGATATAATGTATTTCCTGGTATGAAGATTCCAGACAGATCAGACAAGGAAGCCTGGAATGCCAATAATTTCAAACTTACCAATGAACTGGTAATGCAGAATATTATTGATGACAAGATGACCACACAACGTCTTAAATCAATATTCTATCAGAACTTTATTGATCTTACAATCACATCAGAAGTCTATGGTAAAGTAGAACGTAATATCAATGGCATTGATACATATCGTTATATACCTGTTAAGTTTGCATTATACGAGGAAGCTATTTTTGATCCATTCATGGAAAAATCTCCATATATGGGAGAGGTCCGACCACTGTTCTTTACCGAGATAGCCACTAATAAGGAATTCAATATTACAGAAAAACAATTAAAGATTCTTGAACAAGTAGGAAGAACATATGTCGAGGATCCCCGTAATAGGGATATACGTAATGATAGAGGTCGTAATCTTATTAATGTATATACATGTCAATGGAAAGGAATAGAACTTGTAAGGGTGAAGATATCTCCTGTCGATGGATCTGATGTTCCATATATGCGAATCATAAGTGACGAATATTATGATAAGAATAAAAGACAAATTGAAAGAGATGTACAACAAGGAAAATATGCTATTGAGAAATATGAACGTGAGATCCTCTGGGAGGCATCCAGATTAGGAAAAGATGTATATACCAAAGCAAAGAAAGCTACCAATATCATTCAGAAGATGAATGAAAACAATAAGTATAATGTTGATTATGATTATTGCGGTATGCTCTTCTGTACTGTTGATGGTATACGGGTATCTGTTCAGGAAGTTATATATGAACTCGAGAAGATATATGATGATATTCGGTTCCATATAAATAGGGAATTAAAGAAACTTAAGGGTAACCTTGCTTACTTTGATGAAGCCTTCACTCCAAAAGGAAAAAAATTTACTGATGTAATCCATTCTATTACAGAAGATGGAATGATCAGATTCAACTCTTCTGCTGAAGGGAACACATCCGGAGTAGATTCAGAAAGTAATAAAGTTGGTGTGGGCGCTATTAATCTTGGTCAGAACCAGAACCTAACTGTTCTTCTTAACCAAGCAATGGATATAGAAAGAGTGATGGATCGGGTAACAGGCATGAATGATAATCGTCAAGGCGTATCCCGGCCAACAACTACCGCAACAGCAAATGTCAATAGTATTGATGCATCCAGATCAATGACATATGATCTATTCTATTTCATGCAGGACTATATCGAAAGAACTCTTACAAAACTCTGTGAGAAGACAAAGACTAATATAACTTTCAATGGTGAGGATCAACGTCAGTTCATTATGGATGATGGTGATATCATGTATATGATGACTACCAAGAATCTCATTGAAGATAATTATGGTGCTACTATTACTGATGGAAGAAAAGAAAAAGATATCCTTACCAAGATAGAAGGTCTATTCCCACAAGAAATCAATGCCGGTAATATCCGAACTAAAGATGTTGCCAAGTTCTGGATGGAGAGTTCCTTTGCTGCAGCTATACGTGTTCTTGACAATGCACATGCCGAGATGGACAAGATACGTCAACAGGAAATAGGACAGAAACAAGAAGCTCAAAAAGAATCTACTCAGGCACAAATACAAATGGCAGATCATACTCTACAGGAAAAAGATCAGCATGATAAGGATATGGAACTTTTAAGAATAGAAGGAGAGAAAGAGATTGTACAACTTGAGAAGTCTCTTGATATGCAGAAGGAAAGTACAAAACAGATTCATCAGGGATTACAGAAACAGAATGAATTACAACAGGGCAATGGTAATCAGAATATATAAGACATTTTATTTTTTATATTAATATTGATATTTTATGGCAACAAAAAATGAAAAACAGGAAGATGTCCAGACACTAAATGAAGAAGATGATTTCGTGTTTGGGACAAAAAAAGATGAAGTAGTAGACGAGAATAAAGTTGAACCGGAAAAGAAAGACGAGAAAAAGGATGATGGCAAGAAAGATGACAAATCTGTTAAGGATGATCTGAAGACAAAAAAATCCGATGAAGTCATTGATGAAGAAGATGAGAAAGAAGGAGAGAAAAAAGAAGATAAAAAGCCAACTGACGAAGATGACGATATCTTCTCAGATGAAAAAAAAGATACTGAAGGAAAGAGAAACACTCTTAAATCTATTGCAAAGAAACTTGAAGTAGATCTTGAGAAGGATGATGATGAAGAAGAGTTCGAAAAAAAGATCGGAGATAAATTATCAAAGTCGAGACAAGAATTTAATCTTGATGGTTATACTGATGACGCTAAAGCTCTGATACGTCATCTTAATGATAATGGAGGAGATGTAAACTCTTTTTTCACAAACAAGAATATAATAAGTATGCAGGGAGTTCTTTCACTTGATGCAGAAACAAAGGTTCGGGATGTCAGATATAATGAACTCATAAGTGATGGTCTGTTAGAAGAAGATGCCAAGACAACTCTTGATGAAGAGATTGATGCAATGTCTTCTCGGGAACTGAAGGACCAGGCTGATGATATCGATACCCAGGCAATGAAATTTATCAACAATGAAGTTAAGAAGATCGTTGGAGATAAAAATATCAAAGCACAGGCAGAAAGAGTAAAACTGGAACAGCAATCACAAGTTGATAGAACAAATCTTAAAAACTATATTGAAAAACAGGAAACGTTTCTTGGACTAAAATTAACACCTGAAGCTCGAAAGAGCATTGCCAGAGACATTGACAATGGCACATTTGACAGAGTATTAAAGGAGAGTCCAGAAGCGCAGAAGTTTTCAGCATACATGTTGAGTAAACATGGAACTAAAATACTCAATAGGATTGAGAAGGCGATGTCGGAACAGAACCGTACCGGTTATAATGCTGCAACAAAAAAGGCCACAGATGCATTGCATAAGGTCTCAGATGATGTAGTAGATAAAAGAACCGGTCACCAACCAGTAAAGGAAAATGCTAGTGGCAAACGTCCTAAATGGTCAAATGAAGACTTTGAATGACAATCCATGGATCTTAAGTATTAATGTATTAATGTAAAAAAACAAAATGAAAATAAAGATTTATCGTGGAAGTGTCAGTGAAGGTGATGCTAATGAATACCATCTGGTACAAAATCATCTTCTTGACCCTACAGCAAATATCGACAGAGTTATAATGTATGCTGAACAACGGCATCTTATGACTCTCTTAACATCTGGTATCCGTGAAGGAAGATATACAGCTCCTGGCTGGACGCCATCGCATGGCGATACTGCACAGACAAAGATCCCGCCTATACCATCTGGCGAGATGGTTTCTTCCAATGCATGGTCTTACAAGATCATGGGAAGGATTCAAAAAGCCGTTGAGGTTCTTGGTTCGGCAGTAGTTGGTACTTCTCTTGCGTCAACAACAAATAAAGGTGGATCATTCAAACTCTACCTGAAGGATAATTATCTTACTCCTGGCATGAATGCCGTATTCTATAATGGCGAGATGGCTCGCGTTATGAGTCGTCCTATTGGTTATTCAGACAAATGGCTTTATTCATTCGAGACTTATCCCGGAAAGACCTTTGCATGGGCAACATGGATTGGAACCCAGATTGGTCGTAAGACTATCTTTGGTGGTTATACAACCTTTGGTGAAAGATCAAGGAGAGGTTTTGGAATGTTTCATTATCCTGATCGTTATATTCAACATACCACCAAACAGAGGAAGTCAATATCTCTTTCCGGAGATGTCAATGCCAATGAAGTCATATGGTATGAACTGAATGACAAGAAAGGTTTCGTTTACGAAGCCGAAGCACAGATGAGAGCTCAGTTCCTTCTGGAAGATGAGTTTCGTCTATGGTGGGGAGTAAGTACCATGAGAGATCAATATGGTAACTTACTTACCAGGGCATCCATGCAGGACGAAGAAGGAAACGACATTGTAGCTGGTGATGGTTATGTACAACAGATACAAGGATCCAATGATGCTGATACATCCAACACTGATGGAACAGCAACATATCAGGACTTTGTTGATATGGTTAAGGCTTTGAAAAAGAAGAAAAACCGTATCTCAGGTAATACATATATAGTATGTACTGGTGCTGATGGCATGGCTAATGCTCATGATGTTGCTTATAACAGGTATTCAGCCGGCCTTCCTCTTGTACAGGTTGTCAACCAGACAGAACAGGCTGGTGGATCAGAACCGACAACTGGCTATAACTTCAAGAAACTGAATATTGCCGGGGAACAACTAATCTTCGTTGAGAATCCAATGATGGATGATGAAGAGAAGTTCCCACGCAGGATGGCCAATGGAGGTCTTGCCATGAGTAATACATTCTATTTCATGGATATGGATGTGGATAATAATGGTGAACGCAACATACAGATACGTGCCCGCGGACGTGCTGGTGTTGACCGTAACATTGTTTATTTATGGGAAAATGGGATGACAGGTGAAGGAACTCCTCAGAACCCTGTAGACGCCAAAGCATTCCACATGCTGAAAGAAACTCTACTTGCAGTATTTAATACACGGAGTTGTGGTATTCTGAAACCATCTGCTACCGCCTAACAATATATGAAAGAGGTTCGGGGAGTGCAAGAAAGAACCGTAAACTCCCCATCTCTTTCTTTTTTATTTTTTATATTATATTATTTATTTTTATATTTATAATCATGGAATCACAGAAAGAACTTGTAACAATGGCAGAAAGACGTCTCATACAAAAAGAGATGTCTGTAGAATTTGGCACTAAAGTTAAACATCGCGTTATTGACCTTGACAAAGTTGTACAGAAAATACGTGAAGATCGTGCCAGGTTTGCCATGTCACCATATATCGAAATCAAACCTATATCTCCGGATATGCATAAAGTACCAAGTCGTACAAGTACATATCAGAAAGATCCGGTAACTGGAGTACTTTATGGTATTCCTATATCACAAGACGAATTTGGTAATATGCGATGGCAGAAAATACAGATTGGAGATAACATGTCTCTTAATCTTGATGAACAAAATGAAGCCAAGATATGGGCTGTACTACGTTTCTGCCCGGATATAAAAGGCAGTCCTTTTGCTGCACAGAATCCTTACTACGAGATCTTCGATCCGGAAGCTATTGCAAAAGCAGAGATGGGTGAAGTAGCACACATGAAGAAAGCTTTCGAAAGGATCGATCTTATTGAGAATAATCCTGTTGACATGGTTTATTTTGCCAGATTCCTCGGAGAGGAGATACGTGAGAATGCATCTGTAGACATAGTTACCAATACGTTACTTCGTTTTGCCAAGAATCGTCCAGAAGAGTTTAACCGTAGATGGGATAGTAAAGTACGTAGTTTTGGTGAGAGATTTGCCACAGCAGTATTTCTTGGTATCATAATTCAGGATGTTGATAAAGGATATGTCTATCAGAATATCCCTCTTGGGCAATCAGAAGAAGAAGCATTGAGACTTCTCAGTAAGGATCATAATATCATGAGTAGCCTTAATGACAAGATCGAACAGGAAGACAAGGTTATCAAACAGATGAAAGAAGAACTTGCTTTCCGGGAATCGAAGAAAGAGAAGATCAGTGAAGATCTCAAAACTAAGAAGAAAGAAAAAGCTGAGACAGTAAAAGAAGAATTCTGATATGAATATAGTCCAGTTACATGAAGGAGTAAGGTTCTGGCTTGATCTTGTCGGATCATCGAGATTTGATCCATCTGACATAGATAATGCTCTTAACTTTGCTGCCCATGACCTGGTATTTGATAAGTATGAAGGAGCAAAGAAAAGTGTCGAAGGAGACTCGTTTCAACGGACACAGAAAGTTCGTGATGAACTTTCGGATCTTGTTATGATAGCAGATACTAATCTACCAGGGTCAATAACTATCGTCGAAACTCCTGACAATACTCTTATCCCTGTTGTTTCTTTTCCTGATGGATATCATTATCTTCTTTGCCTTGCTATCTATGATGCAGCAGGGAAAAGACATAACTGTTGGCCGTTAACTTATGATCGTAAAAATGTTATTGATCGTAATCCATATCGAAGACCAAGGATATATCCAATGTCGAAACAATACTATAATGAAGGATATGATGGTATAAATATAACTCATGTTTTTCCTGATACTCCTTCGAGAGTTGTCTTCTATTATCTATCACATCCAATTCCATTCAATTATGGTATCAGCAGAGATTCGACATATTCATTTATTGTAAACGAAAATGTCATAGCGACGGAAGATACAGTATATGCTGGAACTACTTATTTGTTAGGTACTAAATTTGCTGTATTGGCAGGTACATCACTAACATCAGGTAAGATTATAGATACTTTCACTGAGAGTAATCTTAATGAGCAACTTCATGAAGATCTTACCCAGAAAGCAGCTATTAACTTGTTATTAACAATAAAAGAGTTTGATAAAGCAAAAGCTCTTTATGAACAGTTTGTAATTTGAATGCATGAAGTAGGGCAGGACCCGAAACGCAGATATAAATAGTAATAACTAAAAAATTAAAAAAATGCAAAAAAGACCATTAGTAGCACTTATCACAACTGCTGAAAATGCTGCTGCACAATTCATCCAGGACTCAACCAATCTTCAGTATTGGTTTGTCCAGACTGCTGCTCTTGGAGTACCTATTTTAGGACCTATCAAGTATGGTACTACAAAAAGACTTACGTATACTGCGCCACAGAGAGAGATACAGAATGTAGTTCTTATCGGTGGGGCTACTGTTGAGGTGATTGCTGCTGCAACACGTTATTGTGTTGATATATGGAATCCTGATACCAAGTATGAGACATTCCATCAGATTCCGCAGAAATATGCTTATACCACTGCTGCAGCTCTTACAGGTAATGCTTATACTGACCGATTGAATGTATATACCGCACTTGTAAGTAAAGTTAATGCTTTTGACAAGAGTAATGTCACTGCTTATGGATTGATGCTTGCCAGTTATACTGGTGGAACATCTTTTGGTGATGCAGCAACAAACTTTGTTGTTGGTGAACTTGTCACTCAAGATACATCTACTCTTACTGCACAGGTAGCAGCATGTTCAATTGCAACAGGAACATTTGCTGCTGATAATGCTACAGGATATATCTGGCTTTATAATCATTCAGCCGGATCCGGTACATGGCTTGAAACACAAAAGACACTTACTGCTGCCGGAACATTTGCTACAACAACATTACTTCCAGCAACAACCAACTGTGTAGTAACAGTTACTAATGCAACAACCTACTGGTATCAGGGAATGGTAGTAGTAGATGATGCAGGATATTTTACAAGTAATCTTTCCAGAGGAGGTATTAACAGAGTAGCAGTTACTGCAGGATTCGCTACTGCAACAGCAACAGTTCTTATTGCCGGACAGTATTCTATCGGTATTGGCACAGATATGCTTGCTCTTCGTCCTACATTTGATATAGGCAACCAGGCAGTTATTTCCGGAAGACTGGAATATGATTTTAGCAACTCTGCTTATCCAGTAGCTGGTCAGACATATGAGAGGATTGTTATTGATGTTGATGAAGGAGATGAAGATGCACTTGATGCAAGAATTGTTAAGTCAAGGAAACAGTATGTGCTCTGGTTCAATGACTCTAGTCATTCAGACTATACCGGTGACCTGACAACTGCACTTACAGCAGCTCTTGCAGCCGGAACCATGTAAAAATATTTAAAGGTTATGGGGTAACAGAAACGTTACCTCATATACCTTTATTTTATCTTATCACTAATAATCAAACAATATGTCACAATCAGGTATAGCACAGAACAGGGCAGGGGAGATGATGGCTGTGATGACACCACAGACAGCACAGGCAGTAGATATTGATGGAACAAGTGGACATGCAGAATCATCATTACTTGCCGAAGGTATATATCGTCTCTCTGTAGTATCTTCAACAGCAGGAGTAAGAGTAGACATCGGAGCATCAGCTTTAGCTGTAGCAAGTCATGGAGTATACATGGCAGATCAACAGGCAGAATATTATTTCATTAATGCCAGACAGAAGGTATCTGTTCTAGGAGGAATATTGAATATCTGTCCAACAACTTAAATGAAGACTCTTCAGTTATCGGATCTCAATATTATTCGTCCGGGTACACTAAGAGTGGCATGGAAGAGCACAACTATTATAACAGATGAAGAAATGAAATATGATCAGGTAATTAATTTAGTTGAAGGAACAAGAATTACTGTACCCACTACATTGACTGCAGACCAGATACCTTATAGTTATTTAATTGAAGATTCTGATGGCACTCCAGTTGGAGGATACGAAAATATAGAGTCAAGATCTCTTGTTAATGGAGTATGGGTATTAGAGATATACTCATCAGCAACTTATACTAATGCTAATCTTAAAATAATATATTAATGAAAAAATCATTATTTTTTATTCTTTTATTAATAATAGCAGGATGTTCACCAGTTAAGTATCAATCAACGATTGGATGGAAGAATATCAACTATAAAGCCAATTTTCCTGATAGTGTTAATTTTGCAAAACAATTACAGATAAATGGTACTATAGTTAATTCATCTGCAAGTGATCTTAATAAGTTATATGGTCTTAGTACTACTAAGACACAACTCGGATATTCCAGTACGACTACAGGTGATATACAATCGCAACTTAATAGTAAACAGGCAACTCTTGTAAGTGGAACGAATATAAAAACTATAAATTCTGTTTCAGTTCTCGGTGCTGGCAACATAGTTATCGGATCGGGTGGGACAATGGTTTACCCAGGGACGACAGGAATAACAACTTTCAATGGTTCTGGTTGGGGAACTTCAATAACTGATAATTCATCTAATTGGAATACATCATATACTGACCGTCTAAAGTGGGACGGAGGCGCAACAGGACTAACGGCAGCAACCGGAAGAACTTCTCTTGGTGGTACAACGGCAGGAATAGCTTTCTTTACAATGCCTAATCCTTCTGCAATAACATTCCCGCGAATAAATGCGGATAATAGTGTTTCAACATTGTCAGCAACAAATCTTAAGAATGCACTTGGTATTACGACTGTAGGCAGTTCGTTCTTTTCTCTTGCTAATCCTTCAGCAATAAGATTTCCTAGGATTAATGCAGACAATACAGTTTCTACTTTATCTGCAACAGATTTTAAAACTTCATTATCATTCACTGCCTCTGATGTTAGTGCAGTTGCTACGTCTGATTCTGCTTCAATGCTTTCTAAATATGCTCTTAAAAAAAGTCCGGCATTTACGGGAGTACCAACAGTTCCAACAGCAACAGTAGGAACAAATACTACTCAGGCAGCCTCAACAGCTTTCGTTATAGCAAATAGCAGTACTGATGCAGGACTTACTGTAAGGGTTGACTCGATTGTAAAAGTCTTAAAAGATTCATTAAGTCTTTCAAGTGTTGCGGTAATAATAGCCGACTCACTTACGAATAAATATGCTACAAAGAAATA
>Ga0182027_10010115_pt1 | contig 13456 bp, 11 predicted proteins | sample 712E1DmetaG_FD_121300 | JGI IMG/M metagenome (GOLD analysis project Ga0182027, IMG submission 121300) | Permafrost microbial communities from Stordalen Mire, Sweden - 712E1D metaG (Illumina Assembly) | ecosystem: Environmental > Terrestrial > Soil > Wetlands > Permafrost | place: Sweden...
AAAATGTTAAACTTTATGGTACAATTTGTTTAATTTAATGAAAAACCAGGAGATAATAAGTCAGCTTAAAACTAATGTCAGAGGCGAAAACGTTAATTAAACACTTTCTAATCCTTTCTTTTGATCAGTAATATAATCCGAAGGTAAGATATTGAATTCCTCTTTAAAATATTTGCTGAAATATTTTGGGTTATTGAACCCTACATGGTAAGCTATTTCAGATACAGACAACTGGCTTTTCCCTAATAGTTGCGCTGCCCTTTTAAGGCGGATGACACGTATAAATTCAATCGGGGATTTACCAGTTATGGAAAGAAGTTTTTTGTACAGGTTCACACGGCTCATTCCTAATTCGCGGCTTAATTCTTCAACTGAAAAATCAGCATTGGACATGTTTTTTTCGACCAGGTCCAACGCTTTTTGAATTAACTTTTCGTCGAGCGATGTCACTGTTATTTCGTGGGGCTGAATTTCAATTTGTTTATGGAAGATTTTTTGGAGTTTTTTCCTCTGAAAAATTAAATTTTTTATTCTCGATTCGAGCAATTCGTAATTAAATGGTTTCGTAATATAATCGTCTGCGCCTGCTTCATAACCTTCTATTTTCTGATCTTGTGCAGTACGTGCTGTTAGTAGTATAATCGGTATATGTGATGTCCTCGGATCCGTTTTAATTTTTCTGTTTAATTCAATCCCGTTAACTTCCGGCATCATAACATCCGAAACTATTAAATCAGGAATATGCGACAAAGTTTGCCGCCAGCCTTCTTTCCCATTTGCTGCTTCAATAATCCTGTAATGTTCTTTCAGGTTATCTTTCAGGTAGAACCTGAAATCCTCATTGTCGTCAATTAATAATAAGAGGGATTTTTTGTTATCCGTTTCGGGCAAAGGAGGTTCCAAATCTGATTCATGCAACGATAAATCTAAAGCGGAAGTTTCTTTTGTAAGGTTTTCTTCAATGTATTCAACGTGTTTCCCTTTTTTTAATGGCAAAATTACAGTGAAACAACTTCCTTTATCGGGCTCGCTTTCGACCTGAATTGATCCTCCGTGCAACCTGACAAATTCCCTGACTATTGACAAACCTATGCCTGTGCCTTGGTTAACTATTGAACTGGGAATGTTATTTTGAAAGAAACGCTCAAAAATTAAATCCTGTTTTTCTTTTGGAATACCAATACCTGTATCCGTAACTTTGAATTCAACTATTACTTGTTCGTCATCTAAATTACCCGAATCCTCTATAACTGATAAATCAACTTCAACATTGCCTTTAACAGGGGTAAATTTGAAAGCATTGGATAGCAAATTAAATAATATTTTTTCCAGTTTATCCTGATCGAAAAATACCTGAAGCGAACTCACATTCGAGTGAAATTCCAAATTGATTTCTTTCTTTTCAGACAAGTCAATAAACGACCAGGAAGCTTCCTTAACAAATTCAACAATATCGTTTAACGATAAAATTAACCTGAACTCTTGGACTTCCATTTTTCTAAAATCCAGCAATTGATTTACCAGGTTGAGAAGGCGCCGGGCATTCCTATAAACTAGCTGCAATTGCCTTTTCTGTTCAATATCGCCTGTATGTTTTAATATTTTTTCAATAGGTGTGAGAATAAGTGTAAGCGGTGTGCGAAATTCATGGCTGACATTAGTAAAAAATTTAATCTTAACCAGGTCAAGTTCCTGCCTTCTTTGTGCTTCAAAACGTTCGTTCTGGATTTTTTGATTTATTCGTTCCCGTTCCAACACGGTATGCCGAAAATAGAATAGTGCTGCAATTAAAAACAGAGTGTACGCTAAATAAGCAATTGGAGTTCTCCACCAGGGTGGCAGAATATTTATTTTAATACATTTGGCTTTGTCATTCCAGGTACCATCGTTGTTGGATGCTTTAACTTTAAAAATATAGCTTTTGGGATCGAGGTTGGTATAAGTTGCTTTTCGCTGCCTGCTATCAGTTAAAATCCAATTCTTGTCGAACCCTTCGAGCTTATACATATACATGTTTTTCTCAGGATGAATGTAATTGAGTGCAACAAAATCAATCGAGAACATGTTTTCTTTGTACTTCAACTTAACTTCATCACTAAAATAAATCGATTTTTTTAATAATACCCTGCTGTTAATCGTATCGCCGATATTGATATTCTTATTGAAGATTTGAATGTTTGTAATTGAAATTTCCGGTTTAAGTTTATTAAGTTGTATTTCATTCGGATAAAATGCATTAAACCCATTAGCGCCGCCAAAAAAGAGTTGCCCGCTTTTATCCTTGTAGGATGCATTGGCGTTAAACTCACGTCCCTGAAGACCATCAGATTCATCATAATTTACACATTTTGCTACAATATTATTATCATGCTTATCAATAGTCAGTATCAGGTTGAAAATCCCATTAAGGGTAGATACCCATAAATTTCCATTATTGTCTTCAACAAAAGAGATAATATTATTGTCAGGCAATCCATCTTCTGTTCTAAAAGTTTTAAATTGTTTTTTTGATTTCATATACACATTAAGGCCATCAATAGTCCCTACCCATATTAATCCCCTGCTGTCAGACAAAATTGAAGTAACAATGTTGGTACTCAAGGTATGGATGTTATTTGGATCGTGTGCAAAATGCTGGAATCTTCCGGATTTCTTTTCAAGCATATCTACCCCGTTGGTTGTGCCAAACCAAAGGTTACCTTCTTTATCTTCAGTAATAGCCATAATAAATCCAGCCTTAACTGAGTTTTTCGCCCCGTTCCTAAAATGCTGGAAAATCTTTTTCTTTCTATCGAAACGATCGAGCCCCTCGCCAAGTGTACCAATCCAAAGATTGCCAGTGGCATCTTCGTGAATGGAATATATTCTGTTGTCGGCAATACTCGTTGAGTCATTTGGATTATGTATAAAATGAGTAAACTTGCTCCCATCAAAGCAATTTAATCCTCCAAAATAAGTGCCGGCCCACAATTCTTTGTTTTTATCTAAGCATAAGCAAACAATAATATCATTGCTTAAACTTAAAAAATTGCCATCATCATGCCGATAATTTGAATATGAATCTTTCTTGCTGTCGTAATGCATTAAACCTCCACCATTGGTGCCAATCCATAGATTTCCCCTGTTATCTTCAACGAAGCAATCAATATCGTCAAATTCAAGTCCACCCAGTTTTGAAGGCATTCGTTTCGATAGACGAAATTTGAAAATATTTTCCTGGTAATAGTTAATACCTTTCTTGTAGGTACCTATCCATATTATCCCGGATTTATCTTTAAATAGACTGGTAATGCTGTTTTGACTAATGCTTTTATCATCGTCAGGATCGTTTGTAACATATTGTACACTTAGGTCTCTTTTATTAATTATGTTTATTCCTCCATGATCAGTTCCAACCCAAATCAGCCCATTATCATCCTGGGTAACACAAGAAAGGATATTGGTATTTGTTCTGGGTTTGTTCTCGTAATTACATAAATGATAAAGCTTTTCTTTAACAACATTGAAATAATACATTCCAATCGCTTCATTGCTCATAGTCAGCCATATATCATCATCTTTATCAATAAAAAGTGAGAAATATAGAATTTTCCCACGCAATAAGTTAAACAAACCATCGTACCTGTAAACTACTTTACAACTGTTTGGGTCTATTTTCTGAAGCAGGCCATACCTGTCGGCAACCCAGATAAACCCTTTTGAATCCTGCGCAACATCTGTAATATCTGCATTACTTAAAGCTGCTGTATCAATTGAATTGCATGGTATCTTAAATAATTTATCTTCTTTATAATTGTATTTGTATAATCCGGCCCGATCTACAACTAACCAGAAATTATTTTCCCTATCCAAAAAAAAGTTTGAAACTGTCCAGGGTTTTATTTCATCATTTTTATGAAATAACGGGTGATCGATTGAAAATTTTTCTGTAACTGGATCATAAATGCAACAACTGTTTCTTGTTTTTATCCACATTTTACCTTCATAATCTTCCTTAACCTGGTTCACTGAATTGTCTTCTATGGAATTCGGGTCCGAAGGATTGTGCCTGAAGACCCTGAAGGAATATCCATCGAACCGGTTGAGGCCTGCTAAGGTCGAAACCCAGATAAACCCTCTTTTGTCTTTGGTTATGTAGGTAACCCGGTTATGCGACAACCCGTTTGAAATATCGAGACGCGTAAATTTGTACTGATTGTCAGCAGCAAAGCCATCAATACCTAAAATGAATATTAATATTGAATATAACACGTCCTTAAAACTCATTCACAAATCTATTAATTGACACCATAAAATAAAGAATAATAAACTTTGAATTTGACAAAAAGTAAAATTAATCGCAATTTTCAATCAATTCAAAGAATAAATAAACAGGTTAATTCTTTTATTGAGGTTCTATTCACCAAACAAATTTTATTTTTTTTGAGTAACTTTGTGATAATTTGTGCTATAGCTGTTGCACAAAGAGCCCAAAGAATACACAAAGTAACACTAAGTTAAATTTCACTCTATGAATGAAATAAATATTTAAATCTAGCAACTTGTTATATTCTTACTAATATAAATTACTTCATATGGGAAATAAAAAAGCCTTGATTGCCGGCGCCAGTGGACTTATTGGCAAAACCTTACTTATGGAATTGCTGGATAGTGGCTACTATAATGAAATAGAAATCTGGGTCAGAAAACCCCTGGGAATAATCTATCAAAATTTAAAAGAAAAAATAATCGATTTTTCTAAAATAAATGAGATAGGCACAATTGAAGCCGTTCATTTTTTTTGCTGCCTGGGCACAACGATAAAAAAAACAAAATCAAGAGAAGCTTTTCGGATTGTTGATTATAATTATGTTTTTGAATCAGCAAAGATTGCATCAAAGTCAAGTTGTTCAAAGTTTTTTGTAATTTCATCACTTGGGGCAGACAGCAAAAGCAATAATTTTTACCTCCGTACTAAAGGCGAGATGGAAGAAGCCGTCAAGTCCCTTTCAATAAAAAGTGTCTTTATTTTGAGGCCTTCCCTTTTGCTTGGCAAAAGGGACGAATTTCGTTTTGGCGAGTGGCTGGCAAAATGGATCATGACATTACTGGAGCCTTTATTCATAATGGGACTAAAGAAATACAAAGGGATAAAAGTTTCAATTATTGCCAGGGCAATGATAAGACTCGCCAAATCCGAAAGTATTGGTAGTACAATTCTTGAATCGGACAAGATTCAGGAAATAGGTAAATTGTAAAAGCAGTTTATTTTCTCTTGCTATCCTGCTTTGCTTTCTTTTCAGCCCTTTTTTCTTTTAAACTTTTCTGGGGTTCCTTTTTTGAACTCCCTTTGGTTGGCGCTTTTTCGTGTGACATAGATTTAAATATTTAATAATATAAAATTACAATAAATATTCAGAACAATTTAGAAGCTGTTTGGGATTAATAAAAAATTTTAACACAGAGATTTTTTTGGTTGTTTAAGTTAAATTATTTCAACACGATTATTACTAACATTAACATACTTTCGCTTAATTGAGAAGGCACAGAGGCCACTAAGAATAAAAAAACCGCAAGCGGTTTTTTTATTCTTAGTGGCCTCTGTGTTCTCTCTATTTTGCAGTTTTTTATTAAAAATGCAGGATTTCATTACTTTAAAATTTTAATTAATTGAAAAAATGTTTCTCTGTGTTTGACTTTTAAAATTCAAAAACAGTCTCTTTTAGGAGAGTATAGAATAAAGCCGGTTTTTTAGCATAAAACTTTTTATAAAAAATTGAATCAAGTTAACTATTCAGGTATGTCATGTAGTTAATTCGAAAATAAATAACTTTGGGTTTTCAATTTCAGAATATTGAAAATGGAAACAATAAATAATCCACAGTTACAATTAGCTTTTGATTTTGTACAATATACCGGTACGAATATTTTCCTGACCGGAAAAGCAGGCACCGGCAAAACTACATTTTTGCACAACCTGAAAAAAAAATCCCCAAAACGTATGATTGTTGTTGCACCAACAGGTGTAGCAGCCATAAATGCCGGAGGCGTCACCATTCATTCTTTTTTTCAGATGCCATTCGGGCCATTTATACCTGCCGATTTTGCAAAAAATTCTTCGCCACAGGAAGAAGACAAAATTGCATCGCGGCACAACCAAAAGTTTAACCGTGAAAAAATAAATATTATTAAAAGCCTCGACCTGCTTGTTATTGACGAAATAAGTATGGTACGCGCCGATCTCCTCGATGGGATTGATGAGGTACTGAGGCGTTACAAAGACAGGTACAAACCGTTTGGCGGTGTTCAGTTGCTAATGATCGGCGACCTTCAGCAACTGGCCCCGGTTGCAAAAGACGATGAGTGGAACTTACTTAAAGATTATTATAATACTGTATTTTTTTTCAGCAGCAAAGCCCTTCAAAAAACAAAGCACATTACCATCGAATTAAAACATATTTACCGGCAGAGCGACAGCATTTTTATAGCTATGCTGAATAAAATCCGTGAAAATAATATTGATGATAAGACCCTCGGGGAATTAAATAAAAGGCACATTCCCGGTTTCGACCCGGAAGAAAAGGAAGGTTATATTACCCTCACTACCCATAACTACCAGGCACAGGAAATAAATGAATCGAAACTCAGAAAATTATCAGCAAAGTCGCATAGTTTTAACGCAAAAATAGAAGGCGAATTTCCGGAATACTCCTATCCTACCGAGTTTGAACTTATATTAAAAACCGGGGCGCAGGTTATGTTTGTCAAAAATGACAGTTCACCGGATAAGCAATACTTTAATGGCAAAATAGGTAGAGTAACCAATTTTAGCGAAGGTATTATTTATGTAAAATGTTCCGGAGAACCTTCCCCGATCCAGGTTGAAAAGGAAGAATGGCAAAATACAAAATATTCAATAGACGATAAAACCAAGGAAATTAAAGAAACAGTTGCCGGGACTTTTGTTCAATATCCTCTTAAATTGGCCTGGGCCATTACAATACATAAAAGTCAGGGGTTGACGTTTGAAAAAGCAATTATCGACGCCAGCGCTGCATTTGCACATGGCCAGGTTTATGTTGCCTTAAGCCGGTGCAAAACTTTGGAAGGACTGGTATTGAGCACTCCAATTTCAAACCGGAGTATTAAATCCGATGCAAATATTTCAGAATTTACCCGCGATATTGAGCAAAATCCACCGGGCCAACCTCTTTTAGATAAACTGAAACAAGACTATCAGCAAAAACTTTTACTCGAATTGTTCGAATTTAACCCGATTCAGAGAAGACTGTCTTATTTAATAAAAACCATAAACGAACACAAAACAATATTAAACAGCGATTTGCCAGATACATTCGAAGAATTAAACAGAATATTCAGAGTTGAAATTATTGAAGTATCGGACAAATTCAAATCCCAGTTACAACAGCTCCTTGTCCAAAACGAAAATGTGGAAGAAAATGTTTTATTGCAGGAACGGGTTAAGAAAGCATGTGCTTATTTTGCCGAAAAAACAGATTCGGTTCTTTGCCAAAAACTGACACACATTATTGTTGAAACAGATAACAAAGCTGTCCGCAAATCAATAAAAGAAATTACAGATCATTTGCGGGAAGAATCGGCAACAAAATTGTCATGTCTTAAGTTTTGCCAAAATGGGTTCAACGTAAAGGAATTTTTGGAATCAAGGGCTATTGCCGCTATCGAAATTCCTGAAACAAAACAGGTTTCCAAACCTGAAGAAGGACATGTTCCAATTTCAATAGCACACCCAAAACTTTATGCAAGCCTAAAGGCCTGGCGAAATGAAAAAGCAGATGAACTCGAATTGCCCGCGTATATGGTCTCTAACCAGAAAAGCCTGGTTGAACTGGCCAGATATTTACCGGCAACCCTGGCTGATTTAAAAGAAATAAAAGGTTTCGGCAAGAAAAAAGCTGAAAAGTGGGGAAATGAAATTTTGAAAATTATTTCAGCATATTGCAAAGAAAACAACATTGAGCAGGATTTAAAAAAGCCAAAAACCGGGAAATCTTCTAAAACTGAAAAGGCCGACACAAAGAAAATCAGTTTCGATCTTTTTAAAACCGGCAAAACAATTGATGAAATTGCTACCGAACGGGAAATGGCCGTTAACACAATTGAAGGTCATTTGGCCAATTATATAGGTGCAGGCGAATTAAAGATTGAAGGTATTGTTGCGCCTGAGAAAATTGCTTTGATTACCGGTTATTTTCAAAAAAACCAAAGTATATTGCTTGGCCCGGCAAAAGCCGAACTTGGCGATAATGTTACTTACGGGGAATTAAAACTTGTGCTGAAACACCTGCAATTTAGCGGTGTTGTAAGCAGGCAAACGTATTAATATTTGTTTGCTTTTTCAAACCCCAATCCTTGAAAAGTGATTATAACAGGGCAGTGCGTTTTGTAAACATCTACTCTGTTAACCCTCCTTTGCAAGGAGGGTTGGGAGGTGAAAAAAGAAAATGAATGTAATTTGATAAACCTATGATCCGCGAAATGCAACAAAAAGACAACTTGAAAATTCTTGAAATATACAAATCCGGACTTGAAACTAAAAATGCAACATTTGAAACCCGGGTACCTTCGTGGCTTGATTGGGATAAAAAGCATTTGCTAAATTCAAGATTTGTTTTCTGTCAGGATGAAAAAGTTTTGGGTTGGGCTGCGTTATCTCCTGTTTCGTCAAGAGAGGTTTATAAGGGAATTGCTGAAGTGAGTTTATATGTTGATACCGATTATGCCGGACGCGGAATTGGAACCAAATTAATGGAACAATTAATTATTTCATCAGAAGAAAACGGAATCTGGACTTTGTTTTCGAGTGTTTTCCCTGAAAATACAGCAACGCTTAAACTTCACGAAAAATTTGGTTTCAGGATAATCGGGAAAAGGGAGAAAATTGCACTTCATTATGGCAAATGGAGAGACACGATTATCCTCGAAAGAAGAAGCAGAAAAGTTGGAACCGATTAATACTGTTTTAGCAACAAGCAGCTTTCTCGCCAGTACCGCCGCAGGATGGTTCTGTCCCGTTAAAAAAGCCCTCGATAATGCCGGTTGCACATCCACAACCCAATCCGGAATTTACCGATAATGCCTTTTTTGCACAATTTAATGCACAAGCGCCACATTCCATGCAAAGATCGCGATTAATAACGCGTGCTTTTCCTCCTGAAATTTCAAAAACATTATGTGGACAAACTTTAACACACATGCCGCATCCATTGCATTTCTCTGTATTCAGCTGAAGCGTGACCACATTTTTTAAATACACCATTTCTTTCATATTATTTGTATTTAATGCCAAGCCATAAATTAAAATCAACCTTAAATTCCTGATATTTTCTTTTGGGAGACCGGAGTCCGGAATCAGGAACCCGAAAACCGGGAACCGGAAAAATTCAATCAAAACTATTAAAAGACTTTGCTAATTATCAATAAAATAAGGCCGACTAAAGCAAATGAAATTTGAACAGGAACAGCAACCTTCATTTCTTTCTTAACACCGGAAAGCGATGTAAAAGTTGAAGCCCCAGTAAAATTCATTGCCATAAAAGAGGAAATGCCAGAGATTATTAAAATCCAGGATGAGATTTCAAAATAATTATCACCAAGTTTGTTAAGGCAATAAAGAATTGCCGATAATATCAATCCGCAAACCAAACCTTTGAAAGCAAACTTTTTGAAAGGCAGATAGGGCAACAAGATCGGGGTTATTACAATTCCCGCAAGATAAGCTAAAAAAATATTTAGTATGGCTGAAAATCCTTTGTCAATTGCCTGACTGAAACTGATACCGGACCTGTTTAACCCTGAAACAATAAAAACCAGCGCGAAAGCAGCCAAAAGTTTATACCTGGCATAAACAAAATCTACTGGTGTCAGTTTAATCCGATCTAAAAGGTTGAAAGTAACTTTTCGCATTTCATTAGTTGATCTGTATCCATTATCTATAAAACTTTTAATATCTGATGCCCTGACCGGCCCAAAAATAACATTGAAACCACGGTTTAAATTTATTTTCGATGGTTCAATATTTAATGAATTAATATCCGGTTGCACTGTTGGCGATGCAACAACCAGCCCGGATTGAATATTGCAAGTGCCTTCTTTTACCTCATGTGCTGAAACCCCTGTTGCACCTAATTGTGGAACAATTAATTTTCTGTGAGTCACTATTAAATCAAGTTTCGTAAGTTTTATCCTGTTGATTAATTCTTTTGTCCCGAATGTTCCTTTGCCGGCAGCACACCATACGTTTATGCCTTTTGTGTCAAGAACTAAAATCCATGCATTCAATCCAACGAGGTTTTTCCGCAAATGATCGAATGACAATTTGTAATTTGCCGTAACAAACACATTGGATAAACCGGTTGGATTGCCAACAGCAAAAAGTCCCGGTTCGACTTTATAATTATCGCGGCCGATTAACCAACGAACTTTTAAAGTCCCTAAATGGTCTTTGTAACTTAATTTTGTTGCAACCTGGGGTATTTTTCCAACAGCAGTCTGAATATGATCCAAAATATAATTAGTTTTCATATTAGAAAAATTTTCTTTTAAAGTATAAAGATACATTTACTAACATTATAAGAACCGGCACTTCTACTAAAGGGCCTATTACAGTTGCAAACGCTGTTTGCGAGTTGATCCCGAAAACTGCAACAGCTACGGCAATAGCCAGTTCAAAATCATTACTACCTGCAGTAAATGCCATTGTAGCAGATTTTTCATAACTGGCGCCCATTTTTTTTGCAAAATAAAAAGTTGTAAAAAACATGATTGCAAAATAGATTGTATAAGGAATAGCAACTCTTATAACATCAAGCGGGAGTTCTATTATTTTTTCGCCTTTGAGCGAAAACATAACGAATATTGTAAACAGCAGTGCAACAGGTGTCAGCCATGATAACCGGGGAATAAACGTTTTATGGTACCATTCCTTGTTCTTCAACCTCACTAAAATGGCACGGGTAAATATTCCGGCCAAAAAAGGAATACCGAGAAAAATAAGTACCGTATAGGCGATTTCCGTAATCGAAATATTAATTAAAGTACCTTTTAATCCAAAAACCTGTGGTAAAATGGTTATAAATATATATGCATAAAAAGAATAAAAAAACACCTGGAATATAGCATTAAATGCTACCAGCCCGGCTGCAAGTTCTGTATCTCCTTTTGCAAGATCGTTCCATACCAATACCATAGCAATACAACGGGCCAGGCCTACTAAAATAACTCCTGTCATCAGCATAGGCTGGTTATGAAGAAAAATAACAGCTAGGACAAGCATGACCAATGGGCCAATTATCCAGTTTTGAACCAACGAAAGAAGCAATAATCTAATATTTTTAAATACGACCGGAAGTTCCTCGTATTTAACTTTTGCTAATGGAGGGTACATCATAAGTATTAATCCGATCGCGATAGGAATGTTAGTTGTGCCGGACTGGAACCTATTCCATAATTCTTTAATCCCAGGATTGAAAAACCCGGCCAAAACCCCGGCAATCATTACTATAAATATCCACAATGTAAGAAACCGATCAAAAAAAGAAAGTCTCATAATTTTTTATTTTTTCAAATTTTTAAGGTAAAATTTATAGAATTGTTCTTTAATATCGTCGCGTACCCGGCGAAATCCCCTCCATATAAATTCATCATTTCCTGACACTTGTGAAGGATCTTCGAACCCAATATGAAGCCGATGTTTTACTTTACCTATAAAAACAGGACATGTTTCGTTGGCATTATCACAAACAGTAATTACATAATCCCATTCTTCATTCAAGTATTTATCAACATGCTCCGGTTTATGAAAACTTATATCTATACCCGCTTCAGCCATTACTTTTACTGCTTTGCTGTTTACATTTAAAGCTGGTTCTGTACCGGCTGAAAAAACTTCAATGTTTTTATCGAACGATTGCAAAAAGCCGTGGGCCATTTGGCTGCGGCAACTATTACCAGTGCAAAGTATTAAGATTTTCATTTTTTACTTTCTAAATTTAATTTTATTCAAACTATCCAACCGTTCTGTAAAATGAATTGTTAAAGATCATTTTAAGGGTTAGGTTTAAAATTTAAGAAAATCACTTTTTTGAAATATAAATTCCAAAGCCAATAAATTCGGGATATTTTTTAAAGAAATTATCCAGCTTAATCATTCTTTTCCTTATACTGGTATTAGAAAGGTATTTATAAAAAAATTTTATTCCGCCTCCAATTCCTTCATCTTTTATCATTCCGCTCATTCCACTATAATTCATGTCGAACGGGCTAATATTGACTTCTATAAAACCATTATTTTTAAATGTTCCCTCCCATTCTTGAAATGTAATTACGTTGGATATACACTTCGCACAAATTTCATTTGAAGCATTTTCCTGAAATTCTTTTGTAATCGCTTGTTTCCAGCTTAACTCAAGCCATCCAGAGATTCCTCCAGGTTTAAGAACACGAGCCGCTTCCTGAATGACCTTATTTTTGTCTTCAATCAGAATTAGCATTGCCTGAGCAATAGTAACATCAAATTCATTATCGAAAAAAGGTAAATTTTTTGCATCGGCTACCTGAAACGAAACAAGTTTTTCAACTCCGTGTTTTTTCGCATATAACCTGGCTTCTTCGATAGAATTCTCCAGAATGTCTATACCTACTACTTTACAGCCATATTTTTTTGCAATTTGCACAGAAGTTCGACCCTTGCCACATGCAATATCCAGCACTCTCGATTTATTATTTATTGGCAATTTGCTTAATAAAGTATTGGTTGCTTTTGTGCCACCTGGATGAAGAATTTTGAACCCTACATAATTCGACATAAAATCGAACATGTCACAAGTCTCTTCATTGCAGCATGGTTCAAAGACCGGCTTATTATGGATAATCTTATCCCCGGTTTTATTATTTGTAATTTGATTGTAGATTGAATTTACCAATTCGTCCGAAACAGGAGTATTGCCTTTTTGATAGCCCATATCGGTTAACCTGATATAACTATAGTCAGAAAGCCATGCTTCTTCCATAATTTTTTTACCACAATCTATTGGGCATCCGTCAATAACTAGAACATCTGAGGTTTGAAGCGATTTAATTAGTTCTTTATTGTCGGCAGCAACCATAGCAAGGCATTTCATATTATAAACTTTATTTTCCCTGAGTTTTCGTGCTACCCTGTCTGTAAGTTCACCTAAATCAGAACCACCGGAACATGCTAAAACTATACCATTCCCGGATTGTTTTTTGTTATTGCTAATGGTTGTTGTAGTTTCCATCTTAAAATATTTTATAGTTTTTAAAATAATTATACTAATGTTAGGTTAATTGTAAATTGACTTAATTTCACCTCATCCCCAACCCCTTCTCCAATAGGAGAAGGGGCAAGTCCCTCTCTATTGGAGAGGGATTTAGGGTGAGGTCTTTACGCCTGATTAAACTTAACATAACACTA
>Ga0182027_10010116_pt1 | contig 13454 bp, 14 predicted proteins | sample 712E1DmetaG_FD_121300 | JGI IMG/M metagenome (GOLD analysis project Ga0182027, IMG submission 121300) | Permafrost microbial communities from Stordalen Mire, Sweden - 712E1D metaG (Illumina Assembly) | ecosystem: Environmental > Terrestrial > Soil > Wetlands > Permafrost | place: Sweden...
AGACCAATAATGTGTTAATGGCAACTATGGCAATGCCGCTGGCAGTACAATATGTGGCCGGCACCCAATCAAAAACTCCGCTAAACCAGGCTTTAAGATTTTTACAGTTAGCCTGCTGATCAGCATCTGAAAGCATACCGGTAGCATTCTGTGCCTTGACCAAGGTCTGGGGCAACAGCCAAAGCAAACCGGAGAAAACGGCAAAGTATAAAAATAAAAAATGTTTGCGGATGAATTTCATAAGCCTATAAGAAAGCAATTAAATTTAACATACTTGTCGGGGGGGCCTGAATTTTGGCCCCAATAAGATTTTCCACAATCGCGATTATGGCAAAAGACAGCACCGCCACCGCCAAACCTAAAATGGCCCAGACAATGGTTTTTTTGGCCTTGGTGTACATTTCCTCGTTGCCGGCGGCAATCACCATTTGGAAACCGCCAATCACTATAAACGCCACCGCCCAGGCGGCAATAACCACAAAAAACCCTCTCATAATATTAATTAGCAATGACGTTAAGTTGTCCGTGGTTTGAATGGGATTATAAAGGGTCGTAGCGCTGTTGGCTGAAGTGCCGGTGACGGCAGAAGTACTCGTTGCGCCGGTCGATCCGCTCGGAGCGGCTTGACCACATTGGTTAGAAGCAATCTGAACCGGAGTTTTACCCTGACAAGCTCCATTTGGAACATCAGATAAATCGCTTTTATTCCCCGGACTGCAGGCATACGTGCCATCGCCGGCGGCACAGGCATAAATTTGGGCGCCCTGTCCGCACTGAGAAACATCTATTACCACCGCTGACTTTCCCACGCATGCGTTATTAGGCACATCGGAAAGATCTGACCTTGGACCTGGACTGCAAGCGTATAAACCATTACTAGCCAAGCAAGCAAAAGTTTGATTTTTAACTTGTATGGTCACAGGCGAAGCCTGGGTTAATACTACAGCCCCTCCCGCAGCCGTATACCCTATAACAGCCGCGTAAAAAGTGTCGGAACTCCCTGGGGGATGGTAGTAAAGAAAAGAGGTTGTCCCAAAATTTGAAACATTTAAATTAAACGTATATGGGCCAATCGGGTATTGCGTAGTATTATCGTATTGATTTAAGGTAATTTTGGAAGTATCCCCATAAGTTCCATTATTAAAATTTTGACTAAAGGAACCAAACAACTGCGAGATTTGAGTAAGTGGATTGTAAGAAGGGTTAATAATTGCGTTAAAATTACTTTGATTATCAGTCACAAATACCTCAAGCCCAGCCACGGCGGTTCCCAAAGTTCCGGCGTTGCAATATCCATCGCCCAGCCCTAATGTAGTGGAGCCTTTAGAGTTGTATTGGGTTGATTGCACCCATCCACCTATGGTGATGGACTGGTCAAGCGCCACTTGCGCGGGCGTGACGGAAAAATTAATTTTGATGTTACAGTCTGTCGCCAAAGCCCGTGGCAAATTTCCAAACCCAAAAAACCCCGCCAATACAAAACCCAGCAAAAAGCTAGTTTTGAGAATTTTAGAAATTTTAATTTTGTTATTTTTATTCATTGCTGTTTTTTTACTGCCCGTTAACGCAACTGGCACTGGCATTTAAATAGGTACAGGGGCTTTGTAAGTTAATCTTGGCTCCAGCCGGGGAATAACCCAGTAAAATAAAATTTACGACCGTATTAATAATAATATAAGCCATCATTACAAGCACAAAACCTACCACCGCGTCGGTAATACCTTCTTTATGTTTGGTAATACTCTCTTCACTGCCAAGTGTGTATATTAAGCCAAAACCATGTTCCAAAATTTTCCAAACCGCGTAAATTGCCGCGGCCCAAATCAACCAATTGGTCACTTTGGCGACTAAAGTGAATATATCCAAAACCGTACATGGCTTTTCAGCAGCGCCGCCGCACGGCACCAGCCCACCTGCCTGCGAAATCAGCGGGACAGCGGCTAAAAACAAACCGGCGGATAAAATCGCTACGGCTAAAAAATTTTTTTGTTTCTTAAGGGACATTTTCAATAATATTATACCACAAAAGTTCCAAGTTGCCCATTAATAATTAACCTAATTATTCTAATTATACTAATTGACCTAAATAAACCCCAATGAATAAATGCCTAAAATTAACTTTAATCCTTTTTTGTCTTTTTAAAAATCGCGTTGAATATCAAACTTGGCTGTCCGTTCCTCAAGATCGTACTTTCTACCGTTGGGATTTTCTTCATTAGACATTGTTTAAAATAATTAGGTCAATTAGTATAATTAGAATAATTTATTTACGCACTCCCTACTGGCTTGTAAGTGTCGCCGCCTGCTGCTGCCCCTGCTGCAAAGCCTGTTGGGCAGGCAGGCCGTTTAAAATCACATTGTCTATCATTTGGCCGAAAATATTGTCCATTTTCACCTGGTCCGGCTTATAAAAAGATTTGGCCGTCAGGCCGGCGTTGGCAAACACCCCAATATCCGGGTCCTGGACCTGCAGACTGATTAAATCCAGCCGCGAAGACGGCACTTTATTTTTAGTGTAATACTGGCTCAAGGAGCTGTTGCTGCTGATAAAATTTAAAAAATCCCAGGCATAATTAGGCGATTTACTCTGCTTACTCACCACATCGCCCCAATAATTGGCAAAATTAACCGCCGGCTGGGTAAGGTTGGGCTGGGGTATTGGCGCCACGTCAAAATTTAAATTGGGATTTTTCTGCCGGATGGTGGCAAGCGAATAAGAATAGCTGATTAAAAACGCCGCGCGACCGTTGGTAAAAGCGTCTATGGAATAATCGGAGCGCGCGTTCCAGTTATAGTTCGGCGAAGCGGGGTTGGCAAAAGAAGTGTAAAAATTTAGCCCGTCCAAACCCGGATTATCGGTCTGGCCGTTTTGCGTGTTTGAGTCGGCAAAGGTGGGTCTGGCGCCGCCTTCGGAAAAAGGCGCGGAGCCTTTCTGCAGCATAAATAAATATAAAATATCCACGGCGCGATTGACATTGGCATTGGTGCCGGCCGCCAGCCCGCTTAGGGTAAAGTAGCCGGTCTGGTCGGCGCGCTTGATTTTTTGCACATCAGCCGAAAGCTCGTCCCAGGTTTTGGGCGGCGTGGCAATACCGGCGGAACCCAAAATGTCCTTATTATAATAAAGCCCCAAACTGTCCACGGAAAGCGGCACACCGTAAACTTTTTGGTTGAGGGTAAAATCCCTAACCGCCGCGTCCACAAAAGTATTTTTATAGGTCGTATAAGACAACACCGTGCTGGTGGCCGGAGTAACTTTATCCAAATATTGCGGCAGCCAGGAGTTGTTGATGGCAAAAACATCCGGCCCAGTTCCCGCGGCTAAGGCGTTGATTAAATCCTGCGGGTAAGTGTTAATGTCTTTTTGGGTAAATACCACTTGGACATTCGGGCGCTTTTGCTGATAAGCGGTAATCAGCGGCTGGATCTGCTGGGTGGTAATGAACGGATCCCAAACATTCAAAACAACGTGGGGCGCGGAAGCCGTGCTTCCGCCGCCGCAACCCGCGGCCAGCAGGGCAATGCCCGCGATTATAACAAAAACTTTTGATTTTGTAATTTGTTGTTTTGGTTTCATATTTAAAAAATTTGATTTTAAAGGCTAAACTTTCAAATTTTTAAGATAATCGGCAAAGTCCTCTTTTAGTTCATTATGCTTTAACCCAAACTCCACCACGGCTTTAAGGTATTCCAGTTTGCTGCCCGTGTCATAATATTTGGCGTTTTGAATTTCCACCGCGTAAATTTCCTGCTCTTTCATTAACGCGCCAATCGCATCCACCAGCCAAATTTCTCCGCCTTTGCCCGGTTTTGTCTGTTCCAAAAGCCCAAACAGCCTCGGCGGCATTATATACCCGCCGTGGGTAGCCAAATTGGAAGGCGCGTTGCCCACTTCCGGCTTTTCGACTATCCGTTTAATATTATAAACATTGCCTTCAACCGGAACCACTTCCGCTATGCCGTATTTGTTCACCGATTGCTGGGGCACCCTGACCGCGGAAATATTCGGCTTGCCAAACTTATCCCATGCGTCCATCTGCTGCTTAAGGCGGAACGGCCTGGCGTCAATAAATTCATCGGCCCAGAGTATGGCAAACGGCTCGTTGCCGATAACCCGTTTGGCGTTTAGCACCGGTGTGCCGTTTCCGTACGGCCCTTTTTGCCTGACATAAATAAAATTGGCAAGGTCGGCAATCTTCCTGACTTCGGCCGCCTGCTTATGTTTACCCGCTTCTTCCAGGCGCTTTTCCAGTTCAAACGGATAATCAAAATGGTCTTCTATACTGCGCTTATTCCAGCCGGTCACAATCACTATATCTTCAATGCCGGAAGCCACCGCCTCTTCCACCACATACTGGATAATCGGCTTATCCACTATCGGCAGCATTTCCTTGGGCATAGCTTTGGTTGCAGGCAAAAACCGTGTCCCAAACCCCGCCGCAGGAATAATGGCTTTTCTAATTTTTTGATTCATAAGGATATTATACAATATCTCCTACGAAATTACGAACTATAGCGAACTACGAACTCTCAGTGGTTCGTGGTTCGTATTTTTTCACCTGCCTGCCGGCAGGCAGATAAGTGCGCAGCGTTATTCCGTCTTCGGCCGGTAAATTAAGGCTTCGCCAAGATGCTGGGAAGTAATATTTTCCGCCCCGGCCAGGTCGGCAATGGTGCGCGATACTTTCAGTATTCGATGAAGGGATCGGCCGGAAAAATTATATTTTTTCATGGCGGATTTTAGCACATCTTCTTCGGTTTTTGCCAACTGGCAGTATCGCTTAAGTTCCACCAAATTCATTTCGCTGTTGGTCTTGCTGCCGCCAAAACGTTTTTGCTGGACGGCGCGCGCGGCCGAAACGCGCTGTTTGATTGCGGCTGAATTTTCGGATTGCTGGCCCACGACCATTTTTTCGTAAGGCAGGCGCGGCACTTCCACATGCAGGTCGATGCGATCCAAAAGCGGGCCGGAAATTTTTTTTTGGTATTTAAAAATTTGTCCCGGACTGCACGAGCAGGGTTTTTGCCGGTCGCCCGCATATCCGCAGGGACAGGGGTTCTGCGCAGCTACCAAGGTAAACTTGGCCGGAAAAGTAAAACTCCCGCTGGCGCGCGCCACCGTCACCACGCCGTCCTCGAGTGGCTGGCGCAAAGCCTCCAGTACATTGCGCGGAAACTCGGGAAACTCATCCAAAAATAAAATCCCACGGTGGGACAAAGTTATTTCCCCCGGTCGGGGGTTTGCACCGCCGCCGACCAAAGCCACATTGGAAGTAGTATGGTGCGGACTGCGCACCGGGCGGCTGGATACCAAGCTGCCCGAAAGTTTTCCGGCGATACTGTAAATTTTGGTTAATTCCAATGCTTCGCTCAAAGACAAATCCGGCAAAATGCCGCTCATGGCGCGGGCCAAAAGTGTCTTACCCGATCCCGGCGGGCCGGATAATAAGACATTGTGAGACCCGGCGGCGGCTATTTCCAAAGCGCGCTTGGCCAGCTCCTGCCCGGCTATGTCCCGCATATCCAGCGCGGCCTGCAAATTCTGTAAAATATTTTCCGGGTCTTGCCGTGGCTCCGGAGACAAAAGAGAAAAACCGGACAAGTGGCTAAATAATTGTTTTAAACTTTCCACGGGATAAACTGTAATTCCCGCCACCAGCGCGGCTTCTTTGGCGTTTTTCTTGGGAACAAACAATTCCGCAATGCCCAAATCCGCGGCCTTAATAGCCGCCGCCAAAACCCCGGGCACCGGCCGAAGCTGGCCGTCTAAAGACAGTTCGCCCAAAAACATTTTTCCCAGACTCGCAAAAACCAGCTGCTCGGAAGCCATTAGCACCCCCAAAGCTATGGGCAAATCAAAATGCGTTCCGAGTTTTGGGACGTCGGCCGGAGCCAAATTTACCGACACCCGCGTGGGCGGATAACTGCATTCGGAATTTTTTATGGCCGCCTTCACCCGTTCGCGGCTTTCCTGGATAGCGGTATCCGGCAAGCCGACCACAATCGTGGCGGGCAGGCCGTTGGTCACATCCACCTCAACTTCTATTAGTTCGGCATTTAAACCGATAACCGCGGCGGAAAAAATTTTGGCAATCATTTTAGAGTGGAGTTATGAGTTATGAGTTATGAGTTATGAGTTATGAGTTATGGCAACGCCATAATTCCTAATTCCTACTTCCTAATTCACGCCAATTCCATCCGGGCGGCGCTTTTTGCCGAAAGGCGACCAAATTAAAATTAATATCCCTAAGATAATATATCCATCGGCCAAATTATAAACCCCGACCCAATGGTAAAAAATAATGTAGATAAAGTCGCGGACATAACCGAGGACAATTCTTTCCACAACGTTAGACAGCGCTCCGGCAAAAATTAAAGCAAACGCCCAGCGCTCCGCGGCCGAAAAAACGCGATAGTGCTTGGCCACGTAATAAGCCAGGCCTGCCAACACCGTAAAATATATCGCGTACATCAAAAAAACCGGCAACGGCAAACTAAAGGCAAATTGCTTATTAATAAAAATGTTACGCGCGGAAGCTTTACTTAATTGGTCAATCGCTACTAATAAAACAAACAAAAAAGCGAAAAGCCAATTTTTTTTGCTTTCGCTTTTTTTATGATTATCAAAGTTTTCCATAAAAATCCTTTACCCCCGTGCATCCAGTGCCTCAACAAACTAAATTGCTTTCTCCGCCCACGGCATTGCCCTTAATCGTTCCTCTGAAATTGCTTCGCCGTCGTCTCCAACACCATAGGTTCCCGCTTGAATTTTAGCCAAAGCTTTGCCAATTTTTTCTAAGTCCGACTTTATTCTGGCAATCATGTCTTGGCTGACTTCATCATCTTCCACTTCCTGGACATTGGAGTCTATATCGCCGCCCAATTCCTCATGGGGCGTTAGACCGGCCAAATCCGCTTCCAGCTTTTTTTGAGCCGCCAAAAGCTTTTGTTTCATTTCATCTATAAAAGGCTGTGATAACATAAAAATTTTTGCTTAATCAATAGCATTATAAACCAGAGGCTTCAATTTTGCAACAAAAAATCGTTATTCGCCGATCCGCGTTTAATCCGTGCCCGCCTCGGCTCGACCTTAAGGTCTCACCGAGTCGAGACGGGTCGCTATCCCTGCCTGCGGCAGGCAGGCGCGTTAAGATCCGCGGCTAGACAAATGAAAAGCGCCCCGGACAGGGGCAGCTATTAAATAGATAATTTCTGCCGTCACGAGGCGCTGTAACCCGAATGAATCGGATACGCTCCGCGCGACTTGCGTCATGCGAAGAATATCACACTGTTCATTCCGGCCTTCTTGGCATAACAGCCAAGAGAGCGTCTGAATTCCAACCAAAATTTCAAACTACACTTCAAACTTCTCTTATGGTGATTTAACACCTTAACAATTTTGATTAACCTGATTTAGGGCTAACCCTTCATTTTTGTTTTTGTTTTTCAAACAGCCTGGGTTGGGCAGACTATGACGAGAAGTTTAAAGGAAAACTGATTTTAAGCTTACTTAAAAGCAGATTTCCTTCAGTGAGTTTATAAGTTGAATTTTTAAGGAGCTACTTACTTTGTTTCAATAATTATCCACAAATCTTGTATATTTAGGATAACATCCATATTAGATTTTGTCAATAAACAAGGATTTTTTAATGAAAATTTGTTTTAATTATAAGCTTTTTAAAATTTAAAACCTAAAAATAAGCTCGAATTTTAATTTTTTTGTTATTGCGTAATTTGTGGATAAGTTGTTTAACACCTGAAAAATCCACAATTAATCATTCAATTTAGCGCCCGGTAAAGTTTTATAATAATCTCTAAACACAACGGCATAGGGCTTACCGAGTTTTTGGTCAATAATATACACATCTTCCAAAGCCGGGGTATAAAAAAACTTTAAAATTTGGTGAAAATTAAGTAAGGCCCTGGGCAACGCATATTCAGTAAAGGCATTGGTCATGGTTTTTCCCAAAGCTTCCTGGTATGGATGTGTAAACTGTTCAAAAGGCAGGCGGCATAAAATTAGCGTCTTCACAGAAAGCCTGCCAACGGGCTCAACCGGGTTTTGGGCGCTTAAATGCTTTAAAACAAACTTATCCGTAGCCAGAAGCAGACTGTCTTTATGAATGGAAAAGTTACGGAAAATTTTATTACTGCCGCCGGAACTGTACTGGGCCAAAAGGGAAGAAAAGCTTTTTAGCTGCCGGTAATTTTGTTCATAAAACTCCTTAACCTGGGCCTGGCCGACAAACAGAACCGCCGCGGGCAAAATTTTGCCGCCAAGTATTAAGGACAACAGTTTTGGCGCGTCGGGGGCGGCGGTTAAACAATAAAAATTTATTTTCGCGGATTTTTTCCCTGACGATTTTTTTACTCCGGAAAATAAGTCGCCTTGTTTGGAAATTTTTAATTTTTTACCGGGCATTCCGCCGCCTACCGTTTGGACAGTATAATCCGTAAGGCCGAGGCGGCGCATAAAAAACCCCGGCAAAATTTCCGCGTCCAGGGCATCGGCAAAACTTAAATCTGCAAAAGGCTTAAGGACATTTTGCACCAAGTCCTTAATCTCCAAAGGCATGCTTAAAAAGGCGCAACGGTTTTCCGCCAACTCAATCCATTTAACGCGGTTTTCCTGCGCGACAAAAAACTCCAGCAAATCGGAAACAAAACTGGCAATTACATCTGATCTAAATACTTTATTAAGTTCTGATAATTTATCCGAATAATTTTCCCCGGCGTTTTTAATTTTTTGATATTTTTCGTCATACTCCGTTTGGTCAGTTATTTTATAATATTGAAAGCTCGGCGGATCGGTCTGGAGCAGCGCGCCTACAAGGCCAAAAAACAAATCTCCCGCGGCAAGAGCCTGCTCCACGGACAGGGCAAATTTTTGCGAACCCGAACCGATTTCCGGGTCGTAATACGATTTTAATAAATAGTTAATATAGCCCCAGCTGACCTTGCTTCCCATATCGGCGGTAACCGCGCTTTCAAATTCGTTTAAGCCACAAATCAGTATTTGGTGTTTTTTATAAAAACCGGCGCTTGCCAGCTGAAAAAAAACTTGCTGGTCGCAGGCTATTAAAGTTCCCGGCTGCTGTATTAATTTTCCCCCGCTGATAAGCTCTTTAAACTGCCCGCCAAAAAAAGATAAATTTAAATCCAAAAAGGTTTCGGTTTGCCAGTTGGTTTGTTGCCAGACTAAAACTTTAAGAACAAATTTTATTTGTTCCGCCGACAAGTTCTTTTTCTTGAGCAAAGCTTCAAATTTCTCGGGATTAAAACTTTGTTCCGGCAAAAACACGGGCTTTTCAATTAATTTTTGCCTGTATAACTCCAAAACTTGCCTGGCCTTTGGCACAACCAATAGCGACTTTGTCTTTTTTTGAGCCAGCGACTTAGCCAACCAAACAGGATAATCAATGTCCAGCGAAAAATTATAAATTGTCTTATTTCGGAATGCAAATCCCAAAGAAGCTTCGGAGCCTTTAATAACCATCCGGGAATTTTCCGGGAAGCTCCAGGCGGCCAAACTCAACGGCAAAAATTCGCTCCACGCGAAATTATAGGGCTCTATTAGCTTTAAAATCTGCTTCTTTAACTTGTCAGGCAATCCCTGGTAAAGTTGCAGCAGTTTTTCCAGCAGCTTTAATGTGGCCTTGCTGTCGGCCAAAGCCCGGTGCGCTTCTTTGTGCTCAATGCCAAAAGTATGCATCAAATTTTCCAAGTTATAGCTGTGGTGGGTCGGCAGCAGCCACTGCACCAAATCCAACGTATCAATTGTTTGTCCGGAAAATTTTAAACCAAAACCTTCCAAAAATTTAATGTCAAAAGCAATATTGTGCCCGACAATCACGGCGTCCTTGAGAAGTGTCTGCAATTCATCGCGATGATCCACAAACGGCTCGGCGTCGTCAAGCTCTTGCCGGCTGATCCCGGTCAAGCCTAAAATATTCGGCAGTACTTCCCCGTTAGGCTTAAACACCCTGGAATATTCTTTGGTAATTTTGATTTGCATCCCCTTCGCGTCCGTATCCCCCTTCGCGTCTTCTTTCGCGTCTTCTTTCGCTTCTACCAATTCAAAAAACACAAAGCCAATTTCCAAAACTTCGTTCTTCAATGGATCAAACCCACTGGTTTCTATATCCAAACTGCAATAAATTTTATCTTTAGGCATAGAATGTTATTTTAGCGCATTCCACATAATTTCAAAAGCCATACGCTGCATTTGGTTAATTTCCTTGCTTTCCAAAATCACGCCCATGAAATTTTCAGTATGTGATATCAAAGCAACTTTATTAGCATAAATTTCCGTGTCTGCCGAAAACTGAAAATTCTGATAAGGTACAACTTTTATTTCCCGCAAGGTCGATTGAGCCTGCGGCAAAATTTCCCTTGTGGTTGGGAAGTCCGGCGTGATTAAACGAATACGGATTTTTCTTTTAACCCTTTCAGCCACATACCAGTCCATATATTCGCGCGGCATAAACTTATAATAATCCTTAAATCCGGTATAACTTAAAATCGTATCCCCGCCATGCAAACTGTCTAACGTATCCTGATAAAGCTCCTTCATCCCGCCCACACCTTCGTAAAAAGTAATCCGTGGTTTATAGGGAATTATATTATGGATGGCCCGCAGTTCAGGCAGTAATTTATCAATAAGATGGATTTTGTCCTGGTAATCCTGTTTTAAGTTATTAGGATTTTCTATAAAGAAAAAACGACGTTTTTTCTTAACCCCTGTTCTAACCAAACCATCCTGAACCATTTCCGGCAAAATATTATAAACGGTTGTCCTTTTTAAGCCAGTTTTTTTCGCCAGATCAATAACGCTTCCTTCCCCCACTTCCAAAAGCGCAACATAAATTGCGGCCTTTTTTTCATGAAAACCCAATTTTCCTAAGGATTGTTGTAATTCTTTCATATATGTCTACTACTTTAGACATCATAATAGTATCATATTCCCCATACAATATCAAGTTATTTAATATATAGCTACATAAATTATAGACATTTACTACCAAACTGCTAAGCTATGAAGTTCTAAAGGAGGAACAGCTATGCAAGGAAAGGTTTTTAAAAAGACATGGGCCGATGAGGTCAAGGCTTGGGATTGCTACATCTGTTGTGAACATGGGGACATAAAAATCCACATGCAGACCACGACCTGGTTTCCCAAAGATATTGTTAACGATCGCCGCGCAATTTGGACGATAACCGGCCCCTGTGACGGCAGTTGCGTGGACGAAACTATAACACTACCTCAGCAGGCCGAAACCTTAGCACGGGCATGGAAATCCGCCGAGGGGAAGATATGAAGGCAAAATGGTATAAATTCCAATGGTCTTCCGCCGCAAAGGCTTACGACTGCCATATTTGCATAGAGGAGAATCAGGGCAACAAGTTTCACTTTGTTGCCACAACCTATTTCCCTCTAGACTTCATTAGGGGGCAGGATCTTACGGCGGCTTGGCGGTTCGTGGGATCTTGCGACGACAGTCACCAACCTCTCAAGCGTTGTTCAGATTTAATACTGAAAGCCTTTGAAGAAGAGCTGATAACAGAGTGCCTCGCCAAAGGCAAACAGGGAGTTAATGATGGACACCGTACGTAGTTTGAAAACCATAATTTCTCTCCAGCTTGAACGTCTCAAACAGCTGGAGCAAACCGAGGCCATTCGCCGACTGCGCAATTGCCTGAATAAAGCGGGTAGTAGGAACCTGCCAAACTTGCCGCCTGGTTGCCGGGACATCGACAGTACAGTGGAACTGAGCCAAGAGGAACACCGTCACTGGCTTTTGGTGTTTGAGAATATTGTAGTCAGGGCGATATCGTTTACAGCCTTGGATATTCGGTTGCCGGACGCACGCCAACACCGCAACCCTCAACAGCTCTGGGAAACTTTCCTTAATCCCTTAGCACAGTTTGTAACAGCCAACCGTCTGGGAGAAATGTCAATTGAACAACCCGATGGTCTCCTGGCTGGCGACATTGGATTCGGCTACATGACAAGTGGCGAACACATGGAAACCCAATTCATTGCCAAAGAACAACTCACAGAAGAACAGGACGAAGTTTGTCTGAATTTCACTTTCTTGGAAACCGGCCGCGCAGAAATTTATGTCCCATGTAAAGCCTGCGGGTCCCTCGGGTTCGACGATTTCCAAGGTTCTTGGAAAGAGGCAGCCTATTACATCTTTCGCTACCTTCACCACGTGGCCACTAGTCTTTCCACCAATCCGGCCGTAATCCACACACTCATAGCTTTGCGGGAAAAACGCAAAAAAGCAAATGTAACTTTTGCCACTCGGCTTCAATAGAGCCACTAACACAAAAACTCGAAACCGCCCCAAGCATATTGCGAGGGGCGGTTGATTTTTAAAATTTACGGCTTATATTCCAATCCAATCTTCGGTGAGGAATTCTTTATCTCAGCGGCACAGGCTTCTACATATGCTTGAAGATTATTAATGTCCTGGCGTAACTTTTCAAAACTGGTCTTAAAGTCATTCTTTGCCGGAAAATGTTTTTTATATGCTTCTATTATTTTTGTTATATCCTCGTCTGTAATCATATATTTTATCCCTACCAATTTACTTCAGCAAAGAAATGCCAACTTTTTTAGAAACCTTTTTTGCCCAAATCTCTTGGGTTTCCAAACGCTGGTTAGTAACCACTTGTTCGTTTTTAAACTCCTTGACCATTTTAGCCAAGCCGTCAGCAGAATTCTGTAAGGTGTATACCCCCTGCTTTACTTCAGTAATTTCCAATTTAACTTCTCCGAACTGCTCGTCCAAATAATCAAATAGCGGCTTAAAATTTATACCTTTGCTCATAACTTTATTTTTAATCTTATTTTAATAGCTCGGGTTAAAATCATAAACCCAAAATAATTTGCCGTCAATGTGGACAACTATTCCGCCGCCGGATCTTCTTCCTCAACAGGCTTTTGCACTACCGGTAAATCCCCGGCCGCAACTTTTTCCCGCACGGCTTTGTCCACGTCTTTAAAGACTTTAACGTTTTCTTTTAGGAAGTTTTTGGCGGTTTCTTTGCCCACGCCAAACTTGACGTCACCAAAGCTGTAGGTATTGCCGCTTTTTTCTATAACCCCCATGAGCACGCCGGTGTCCAGCAAGTCGCCCGAAGCCGAGATCCCTTCGTTATACATAATGTCAAATTCCGCAATTTTGAACGGCGCCGCGACTTTATTTTTTACAATTTTGGCTTTCACGCGGTTGCCGATAATTTTATCGCCGTTTTTTATTTGCGCGTTGCGGCGCACTTCTATGCGGATAGAGGCGTAAAACTTTAACGCATTGCCGCCGGTCGTGGTTTCGGGATTGCCGAACATCACCCCAATTTTCATGCGGATTTGGTTGATAAAAATTACGGTAGTCTGGGTTTTGGAAATAATTGCCGTGAGTTTCCTTAGAGCCTGGCTCATCAGCCGC
>Ga0182027_10010117_pt1 | contig 13452 bp, 13 predicted proteins | sample 712E1DmetaG_FD_121300 | JGI IMG/M metagenome (GOLD analysis project Ga0182027, IMG submission 121300) | Permafrost microbial communities from Stordalen Mire, Sweden - 712E1D metaG (Illumina Assembly) | ecosystem: Environmental > Terrestrial > Soil > Wetlands > Permafrost | place: Sweden...
CAGGAATTGGTTTATGCCTTTCACAAAATATTTGAGAAGAATTTGGCGCCGGGGATACCTATTTATGTGGACAGCCCTCTTTCTACAAGCGCTACCGAAGTCTTTAGAAAACACCCTGAATGCTTTGATGAAGAGACTATTGATTTCATGAAGAAATTTAATGATCCATTCGGCTTTGACCGGCTTAAATATATAACATCCTCCGAAGATTCAAAAAAATTAAATTATGTTGAAGGGTCAATGGTTATTATGTCCGCATCGGGTATGGCAGAAGCGGGAAGGATTCTGCATCACCTTGCAAACAACATTGAAAACAGTAAAAATATAATACTTATGGTGGGCTACTGCGCTGAAAACACTCTCGGCAAAAAATTAATTATGAAAGAACCGGTTGTAAAAATATACGGCGAAGAATATAATCTTAAAGCTGAGGTAATCGTAATAAACTCATTAAGCGCACATGCAGATTCAAATGAATTAACAAATTATTGCGCTGAATTTGACCGGGGAGAAATGCAAAATATATTCATTGTTCACGGAGATTTTGATCAGCAGGAAAAATTTGCGGATAGACTTAAAGCAATCGGCTTTAATAAAGTTACTATTCCCTCACACGGAGATATTTTTGAGATTTAATCCGGCAATGTTTTCCTGCTTTATTAATTGTCTATAAAACAGTAGATTACATTGTTGATAGATAATCTCACGTTCGCGGGGTTGTCATAGTTTAGTATTAGAAGTAAAAGCATTTGCCGCTAAGGCGCTAAGATCAAAAGGACATACCTTAGAGGAATTAACAGATTGTTCATTTATCTTTTAATATTTTATCATTTCCAAAATCGAGATAGAAGCTGAAGGAATTATTCTTTTGAATAAAGCGGTTACAACACTATTTCTCTCTATTATTTTTATCCCTTTTTCATTCTCTCAGAGTCAGCTTGACAGCTTAGATATTATTAAGAATCCTTCCCTGGCAAACTATTTCTATAATGGCTTCGACAAAGAATTAAATACCTTTAACCTGCATTCTATGCTGTTGATGAATATTCAGTCGGGCAAACTGAATTTTAATATAAATGAAAATTACAGCTCTACATATATCCGCACATCGGATGCCAGCACACGTGATGAGCATATCTTTTCCGCAGCCGGGGATTATGATGTGAGTTCTTATTATAATATCGGGCTTAGAGTTGATAATGATATATATTCCGACAGCAGGCAAATTGATGTTAACCAGGCATCGATGTCAAGCCTGGTTTTGTTTTCACAAATAAATCCTTTAGACAGAGTTTCAATAGCGCCTTTTGGAGGTTACGAAAATAACAGGCAAATAGGGCAAAGCGATTACGGCGCTGTTTACGGTGCTGAAGGCTTGCTAAATAACTACACTGCTTCAGATTTTATTTTACTATCGCAATTCAAATTTAAAAATGAAGATATTTCCCCGAGGAAAAATGCTCTTAGGTACTTCAATTTTGCTGCGGTTGATACTATTGGCGGTGACTTCAGAAACAAAATAAATTTTCAGTATTCTCAAGACAGAATGGATTTTTATTACAAAGCAGACTCGGTAACTGCGGCTCAATTTAATATTACAAATAACATTCAAAGCAGGACAGAGACCATTAATGTATTAGAAGACAGCTTATATTATAACAAGTTTTTAGATTTATTTTCTCTTGATTTAGCCGGAAGATATACATGGCGGACGGTAGACTACGATACCCGCTACCGTTCTTTAACAGACCAGTCTATTTCCAGTTTTGATACAAAGATAGATCAATCCAAACTGGAATTTGAAGGAACAACCTCATATAATGTGGGAGATTTTTCTGGCGCTCTAAGATTTACATACTCGGATATCGACGAAACTCATTTAACAAAAAATTTTGCAGGCTCAATATTAAGCTTTTATAATCAACGCTCGGATATTGAAAGTATGAACAATAATATAGCCCAGCGCATCACCCTTTCCTTTACCGGAAGCTTGAAATTATCCCCTTCGGATATACTTAATTTTAGTCTATATCAGAACAAACTACAGTATGATACTCCGAGTCTTGATAATTATGACGACAGGGATGAACTGTTTTCAATCATAAGAATAAATTATATAAAGGAATTAAATCCATTTTTTGATATTTTTATAAATGCAGAAGGCACAATACATCATATAGTTTACATCTATGCAGAAGAAAGCGCAAATAATAATATTAACAGGATTCTAAGTTTAGCAACCGGCGGTACTTATTCAGGCGCAAATTTTTCCTCGACCAATAGTTTTGAAGTATCGGCAAATTATACTGTTTACGATTTTGAAGATTTAGTTCCAAATGAGCAAAGTTATTCCTTCAGGCAATTTACAGCTATGGATTCAACAAGGATAAAATTGAACAACCGGGTTAACTTTGTTCACTATGGATACGTTAAATTATCCGAACAAGGCGACTTGGCCTGGGCTTCATTTTCGACCATTCCCACAAGATTTTTAGAGGAGATTTATTCCATTCCGAAATTAGTCTTGTATTACGACCACAGTTCTGTTTCACTGGGTTTAAGAATATATTCACTTAATACTTACAATTACCAGGGATTGGTAAAGATTTTGGATTCTAAATATCTTAGTGTTGCACCATTAACTGAATTTTCTTTTATTTTGGGCAGGTCATTAAATATAAATCTGATCGGATGGTATGAATTTGTAAATGAAAGCAATCAGGCAAATATACAGCAGGCTAATATGTCTTTGAATGTAAAGTGGAACTTTTGATTATTATCATTTTTTACTGCTTAGCAAAATCTGCAGGATATGCCTGTTATAAAGAATTGAAAAATTAAAAATTTTTATTATTTTCACAATTAAAATTTAGGATCATTTTGGCAGAAACTAATTTTCACCTTGAGATTGAGAGCGATCCGAATAATTTAATTACGGTTGAAGAGTTTGTAAATTACTTTGCAATAGAACTCGGAATAAAGCCGGAAAAGATCCCGGGCTTACTTCTCTCTGTAACGGAAGCTACAACAAATGCAATAATTCATGCAAATAAAAAAATCAAGGATAAAATGGTAAAGATTAACGTACATGTGGAAAATAAGAAACTGTTAATCTGCATAAAGGACGAAGGCGCCGGTTTTGATCCGCAAAACATTCCGGATCCCACAGAGCCGGAAAATCTTCTTAAGGACTCCGGCCGGGGATTATACCTGATGAAGATATATATGGATGAAGTTAAATTTAATGTTACTCCCGAAGGAATGGAAACAATACTGGTGTTAAATTTATCGTAATTGGCTGATATAATCCGTCCGGTTATTTTCTTACCTAATTTAAATAAATCCACATTTTTTAATTGTTTGAGGACAAAGGACAAACAGCAAAAAAAATATTTTGACACAAAAAATCCCAAAGGGATCACCATGTGACAAAAACTTATATGACAATACTATAGTGTGTTTTACGACTCATTCTTTCTATTTAAGGTATTTTTAAAAGCTTTCTTTTTGCAAATAGATAAAGTCATATTTAAATTTAAGTCAATTAGAAAAAAATTAAATAAGAACTTGCCTGATAGGGTTTAAATAATATTTTTAGGAGATAAAAGATGTCAAGAAAAAAAATTGCCATAATCGGCGGGGGGCAAATCGGCGGAGTATTAACCCAGCTTATTGCACAGAAGCAATTGGGTGATGTTGTTTTATTCGATATAGTTGAAGATTTACCTCAAGGAAAGACTCTGGATATAGCTGAAGCTGCACGTGTCGATGGTTATGATATTAAGATATCCGGAACAAACAGTTATAAAGATATAGCAGGCGCTGATCTGGTTATAATTACTGCAGGCTTACCGCGAAAACCCGGTATGAGCAGGGACGACCTTTTAGTTACGAATGCAAAGATAATGAAGTCGGTTGCAGAAGCGGTAAAAGAGAAAGCGCCTAACTCAATAGTAATTATAATTTCCAACCCGCTTGATGCTATGGTAACATTGTTTAAAAATGTCAGCGGTTTCCCAGCAAACAGGGTAATGGGTCAAGCCGGCGTTTTGGATTCGTCCCGTTTTGCAACTTTCATATCCTGGGAGCTTGGCGTATCGGTTAAAGATATTAATGCTCTTGTCCTCGGCGGGCATGGCGATACAATGGTTCCGGTTATCAGGTATGCTAACGTGAACGGCATTCCCGTTATGGAATTGCTTGAGAGAAAATACAACGATAAAGCAAAAGCTAAAGAAGTTATAAATGCAATGGTGGAAAGGACGAAAATGGCAGGCGGTGAAGTAGTAAAGCTTTTAAAGACAGGCTCAGCATTTTATTCCCCTGCTTCTTCAGCAATACAAATGGCGCAGTCAATTTTGTATGATGAAAAAAGGCTGCTTTCTACCTGCGCTTATTTAAACGGAGAATTTGGAGTTACCGGATACTACGTTGGTGTTCCTGCAATACTCGGAGCAAACGGCGTTGAAAAGGTCGTAGAGTTTTCCCTTAACGAAGAAGAACAAGCGCTCATGAATAATTCTGTGGATGCTATTAAAAAACTTGTTGAAGATATGCAGCGGCTTGGTTTGTAAGCCGAATATCATTGCGATCATTTATCTCCCGGCATAAATCCGCCTAGCGGCGGTCAGGTGCCCGGGCAATTTTAAATTTTTTTTGCGTAAGGTGAGCTATTCAGTAATTACGTTGATATATCTTCTATCACCCTTTTTGGTTTCAAATTTTACAGAGCCATCGGCTATTGCAAACAAAGTATCATCTCCGCCCTTTAGCACGTTTTCACCCGGATGAAATTTTGTTCCTCTTTGTCTTATAAGAATATTTCCCGCAAGCACCTTTTCACCGCCGAATTTTTTTACACCTAAACGCTGCGCATTGCTGTCTCTGCCGTTTCTTGATGAACCCTGACCTTTTTTATGAGCCATTTTAAAATCTCCTTTAAGCTATTGACTTATTAATTTTCAGCCAATATTAGTAATTTCAATTTTTGTTAATTGCTGCCTGTGACCGTTCTTTTTATCGTAGCCCGTTCTTCTTTTTTTCTTAAAGACAATAACTTTATCATCCTTAACATGTCCTAAAACCTTAGCTTTAACTTCAACACCTTCTATGAATGGATTTCCAACTTTAGTACCGTTTTCATCGGAGAGTAAAAGAACGTTTTTAAAAGTAACATCCTTTTCCGGTTCCTCGCTTAACTTAGGAACATAATACTGAACATTCTCGGATACTTTAAATTGTCGTCCTGCTATATCAACAACAGCAAACATTTTAACCTCATTTTCTAAAATTTAGACTTGAAAGTTAAGAAATATCGCTTTTCAAGTCAATTCTAATATAAAATTTTTTCAACTCTCGTAAAATACAATATCTGTCCAAATTAAAAGTAAATTGTGCAGAATACTAATAAAATTGATCGCGCAATAACTTGATAGATCAATCAGTTGTGCAGCACTCCCGACCGGCAGGCAGGTTTGAGTTAGTTGTAGAAATATTCTATTTTTTTAATCTGAATGAGAATTCAGACCCTTCTTTAAAGCGGCTTTTAGCTTCTATTTTTGAGCCATGCGCTTCAATAATATGCTTAACAATAGCCAGCCCCAGCCCCGTTCCGCCAACTGCTCTTGACCGGGCTTTATCAACCCTGTAAAATCTTTCAAAGATACGTTTCACATCCTCTTCAGGAATCCCGATTCCAGTATCCCGTATAATGATTCTCCCGAATTTAGGTTCTTCTTCTACTAAGACCTCTATTTTTCCTTTTTCCGTGTATTTAATAGCATTGTTAATCAGGTTTGCAATTACCTGCCGGAGCCTTTCTTTATCGCCAAAAAGCATAAGATTTTCATTACAGGGATGATAAATAAGTTCCAGATTTTTTTCATTTACCGCAGGAATAAATTCATTCACTAAATTTTTCAGATACTCATTTATTTTAAAATACCTGAAACTCATTCTCATTTCGCCCGATTCAATCATCGAAATATCGATGAGATCATTAAGAAGATTGTTTAAACTCAGGGTATGCCGGTTTGCTTTTTCAAGAAAATTCTTATTAACATTTTCATCATTTATGGCGCCGTTAAGCAGAGTTTCGATATACCCCTGAATAGCAAAAATAGGAGTCCTTAATTCATGGGAAACATTAGCTAAGAACTCAGAGCGCATTTTTTGAAGCCGTTTTAAATATTCTATATCGCTTTTAGTCTTCTCGAACATTAATCTTATACCTTCCTGAAGACTCAACAGATTCCGGCTTAATTTAATTTCATCCGAATCTGAATAATAATTCTGCCTAATATTATTTATTATCAGCATTATTTCATCAAGTTCTTTATTCCTTTTTTTCCCAAGGTAATTAAGGAGGAATAAACTAAAGATTAGCAATAATATTACAAGCAGTAAATTAACTCCGGATTTCCCATTTAGAGTATATATTAATACAACAACAAAAAGATCAAAGAATAGAAATTCTACAAAAAAAACGCGGACAGAAATAAGATTTGATTTTACTTTATTCCACACTTTTAAATCTATACCCCACGCCTTTTACAGTTTCAATAAGATCGGAATATATATCAAGCTTTTCTCTGATTTTCCTAATGTGAACATCAACGGTCCTGTCAACGACATAAACATCGGTTCCCCAAACATCTTTCAAAAGCATATCCCGACTGAATACTTTACCGGGGTTATTTGCCAGAAAGTAAAGCAATTCAAATTCTTTGCGGGGAAAAATCTTTTCTTTTCCGTCCAGGTAAACAACATACTTAACTCTATCAATTACAAGCGGGCCCGCAGTAATTTTTAAAGGCGCTGATTTTCCGCCAGAAGCAGATTCAATTTTTCTTAAATTCAATTTAACTCTTGCAACAAGTTTTTTAGGTGAAATAGGTTTTTGGATATAGTCGCTTGCACCTATTTCAAGGCCAAGAATTTCATTAGCTTCACCGGCTTTAGCGGTTAAAAATATTATAGGTAATTTTTCAAAGCCGGGTGTTTCTTTAATTTTCTTAAAAACTTCATAACCATCCATTTTAGGCATCATTATATCCAAAATGATAAGATCGGGTTTTTGAGAAAGTTTTGACAAAGCTTCAATGCCGTCGTAGGCAGATATAACATCGAATCCCTCCTGTACAAGATTATATTGTAAAAATTCTACAATATCGGGTTCATCATCAACCAGTAAAATTTTTGTTTTCATAAGCTTACAATTTAATTTCTTTATTTTGTGCAGATGATTTATACATTGCTTCAATTACTTCCATCCGAGAAAGTGAATCATCTGCGGAAGAAAATACAGGGTTTAGTCCGTTAACTGCCCCGATGAAACTTTTCAGTTCATTCATATAAGATTTTCTAAAAAGATTTAATGCGCTTTCAGTTTGAAACGGTGTAAGATCAATAAACCGATCCTCTATTTTCTTATGTATATGAAAAGGATTTAAAGATGCTGCGCCTTTAGCGCCATAAACATCGAAATAAAAAAAATCTTTTTCAAGCGGCAGGGACCAGCTTGATTCGATGCTGATGCATGAAGAATCGGCGCATCTTAAAAAGCTAATTGAAGTATCTTCAACCGTTTTTGTATTTTGATAATAATTTTGAGTAGTAACGGAACTGACCGGCGGAAAATTTAACAGCCACAGCGCCATATCGAGTAATAAAATGTTTAAATCAATTATTACTCCTCCGCCCGATTCTTCTTTTTTAGTAAACCACTTTTGACTGCTGCTTTGCCTCCTCAGCCACCCGCATTTGATATAAAAGGGCTGCCCAATTTCTCCGGCGTTTATCAAACTTTTTAGTATCATAGCATCGGGTCTATACCGCAAATTCATACCGACCATTATTTTCCGCTTATACTTTTTAGCAGCTTCGGAAATCAGTTTGGATTCATTATATGTACGGGCTAAAGGTTTTTCAACTAATGCGTCCCTGTCAGCTTTTAAACATGCTATCGCTATTTCTTTATGAGTATTAGTGGGTGTAGCAATTATTATGGCGCTGGTATCACAGTTAGCAAGCAATTCGTTATGATCTTTATATCTTTCCTTGATATTAAATTTATCCGCTATTGTATTAAGTCTGTTTTTATTTATTTCTGCGACAGCCGTAATTTCAACATTTTCAATCCTGGTTAAATACGGAAGGTGAACTAATTGCGCAATGCCGCCCAAACCAATAACTGCAACTTTAGTTTTTCCCATTAAAAGTTTACCTTATATTTAATCCCGCTTCTGCGGGGCGAGTATTTTTATTTTCACGGAATTGTTTAATTTGTTCGGATATACCTTCAGGATCGATACCAAGCAAATGATGAAGTTCCTGCTGGGTTCCATGCTCAATAAAACGGTCGGGTAAGCCGATTCTTAAAATATCATTTTTATAATTTTTTTCTGCAAAGTATTCCAATACAGCGCTTCCGAAACCACCGATAAGTGAATTTTCTTCCAGTGTGATTACTTTTGAAAATTTTCCTGATACATCGTCAAGCAATTTATAGTCCAACGGTTTAATAAAACGCATGTTTACTACTTCGCAATTTATACCTTCAGTTTCCAATATCTCAGCGGCTTTTATAGAATAATCAACCATACTGCCGACGGCAAGAAGAACTGCATCTTTCCCGTTCTTTAAAATTTCACCTTTCCCTAATTCAATCAAGTCAAAGCCATTCTTCAACGGTACGCCAAATCCGTTTCCTCTTGGATATCTTAAAGCAATAGGTCCGTCTTTATGTTTTACGGCAGTATAAACCATATCCCTTAACTCCGATTCATCTTTTGGAGCCATAATTACCATATTTGGTACTATTCTTAAGTAAGAAAGATCAAAAGCGCCATTGTGAGTTGGACCGTCGGCACCCACAAGTCCCGCCCTGTCTAAAACAAAAACCACATGAAGTTTTTGAATGCCGACATCATGAATAATTTGATCAAAGCCTCTTTGCAGGAAAGTTGAATAAATTGCGACAACGGGGATAATATTTTGAGTAGCAAGCCCCGCAGCAAATGTAACGGCATGTTCTTCAGCAATTCCGACATCAAAAAAATTTGCCGGATAGCTCTTCTGAAGGAAATCCATTCCCGAACCATCAGCCATAGCGGCGGTTATACCTACAATATTGGGATTATCTTTTACTATTTCGGTAAGAGCTTTTCCAAATATAGACGTAAATGAAGGAGCGCCCGGTGATTTTTTAATAGCCTTCCCGGTTAGCTTATCAAATGGCGTTGAGGCATGTAATTTTTGTTTATCATTTTCAGCCGGTTCATAGCCTTTACCTTTTTGCGTAATAGCATGAACTAAAATCGGGCCTTTCATAACTTTTACATGCTCAAATATTTTAACAAGTTGATTAACGTTATGACCGTTGACAGGGCCAAAATACCTGAACCCGAGAGCTTCAAATAACATTCCCGGAGTAATTACAGCTTTTATTCCATTCTCCAGCCTAACGGCAATTTTTCTCAGTCTGTCCCCAAATTGATCAAGTTTTCCCGTAAGATCCCAAATTTGTCCTTTAAATTTGTTGTAATCAGGATGTGCAATCATCTCGGTAAAGTAATTTGAAATCTGCCAGACATTTGGAGCAATTGACATGTTGTTATCATTAAGCACTACAATTAAATCAGATTTGATAAAACCAGAGTTGTTCATGGCTTCATAAGCCATTCCGCCGGTCATTGCACCGTCTCCTATAATTGCAACAACTTTACGGTTTTCTTTTTTCAAATCTCTTGCTACTGCCATACCAAGCGCTGCCGATATGGAAGTTGAAGCATGCCCTGCTCCAAAAGCATCATATTCGCTTTCAGATCTTTTTAAAAATCCGCTTATACCGTGCAGCTGCCGGATTGATTTTAAGGCTTCTTTCCTCCCTGTTAATATTTTATGAGGATAAGCCTGATGCCCCGTATCCCAAACAACAAGATCATACGGTGTGTTAAAAACTCTATGAACAGCAACAGTGAGCTCTACCATACCGAGACCGCCTCCAAAATGGCCGCCTATTTCGGCTATTGTATCAACCAAATATTCTCTAATATCAGAACAAAGCCGCTTCAACTGGGATATATCCAATTGACGAATATCTTCAGGGTAATTTACTTTTGACAAAATTTCATATTTGCCGTCATCACTCATCTTAAAAGCGCTCCAATCATTATTCTTCCGCCAACCCTTTATCGTTTAAAGAAAGTTCATCCAGCTTCTTCTTTAACTTTGTAACTTTCAGCTCAGCTTCATTTAAAATTAATATACAGTTTCTTGAAAGTTCAATACCTTCCTCATACAAGTTAATTGCCTCTTCTAAGCCAATATCATCTTTCTCAAGCAAAGATGAAATTTCTTCAAGCCTGCTCAATTTACTTTCAAAGCTATTTTTATCCGTTTTCTTTCCCATAAAGGATTTTTAATTTTCTTTTAAAATTAATCATTTAAATTATGATTTTCCTGTACAAAGCCAAACTAACTTTATGTTACTTTATTATTAACAATTACGTCACTATCGTAAAACTTTAACACTGATTCTTTATTTTTATCAAAATTTACTGACCGTGTAACAAATTTAGAATTTTGTTTTACCAGCACAAAACCTTTTTTTAACGACTTCTGAATATTATGCGCTTCAATTTGTTGTGAAAGCAGCGAAAGTTTATTCCCTGTTAGTAATAATTTTCGATCAATGTTTTGTACCAACCGGTATGTAAGGTTATCGGTTTCCTGTGATTTTCTGCGAACGATATCCATAGGTATCCTGAATCCGTAGGAATTTATAAAATTACTAACTTTACTTTTGGATTCAGTCATTATACGGGACAGATTCTGACTTGAACCAAAAGAAAAATCATTTATCAAAGAAAATAAATCTTCCTTATTCGGCGTAGCAATTTCCATAGCTGCAGACGGGGTGGATGCCCGTACATCAGCAACGAAATCCGCGATGGTAAAATCAATTTCGTGTCCAATGCCCGTTATAACAGGAATACGTGATTTAAAAATCTCTCTCGCTACAATTTCTTCATTAAACGCCCATAAGTCTTCAATAGATCCTCCGCCCCTCCCTATAATAATTACATCAATGTCTGTTCTTTCATTAAGCATTCTTATGCTTTCGGCAATTGTTTCCGCAGCGCCGCTTCCCTGAACCTGCGAAGATGCAATAACAAGCTCCACCAAAGGAAATCGTCTTTTTGCAACACTTATCATATCTTTAAATGCTGCCCCGTCAATTGCTGTTACAATTCCTATCTTTTGCGGAAAAACCGGGATTTGCTTTTTATATTGTTCTTGAAACAATCCTTCAGCCGCCAATTTTTGTTTTAATAACTCGAAAGCTGCCTGCAGCTCCCCGATCCCGGCAGGTTTCATCGACTTTACATCAAACTGATAATTCCCTCTCGGAGGATAAACTGTAATTCTGCCGCTAACTATTATTTTCATCCCATCCTGTGGAGTAAAGAAAACGTAGCTGTTTAATCCCTTCCACATAGTGCAGTTTATAACTGCATTGGAATCTTTCAGGTTAAAATACCAGTGCCCGGAAACATGAGCTTTAAAATTTGATATTTCCCCCACAATATTTATTTGAGAAAAATTATCTTCAAGAGTAAATTTAATTTTGTTTGTTAATTCAGATACAGTTAAAATTTCCATAGTTCAAATATAAGAAGTTCAGAGTTCAAAGGATAAAGTTCAGAGTGATAAGATTAATATAAGTGATTAGATTGAAATTAAATTTACTCTGCGTCTCTGCGAGGAAATGATTTCTCGAGAAGGCACAGAGTCCGGAAAGAGATGTGTGAATAAAAAAAATCTCAAATCAAATTAGACTTTTATCTTTTTTATTTTTTGGACTTTGATCTCTGTCTTATCAGATCATTTATAAATATAAATAATAAGGGACGAAAAGACTAAAAAACAATAGACAATTAACCGGAATTAAATCTCGTCTGTGATCGAATATTATAAGACTGTTTCTAAATTTGACATATTTTATTATTTTTCTTATTTATAAATTATACTTTTCAAGTAAACCTAAAACATAAATTAATTAAAGTAGAGAGATATGATATATAACAATAGTTGAAATGGAGTCCCGGATTAAAGAGACAATACAGAATTATCCATGGTTAGTTTATGAAGAAAAGGGGAATATATTAGGTTATACTTATGCGCACAAATGGAAAGAAAGATCAGCATACCGTTATTCGGTCGAAACGGGAATTTATTTAGATAAGAATTTCATCAGCAAAGGGATAGGTACAAAGCTTAAAGGAGCATTACTGCAAGTATTGAAGGAAAAATCAATTCATGCAGTAATGTGCGGAATTGCATTACCTAATCCGGCAAGCATTGCATTATGCGAGAAATTCGGGTTTGAAAAAGTGGCACATTTTAAAAATGTCGGCTATAAAATGAATAAATGGATTGATGTTGGTTATTGGCAGCTTATATTAGAGTAATCTATAATACTTGAATAATAATTAATTTAAGTAGGAAATCAGTATGGAACTTACACAAGAACAAATAAAATCTATTGCTGAAGAAATAGAAATAGGGATGAAGGTATTTGTAAATTTTCAAACAAAAGAAATTAAATCCCTTCCTGATTTTGATAATAATATCTATGCAGGTGAAGAAGAATGGGAAGATGATATCAAAGAAATTGATGAGAAGTACGATAATTACTTGCAATTCGACCCGATGTCTTCTCAAGAATCTTTCAATATGATGGAAGAGTTTGCAGAAGGTATAAAAGATGAAGCCTTACGCATTAAATTATTCCGCAGCTTAAATCATCCAAAACCATTTAAGCACTTTAAAATTATAATAGATAATTCCGGAAAAACCAGGGAGAAATGGTTTGAGTTTAGAAATTCTAAATTTATTGAATTGGTGAAAGAACAGTTAGACAGGTATAATAATAAGCTGCAGGAATAAAGTTCAAAGGCCAAAGTTTAGAGGTTAAAGTAAATATTAATCAAAATTCAATTTGAGGGGGATAATCCTATTTTATTCATTCATCTCTCTGCAGGCTTTGCGACTCTGCTAAAAAACACTTCCTCGCAGAGGCACAGAGAACGCAGAGTTAATTTAACTAAAAAATACAATTTAAAAATAAACCGAGAAGAAACTGGAGTACAGTCCTATGGATATTTCATTGAAATTATTTCCAGTGTTACCCGGCTGAAAGTTAAACCTGTAACGGGAATATACTGTAAACGTATTAAATATTTTTACCAATCCTAGCGAAAGCTCAGCACTTACACCGTTAAAACCCTTAAAAGTTGTAAACCAATTAACCCCGGGGGAAACATATTCTATAACCGGGGACGAAAATATATGTTTATAACCCAGCCTGAAAAAGTTTTGATCGGGAGCTTTAAATATGTGGGAATATTCCGCAGAAAAATACCCGATGGGATAAGTATAATCAGGAGA
>Ga0182027_10010118_pt1 | contig 13451 bp, 7 predicted proteins | sample 712E1DmetaG_FD_121300 | JGI IMG/M metagenome (GOLD analysis project Ga0182027, IMG submission 121300) | Permafrost microbial communities from Stordalen Mire, Sweden - 712E1D metaG (Illumina Assembly) | ecosystem: Environmental > Terrestrial > Soil > Wetlands > Permafrost | place: Sweden...
CTTCCAATTCTCAGTAGAAAATGTATAAAGCGTAAGATATTGTATACCAAGCTGTGCACACGCTTCAATAATATCCCGAACAGAATTGACACCTTCGTTGTGACCGGCAATTCGCGGCAATCCTCGCCGTTTCGCCCATCGCCCATTCCCATCCATAATGATGGCAATGTGTTTTGGCAACGGACCGCTTGCAACAAGCTGTTCTTGGTGTTTCCTATCGATTCCCGTTGCCTTTACTAACGGCACAATTTCTCCAAATTTTAATCATTACTCATATATAAGTATAAATTTAACCTTTTTTGGAACGATAGTCAAAAGAAAGCATCTAATAAGAGAGAAAAGCGTCGGCGTAGGGATTGATTTTCGATTTCTTGACTGACCCTATAAAAATGATTATATTGAAAAGGAAACTTAATTTCCTTTAAAACGGTTATGATATAGAAATTCAGACGTTATAAAGAGATTATTGGTTCCATTATTAAGGGAATATATATGGAAGGAAATTTTTCAAATAGAGTTCAAGATGTGATACGACTAAGTCGTGATGAAGCACTTCGGCTTGGCCACGATTATATCGGCACGGAACATTTGCTTTTGGGCATCATTCGTGAAGGCGAAGGCATTGCAGTAAAAATTCTTCGCAATCTTGGTGTAGATTTGTACAAGCTGAAGAAAACAATTGAAGATACTGTTCGCGCTGCAGGTGGAACGCTCACAATTGGTAATATACCATTGACAAAACAGGCGGAAAAAGTTCTTAAAATCACTTATTTGGAAGCGAAGCTCTATAAATCCGATGTTATCGGTACTGAACATTTATTGCTCTCCCTCCTCCGTGATGACGACAATATAGCCGCGCAGATAATGCACCAATTTAACGTGCATTATGATGTTGTGAGAAATGAATTGGATAATATTATTTCCGGAAAACCTTCTACTCCCCCGGGCCAACAGCATGTGGCGACAGAAAAAAAACAAGATCGCTCGAAGACACCTGTTTTAGATAACTTTGGCCGTGATCTGACAAAATTAGCAGTTGAAGACAAGCTTGACCCTATTGTCGGTCGTGAAAAGGAAATCGAGCGTGTTGCTCAAGTTTTAAGCCGCCGGAAGAAAAATAATCCCGTACTTATTGGCGAGCCGGGTGTTGGAAAGTCTGCCATTGCAGAAGGCCTGGCACTCCGGATAGTCCAAAAGAAAGTCTCTCGCGTACTGCATGATAAGCGCGTCGTAACACTTGACCTTGCTGCCTTGGTGGCTGGCACGAAATATCGCGGCCAGTTTGAAGAACGAATGAAGGCTGTGATGAATGAACTGGAAAAATCGAAAGATGTAATTCTTTTCATCGACGAATTACATACAATTGTTGGTGCGGGCGGTGCAAGCGGCTCATTAGATGCATCGAATATGTTCAAACCAGCTCTGGCCCGCGGCGATCTCCAGTGCATCGGCGCTACAACACTGGATGAGTATAGACAGTACATCGAAAAAGATGGAGCACTTGACCGTCGGTTCCAAAAAATCATGGTAAATCCAACAACAGTTGATGAGACCATACAGATTCTCCAGAACATAAAACATAAATATGAAGAACATCATGGAGTTCTTTATTCCGAACCGGCAATACAAGCCGCAGTGCGCTTGAGTGATCGGTACATTACCGATCGGTACCTCCCGGATAAAGCAATTGATGTGATGGATGAAGCCGGTGCACGCGTGCATCTTGCCAATATAAAAGTACCGAAAGAAATTCTCCAGCTTGAAGAAGAAATTGAAAAAATTCGGCAATCAAAAAATCAAGTCGTCAAAAATCAAAATTTTGAAGAAGCTGCACGCCTGCGCGATCTGGAGAAAAAACTTATTAACGACTTGGAAATTGCAAAACGCGAATGGGATTTGAAAGCGCGGGATACGATATACGATGTCGATGATGAAGATTGCGCTTCCGTCGTCTCGATGATGACCAACATTCCCGTTCAAAAAGTTGCCCAGAGCGAATCCGAAAAATTACTCAAGATGGAATCAGCCCTTGCCGAGATGGTAGTTGGACAAGACGAAGCTATTTCCAAGCTGACAAAAGCAATTCGACGAACTCGTGCAGGTCTCAAAGATCCAAAGCGTCCTATCGGTTCCTTCATTTTTCTTGGTCCAACAGGTGTCGGAAAGACGGAGATGGCAAAAGCACTTGCCCGATATTTGTTCGATTCTGATGAGGCTCTTATCCGCATCGATATGAGCGAATATATGGAAAAATTTGCAGTTTCACGCCTTGTTGGTGCCCCTCCAGGCTACGTTGGATATGAAGAAGGCGGGCAATTAACGGAAAAAGTCCGCAGGAAACCATATTCGGTGGTTTTATTGGATGAAATTGAAAAAGCGCATCCGGACGTCTTCAACATTTTATTGCAGGTGTTAGACGATGGAGTACTCACCGATAGTCTTGGACGTCGGATTGATTTTAAAAATACAATTTTAATCATGACCTCAAATCTTGGTTCGCGTGATATCAAAGTGACAGGCAGCTTAGGATTTGGGACAAACACACACCAAGATAAATATAAGGCCATGAAGTCTGGCATTGAAGATGCCCTCAAGCGAGTATTCAATCCGGAGTTTCTCAATCGCGTTGATGATACGATTATTTTTCATCAACTCGAACGCTCGCATATCTATAAAATTATCGATATTACAACCAAGGAACTCTTTGGCCGCATGACATCCCTGGGAATTACGATCGAACTAAGTCAGGAAGCAAAAGATTTTCTCGTGGAGAAAGGGTACGATCCTGCTTTTGGTGCACGACCACTCCGCAGAGCAATCATGAAATACATAGAAGATCCTTTCGCTGAAGAAATTCTAAAACGAACGTATCCACAGGGTAGTATCATCCGCGCAAATTTTGATAAGGAGAAAGAGGAACTCGTGTTTGTCCAAGTTGCAAAAGAAATTGAAGGTGATCAATTAGAAAAACATGATGAAGAAATAATCGGTACAAATTAATCTGTATCAATTTCAAATTCTCGAGTCCCTCGGCAGGTGCCGGGGGATTTTTATTTCCATTCATATATGCAAAATATTTCTCTTCTCTTGTTGATATCTTATATGAGTCATCGGTGAAATCAAGCAGGAAATCATACATCCTCTTTTACAAACCCTACGGTGTTCTGTCGCAGTTCACACAGGAAGCTGGCTATTTATCATTAGCCGACTTCGGACCATTCCCAAAAAATACTTATGCCGCTGGTAGATTAGACGCCAACAGCGAAGGTCTTCTTTTGCTAACCAATGACAACATTATTAAACATCACATCACCGATCCAAAATTTGAACACGAACGGACATATCTTGTTCAGGTAGAAGGAATTCCAGACGAAGGCGATATTGAGCGATTACAGAAGGGAGTCATAATAGAAAAAAAACGCACTATGGCTGCACGTGTAAAAATATTGACGTATGCGCCTCACTTACCCCCGCGATCTGTCCCCATCCGTTTCAGAAAAAATATTCCAACATCGTGGATAGAAATTATATTGCGCGAAGGACGTAATCGACAGGTAAGAAAAATGACTGCTGCAGTCGGACATCCTACATTACGTCTTGTCCGTACATCTATCACTTTCCTCACTATTGACGGTTTACAACCAGGTGCATACAGAGAGATGACAATTGGTGAAATTGAAAAATTGCTCGACTTAATGAATTATCCTGGAAAGCGTTTTTCGTAAGCCGCACTTACTCAAATTAAAAAAATACGCAGTGTAAGGAGAAAAAAAACCCCGACGCACTACCAAACGCCGGGGTTAGGGAGGCTATCGAACCACCAGCCATGGGGAATGGCAAGTGGGTTCATCACTAATAACATTTTATATCAAAAAAAGTTCCTCAAATAATAATGTATACAATTTCATCAAATAACTGGTGTATTAGTAGATTATTTCGTTAATTTCTGTAGTTATTTCTAATACAAGAAAAAAATGGAGGAGATATTTATGGCAAATACACTCACAATTACGGATAACCGAACCGGGAAACAATTTGAACTGCCGATCGAACACGATACGATTCGTGCTATGGATCTTCGCAAAATCAAAGTGAAGGAAGATGATTTTGGAATGATGACATATGATCCCGCATTTATGAATACAGCATCTTGCATTAGCAAGATAACATATATTGATGGTGACAAAGGAATTTTGCGTTACCGCGGATATCCAATTGATCAGCTTGCCGAGAAGAGCAGTCATCTTGAAGTTGCATATCTCTTAATGCATGGAGAACTGCCAACAGTACCGCAACTGAAAGAGTGGACTGATACGATCATGAGTCACACTGCGGTGTTTGATCAACTGAAAAAAGCTTTAGCAGGATTTCGCCAGGACGCGCACCCCATGGGTATGCTCGGAAGTCTTGTCGCTGCACTCTCTACATATTATCCTGAATCACGAAAAATTTCCGATCCAGCAAGCAGGCATTTACATATTTTCCGTCTTATCGCAAAGATGCCGACGATCGGCGCATGGTGTTTCCGTCATGGAAAGGGTCTTGCCCCCGTTGAACCAGAAAATGGATTAAGTTATACAGGAAATTTTTTACATATGATGTATAAATCGGAAGGGCATAAATACACGCCGAACCCAGTGCTCGAACGGGCATTGGATATTCTCTTCATTCTCCATGCTGACCATGAGCAGAATTGCAGTACGAGTGCGATGCGAGCCATTGGAAGTTCGCAGGCTGATCCGTATGTTTCAATGTCTGGAGCATTGAGCGCTCTTAATGGAACTCTCCATGGTGGTGCAAACGAACAAGTGCTTATCATGTTGAAAGAAATTGGTTCCAAAGATCACATTCCTGCTTTCATCAAGGAAGTAAAAGAGGGCAAAGCTGAAAAGCGATTGATGGGATTCGGGCATCGCGTATATAAAAATTATGATCCGCGTGCAAAGATCATTAAGCAAACCGCCGATCAAGTATTTGAAATAACCGGGCGGAATCCCCTCTTAGACATTGCCCTTGAACTTGAACGAATCGCTTTACAGGATGAATATTTTGTGAAACGCAAATTATATCCGAATGTCGATTTTTATTCAGGGATCATCTATCAGGCAATGGGGTTTCCAACGGATTTCTTTACGGTACTCTTTGCAGTTCCGCGTGCTGCAGGTTGGATCGTACAATGGCTGGAGATGATTAACGATCCGGAGCAGAAAATCGCACGTCCGCGTCAAATATACCTTGGCAGCGACGAACGTAACTACATTCCTATGAATCAAAGAATTTAGATCTCTGGTTTATTGATCAAGAGCAGTTCTGTAAAAACTCCTCCTTTTCAGTTGCATGATAGGAGGAGTTTTTGTTTCTTCTTTAATAGAGTAGCTAGCCGTTTATTGATACGCTCGTTGCAGAACAAGACAAAGAGTAATTCTATGAAGATGCAATACCGACAACTGCCCAAAAAACAAAATAACCGAGAACTCTTCCTTCTTATCCTTTCTTGTTCCGGAGGTGCAGGCCACATACGCGTGGCAGAGGCATCAATCTTGTCATATCGGTATACACCCCTACAACAATAAATATTTATAAAAATGAAAACAATTATCAACGATTTTACAATCAACTACATCGAACATGGTACACCCCAAGGATTACCGGTTGTTTTCATTCATGGCTTTCCCCTCAGCCATGAGATGTGGGGACCTCAAATACATGTAATGCCCAACATTATCCATGCTATTGCATATGATGTTCGCGGTCACGGCGGTAGCGATGTCGGGGACGGTCAATATACAATAGATATTTTTGTTGACGATTTGATTGCATTGCTCGATCATCTTTTGGTCAAAAAGGCAGTTCTCTGCGGACTCTCCATGGGCGGATACATAGCACTGCGTACTTTCGAGAGACATTCTGATCGCGTCCTCGGTTTGATTTTATGCGACACCAAAAGCGAACCTGACACGGACGCCGCAAAAATAAAACGCACAGAAACTGTGGAGGCGGTGAAAGCGAAAGGTGTTCGAGCATTTGCTGAGGATTTTGTGAAGGCCATTTTCTGGGAAAAGACATTTGAGACAAATCCAGACGTTATTGCATTCATCAAACAATTAATTTACACAAACTCACTGCGCGGTATTTGCGGAACTTTATTTGCGCTTGCTTCCCGAACCGATACAACGTCAGTTCTTTCTTCACTTCACATTCCGACATGCATTCTTGTTGGGGAACATGACAAGGTAACTCCGCCATCCGATGCACGATCAATGTATAGAATCATTGCCGGATCAGAACTGCACATATTGCCTAACGCGGCTCATATGAGCAATTTGGAGAACACGCAGGACTTCAACGAACGGCTTATGGCCTTCTTGAAGAAGCTCTAAGGGATTGGCATTATTGACCTTCTCTCTTCCTTCACCTATATTAGAATGCAGTGTTTGAATACTTATCTCAATAATGGTGACATATGAATGAAGCAAATATTTCTATCGGCTATTCCCATCCCAGACCTACCGAACCGTTCCACCGGTTCCGCCGCACACGGATGACAGAGGCCCTCCGATCAATGGTGCGCGAAACGGAACTTTCTCTCAATGATTTTATATATCCTCTCTTCGTTGTTCCGGGAACAAAGTTCCGGAAAGAAATTGGATCGATGCCGGGTGTATTTCAGCTTTCAGTGGATGAACTTGTTCGTGAGTGCGCAGATGTAAAAAAGCTTGGTATTCCTGCCGTGATTCTCTTTGGTATTCCCGAGCAGAAGGATTTAGTTGGAAGCGGCGCATATGACGAACATGGCATCATACAGACGGCAGTCCGAGCGCTAAAAAAAGAGATCCCTGAATTAGTTGTCATCACAGATGTTTGTCTCTGTGAATATACATCGCATGGTCATTGTGGTATTGTGTTAGGTAATGAGATTTTGAATGATGCTTCCATCGAATTGTTGGCCAAGGAAGCACTGACGCATGCCCAGGCCGGAGCAGACATCATTGCCCCCTCGGATATGTTTGACGGCAGGGTAAAAACCATCCGTCAAATGCTTGACGTTAACGATTTTCATAATATTCCGATTATGTCGTACGCAGCAAAGTACGCTTCGGGTTTTTACGGACCATTCCGCGATGCCGCTGAAAGCACTCCAAAATTTGGCGACCGCCGTTCACATCAGATGGATCCGGCCAACAGTGATGAAGCCCTGCGCGAAGTTGAGCAGGACATAATAGAAGGTGCAGATATTGTGATGGTAAAGCCGGCATTGTCATATCTCGATGTCATTCGCCGTGTGAAAGACCGTTTCCACATGCCGACGGCTGCCTACAACGTGAGCGGCGAATATTCGATGATCAAAGCCGCAGGCCGCAACGGCTGGATTGACGAACCCCGTGTTATGATGGAGGTTCTCACAAGCATCAAACGAGCCGGTGCGGATATAATCCTCACATACTTTGCAAAAGAGGCAGCGAAGTTGTTAAAAGAAAAAAAATGATTTTGAAAGAAAATAATGTATGCAGCGACGAATTTTAATTCGACGATTTAAATTAACAAAATCCAACAAGTTATTTGCCAAAGCTCAAACCATTATCCCCGGCGGTGTAAATTCTCCGGTACGTGCATTCAAGTCTGTTGGGCGCATACCGCCATTTATTAAGCGAGCAAGTGCTGCATACATCTGGGATGAAGATCGTAACAAATATATTGATTACGTAGGTTCGTGGGGACCAATGCTTCTTGGTCATGCAAATCCTGCAATACTCAAAGCGATACGGGAAGCCGCAAAACGCGGCACAAGCTTCGGCGCACCTACTCATCTTGAGATTAAGGTAGCAGAACTCATCACAAAAATTGTCCCTTCCATTGAAATGGTACGGATGGTGAACTCCGGTACTGAAGCAACGATAAGCGCTATCCGCTTAGCGCGCGCGTTTACGGGTAAAGATAAGATAATAAAGTTCGAAGGTTGCTACCACGGTCACGGTGATTCCTTCTTAATCAAAGCAGGTTCAGGTGCAATGACGCTTGGTGTTCCTGATAGCCCCGGTGTTCCCGCTATGACTGCAATGAACACATTGACTGCCCGTTATAACGATCTTGCATCAGTGCGGACAGCGTGTGAAGAAAACAAAGATCAAATTGCTGCAATTATTGTGGAGCCGGTGGCGGGCAACATGGGCTGCGTACTCCCTGCTGAAGGATTTCTGAAAGGATTGCGTTCGCTGTGCAACGAATTCCATGCATTGCTTATTTTTGACGAAGTAATGACAGGATTTCGAGTTGCAATTGGCGGAGCGCAAGAATTATATGGTATTCAACCAGATTTAACAACGCTCGGTAAAATTATTGGTGGCGGTCTACCAGTTGGTGCATATGGCGGGAGAAAAGAAATTATGCAGATGGTGGCTCCTGCTGGACCGGTGTACCAAGCCGGAACACTTTCCGGTAATCCACTTGCGATGGCGGCAGGATTTACCATGCTGAGAATTCTCCATGCAAATAAGATGATCTACAAACAACTTGAACAGCGATCAGCACAACTCGAAGAAGGATTGCGAGAAAATCTGCAAAAGTTAGGACTCGGTTACACGCTCAATAGAATAGGGTCGATGTTCACACTATTTTTTACATCGAAATCGGTGACCGATTATGATTCTGCAAAAACGTCTGATACAGCAAAATTCTCGACGTATTTTAACGCGATGTTAGAACAACGAATTTATTTACCACCTTCTCAGTTTGAAGCAGCATTTATCTCAACTGCACATACAGAGAGAATTATTGAGAAAACAATTAAGGCAAGCTATAAAGCATTGCAGCGGTAGATGCATAAATAAAACAGAACATTTATGTTATTGTACAAGAAGAAGCTCCGATTGAGGATTCCCTCAATCGGAGCTTCTCATTTTGATAAATCATCTATTGGATTGTAACCGGGATTGAGATAGTCAGAGTCTCAAAACCGGGTGAAGTAATTGTCACCGCAAGACCAACTTGAAAAGCTGTTGTAGGCTCACTAGACGATAAATCTATCACACTGAAAGTAAAGTCAGTGATGCCATTACCTGGGAAACGGGCATATGCTGCATATGGTATCGTTGCGGGATGTGTAATCGAGAAACTACCGCTCACATCGAATGCTAAACCTGTTACTCCAGATGGAAGAGTAATTGAAGCACTAATTGATGTGCCATCACAAAGCGGATTCCCATTGAAATCCTTGACCGTTATGTTATAAAACGCTGAACTTCCAAAATGAGGCATAGTTATACCAGCAGGAAAACCAGTAGTAGTTATTGGTCCTTGATTCAAAATAACAAGGCAACTATCCCATATCCATTTCCCGGCGCGAGCCTGTGTTTGCGCAGAAACCCAAAAACCTCCAGGTCTCCCTGATAACGTGATTGGATCGTAATATTGGGGACCACTACCACCTGTGATCACCGGATACGGCAATGGATTAAGCGTTATAAGGTTTACAAGAATCAAACCGTTGTCATCCGTGTAAGCCTTAAGAGGATCCTGATTTCCTGTTTGAATTATTCCAGCCTGTGAATGGAGATAAACCGCCGTTCCCTTCGGAACTGGATTGCTAAAAGTATCTCCGACTGCAACCAAAATCTTTGGATAATCTATTGTATTGTTGCTGATAACTGGAGGGAAAACATATCTATAGGGGATCAATGAAAAATGTTTCTGATCCGGGAAACCGGCATGCACGGTAATCCTCACTGGGTTTGAACTTACAATCTTCCCGCTGCCAAGTACGATCTGAGCGACAATTTCAACAACGCCCGCCTGTGTGCCACTGGCAACCGAAGCATGAAGCTGGCCCTGAGAATTAGTACTATCAGTTGTGGGAGTAACTGTAGGATATGTTCCTCCTCCGATGGTACTATTAGGGAAAAAGTTGATGCTAAAATTTGCCACATACGATGGAGAGCTTGCAATCGGAGAACCGTATGCATCAAGTACTTGATACGTGATGGTTGCAGTTTCCAGTCCGCCAGTACCACCAATAAAAATATCAGTTGCCGAAGTAGCGAAAGTAAAATGATCCGGTTGTTTAGGCGCATTAGTAATAATAGCTCCAGGGGCTAACATTAATCCATGGAATCGTCTTATGGTATTTCCATTTGGTCCACTGACAGTAATTGATACATCAAAATTACCGCCAGTTCCTGCCGCAGGAGATCTATCAGAAAGTCGTACACGGAATGACGTTTGATTGATATCTGTTGTACCGTTCGTCGTGAAACTATAATAATTACCCAGACTAACCTCACCTGCATCGGCACCTGTAACAGTCACCAAAACAGCATTGCCTGCTGCAAGAGGATTCCCATTACCATCAGCAATTTTATAATCGAGATCCATATAACCTGAGTCAAATATTATAATAGTATCACTTGAAGGTACGTTTAAGGTGGTTATAATCGGTGCACCGGAGAATAGAAATGGAATTCTTTTTTGTAATGTGGTTCCGCTATTTCCTTGTGTCAGAGCTGTTACATAACCCCATCCAATTCCGCCAAGTATTGGCTCATTCGGAGTGGCTCCACCAGATATATTGGCACTTGCAGATCCATTTATGTCAGTCATAGCCGAGGCATCTATCATACCTCCGCTCGTCGTGAACTTGATATTTGTACCAATGAGTACTGGATTTCCAAGTGTATCACCAATTTGTGCGGTCAATTTGCCCACTGCAGTACCGATCTGCGATAATCCTGGAAGATTATTGGCAGAAATTGTAACATTGAAGTTCGTCCACGATGGTCCGGAAATTCTCACGGGCACCGGTTGAGAAACAATTGCTTTCATTCTCGCAGTAATTGTTGGACTGCCGTAATTTATCCCGGCATAAAGTTTCGTCGTTGCTTTTCCGCCCGCATCGGTTAAAGCCCAGGTCGGAATAAAGTAAGAGCCCCCTGATGTATCTGAAAGTGTGAAAAATACTGTATCACGTTGAGTGATGTCGATTGGCCGTCCACCTGCATCTAATCCTTGGAATATTACATCGGCAGTGCTAAGACCACCTGTTCCTCGTGCGGCAATGAGGCTCGAGCTGATTGATGACAGTACAATTTGTGTTGGAGCACTGGAAGTGGAAGCTTGTAACGACCCGATTAAAGTTTTGCTTATCGTACCGTTTGGACCACTTGAGGTAATAGTAATGATAAAATTGCCCCCAGTTCCACCGGCTGCAATACCATTAATGATCGTAAATTTTAAATTTGTTGAATTCGTATCTTTGGTATCCGGCATTGTGACAGATACATCACCTTTTAGCAATAAATCGGTTAGCAGTAATTGACTTGTTGGAGGAACACTTGCGGTTACGGTAATAATATTACCGCTCGCAAGAGGATTATTATTGAGATCAGCAACCTTGTAATTAACTGTTATCGAATTTCCACTATTGATCGTTCCAAGGTTCATGCTACCTGCAACAGTAATGATCGGTGTACCGGAATAAACCGTTCTAACTGTTCCCGATATAGTGCCGCTTTTGCCTAACGTTGATGCAGTAATAATATCGATACCACCCGACGGGAATGGATTACCTCCATAAACGGTAGCTGAAGCATGGCCTGTTGCGTCTGTAAACGCAGAAGAAGTAATGATACCTCCTGTTGAAGTAAAATATACCGCGGTGTTTGGCTGAACTGGATTGGCATACATATCACCCATCTGTACAGAGACAGTACCAATCGCTATGCCTTGTGAAACCCAACCCTGCCAATTTATTTTATCTGTCCAAACCGTGAAGTGAGCTAAATCCGCAAAACCACTTGCTATTGTTAATGGAACTGGAGCGGACGTTATCGTTATGCCATTTAACGTTGTTGTTGCGACCACTTGCATAACACCCGCTTTTGTGCCAGCATTTACCGTAGTTGTGACTTTCCCGTATGCATCTGTTAATGCTGATGCAGGTGAAAGAAATTCTCCACCGCCAGGACCTCCGACAATACTAAACGTAACCGTCGCCTGACGTGCGGAATTCACTGGATTACCTAATGAGTCTTTCACGACGAAGCTCATTGTTGATGTCTCTGTGGCTCCAGTACCTTTTACTGAAATTGTTGTCGCACTCGGCGAACCGGCAAGTAGCTGGATACTCGAGGAATACCCAGAAAGTGTCGCTCCCAGAAAACCTTTTAACGTCTTTGTCGCTGTTCCATTCGGGCCACTCACTGAAATAGTAATATCAAAATTGCCGCTCACGCCGCCACCCGGTGTGGCATCATTTATTCTTACACTGTACGTAGCACTATTTGTATCTGATGTACCTGTTGTTGTGTTAACGGCATTACTTAAGATGATACCGTTTGTAGCAGGTCCAGATACAGAAACCGTTATAGTGTTACCTTGTGCAAGCGGAATTCTATTTATATCTGCAACGGTGTAATATAAATCCATATAGCTGCCATCAGCGATAGTGATCGTATCGGTCGCATGGACGTTTAATGGAGTAATGATTGGTGCACCTGAAAACACGAAAGGAGCTTTACGCTTTACGGTTACTCCGCCATGCGCCTTTACAAAAACAGTTACGTTGCCAAAACCTATAACTGGATCTACCGGAACCTTACCGCCATACAATCCAGTTGAAGCACTACCATTTGCATCCGAGAGTGCAGAGATAGGACTGATAACGCCGCCAGTAGTGTTAAACTGTAAATATATCGGAGCCGGGAAATTACCATTAACATCAGCAAGGTTTATTTTAAGCGTGCCTACTTGATTTCCCATATTATTGAACATGTTTTTCTCGAGACTCAAAAATATTTGATTTGAGTCGGGCAATCCATGAGCTATTTCTATAGGCATTGATATTGCAGAAAAATAATTTCCTAAACCATCTGTTGTTTTTGCTACGACTTTAGTAATACCAGGAACATTACCAGCACACACAGTTACCGTAACGGCCCCTCCTGCCCCAGTTGAATCTTGATTAGGGATAATGTAAGTTCCACTCGGTGCCTGTAAGAGAGAAAATGTAACGAGTGTTTTCCGATTCGCGCTTATTGGAGTCCCACTACCATCTCTCACAATAAATTTAATAAGTGTACTCGTATCAGGTAATTGTGTTTCAGATAAGTACAACTTCCGGCTCGATGAATCTGCAAGTGTAATACTTGCTGGAACACCAAAGAATCCGGTTCCTGCTGTCGCACCGCGCATATAACCAGAGAACCAATCCTGATCTATGATGGGATAATTACCATTCTGACTTGTTATATTAATTTTAAAAGTTATTACTCCGGAAAGGCTGTCTTTTATTTTATCATACACCCATACGCGGAAATGTGTTGCAGCGGTATCTTTTGTATCGGGCATCGTGATCTGATTGCCTGTTAACCGCAAACTATTCTTCAGCGCATCACTGTTAGCATCGACCGATACAGTGATCGTTGATCCAGCTACTAAAGGCATCCCATTATCATCAGAGA
>Ga0182027_10010120_pt1 | contig 13447 bp, 16 predicted proteins | sample 712E1DmetaG_FD_121300 | JGI IMG/M metagenome (GOLD analysis project Ga0182027, IMG submission 121300) | Permafrost microbial communities from Stordalen Mire, Sweden - 712E1D metaG (Illumina Assembly) | ecosystem: Environmental > Terrestrial > Soil > Wetlands > Permafrost | place: Sweden...
GCTTAATATGAACATCAGCAGGTATCCACATGTTGTTGTAATAGCTGCTCCAGTAATTCCGTAAAGAGGGATTAACACAATGTTTAGCAGTATATTTATGACAGCTCCTATTATTGTGAATTTAGCAACGGCTCCGGGCTTTCCAATACCTATAAGTACACTGAAATTTATTTGTGTCAATAAATACACTAGAGAGCCTATCATAAGAATCTTTAATGACATAGAAGCAGCAGCATATCCTGGACCAAAGAGCGTCTGTATTATGAAGTCTGAATATATTATCACTAATATGCATAGAGGAAGGAATGTTAATAATACATATTTGTATAATACTTTTATACTGTATTCAATGCTGCTTCTGGCTTTATTTGTCCACAGTTCAGAAATCATCGGCACAAGTACTACAGTCAGTGCTGCGCCAACATATATGAGCATGGAATATATTGGTACTGCAGCGTTATATATCCCGACGTCAGTACTCGTCATGTATAATGCTATCATTATACTGTCTGAATACTGCAATATTAATCCTCCGATTCCTGAGAAGATTACTGACATTCCAAATTTTAACATGTCTTTTGAAAGTTTTTTATCATACGACACTTTTGATTTTTTCAGAGAAGGAATTAGTTTCTTGAGTATTGCCAAAAATAGTATTATTAGTATTAAGGACGTCAATAAATATGCGTACAGGATCATGTATAGATCCGTATGAATTAAGAATAATAGTATTAATAATATTATGCATAGACTCTGTCTTAGAAGTTGAAATATGGCATATAAAAGATGTTTTTGCAGAGCTGCCAATATGTTTGCTATAAGCGCATCAATGGAAAAGAATGCAAAGATTAAAGCCGCCATTATTATGAAGAATGTATAATTTCCGTCTTTCAGGTAATAGGTGGATATGACTTTTGATAGCAGAGAGATGCTTATAAAAAGTATTGTCGATATTCCGATAGTTATGCTGCTTGTCAATATTAAGGATAATTTCAATGACTTATGGTCTTTTTTTATCAGGAATTCAGGTATGTACTTGCATATTGCACTGCCCAAACCAAGGTCTCTAAATAAGAATATCAGTGATAATAGCGAATATATTGAGAAGAATACTCCATATTCGTATACTGAAAGCTTGCGGGCTAATATTATCCTAAATAAATATCCTAGTAGTGCTCCAAGGAAAGTTGCTGCAGTTATTATTATCGTACCGCGTATAGCTTTTTGAGTATAATTTGTCATTTAATCAACAATATTGATATAACCAAAACCTTTATAAATATTATTAAAGTCCCTATTACTGAACGGCCATAGCAGGTTGGTTACACCCGATCCCTTTTCGAACTCGGAAGTTAAGCAATCTCACGTTTCAAGGAGTACTGCATTTATATGTGGGAGACTTGATTCGCTGTTCACCTTATATTTTCTAGTGTTGTTATTTTTTGTTGAGTGCTTCGTTTTATAGCGAACACTCGCTTTTGGTGCAGCTTTCGCAAAAGGTGCAATGTTGTTCACCTTTTTTATATTTCTCGTGTTTATTTGTTGCTTTAGTAGTTTTTGTGTTTTCGGTGCAGCCTCACAAAGAAATGCACGGCATTTCTTGTGCGCAAGAAACCACAGTTTCTTTGCGTTTTTCTAAAAGGGTGCAATGTTGTTCACCTTATATTTTCTAATTCAAGACACATTTTCTTGAGTTTCTTTTTATGTTGTAACTTATAATCTTTCCTTAGTAAATTATTTAAATAAACCTTGTATCCTCTTGATTGTGATTGAATGAAGATTACTATGATTGGTACTGGATATGTCGGGTTGACGACTGGCTGCTGCCTAGCGAATTTCGGCAACGATGTGATATGTCTTGATACTGACGCTGAAAAGATTTCTACGTTGAATAATGGCATTTTGCCCATATTTGAGCCTGGTCTGAAGGAAATTTTGGATTCTAATGTCAAGGCTAATCGCCTATCATTCACCTGCGACACTAAAACTGCTATTCAAAGTTCCCAGATAATCATGATTGCAGTCGGTACTCCAGAGGGAGAGAACAAAAAACCTAATATGGATTATGTCAAGAAAGCTGCGAAAGATATTGGCAAATATATGAACGGGTATAAAGTTATCGTGAATAAAAGCACTGTTCCTGTGGGAACTGCAGACATGGTGAAGGATATAGTGTTAAAAAATCAGATTGTCAAGTGTGATTTCTCTGTCGTTTCTAATCCTGAATTTTTGCGTGAAGGGAGCGCAGTAAAAGATTTCAGCGTCCCTGACAGAGTAATAATTGGTGTCGAGGACAAGAATGCTGAAGAGATGATGGTGCATATTTATGGCGCGGTAGCAAGAACCGGCAAACCTATCATAATAACTTCGATAAGAAGCGCTGAGATGATAAAGTATGCTTCAAACGCTATGCTTGCGACGAGAATAAGCTTCATGAATCAATTATCACCGTTATGCGAGAAGGTTGGAGCAGACATAAAGGAAGTTGCTAAGGGGATGGGTTATGATGCTCGTATTGGTCCAAGATTCTTGCAGGCAGGTATAGGATATGGCGGAAGCTGTTTTCCTAAAGATGTGCACGCTATAGCTAGCGCGTTAAAAGAGAATGACTGCGATGCATCATTACTGGATGCTGTAGATTCCATAAATGAGCGCCAGAAGAATTCTTTGCTTCCAAAGATAAAATCCCTCGTGCATAATTTGCATGGCAAAAGAATTGCAATATGGGGGCTTGCTTTCAAGCCTAGAACTGATGATATACGCGAAGCGCCAAGCATAGTCATTATACAGCAGGTCCAGTCTGAAGGCGCGCATGTAGCGGCTTTCGACCCTGTCGCAAGAAAGAATGCTGAGAGTCTGCTTAAGGATATTGAATACATGTCCAATCCTTACGATGCAATTAAAGGCGCCCACTGCCTTATCATAGCTACTGAATGGGATGAATTCAGGGAACTAGATTTTGAAAAGGTTAAGCATTTGATGGCAGAACCTAATATTGTCGACGGAAGAAACATCTATGATCCAAAATCTATGAAAAAACTCGGATTCAAATATATTTCTATAGGTCGATGATATCTCTATAGTTCCTTAGGCGGCAGTACTTCAAGATACTATAGTCAGTACTTGTTTTCCATTAACTTAATAAACCTTTTTTGTTCTTCAGGCTATATGAAGATATTTATAGTCATTGCCGCATATAACGAGGGTAAGAGTATTTCCAAAGTTATTTCCGATTTGAAGCATGCAGGCTACGATAATATAATTGTCGTCGATGATGGCAGCAAGGATGACACATACAACTTTGCTCTTAATTCAGGCGCCGTAGCTCTTCGCCACATAGTCAATCGCGGTCAAGGCGCTGCGCTCAAGACAGGCATGGATTATGCATTGCGTAATGGCGCCGATATGATAATACATTTTGATGCCGACGGACAGCATCGCGTCGAAGATTTGAAGGCGATGATAGCTCCTGTGAAGAGCGGCAAATATGATATTTCTGTGGGAAGCAGATTCTTAAAGCCAGTAAAGATGCCATTCTTTAGACGATTGACTTTAAAGATTGCTATACTCGTTGTAAGAATATTTTATGGCGCAAAGATGACTGATGCTCATAATGGTTTTAGGGTGATGAATCGCAAGGCTGCCGAAACTATTGATATAACTTCTGACAGGATGGAACATGCTTCACAGATTGTAGAAGAGATTCATAGGAAGAATCTGAGATTCATAGAAGTTCCTGTAACGATATTATATACTGATTATTCATTGCAGCACGGTCACGGAGGTCTCGGGCAGGCTTTCAAGGTCTTTATTAAAATGATATTTCGGAGGATATTGGATTAATTGATTCCATTAAAAAATTCCCTTAATACATAAAATTAATTCCAATATAAAATATAAAAATGGTAGCTTCACAAATTTTTGGCGATATAACGCTGATACAAATTTTGATAATCATATTCGCTCTTTTCGCATGGAGCCGCGCAATGCTTCGTCTTAAGGACAAGAATATTAGTTTAGGAGAATTCTTATTCTGGAGCGTGCTTTGGATTGCAGTGATATTGATTGCATTGTTCCCAACATTGATAGGAGACTTATCGCAGATTGTTGGCGTCGGAAGAGCCGTCGACATGGTAGTATACGTCAGCATAATAGTATTATTTTATCTCGTGTTCAGACTATATGTATTTGTCGACAGCAAGAATCGCGAGATAACAACATTAGTGCGTGAATTGGCTATAAGAGATGCTAAGCATAAGGATGTAAAAGAAAGCAAGGATAGAAAAGAAATTAAAGACGGAAATGTTTCCATGATTCATAAGACTGTAAAGACCGCGGGCAGGAAAAAATGAAAAAGAAGGAAGAAGTAAAAAAGAACAAAGAAATAAAAACAATTGAGAAGAGAACTAGAACTGTTCTCGTCATCGGCGGCGCAGGATATATTGGAAGCCACATTGTAGACGCGTTATGCGATTTCGGACACGATGTCACGGTATTCGACAGCCTTTCAACTGGCTTTGAGAAGAATATTGACAAGAGGGCAAAATTCGTCAAAGGAGACATACTGAATCTTTCCGACCTCGAAAAAATATTTTCAACAAAGCCCGGTTCAAAAAATGTTTCTGGAAAATTTGATGCAGTATTCCATTTTGCGGCGCTAAAGAGCGTCGGAGATTCCATGGCGCATCCTGAAAAATATTCCGTAAACAACATTACAGGAACGCTCAACATACTTAATACAATGCTAAAATATGGTGTGAAAAATTTCGTATTCTCTTCATCAGCAGCAGTATATGGCAGTCCGAAATATCTGCCTATCGACGAGAATCATCCTACTAATCCTGAAAGTTATTACGGCTTCACGAAACTTGAGATTGAGCGATTCCTCAAATGGTATTCACAGCTTTGCGGGATACATTTTGCTGCACTAAGATATTTCAATGCCGCAGGATATAGCAAGGGAAAATGCATGGAAAAAAATCCTGGAAATCTGCTGCCTATAGTGCTCGAAGTAGCATCGGGCAGGCGCAAGGAATTATTGGTCTTGGGAAATGATTATGATACAGTCGATGGAACTGGAGTTCGCGATTACATTCACGTACTGGATCTGGCTGACGCGCATATTAAAGCAATGGAATATATAATGCGCGAAAAAAAGAATTTAATTGTCAATTTATCGACGCAGGAAGGCAGCAGCGTACTCGAAGTGGTTCATGAAGCGGAAAAAGTCGCCGGCAAAAAAGTATCTTACAGGATTGTTCCTCGAAGATCGGGCGATGTTGCAACAGTTGTCGCATCATACAAACTTGCAAAAACACTTCTTGGATGGACTCCAAAACATTCCTCAAGAAAAGAGATAATCAGTTCGATGTGGGAAGTTTATAAGAGATAGAGTTCCTATCTATAATCTATCCATAATAGATAAACTTTATATTATTCTTTATTTATCATAATTTATGCGCGTCCTTTTCATATGCAATCAAAATCAGAACAGGAGCAAGACTGCTGAGGTATTATTCAAAAATAAGTTTGAGACTAAATCAGCTGGATTATACAACATCAAGCCTGTAACTGCCCAAGAGATATCATGGGCTGACTTGATACTAGTGATGGAAGATGCTCAAAGAAAAGAGCTTTCTAAAAGATTTCCTGAATTATACTTGAAAAAACACATTCTTTCTCTCGATATTCCCGACAATTATTATTATAACCAGCCTGAACTGATAACACTATTGGATGAACGTGTAAAGCAAGTTACTTCAGAGGCATTATTAACAGTTTAGAAAAATAAAAAAACAGAACAGAGAATTAACTCTGTTCCTTCAAATACTCTCGTCCTTCCTTTATTATCGTGCTTATCTCTTCATCAGTCAATTCTTCTTCAGTAACTTTCACAGTGTTCGCAAGAACTGCGCGATAATAGTCTGCAGGCATGATGTGCGTTATTATCGTCCTATGTATCAGAAATCTTCCATCCCTGCTCGTTGTTATCTTATTCTCTATTATAGGCATCTTCTTTAGATGCTCTTCGCGTCTTTGTGTCAATCCCATTTTTATTGCCTCCAACAATCGATATATTCTTAATATTTTTTTATATATGAAATATTCGATTTAATTTAGAATTAGAGAATAATAACTCCTTAATAAAATCATCGACGAGAAAACCGAATAATTTGCGGAAAAATTCGGAAAATTTTCGAAAAAATAAGGAATTTACGGAAAATTATTCTATATTTATATCTTCTGGCAGATATCTAAACACGAATTCTTCTGTAAATTGTATAACAAAAGAATCTTTAATGATTTGCCCGAACTCTTTTTTAAGCATAAGAATAAATTCATTAAGTTCTTGCTCGCTGCTTAAGTGTATCTCAACTTCCAGATCATCACCATTAATCAAATTATTTATTGAGATAATATTAGGGTTAATCTCTAACCAAGATTTAATCTTAGTAAAGTCAGATGCAGTATATCTTCTAAGATTGATATGTATCTTGTGATATTGATAACCACTTTTTGCAGTATCTATGAATGGTCTGAAGCCAAAGATGGCTTGTTTTTTTACTAAATCCTTAATTATTTTCTTTGTGGTGTTAATACTCAATTTTGTCTTCTTAGCAAGATCAATAATCTTTATTCGGGCATCGTTGCTAAGTGCTTTTAGAATGTTAATCTCATCAACGTTGAGCGATATCCTTCCTAATGGTTTGAATATATTTTTTCCAAATTCTCTCTCTTTTTTGCCAATCAAATAATCTTTAGGCAAATCATATATCTTGGAAAATAGGGCGACATTCTTATCTTCAATTAGGTGGTTGAATTTGATCTGAAATTCTTCAAGGAACTTATCTACCTCAAAAAGATTTTTAGCCACTAAAAGAACATCAAAATCCCATTTTCCCTGCACACGAAAAAACCATATTGTATGCATATCTTTTTTTAGAAATGTAATAAGAGCCTTTTCTTGTTCAGAATTAGCATTAGAAATATTAATGAAGATTCTGAAAGTTATATATCCTAAAGCCATAGTGTTGATTTGAGTATAATATCCTCTAATCACTCCATCTGTTTCCATCTTTTTTATCCTATACTCAACGACATTTCTGTGCAGTCTTACTTTTTTGGCAATTTGAGTCAGGCTTCGCCTACAATCTTGGTCAAGCTGATATATTATCTGGAAGTCCTTCTTATCTAATGTCATAATTTATGTAAAAACAGTTAATATTTTTAAATTTTATGATTTTTATTACTATTTTATAATAAGAGAATTTATATTCTTGAGAGTATCACTACTATTAAGAAATCAACTAAGAGGTCAAAATGAAAACACTAAATAACTTACTAAAAACATATTTATTTACTATTGCTATGATTGGCGGAACGCAAAATCAGATAGCACAGGAAAATGGAAAATACACTAACTCCAATCAATCAGCACACACTCAAGTATTGAACAAGACTCAAAATCTCTATTTTAGTGGTAGATGTATCTCTGACGAGGGAACAGTAGTCCCATGTAAAGACGCCACTTCGCCAGCAAGCTTAGAAGCCATAATGACAATAAACGACAATGATGTTGATGTTAAAGTGGATTTTGTATATTTTGAAAGACCTTTTACACCTACCGCAGATAATTCATTTCAGAATACGACGCAAAGAAAACAATCAAGTATGTTGCAAGCATATCTGCTTCCAGATGGAAAAGATTATTTTATAGACTATGCTTGTGAAAATACTTCGGATTTGACTTCTCAAGCTCGAAAACTGGCTGATAAATTATTTACAGAGTATTTGAAGAAGTGAAATCTTGTCTTATCGGCACATTTGAGAACAATATGCTATGCATTTTTTTCTTTACTTGGTCTTCACCAATTTCGCAATAAAAAATCCTTCCGTTTCCGTCTTCGTCGGCCAGAACCTTCTGCACTTCGAGACTTCTGGATTCAATTTCTTTGAGAATACTTCGATAAGTCCTGAATCTCCTATTGAGAGTCCTGTATCAACGAGTTTCATTTCAGGATATTTTCCTAGCACCCAATCGATGTTCATCTCATCCTCTTCAGGTTCGAGTGAACACGTACTATAGACCAATGTTCCGCCCTTCTTCAATACTCTTATCGCTGCCTTAAGCAGTTCTTTCTGCAGTCTTGACCTTTCACGTATCCCGTCAACACTCTTTTTTGTGAAGAATTCCTCCTCAATAGCGTAATTGCCGCTGCACGGCGCATCAAGCAATACTTTGTCGAATTGTATCCCCAGATCGAATACGAATCTTGAATCCTTCTTGTATAATATTGCATTTTTAACGCCGCATCTCTCAAGATTATTCCTTAGAGCGAACAATCTTCTAGGTTCAGAATCGAGAGCAACAATGGTTCCTGTATTATTCATGTACTGCGCAATCTGCGTAGTCTTGCTTCCCGGAGCTGCGCACATGTCAAGTATTGTTTCGTCAGGTTTTGGCTCCAATACCTGCGGCGGCAATTGCGATGCTGCTTCCTGAATATAATAGAATCCTTGAAGATATTCTGATATCGCCCCTAGGGAGAATTCTGATTCATAACGATAGCCAAAATCACTGTATTCGATTTTTTCAAGCTTCACGCCAAGACTTCTCAATCTTGGAATCAAATCTTTTTCTGAACTCTTGAGCGTATTAATCCTAAATGAATGCTTTAAGTCTATAAGTTTGCATGTATAGCCTAATGTGGCATACCTTTTGACAAGCGTATTATTTATTGGGATAATTTTTTTTGTGATCATTTTAATCTTGTTGTATGGATTTATTTTTAACTAGCTTATTTAATTATTTTAATGATTTTCAATCTCTAGTATTATGCTGCTAGTCTTCTCGTCAATATCCTTGATTATATTTTTGTATTCCGGATTATCATTAAGTTTCTGCTTTATTGCATTCCATGAATATTTTGTGCGCGCATCCTTTATTGTCTTTAATATGATATCTATCTCTTGGTATTTTGCGTATATCAATTCTGCCTTTGCCTGATTCTCCTGATAGCCTTTTTCGCATTCATCCAGAATCTTTAATTGCTCGTCTATAACATTCTGTATCTTTTCGACATTCTTGCTCGAATCCTTCTTTGATTCAGCATGTTTTATTATGTCATAATTCTCTCTTATAGCTTCGCTGAATGTCTTGTATGTTTTCTTCTCCTTATCCTTGAATGATTCAAGGTTGAATGGAAATATATTTCCCTCGCATTCGTTCGCCTCAATCTCCTTATGGAGCAACAGCACGAGATTCTTGTACAATAAATTATACTCTTTGTCCGACAGTTCCTTGACGTTCTTGCTCTTGTCGACTTTGCTTAGGATGCATAATTCTTCGGAATATGTTCCTCCAAGATTGAATGTTATCGCAAGAGATTTCACGAGAGATTCTTTTCCTGAATTCCCCAGTTGCGACCTGAATTCTTCTTCATTCACGTGCAATGTGTTTATTCTTGATTTAGGATATATGTATGTCTCGTTGCGCTTCAATGTCCTATCCTTCCAAGTCTGCTCTTCAAGGATGTTAAGTATCTTGAATTTCTCGTCGCAGAATATGATGTTCCCCTTGCTGAATAATTCTATTATAATATAATAGATCGAGATTTCTGTCCCATTCTTTGATTCTATGATTAATGTGACTACACGCTCGAAATCTTTCTGTTCTATAAGTTTTAATCTCGCGCCTTCAAGATATTTTCGAAGCATCATTCCAAAACCAGTCTGCACATCCGAAGCATCCTTAGAATCGTCGAGAAGCATTATTCCTGGGAGCATCACTTTGAGCAATGTCTTCCCCTGCCCCGTGACATGGCATATTATGGTAAGCTCCTTAGGATTGTTTTTAGGATTATATATCCTGTCAATCTTCGAATTTTCAATTACTTTAAGCTCTCTTACAAGATAATACAGTTCCAGTGATGAGATGTCGTTCTTCATTTTCTTGATATTAGCATCTTCTCTATTTCCATCGTGAATTGTTCAGCGCGTTCAAGTGATGTCTTTGCCTTCTCCCTCTTTATCTCTTCAGTTGTTTCATATTGGAATACTGAGCGCTTCGTCATTTCCATATCATAATTTTGCAGAAGATTATCCGATAAAATTGCAGCTTCGCTGCTGGCTAATTCATAATCCTCAATAAGATTTGCCTTAAGCTTATTTCTGACAAATACTATCAATGCATTAGACGTAACTTTGTGTGCGATTTTTGGACCTATTTTATATCCTGTCTTGTAGAGCATGGCATTTGCAATATAAAACATGGAGTAATAGCTTATGACTACAACCCACAGATTTGAGACATTTTCGTTAAAAAGTTTTCTTGCGGAGATTAATGATTCTCTGTTATTTCTTAAATACGTTTCAAACACTATGCTCTTGAATTGTTCTTTCTTTATCAGTCCATCTGATAGATAAGATTTTACATTCTTCTCCGCTTCTTTTATCCGTTCATTGCTTAACATTGTTTACCAGCTCGTAAAATGCTTCCATTCCCGATAATATTATGTTGTTTTTAACTATTTCGTTTCCGACGTTCGATTCTTTGCTTTTTAGCATCTGCAGAAATTCTTCTGAAGTGAATTCTTGGAGGTGTATGTTTAGCGGCGTGATGCTTAGCATGTCGCCAACCTGTTTATTGACGGATTTATTGTCTGCAACAAGGCATAAATCTATGTCGGAATTCTTGTTATCTGTTTTATTTGCATGTGAACCGAATAAAACCAGTGAATAAAATGGACTTTTCACTTCCTTGATCCTGTCATGTATCAACTTGATGTCTTTGCTTAATTTTTCTTTTCTCGCTTCTTCAATCTCTACAAGTTTACTGTCATATTTGTAATTGAAAGCGCATATATTTGAATTTCCTTGTTTGAATACTTTTATTAATCCTTCTTTCTCCAAGTCCAATATCTCTTCATAAGCAATTTTATAGTTGATTTTTAATGTTTCAGATACTTTCTTTATTGTAAACTTTCCGTCTTTATGCTCTACAAAAAATTTCAAGATAGTCAGGTTGTTATTCATCATTATTACCTTTATGTAATACAACTATTACAAATAAGTAATAGTATATAAATGTTATGCTAGAATGAAAATTAATTCTCGAAAATAATCACATTCCTCTTGAGTTTCCTTGCTTCATTTAGGCATGCTTCGAATATCTCTGCCTCGACGTTGTCTGAAATCTTTGATTTGGAATATTTTCGTTCCTTTAGCCTCTTATAAAGTTTCTTCAAATCCGTACGGACGATGATGCAGTAGTCGCTTTCAAGGTAATGGCTCAAGTGGCTATCGACGATTATTCCATCGGTATTTTTCGGAATCTTTTTCATAAGAGCGTCAATGGTGATAGCTTTTCCGACTAGCGACTTCATGACTTTGTTTGTTGACGTATTATTCTTTAGCGTCGGGTTGATGTCTTTTTTCAGCATCTCAATATCGACGTCGAATGTCTTGTCTTTCTTGTCGTAGGAATCATAGAGCCTGTTATCCTTGATGTAGTTATTCAAGTCAAAGTATTCTAATTTTCCTCCAGTTGCCTTCGACATCTTCTTTGCAATGAACGTCTTTCCGACCCCAGGTGTTCCACTGATTGCAATTATCATATGTTTGATAAAGACTAAATCCTTATAAAGTTGATTCTTTGACGCATCCCTTCAGATAAGTCTTTATTGCCGATTCTGTGTTCATCAGAAGTTTTATCTGCTTCCATGTATCTGATTTCTGCTGTGTTAAACTTTCATATGTTGTATTCGCATGATTTTGGAGTCTCTTTATTTTTGTTAGCAGATTATCAGCTTCGTCTTTAGTGCAATTGCCTGAATTAATCTGTGTAATATAATCCTGTATTTGCGTCATCTCATTATGGTATAAGGACGGCGTTATAAGTTTGGTTAGTATAGTTTCATCTTCCATCTTAATCCTCCACAAATGTTTTCATTGATTCTTGACGAGAAAAATATTGCGCGAACAAGTGTTCGAAAGATTTGGAACCAATTTCGCTTCAGAAGGCTTTTTTGGTTTTCAAACCAGCCAATTTTGAGAAGTTTATGTTGGTCGTGTCGCGACTACCTAAAATAGAACCAATACCTAAAGGTCTTATTATAAGCGACTGTAACCATAGATATAGAAACAGTGCACAGGTATAAATACTTTTCTATTCTGGAAAACTGTTCTGAATTTTACTCTGATTATTTCTTGAGCCAATTCATTACAGGCCATGCGATTATCGCGACGATGATTATCACTATCCAGAATGTCAAGTCGCCGTAAGTCTTCAATGCGAATCTCAAGATGATATTTAGGATTATAGCTACAAGAGATATTACTCCGAGAGTCTGCCTTAATCGAAGATTTTTTTCTATAGGTTTATGCTTCATGTTGATGTTAGATTGGTGTTATTTTAATATTTGGCGGTTTTCTTCAATTTAAACTATCTATTATGTCTTATTAATTTATATATTTTGACCATCCCTTAGTAAAGACAAAATATAAACCTTTAAAAAGATTGAGAAATTCCTTCTCTTATGAAATATGATGAATATGATATATTCGAATCTCCTGATTTAAGATTATTTTGTAATAAGGATAAAAGAAATGCTTTGGCTGATTTAGTCGGATCTGGAATGGAATTAATAACCCCTTCTGAACTTCTTTCAGCGCAATTAAGCTTTCCAGATGCTAATGATTTGACTGCGTTACGGGAAGGATATTATGAAACCAGAGTAATACTTTTGGATAAGCGAACGGTTGTTTATGCTGATAAATGTTATGATAGGTCTTATCATCCAAGCAAATTAGAACCTGAAATAATCATAGTATCTCCAAAGCAGATTCAAACAAACGATTTGGTGAAAGTGTCCAAAGGATATGGAGGACGTGATGTTTCAGGATTCTCTTTTTCTTTAGATAAATATAATGAATTGAAAAAAGAAGCTCTTCCTATTTCAGGAAAAATTTTTGAGGAATTTTTCTCTGAATCCGAAAAAGGCGTACAAGATATGAAGTGGAAGGAAGGATTTTTGGAATTTATATTAGAAGGAAAACAACAGTTGATAAAGGAATATATACAATTTAGCGAAGAAATAATTAAAAAGCCTTTTTATGAAAATTTATTAATCCGAGGAACAGACTCATATAATATTTATCATGATTGGCATCTTTTAAGGATTAATTCCGCGCATATATGCCCGAACTATTTTAATTCAGAAGGAAAAGCGAAGATTGCTGATCCTGAATGTATATTTGATGATACTAGCGATGGACGTTATTTTTTTGGCACCTGCTTCATAGGTACAACAGAAAGATTTAGATTGAATGAAATAGGGGATCGTCCCCTATGACCCCTTTTCGCCTCCTTGCTCGGCAAGTCCTGATTCATTGTTGACTTGCCGTATCTCCAGTCGGCGATACGAAACTTTTTAGAGATTTGTTTCTA
>Ga0182027_10010122_pt1 | contig 13446 bp, 8 predicted proteins | sample 712E1DmetaG_FD_121300 | JGI IMG/M metagenome (GOLD analysis project Ga0182027, IMG submission 121300) | Permafrost microbial communities from Stordalen Mire, Sweden - 712E1D metaG (Illumina Assembly) | ecosystem: Environmental > Terrestrial > Soil > Wetlands > Permafrost | place: Sweden...
AGTTTATTTTAATATTAAGGGTGCCCCTTGATTAAATGAAGAAGAGCAGTTGAAAACTGCTCTTCTTCGAATCTTGGATACTCCAAGAAAACCTTTTATGAAATTACTACGAACTGTGACGGGTCCGCAACGTTGTATTTGATCTTGACGGTATCGCCTTTGCGGGGAATAGCGATCTTGGAAACCATGGTTTCGCCAACGGTTTGGAAGGCAGGCATACCCATAGCCGGCGTGACTTTCAGGGTGAGCTTGACAACCGGATTGAAGTTGATCAGCTTGCCGGTATCTTCAATGGATACGACCTCTGCGCTGCCATCGATGCCGCTTTGAGCCAGCCATTGACCGCCCTTTTGCATATCGAGCGCTGCCTGGCCCTTGTCCATGGCGTTGTTCATCTTATCCACAAACCCCTTGCCCATAAAAGCCTTGGTCAGGCCGCCGGTTAATCCGCTGTTCAGGGTCTTCTTGCCATGGTCCAATGCCTTTTGTGGGTCTTCGTATATCTCATCGTCCTTTTTTCCAAAATTAAACATGGTATCATCCTTTCTCTCTTGGGTTGGGTTATCGAATGGGCCGATAATAATCTGTTATGGTTCTGGTTTCAACCTTACCGAAGTACCATATAGCTTAAAAGAAAAGATCGCCGGAATTCCGGCGATCTTTTGCTTAAATTCTGCTTACATCATGGTGGCAAAATACTTATTCCAAAAATACATGACGAGCAGGGTCAGGCCGACCGGTGTCAGGAAGCCAACCACGCCTCCAAAAAAGCCCGATAGATAGGGGCCTACGACCGGGACGATATCCAGTGCTTTCGATACGGCAACCAGCAGCAGGAATCGAATGGCGAAGTTGACGACATCTCCTGAATCAAGGAAGAAGATCCCTGACAAGATGCCGGCGAGCAGCAGAAGCCATCCTAAATATGGATCAAGAGCCGTGAATTTAAAGGCTCCGACCACTCCTGCAACGAGTAGGCCGATCAAATACACCCATTTCCAGAGTGCATTTGAACCGATCGCTGCCGGTTGGGCTTGCGGTTTTGCTGAAGATTTCTTGGTTGGCATAGCATTATCTCCTATCAACAAATTGGATTTATTGCATATTAATTAACACACACAGCTGACCTAAGTTGCTGGCAATTCGCCGCTCGAAACCTTAAAAGGGAAAACCACACCGCCTGGCGAGAAGATCCTATTCCCCCCTTCTCCGCTTCCCACATCATCCTTGTCCTTGGCGACAGCATGCTGAGGTTCTTGTAAGAAGCAGTATAATGTCCACCGCCTCATGAAAATCCTCACCGTTCTGACCTATTATCGCCCGCATACTTCGGGCCTTACCATTTATGCCGAGCGGCTGGCGCGTGCGCTCGCTAAACGCGGGCACCAGGTCACAGTGATGACCACGCAGTACGATAAATCCCTGCCGCGCACAGAAGTGCTGGACGGCATCCAGGTCATTCGCGTGCCGATCCTTCTTCGCTTGAGCAAGGGAGCGATCGCCCCAACCTTTGGTCAAGTCGCCACCAGACTGGTGAGAGAACACGATGTCGTTCAGATGCACCTGCCGCAGTTTGACGCTCCCGGTGTGGCTTTCCGCGGCCGCATCTATGGCAAGCCGGCTGTGCTTACCTATCATTGTGATCTGCTGTTGCCTCCGGGTTTGTTCAATCGATTTGTCAACCTGGTGGTCAAATGGCAAAATAATATGGCCGGCATTCTTTCGGACCAGATCGTCACCTATACACAAGACTATGCCGACAACTCAACCTATCTCTCGCGCTACAAGTTCAAACTGCGAACAATCCTCCCGCCCGTCGAATTACCCTCTCCAGATAATAGCCTGGTACGGGCTTTCGCCAACACTCATCATACTTCGGAGAAGCGACCGGTCATCGGCATGGCTGCCCGCTTTACGGCTGAAAAAGGGGTCGAAATCCTTCTCGACGCCCTGCCCTCTATTTTGAAAAAATATCCCAATGCACAGGTTCTCTTCGCCGGACAATATCAAAATGTGATGGGTGAGCAGGCTTACGCTGACCGTCTCATGCCGCGCATTCTTGAGTATGAAGTGGCGGGCCACTGGACGTTCCTGGGTAATCTCAGCCCCATTCAAATGGCCGCGTTTTACCCTAATTTGGATGTGCTTGTTGTGCCGTCCTTAAACTCGACCGAGGCTTTTGGTCTCGTTCAGATCGAAGCCATGTTAAATGGGGTGCCGTGTGTCGCGTCTGCCTTGCCCGGGGTACGGATGCCAGTCCAGATGCATAAAATGGGACGCGTGGCCAGGATAGGTGACTCAGTTTCCCTGGCTGAGTCCATCCTCGAGGTTCTGGATAACCCGAAAGAATTCCAGGGTGATCTCATGTCCATCAAAAAAGCCTATGATCCAGATACGATTGCATCAGAATACGAGAGTTTATTTGATCGATTGATGAGGAAGAAGTGATCGATAGTAAATCAAGAATCGAGGATCCCAAATCGAAGGATTTCCTCTTTCTCCAGCTTCGCGATCTGCCTTATTTCCGTGCCTTTTTGCGAGCGGTGGAAAGTTCGTATTATCAGGATCTACCCTTGCCGGCGCCGGTTTACGATGTGGGCTGTGGCGATGGCCATTTCGCTTCATTAACTTTTGAACAAAAAATTGAGGTGGGTCTTGATCCGTGGCATGCGCCGATCCACGAAGCGCAGAAACACGGCGCATATCGCTCGCTGGTCGAGGCCGATGGCGCGTACTCACCTTTTCCGGGTAATTACTTTGCCAGCGGATTTAGCAACTCGGTGCTCGAGCACATACCGCACATCGATGCAGTGCTGGCGGAGACTGTTCGCGTATTGAAGCCGGGCGCGCCGTTTTATTTCTGTGTTCCGAACACCCGTTATCTTTCGGAGCTTTCGCTATCACGCCTGCTGGGCCGCGGTTATACGGAATGGTTCCGCAGGATTTCGCGTGTATCTCATACCGATGAACCTGAAGTTTGGCAGGCTCGCCTTGCCAATGCGGGTTTCGAGCTTGTAAGCTGGTGGCATTACTTTTCGCCCGCCTCGATGCGCGTGTTAGAATGGGGACATTATTTCGGCCTGCCATCCGTATTTGCTCGGGTACTTACCGGCAAATGGATTATTGCTCCGACGAAATGGAACCTTTGGCTGACGGAGCTGTATGTTAAAGGGTACGCCTCGCCTGAGCGTGTCGAGAACGGCACATTCACCTTTTATATTGCAAAAAAACGATAGCTTTTCGGAATCACGAATATCGAATTTCGCATCCCAGATCGCGTATCATTATGGCCTTCGACGAAAAATATTTTTTCACTCATACCTATCAAAACATTTCGTTCTCAAGATACAGCCAGTACTGGTGGTCTAACCGTTTCTTTGCCGGGCTGGCACGTCGCTATGGACGGAGCGGTTCGCGTCTGCTGGAAATTGGCTCCGGTCTGGGCCATCTCGTAGGTCAACTCGAAGGAGGGTTTGAAACATACGGATTGGATCTGAATCATTGGGCCGTCACTCGCTCAAAATCGGAAGCGAAGCGGACTTTCCTGGAGACGGCCAGTGCGCAAGCCCTGCCTTTTACCGATAAGTCTTTCGGTGTAGTCATCATCAAACATATCGTTGAGCACCTCCCCGATCCCACTCAGGCTATCCGTGAGATCGGGCGCATACTCGAACCGGATGGGATCCTGATCCTGGCGACTCCCAATCTCGATTCACTGCTAAAACCTTTGAAAGGATCGAGGTGGATTGGTTATCTCGATCCGACTCATATTTCTCTAAAACCTCCTGAGGAGTGGTTGAGCCTGATCCGAGGTGCAGGCTTGATCCCTCACAAAGTATTTACCGATGGTTTTTGGAATGTTCCCTATATTCCGCTTGTGCCGAATGCGCTTCAGAAATTTTTCTTCGGGTCGCTCGGCGGATTCCAAGCCCTGACAGGTATTATATTTCTGCCGGTTCGTTGGGGCGAAAGCGTGATTATGATTGCTCGAAAAAAGTGACATATGATGAATATGGACGACGATACTCGATCTTTGAATTCCGAAACTCCTCAAGAACCGAGCGTACTCGATTATATAAAATCCAGGCTCTCTTTTGGACGCGTCCCCCGTATTGAGATTCCGGAATACCGTGAAGTCGATATTGAATCCGGGGTAGACCTCCAATCTCAAACCTCCGACCTAAACTCAACCTACACACCTGCAACTCCCATTCCATGGCTTTCACTCGCTGCGCTCAGTCTTGCGCTGTTTGCCCAGCTTTTTTTTGAGCCTCCGAATCCTTCCGCGCTGGTCGGGACAGGCTTTTATATGGTGGCGCTTGGATTTTTACTGATGGCTGTTTTGCGAGGTCAATGGGTTCTTGCTCCGCTGGCAGGCTCTTCCTCGGGCAGAGACCCGCTGACTTTTCGACCACGCGCTTTCTTTATATCCGTGCCATTCGCAGTATTGGCTTTTCTCTTCTTCACCGGCAATTTGTTTACCGGATTCAACCTCACACTGTGGTTCATAGCACTGGGTTTGTTCACCTGGTCGCTCTGGTTGCGCCATCCTACTATTGATACCCTCTGGAAACGCCTGCGCGCTTTTCTCGCCAGTGAAAAGTGGGGGATTACCATCAATCGTTGGACTGTTCTCCTTCTGGCTGCAACGTTTATCGTGATTTTTTTCCGTGTATACCATCTCCAACAGACTCCTGCCGAACCGTTCAGCGATCACGCTGAGAAATTGCTGGATGTTTACGATGTAAGCCAGGGCCAGACTCATATATTCTTTCCGCGTAACACGGGACGAGAGGCCATTCAGATGTATTGGACCTTGCTGATGTCCTGGGTGTTTGGGACCGGACTATCCTTCTTGAGTCTTAAGATCGGGACGGTCTTATTAGGCCTTTTTACATTACCATATATTTATTTGCTTGGTAAAGAATTGGCAGGTCCGCGCGTCGGACTGCTGGCTTTCTTTCTGGCGGGCATCGGCTCCTGGCCCAACATCATTTCCCGCATCGGGCTGCGCTTTCCGCTTTATCCACTGTTTGTGGCACCGCTACTCTTCTATCTGATCCGCGGCCTGCGCACGCGCAATCGCAATGATTTTATTCTCGCCGGCATCTTTCTCGGTCTCGGCCTGAACGGCTATACTCCCTATCGAATAGTCCCATTCCTGGTCATTGCTGCCTTCATTTTGTACATCCTGCATGCCCAGTCAAAGGGAGTTCGTCAGGATGCCGTGCTATGGCTGGTGATTGTCGGTTTAACATCCCTGATAATTTTCCTTCCCCTGCTGCGTTATGCAACGGAAAATCCTGAAATGTTCTCATACCGTACCCTTTCACGGTTGGTTCCCGGCCAGTCTCTGCCATCCCCGTGGTATCAGATCTTATTATCGAATACGTTGAATGCGCTCAAGCTCTTCAATTGGAACGATGGCAACATCTGGGTTAATTCCATGCCGAATCGTCCCGGATTGGATGTTGTTTCGGGGGCATTGTTTCTGATCGGGGTGGTATTGCTCCTGGTGCGTTACATTCAAGGGCGTAACTGGCAGGACCTGTTTCTTTTGATTTCGATCCCGATCCTTCTACTCCCCTCGATTCTTTCCCTTGCCTTTCCCGATGAGAACCCGGCCATGAATCGCGCTGCCGGTGCATTGGTACCGACGTTCATCATGATAGCGCTGGCGCTGGATGGATTGATCTCTGCTTTCGAGCGTTCCCCTGTAAGTTTTGCACCTGCTGGATCCGCACGTCCAGAAAGGCCCCAAAAGAATCGGGCAATCTGGGCCTATGCCTTGATCGGCGTTTTGCTGTTCGCGTCTGCCGCTCAGAATTTTGATATAGTCTTTCATCAATTTGATGAAGAGTACCGCCTGGGCTCATGGAATTCATCCGAGATGGGTGCCATCATTAAGGAGTTCGGCTTGATTTATGGGGAAACGGATACGGTTTGGGTTGTACCATTCCCGTATTGGGTGGATACGCGCCTGCCCGGTGTCTGGGCAGGCATCCCAAACCGCGATTTCGCCATGTGGACTCAGGAACTGCCTGACACAGTAAAATTAAACGGCCCGAAATTATTTATCGTAAAAGCCAATACTCATGATCCGTCCTCGAACGATCAGAAATCGCTCGATTTGCTCCATCAGTTCTATTCGCAAGGGGCATTGAGCCTGCACAAGTCACCGGTACCCGGACATGATTTTTGGATTTTCTTCGTCCCCCCGCAATGACGAGAATGGGTATTCAGGTCAAAGCAGGGTGTCTGACCGCTCTCAGTACGAATTAATTTTTAGATGATAAATTGAAACTTATGCATGTAAACAATAAGTACGCCTGGGTCTATGATTTGCTCCTGATCGTCGTATTGGTGGTCGGGACGTACTTTCGCGTCCTTGGTTTGAATTGGGACAGCAACCAGCATTTACACCCCGATGAACGTTTTCTAACGATGGTGGAAAGCGCACTGGAGGTGAAGAAGTGCGCAATACCCAATTTGCCTGTCGGTTATTGTCCGCCAGATCAGGTTCACTGGCTGGGAATCAGCGATTACTTTAACACTGCTGCTTCAACACTCAATCCTGTAAATCGCGGGTATGGATTCTTTGTTTATGGCGATCTGCCGATTGTGCTTGTACGCTATGTTGCTGAGTGGTTCGGGCAGATCGGCTATGACCAGGTAGATTTGGTCGGGCGGCAGGTGTCGGCGCTGAGCGACTTGCTTACCATCCTGTTGCTGTACATCATCGTTGCACGTTTATATAACCGGCGTGTAGCCTTGTTAGGCGCGGCTTTCTCAGCCCTGGCTGTTTTGCAAATCCAGCAGTCTCATTTCTTTACGGTGGATACGATCGCCAACCTGTTTATTTTCCTGACGATATATTTTTCCGTGGAGATCATGTTATATCGGGCTCCTGCTCTTGCCAGCGGCAAACTCCCACCCTATCAAAATCAAGAGTCAAATGAAAATACGGCTCTTGAAACGCGATTCGCGAATAGCGTTTTACGTTTTATCAGCGATCCATTTTTCCTATTAAGTCTGGGCTTTGGCCTTTCGCTGGGTCTGGCGGTTGCCTCAAAATTGAACGCCGCGCCGTTGGCGATCCTTTTACCGGGCGCATTCATTCTGCGTTACCTGAATGTGGACCGCAGGCTGCAGACCGAAAACGACAACCATGATCTGACACCCGTAGATGAAACACTACATATCGATCGCTGGTTGCTAGACAACATATACTGGTCGCAGATTGCTATTTACCTGATTGCCGGTGCATTTATATCCATGCTGGCATTTCGCATTTTTCAGCCCTATGCTTTCAACGGAATCGGCATCAACCCCGCCTGGTTGTCCAATATTGAATCGTTATCAGCTCAATCGAGTGGTAATGTGGATGTGCCCTTTGCCCTCCAATGGGCGCGTCGTTCGCATCTTTTCTCGTTCACCAACCTTACTGTCTGGGGCCTGGGCCTCCCATTAGGCATTCTGGCCTGGTCTGGTTTCCTTTGGATGGCGTGGCGAATTTTTAAAGGTGAATTACGACATGTATTGTTATGGGGCTGGACGGCAGCCTATTTTGGCTGGCAGTCACTTGCCTTCAACCCTACCATGCGCTATCAATTGCCGATCTATCCGCTGTTATGTATGATGGCGGCCTGGTTTGTTTTTGAGCTGGCAGGTTCAAACATTCGAATACTTAAACGTTTTAACCTACAGATCATTCTTGCAACTTTAATCGGCGTAACCGTTCTTGCGTTGACCCTTGCCTGGGCCTACGCCTTCACGCGCATTTATACCCGGCCTGTTACGCGCGTCGCAGCAACATACTGGATTTATCAAAACGTCCCCGGGCCGATCAATCTCCATATTCAAGCAGCGAACGGCTCCGTCCATCAACAGCCTCTGCCCTTTCCCACCGGTGGTCTGATACAAAATGGTACGCCATTTCCATTTTCATTTACCGCCAATTTCAGCGGGGCATTGACGGAGGTTTATTTCCCGCATGTTGTTAATGGCGGCTTCCCGGCACCCCAGACTTTAAGCCTGGCACTTTACCTTATACCCGACCTGTATGCGGGTCAACCCCTCGCTACCGGTTATTTGACTTCGGATTTTGCCAATGGTCCAGATGGACGCGGCAAGGCATACTCTTTAACTTTGGACCATTCAATAGTCGTAACCAAGGGTCAGACCTACTACCTCAGCCTGCAAACGACTGGCGCCCTGGCATTCATCGGAGCAGCGCCGATCAACGAATCCGATTTTGACGATGGACTGCCTCTTCGCCTTGGATCCCTGGGCTATGACGGCTTTGGCGGTTTTTATCAGGGCGGCCTCAACCTGCAAATCTACTGGGACGATAATGCTGATAAGTTAAAACGCTTCGTTGACACACTCAGTCAGGGCGATTTCATCTTCATGTCATCCAACCGCCAGTGGGCTTCGGTGACCCGCGTCCCCGAACGTTATCCGCTGACGACCGCTTATTACCGCGCCCTGATTGGCTGTCCCGTCGATCGGGATATCATATGGTGCTACAACGTTGCTAAACCCGGCATGTTCAACGGTCAGCTGGGATATAAGCTGGTGGCTGTTTTCGAATCATTCCCAACGATTGATATACCCGGTGTTTTCAAATGGAACGTCAACGATCAATTCGCGGAGGAAGCTTTTACGGTCTATGACCATCCCAAGGTGCTTATTTTTCAGAAGCAACCGGATTTTAGCGCGGCTCAGGTGCAGAACATCCTCGGCGCGGTGGACTTAAGCAATGTTGTTCAACTCACACCCAGGCAGGCCAGCAACTACAAAACTTTAATGCTTTCGCCCGTGAGTCTTGCCAGTCAGCAGGCTGGCGGCACCTGGTCGCAGTTGTTCAACTATGATTGGATTCAAAACCGATACCCCGTTGTTGGCCTCATCATTTGGTATTTGTTTATATTCATCCTTGGTCTTTTAACCTATCCGATCATCCGCTTTGCAATGCCCGGACTCGGCGATAAAGGCTATCCACTGGCGCGTGTGCTTGGATTGTTGCTGCTCGGTTATCTTTCGTGGTTGAGCGGCTCAGTCGGTGTACCGGTCACACGCACGACAATCGCAGTGATTTTTGCTGCCCTGGCGCTGGCCGGTTTGAGTCTGGGATGGCTTCAAAGAGCAGAGCTGGCTGAAGAATGGAAGGTGCGCAGGAAATACTTCCTGATGATCGAGGGGCTCTTCCTCGCTTTCTTCCTTTTTGATTTGCTCATCCGCATTGGCAATCCGGATCTGTGGCATCCATCCAAGGGCGGCGAGCGTCCGATGGACTTTTCTTATTTTAATGCCATCATTAAAAGCACCTCGTTTCCTCCGTATGACCCATGGTTCGCAGGTGGTTACATCAATTATTACTATTACGGTTTTGTGCTGGTTGCCACGCCGGTGAAGTTGCTCGGTATCGTTCCAACTCTTGCCTACAATTTCATTCTCCCAACATTGTTTGCCATGGTAGCCATGGGTGCTTTCTGTGTAGGTTGGAATTTGCTGGAAGGGGGTCGGGAATCGAAATCCGAGTCCCAATTCACGACTACCGATCCTCGTTTAATAGCCGGCCTACTTGCAGCGTTGTTGATGGTTATGCTGGGTAATCTTGGCACAGTGAGGATGATCTATCAGGGTCTTGAGCGAATGGCCGCGCCCGGCGGGATCATCGATAATGCAAATATTGGACAGCGTTTAATCTGGGCAACAGAAGGTGTGGTAAAGGCCGTGTTGAGTCAACCGCTTCCCATTGGAAGGGGCGACTGGTACTGGTACCCAAGCCGTGTAATACCGCTCGGTCCGGGCAATGAGATCACCGAGTTCCCGTTTTTCACATTTTTATACAGCGACCTGCATGCACACATGCTGGCAATGCCGCTGGCTCTCCTGGCACTGGCCTGGGCGCTTTCGATTGTCATGAGCCGGCGCCTCTCGATCTTCTCGCTTCTCATCGGCGCGCTCTCCATCGGCGCGTTGTATCCCACCAATCTCTCCGACATTTATACATATTTGCCGATAGGCTTCGTTGTACTGACCTATTCGATTTGGCGTTCGGATGAGGTGTATCACTGGCCGCTTGACCTTCCTGTTTGGGTCAAGAAATCGGTTTTGACCGTTTGCAGCTCGGCCTTTCTGATCATTTTTTCATATTTGTTCTATGAGCCTTACCGGGCAGCCTACAGCCAGGGTTACGGTGCCCTCGATCCCTGGACAGCCTCGCAGACACCGATCTGGTCATATCTCACGCACTGGGGGGTGTTCCTGTTCATCATCACGGGATGGATGGCCTGGGAGACGCGCGCGTGGCTGGCCTCGACGCCGGTTTCGTCGTTGAACAAGTTGCGCCCGTATCAATTCTTGATTGATGCAGGCATTGCTCTTTTCTTCATTGTTTTGTTATATCTGGCGTATCGCAGTGTGGAGATTGGCTGGGTTGCCCTGCCGTTGGTGGTTTGGGCCGGCTTGCTCATCCTGCGTCCCAATATGCCCGATGTCAAACGCTTTGTTCTCTTTTTAATTGGCACGGCTTTGTTTATCTCGATCATTGTGGAAGTTGTTGTAGTGCGCGGCGACATTGGTCGCATGAATACAGTATTCAAATTCTATCTGCAAGGTTGGGCATTGCTCTCCGTGTCCGCGGGTGCTGCATTTGTGTGGCTCCTGCCGGAGTTTCGAAAATGGCTTCCCGGCTGGCGAGGATTCTTCCAGGGAGGCATGGCTGTGTTGCTGGCGGGCGCCGCTTTATACACAGTTACAGCGACAACCGATAAAGTATCCGACCGCATGGCGGGGGGCATTCCCTTCACATTGGACAGCATTACATATATGAAGTATTCTCAATATGCAGACTTCGGTGTGACCATGAACCTGATCCGGGATTACAAGGCCATCCGTTGGATGCAGGATAATGTGCAAGGCTCGCCGGTTATTGTGGAGGCGAATTGTCCCGAATACCGCTGGTGCACGCGTTTTACTATTTATACTGGCTTGCCTGGCGTGCTCGGCTGGAACTGGCACCAGCGTCAGCAGCGTACGCAGTTCACCCAGGTTGTTGAAGAGCGTGTGAATGAGATTGACTCTTTTTATTCCACAAGCGATGTCGTGGCCGCGCGTTCTTTCCTAAATGAATATAATGTAAAGTATATTATTGTTGGACAGCTGGAGCAGGCGGAATATGCGGGTCCCGGTCTCGACAAGTTTGTGCAATACAACGGTAAGTTATGGAACTCGGTTTATCGTGACGGCGACACGGTCATCTATCAGGTGCTTCCTTGAATATTGTGCACATCACCTCGCGTAAGGACTGGATTGACGCCATGAGCGCCGGTCAATACGTTGCCCCAAATCTGAAATCTGAAGGATTTATTCATTGCTCGACCATTACGCAGGCCTTACCGGTGGCTGAACAATATTACAAAGGGCAATCCGGACTCGTACTGCTTGTAATTGACCCTGCGCGTCTTGCCTCTGACTTGAAATGGGAACCGCCTTCAGAAGGGGCGCCTCCACCCGGGGTCCGCACAGGCGAGTCGTTTCCTCATATTTATGGGCCGATCAATCTGGACGCTATTGTTCAAACCCTGGACTTGGCAATCGGCCCGGACGGTCATTTTGCCTTGCCACCCGGGCTGGTCGCCGATCTCTAATTCCTGATCCCTGGTTACTGCTCACCGAATGTCTGCCTTCTTCATCTGGTATCTAATCATTACCCTGCTCGGTTGGCTCACCTTTCCGCTGGCGTATCGTCTGTTCCCCGCACTGACGGATCGCGGCTACAGCCTGGCGCGCACGGCGGGCCTATTGGTCTGGGGTTACTTTTTCTGGTTGTTAACCTCGCTTGGGGTGACGCAGAATACCGTCGGGGGAATACTTTTCGGTCTGCTGGTATTGGTTGGATTAAGTCTTTCCAGTTTCTTCTTTCTACGTTCCAACACTGAAAATCTTAAATCGGAAATCTTGAGCTGGCTCAAGCAGAACCTGCGTCTTATCATTACAGTTGAGATACTTTTCTTTGTTGCCTTCGCTCTTCTTGCGCTGCTCCGTGCCGGCAATCCTGATTTGAGCGGGACGGAGAGGCCGATGGAGTTGATGTTTATTAATTCCATCCTGCGCTCGCCGGCTTTTCCTCCGCATGATTCCTGGCTGTCCGGCTACGCCATTTCTTATTATTATTTCGGCTATGTGTTGACGGCCATGCTCGCCAAGTTGACATCCGTTCCCGGCAGTGCCGCACATAACCTGATGACCTCGCTTATCTTTTCTTTGGCGGCAGTAGGTGCGTATGGGATTCTATATGATCTTCTTTCAATCACCACTCGCACCGAGGGGACCGCAGATCGACCGGAAAGCAAACCTGCAATCGTGAACTATAAATCGTCGATCGGTTTTGCCTTCCTCGGCCCCCTCTTTCTCCTGCTCGTCAGCAACCTGGAAGCGTTTTTGGACGTCCTTCACCAACGGGGATTCTTTTGGCCTTCAAACCTTCAACCCTCAACCTTCAATTTTTGGACATGGTTGGATATCAAGGATTTAAGCGATCATCCGGTCCAACCCTATAGTTGGCTGCCCGATCGTTACTTGTGGTGGTGGCGGGCCTCACGCGTGATATCTGATTCCGATCTCCTGCATCATGCCCAGGAGATCATCGATGAATTTCCATTTTTCTCTTTCCTGCTTGGCGATCTCCATCCGCATGTGCTGGCCATACCATTCAACCTTCTGGCTGTTGCCATTGCACTGAATATATTTCAAGGTGGCTGGCGCGGCGAGACCGATCTCTTCGGTCTTCGATTGCAGATAAGCAAGACTGGTTTCTTTGTCGCGGCGCTGATCCTGGGGGCGTTGGCCTTCCTTAACACCTGGGATATCCTGGTTGCCGCGGCCCTGGTCGTATTTGCTTATGTGCTCTTCCGGGTACGTGAAGATCGCTGGTCGTGGGCGCGCCTCGAAGACGTTTTTGCCCTTGGCCTGCCCTTGGGAGTCTCGGCCCTATTGCTTTATTTGCCATTCTATATCGGCTTTTCATCGCAAGCCGGCGGTATTCTGCCAAACCTTATCAATCCGACGCGCGGCGCACAGTTGTGGGTGATGTTTGCGCCAATGTTCATCCCCTTGCTGGCTTATCTTATCTATCTTTGGCGCAATGAAAAGCGACCTGGCAGGTGGTACCTTTCCTGCATACTGGCAACAGGCTTTGTTGTTCTTCTCTGGGCCTTTTCCTGGTCGTTGGGGTGGCTGGCCTTCATAAAAGATACGGGGTTTGCCCAACAATATCTTGCCTCGCAAGGCATATCCGACCTGGGGGCATTCTTTAATGCCGCGACGTCCCGTCGTTTTTCATATATTGGCGGATTGCTGACGATGATTGCTGTTATGATCCCTGCTTTGGCATTTTTAATGGCGAATATCCGGCCGACAACCGTGGATCGCGATGAA
>Ga0182027_10010124_pt1 | contig 13445 bp, 9 predicted proteins | sample 712E1DmetaG_FD_121300 | JGI IMG/M metagenome (GOLD analysis project Ga0182027, IMG submission 121300) | Permafrost microbial communities from Stordalen Mire, Sweden - 712E1D metaG (Illumina Assembly) | ecosystem: Environmental > Terrestrial > Soil > Wetlands > Permafrost | place: Sweden...
GATTTCTTGATGCAGAATCGGCGGCAGATTTCACGGTATTCAAACACCTTGTTGCGGGCGGCTACGGCCAGCATTCCGGTCATCATGGCGTTGGCCTGCTGTAATTTGATTTGCGCCTCGCCAAGGGTTTGTTCACGGCTTGTTCCAGTATCGGTTTCCTGAGTGTAAGACGAGCTGGCTTCACCCATCAACTGCTTGTTCTGCGCCATGACAAACTCGACAAGTTCCTGATTGATTTGATGACGCTGCGACTGGTCAAGAATCGTGACATCGTTGGGAACGTAACCTTTGTGGAAAAACTCTAGGAACTGCGCCCGCGCCTTGGGGCTTCCGTCTGCGCTGCGCCAGAGCAGGTTGAAATTTTCCCATGCGTGTTGGAACGTTCGGCAGCGGAACAGGTTCATCCAGAAACAGGGTTCGTAAAGCAGGAATCCAAGCGACCGGACGGAATGATACATATACGGCGGCGTGCCGTTCATATCGCCAAACTGGACGTGCAACAGGTAATCGAGTTTCTCGGCAATCGGGTCGTCGGATTGATACAGAAATTGCATTCCATTTGCGCCCTCAACTCCACGGGCGGTCTTGTCCGGCACAACCTTCATCATCCATTGAGATTTTAACGGAGTCACTTCGTCAATGTGGTAGAAATGCCATAGGGCGATCACCGGCACGGCGTCGGAATTGTAAAACCCGATGTTCTGTTTTATGAGTTGCGTCATCTTCTCCGGATTGCTCGCCCAATCGTAGGTGACGGTTTCCCAATTCTTGTCCCAATAGGCGGTCAGGATTTTTATGATGGATGGTTTGTCCCAACCCTTGTCCGCATATTTTCCAAACACGCGCTGGACAAGTTCGCCAATTGTATACCGGCGCAACACAGCAAACCAATTCAGGTTCTTCAAACTGGTTTCCGTGTCAGTGGCCACGCGGAAATCCGCCAGCCCGACAAATTCAGGCAGCCAGCGTTCGGATGACAGCCAAAGTTTGGGTGCGATACCATGCGCCACAACCGAGGACGATTCTTCATCAAACAGGCAGGCATATTCGCGGGATGCTTTGAGCGGCTTGTTGATAAACTGTGTCATCTGCAAACACCAATCCTGTCGTTTCTCCGATGGCATGGATGGGCAATCCAGAACGAAATAATTGTTGCGTGATTGGAAGGCGTTGAAGTATTGCAGGCAGGCTTGCTTGGCGAGAATGGTGGATTCAAGCCAGGAAATGTTGACCTTCAATCCCATCTGCTTTGCCTTTTCTGCTGACAGTGGGGGGAATCCGTTTATGCCACGGGCGATCTTGTCCCGATTCTCGGCGCGTTCGCGCTCGACGATAATTGTGGCGTTGATGACAGACAGGACTTTTGAGGCGTCTTGGAATTGCATAATTATTTATCAATCTTTGTCCAGCAGTTGGGAACGAATTTGGACATGGTTTCAGGATCGGTATGTTGGGTGATGTAATCCAAAGGTTCCCAAATTTTAATTCGTAAAACACAACCACAGGCGCGGCAAATTCCAACTTCTTTTTCGACCGGAACGCCAATCTTCATTTCGTTTTTAATTTCCAGCCATTTCTTGATGACATCAGCTACGGGTTGTTTTGAAATCTTTTCCCACCAATCTCCAGTTACGTTTAGCGGACACTTGGCACAGATTCGGCCCCGCGCCTGAGCGAGTTCGGGAGTGACCACCGGCCCGCCATCCTCAAGCCATGATGTGAGTGGTTTCAGGTTCATTTCAAAACAGCGCCGCATCCTTTGCATCCACTTGACTGAACGCGCTGAACGCTGGCGACTCTGGGGCCATTCCCACACCATCTCTGGTCGTTTCCCAACCGATTACAGGTGAACACGTTCAAATCTTCGAGTGTTTCATCGAAAGTTGCCCTCGGAAGCCCATTTGCCTTGCGAAATTTCAAAATTCTGGCGGTTTGTTGCGGAATATCCAGTCCTTCGTCGGGAAAAGAGTAGTTTACACCCTTGAAAACCTGAGAATATGGGAATCCACCGGGCGGAAACGGAGTAAAAGAAAATAATTTCATCGTTATCGTTAACTGTTGACCAAAAATCCAAAAAGTCAAGTCCTTGCGAGCATTTCTTGTTGAAAAATCTGGTCAAGTTCCTGATTTTCGGCAAAATATCCGTCATCTTTTGCCTCAGATTCGGAATTACATAGTTTTGAGATAGCAAAACCTCGTCGCCGCGCTCCTTCGAGGATAATTGCACAGTTCTGAACTAAAAAACCATTGGCGTAATAGACGTTATGATTCCGCAATGTAAGGTTGAATACCTTTTTTGACTCTTGCGATGGTGATTGCGCGACACTTGTAGGAACAATGTTTCGACGCAACGTATTTGAATCCAATAAATTTCGCGCCACACACAATGCAAATTCGATGAGCACACTTAGACTTTTTACGAGAGTGGGATTGTAGGCATTTGTTTGAACAGTATTTGACCGTTCTTCGGCTGGTGATAATTTCAAACGACTTTCCACAAACAACGCATTTGTGTTTTGATGGTAGTCGTTTTCTCCAAACATTTTGGGCATTGACTGAATGCCAGATACGGCCAACTTCGGAATGATGCCATTTAGCCGCAGCAATGATCGCCTTACGATGTCCCTCAACCAATGAAGGTTCTCGCTTTGGTGACTTGAGTCGTTGGATAAGGTGGTTTCTTGCGTGTTCTCTTTGTTCGACAAGTTCAAGATTATTGATTCGATTATCCGTCCAATCACCATTTTTGTGATGGACACAAAACCCATCAGGAATACATCCGTGTTGTTCTTTCCATATAACTCTATGTAAAAGTCTCTCAACGACACGGTTCCGGTTTTGGTCTTGATAGTATCGGCCAGAAGTTTGAAGGCGATACTTTCGTTCTTTGTAAATAATAAATTTAGGGTATTCCATATAGGAAGATTATACGCAGATTCAATCACATTGTCAATAGACAATGAATCCATTCGCTTCCAGCCTTCATTCCATGTAAAAATCTTGTGTTCTCCAAGGCCGGATAGGATTTTACCATTTGAAAATTTTACAGTTGTGATTATGTTTGCGTTTCTAATCCGCAATTCATCAACCGACGTTAATCCAAATGGAGTGACAACCAAATCCCCTTCTTTCAAAGAACAAATTGGAACTTCACCATTTGGAGTTAAAATCAACGTGTTTCCCAAAAAACACCAATCGCCCAAGTCGGGTGACTTTCGGGTTCGTTCCTTCATTTCCAACTTGGATTCGACAGCAATTTTGTCATTGGCGACTCGCTCCCAGATGCGTGAACACAATTCATTCATCACGTCCTCTGGCAGACCTCGAATTTGATCGGCCTCGATTGCATACCTCAGACTGAACCACATTTCCGAGACAAATTTGAAGTAATGTTCGTCGCACCGTTTCAATCTGTGTTCGCCAGTCTTTTTGTCATCGGTAAACGTGTCCATCGTGACGGGCCTTTTGGTAGGCGCACCGCCAAACTCAACCGGATTGCATTTGGACGACCAGATGCGAGAAAGGGACGTGCCGAGACTGCCGCGCCCGGTCGAGTCGTGAAAGAAATTCTCAGGTTTGACTTCTTGCGATTCAAAATAGTTTTTTTCATAGGCGGATATGGAATCTTCCTCTGCCATTGGCTCACCATTTTTTGACCTGACTGGAACAATATGCGGTGGATAGAATTGCAGTCGGATTTTACCATCCATGCACCGGCCAAATTCGGCATGACCGCCAACGCAACGGTCGCCACCATAGGCGGCATCCGTTGCTCCGATTTTTGTGTTCTCACTGCCATCCCAAACTGCTCCGTCCAGAGCGTGAAACTGTTTGCACAAGTCGCGGGTGATGACCCGGCGCGACATCTGTGAAATCTTCATTATTCCGAGACACTGCGAAAAGTATTCAAAGCTGTCCTTTCCGAATGCGCTAATTGTCTCATCAATTTTCTTCTGACTGACAAGGTATGGGTATCTCGGCGGCAGGTTTTGTGGATAATCGAAGTTGGGGGAATCCAATCCAACCAGATTGACGCATCGGCCATTGAAGAACTTGGTATCCCAAACCGTTGTCTTGGTTGGTTCAAGATGTCCCGACCATCCATCCTTCGGTTCGGCTGCCACACCGCCAGGGTCAAGAATGTCATCTGGGTTGAAACAAATGATGGCCTGAAAATCCACGTTGTTGTTGAGATTGGCAAACGCGGAAAGGAAGGTGCTCGACATGGCGGTGCAATCATCAGCGATCAACCGGACGTGCTTTTGTTTGATGCCCTGCCATTTTCCAAGGCCGACGCTTTTCCCGCCTTGGACGGTCGGTATTCCCATGACGCCGCGCCGCAAATCACGCGCCTTGATTCTTTCTTCAATATCATCCTCGTCCAAGTCATCGGTTGCAATGCAATGTTTGGAATCAATCAGATTTCCCGGAAGCCAAGGGAATCTTTCAATCGCCTTTTCGTGCAACATTTTGATTTCACCCAATACGCGAAGTTCAAGACCGCGAATGTCCGTTGATGAAATCAGAACGAGTGTGTCATCGGGAGAGCAATAATACTCCAACAGATATTCCCAACCGGCAGAATTCGTTTTGCAGGTTGAATTATGATGGATTGCTCCCTCGGCAAAATAATGTTCAACGCCGGGAACGCTGATGTCATAAAATATAGTGCGATGGGTCTTTGTTATTGACACAACATGAACAAGTGATACCCTTAGTGAATATGAAGAAACTATTTGTTGAAGGTCAACGGAACTACAAAGTTTCCAGATGCCAGCACAATCGGGAATTGGTATTAAAAATGGCGAATGCAGGTTGCTCGGCGAGTGAAATTGGCCGGAGGATTGGAACTGGAAAGCGGCATGTGATGAAATTTCTTCGCAAGAATGGGGTGACTCGAAAGTTTCCAGCTTATGTCGTGCGGGAAAAGCATTATATGTGGAAAGGGGGTCGTTTGATAGATAAGTCTGGATATGTTCTAATTCATTGCCCAAATCACCCAAACCGAGGACGACATCCATATATTCGGGAGCATCGCCTTGTAATGGAGAAGATGATTGGCAGGCTTCTTTTGCCGAAAGAAGTTGTTCACCATAAAGACGGGGACAGGCAGAATAATTCTCCCGATAACCTTCAACTGTTTTCTGAAAATCGTGAGCATCTTTCTGCGGAACTAAAGGGTCGAGTTCCGAACTGGACGCCAGAGGGAAAGGCTCGTATGCAAAAAGCTGTGAACCACACCGGAGATTTGAGACGTGGCAAAAGCCCCCATCTTTGGCCAAAACGCGATGGCCACCAGTAACTTCAAATTTGTTTCCATTTGATAAAACTACTTCATATAAATCATCAACTCCTTTGATGAATGGAATTCCTGCCTGTGCTGGCCCATAAAGAGTCATTACGACTGGGGCGATTTGTTTTTCGTAAAGCTCTTTGACGGCTTGTTGTTTTCCTGTTGTTGGGTCAAAGATTCTTGTGTGGCCAGCAACGCAACCCGGCCCCATGAGGACGGTTACTTTCGCTTCTGGTCTGCGGATTTCATGGTTACATATCTCGGCCCACCGATGCCAGTCAATCCACGGCCAAATCAGTTTGCAGGCGGCTTTGTAATGATGTCGCAAACCGAGTCCCTGTTCGATTCCAGACTCTTTCCAGTGACCACCGCGCCGGATGGCCTCCATCTCGATAACCAACTCCTGTTCAATCTGAGTGAAATCGGGAGTATTGCAGCGCAGTCCGTATTTTGAAATTCGATTGGACATTATGGAAATCTTGTGGTAACGGTAACGTTAAAGAATGATTTATTCAACTGAAATCTGATTTATGAGCGCACCCGCAGGATGTAATCCATGTTGTTCTAATATCGCCACTACACAAATTCCCGGCCCTGCCGGGGCAGACGCCACCAATGTTCCTCCGGGGGTTGTTGACCCCGAAGGCGTCGTTGTTGGAACTCCGGGACAAAACTATTTGAACAGCGCAACCGACACTTTTTGGGTTAAGAAAACAGGCACGGGGAACACTGGTTGGATGAAATTGATTGGAGCGTTCGCACTTCTATTTTTCTCACTGACGGCAATGGCACTTCCTCCGATTCTACGCGGGCCACTGACAACCAATACTCCGAATGATTCTCTTGCGATAGTGACCAACGTTGCGATTGGAGTGATTGCGCTGGATGTCACCAAACAACCCGCGAGCACAGCGGTAACAAATCTGGCTGCCGGTGATGGGAGGGTGTTGGCATCGAATGTTTCCCCCGCCGCATTGTCTGGGCCAAAATTCACTGGAATAGTCACCAATCTTTCAACGCTTTCGACGAACATTATTTATTTCTCGAACGGAGTAGTCACCAACGCAATTCACAACCCCTGATTTCATGTGGCCGCAAAAACCTATACCGACTTTCTTGCCGCATTTGATGCCGGGGTCAATGGCGGGATAGAGCCGTTACTTCTCTCCAAAAACCAGCTTGCCCGAGCCGAGAATGCGACCGTGCGCGGGGCTTACATTTCCCATCGTCCTCCGAAGATGAAGCGGGATTTCATTTTCGCCAGTCCCCTCGACCAGACAACGGTTGAAACCGGATTGTTTCAAGGTGGCGGATATTACCGTCCAGATTACGGAACAGAACAGCTTGTGGCACAGATTTCCGGCCACTTATTTTCATTCACGGAAGCAGGCGGAAAATTCACCGTGGCCGACATCAGCATTGCGGGCGATTTGAATGATGCAAACAATCGCAAGGTCTGGATGTGGCAGGCCGAGAAATGGCTGATAATCTCGGACGGCACGGGGGCATTGCCAATTTTCTATGATGGTGTTTCCAGTCGGCGTTCAATGGGAGATTCGGTTGTCATTGGTTCAATCACCGCCACAAGTGTAGCGACACCCCCGGCAATTGGCGGAGTTGTAACAGTGACGATTGCTCCTGCATATTCCGGCCCGTACCACATACCCGTTCTTTTCAACCATGAATTCTACGAGATTTATGCCGCACCAGCTGGCGCAAACGCTCAACTAACGAACATAAATGGAAATCCGGGCGACGTTGTTCCGCACGGCTCACAAATTATCGTCAATCCCAATTTTATTGGATATACCGTTGGCGACTCCACTTCTACTTATGCGAACAATGGGTCATGGAGTTTTTGCCCCGGCCCTGGATATAAATACATCAGTTGGCTGATTACTTTGACAATGACAATGGAAAGCATAGGGGCGGCTACATTGGGTGATTCCGTCACAATAATGACCAATGTGGGAATGGTAAATTTTACGATTTCCAACATCACCGGCAATGTAATTAATGCGCAGTACACCACAACTACATCTTCCCTTTGTAGTGGAACTCCGCCGCCACCCACCGTTCCAATTGTTGCTGGCGGAACGTTGGTTCAATTTACCGCCAGTCACGGGCCAACCGTTGTAATAGCAAATACCACGGCAGACTTTACCAATCCGGCAACGGGAGCAATCGTCACAACGACAATTGACATTCCCTATTCCGGCCCGGCAAATCAGACCGTCACCATAGGCGCAAGCCAGTATTTTTTGACCGCAATAGCGCCCGCCCCGGTCGGGCCAACCACAACGCTTACGTTGAAAAATCTCACCGATGTTGCAACTGGAAATTATACTCTCCCGCAAGACATGCTTTCCGTGCCGGAACTTCCCGCCTGTCGCATGGGAGAATACGGTCAGGCGCGAGTCTGGTATTCTGGAATTGACGGGATAACATTTGGAGCAGGTGACATTGTGGGCGGCCCGTCTGGTTCGGCGGCGAATGATTATCGGGATTCAGTTCTGAAAACCACAGAACAGACTTTTCTTCCGGGGGGCGGAACACTCCGTTTGCCAACATCCGGCGACACCATCACGGCAATGATATTTCCGGTCGTACTGGACAATTCTCTAGGACAGGGGCCATTGCAAATTGGAACGCAGAATTCGATGTTTTCTGTAAACCTGCCCGTTGACCGGACAACTTGGACATCGGTTCAATTGATTCTCCCGCCATCATTGATTGGCAAAGGCCCAATGGGTCAAGCATCAACGATTGTGTCAAACAGCGATGTGACGTTCCGGGCGTATGATGGGACGGGTTCTTTGGTTCAGGCGCGGAGAGATTTTACTTCCAGCGGGAATCTCGGAGGTGGTAACACACCAATCAGCCGGGAAGTCAGTTACATTTACGATTTAGACGACCAATCACTTTTGATGTATGGCAGTGCAATGACTTTCGATAACCGGGAGTTGCGGACATACGCACCGAGTCAGGGCAGCAATGGGATTGTGCATTCCGGTTTGGTTTCGCTGAACTTTGATGCCATCAGCAACCTGAGAACAAAATTGCCCTCTGCCTATGAGGGCGCATGGACTGATTTGAATATTCTGAAAGTCATCAGGGGACAGATAAACGGAATTCGCCGTGCGTTTGCATTCGTCTATAATTCCGACACTCAAAAGATTGAACTGATTGAGTTTTTGGCGTCTGCTGACACTCAAACACTGGACAATGGCACGGACAGAATTTCGTGGAATTTCGACACGCCGATCATTTTCAACAAGGACATAAAACCACTCAACGAATTGGTGAAACTGTCTGACGGAGAGATTTATACAAAGGAAATTGACGGCGTGGTTGACATCGAGGTTCAATACCGGCCAGATTTCACCGCAACTTGGACAACGTGGCACAAGTTTTCTATCACACCCGCAACTTGGAAACCAAGAATGGGCTTGGGCCAGCCGTCCGTAACAGATTGTGAAGTGAACGGGAGTCGTTCAATGCGTGTTGGCTACTTTTTCCAGTGCCGGGTAATCATCACAGGCAACATCAAGTTCATGGGCCTGCGAGCATCGGCCAGTGTCGAGCCGGAAACGACGTTCGCCAATCCGATATGCACAACAATTTGACAAACCTATAAAACAGTCGTAAATAACGTTAAAGTTTAATGCCACTTCTACAAACATTTGGGGACGTAAAGAAATCCCGCGCAATTCAAGTCGCTGCCGCCTGCAAGGACAGTGACGAGTTCGCTTCGCTGGTTAATGAGGGGACAGATATTTTATTGCAGCGCGGAGATTGGCCGGGAACGGTTGTTCCGATTCGGGTCATGGTTCGTCAGGGGTGTGTGGTGTGGCCGCGCTATGTCCAGCGCGTTCGCAAAATCAATCGGTGCAACATTCCATTAAAAGTCGGCTCAATCTGGTGGGACTTTGTTGACCACGATTCGTATTTACATTGGAGGGGGGATTTATTTTATGGCACGAACAGCATTTCGGGGTATTCGTTCAACCGTCCGGGGCAACAACATGGCCAGCTTTCATCTCAGGGTCGCGTTCCGACCTACAACGACATTCCGGGCGGGACTTCGTATTATGTACGCGCCTACGCACTTGACCCGTCTGACAAGGGCAAGACCATTACCCTGTTTGGCATTGACGGCAACGGGCAAGCCTTGAGACACCAAGACCCGACCACTGGCGATTGGATTGATGGTGCAATTATTGTCTTGGACATTCCATTTGGCAGCACTTCGGTTTATGTCCAGCGAATTGACGCCGTGATAAAAGACGAAACGCAATTCAATGTCCCGATTTACGCCTACGACCCGATTGGGAACACACTTCTGGATTTGGCCATCTATGAGCCGGGCGAGACTAATCCGAGTTACGCAAAGGACAGGTTGTTTTCTCACGGACACACCTTTTGCAAATGCGAATTCACGGTTATCGCAATGGTGAAGCTGGCGTTCATTCCGGTGAAAGTGGACACGGATTTTGTTCTCATCCCAAGTATGATGGCACTCAAGATGGTAATACAATCCATCAAGTTTGGAGAGAATGGCGATGCTCAAAATCAGCAGGTATTTTTACAGTCGTCAGTTAACGAATTGAACCGCGTATTGGACAACGAACAACCGTTGCAAGATACGCCGGTAAACGAGGGGTTTATGGGCGAGTCAGATGGCATTGGTTTGCAGAACGTACTTTGATTTATGGCATACACACAAATAGGATACGGTTATGGCGGAAATTCGGCCCCCTCATCTGGGGCTAACTATCTTGGGGGACTGGGATTCGGCGGATTGATAAACTCCGCGCAGCAAGATGTTGGCAGTCTGCTTAATGGGTCGCCGTCGCCAAGCACTACCCAAACGGCCAATGCTTATTTTGGCGCGGGTACTGGTTTGGGGACTGGAAGTGATTTTCTACGCAATCGCGGATACGACCTTTACGGCCAGCAAAGTCAGCAACGCCAACAGACCGGACTTCAAGATTTGAATTCATTGATGAGTGGAGTGTCCAGCCCGGAATTGTCGAATCAGGGGCAACAGTTGCAGAATACGCAATTTAACGCCAATCTGAATCAGCAGGGCGATCAATACTCACAGGATTTGCAGTTGAAGAAGTTCCTGGCCAATTTGCAGGCAGTTGGATTGGGCCGGGAAATAACATCCGGCAATTCAATCAACATACCTCAATTCAACGTCTAAAATTTATGGACTACGATTCAACATTACAATGGTTACAGCAACTTCTCGGCACGCAACAGAGCACGAATGCGACCCAATGGGGACAGGCATTGACCGCCGAACAGCAGGCGCAGGCTGATGCGCTGGCCAATCAAAAGGCGATGCAGGCGGCGAGCCTGACATCCCAACAGCAGATGCAGCAATCTGGTCTTGGTGAACAAGGGCGCGAATTTGACGCCAGTACCGCATTGCAGACGGTAATTGCCGACTGGCAGAATACACTGGCCACCAACCAGCAGGCTCAATCGGCTCAGGCACAGAAATTCGGACAGAATTTTTCCACCCAACAATACAATGATTCTCGTGCCGGATTAACAGCGGCCCAATTGAACAATGCCTATACGCTGGCCCATGCCGGAGATGCCCCCACTCATTTTGGAATTCCAATGGCGCAATATGCGGAATCACAAAACCCATATTCATCGCAATATACTGGTGGCACCTCTTTGGGTGATGGCTGGACTCACGACCCATATACAGGAATGAATACTTTGAATTACGGAGCACCATACGGGCCATTGAGTCTGGGGTTGGTTGGAAGCAAGAAGAAATAATATGGCCAACGAAGATTTAAGTTCCTACTTTGATGCCGACAATCAAAAGGCGCAGCAGCGTTATCAGGCCGCATTGAGTGCGGGCTATGACCCTGAGACGGCGGCTTCGCTTTACCTTGCGCCATCTCAGGTGAAGTGGAAAATCATTGAAGCGCACCCAGGCTATTTTCAAGACCCAGACACGCTCAGTCAGATTGACTCTGATTTCGACACGGCAGTTGGAAGTACCGTAAAAAACATGGGGCGAGATGATTCCGCCAGCCAGCTTGTTTTGGGTCAAATGACCCCGCTGGCCCAAAAGTGGAGCGCGATGACGGCTCCCGATAAATTGAATTTGAAGGATGAGGCGGCGGCAATATCAAGAATCAAAAGTGGGGCATCAACCGCAATTGACGAACTTCAAAACGACCCAAGTTTGCAAAAGAGTTCAGTCCTTCGCACCCAAGAGCGCAAAGAACTTGCGAGTGGAGGAAAACGAGGCAAGGGCGAATATGACAAGGCGAGACTTGCCCTGGCTCACAAAAACTTTCTGGAAGCAACGGACAATACATCGCGTGATGCGGCTGCTGCTATTTTGCAGCAATACGATTCGGGACTTCCTGACACAGGAGCGCAACCGACAGTGATCTCGACCGATTCTGGTGATGTTCCCGCTGGCCCAATTGCGCCACCACCTTCGTTCAACATGAACGACATTCTGGCTGCGACATGGGCGCGTCAAACGCCCGCCGTTGCACCAGCCGAGTCACCAGCAGCAGTGTTAGCCAGTCCAAAGGGAAAGTTCTTCATCTCTGGAATGAACGGAAAGCCGGATTTGACCAATTACGAAGGTGGCCGCACCGGGGCAGATGCAGCATGGTTAGCGGCACGTCCCGCGCCAACCGCTACGACAACGAATGCTGATGACGCTGCGGCTGCGATACTGGCACAATTGCCGGATTCAGGGACGCCGTTGCCGTCAACAAATGAAGTTGTGCGCCGGACAAAAGATGGGCGCATGGCCGTTTTTGATGCTGACACCAGAAAGTTTATCCGTTACGCTGAATGATGTGGCTACAAAAACTCCAACGTGGGATGAGACGGATGAAATCACTCCTTCATGGGATGAGACAGCGCCAGTCGAAGATTCCGCCACACCACCTGAGACTTCGCAGCCTGCACAACGGGCATTAGACCCAGTTGCGCCGGTTTCAACTCTAAGTCAGCTTCCATCTGAATTATTTGGGCCATCGGACGAACAGGCCAAGATTGCAGATCAAGAAACTTCTGCAAGAAATCAGTTGGGGTCGGATGAGGTTCAACGGCGTTACAAAGAAATCCACGAAAAGTGGGATTATCCAATCGAACAAGCCAGAGTTTCTCGTCCCGATAGTGTTCCAAAATTTGAGGCGCAGAGGGATTCCGAATTGCGCTCCATTGGCATAGAACCAATTGGCGCAGGACAGGTCACAACCCCCAAAACGACTCCTGAGGACATTACGACACTGACGGGATTAAAGGGACGACCAGCCAAGATTGCCGCCAATGTTGTTTCTGGTGTTTCGGGAGTTGCCGAGGGACTGATTCAACCAGAGGGAGCATTGATGTTGACTCCCGGTGGCGCTAATGCCTTTGTCTTGCAAATGGCGTCAAGCGTTCCCGCGTCTGTTGGCGAAGCGGCAGGAGCATATTCAGCGGGCGATGTTGAAACCGGAGATTCAGCCATCATAAATGCTGCGGTTACTGCCGGATTATTAGTCATCCCAACGGCGATGGCAAAACGGAAAATAAAGTCTCTGGATGAACTTGTTGACCCCGAACAGGCCAACCAAATCCGCGCCGCAATTACCGGGAAAGATTTACAAACGCCGAAAGGCGCACAACCACCAATCCAAGGAGTCGAAAATGCCGTTCCAATCCGAAGCACAGAGGCGTTACCTTTGGGCGAAACAGCCCAAGATAGCGGAAGCATGGGCGCACGGGAAATCGTCAGTGACGGGCAAAAAGGAGTTCCGGCCACAGAACAAGGGTCTGCCACTGCACAAGCAGGGGAGAATGGCATACCGCAAGTCATAGAACCCATCACCGGCCAGCCCGTGCCGGTTATCAGGGGGGTTGACCCTGAAACCGTGGCCAAGGGAATCCGTGTTGAAGCCAATGACCATCCCGAAGTGGCCGCGCAAGCTCCGCACTTGTTGCCTGAAATCGTAAAGGACGAACTGGCCATTGACCCGAAGGCTTACGACAAGGATGCAGACCCCAATCCACCCGAACAAACGCCGCCAGCGAAGCCACAGGAAGCGCAGCACCCCAAATCTACTGAGGACGCATATCGGATTGGATTGGCCATCAAGACGCCCGAAGAACTGGC
>Ga0182027_10010125_pt1 | contig 13445 bp, 14 predicted proteins | sample 712E1DmetaG_FD_121300 | JGI IMG/M metagenome (GOLD analysis project Ga0182027, IMG submission 121300) | Permafrost microbial communities from Stordalen Mire, Sweden - 712E1D metaG (Illumina Assembly) | ecosystem: Environmental > Terrestrial > Soil > Wetlands > Permafrost | place: Sweden...
GAGCTTGGCATTGAGCCGATTCGGGCGCGCCTGGAAGTTGACAACCAAATTTTTCAAAAATTGCTGACCTTGACCGGCGTGCCAAAAGTCTATTTGCGCAATTCCGTGCCTGTTAATGAGGCGGCCGAAAAGGTGGACGATTACGAACTTACGCCGTCGTACAGCTATAAGCTAAACGAGGCTACCGGCCAAATTACGACCATAGAAAGCCCCTGGATTGTCAAAGACGACGAAGGCAAAGATTCCTACAGCCTCCTGCCTCCGGCGGTAGTTTTAGGCATGATAAAACAAATTGCGCAGGTTCTGGGGTTGTAAAAAAATAACAATTCTAGGATTCAAGTCCTGTATTCGGTAAAAAAATCCTCTGGAAGGGGATTTTTTTGGTCTGCTTGACAGTGTAATACAATTTGTTACAATAAAATAGTAATCATTAAACTTTTAAATTTGTATGCGGTATATAGTCAATATTTCTTTGCCGGAAAGCATGGTTAAGGAAGTAAACGTGGCGGTCAAAAAAGGCCCTTACGCCACAAAAAGCGAATTTTTTAGGGATTTATTTCGGGACTGGAAAGAACGGCAATTGCTTAAGGAGCTGGAGCAAAGCAGGGTTGCCATAAAAAACAAAAAGGGCAGGGTTTTAAAGTCGCTTAAAGATTTGCGATAATATGAAAATAATTTACTCGCCAAAGTTTCGGCGGGAATATAAAAAGTTGTCTTTGGAGGTTAAGCTTTTGGCGGAAGAAAGAGAACAAACTTTTCGGAAAAATTCTTTTGACTCAAGTTTAAAAACCCACAAGCTCGGCGGCCGGCTAAAAGATTTTTGGGCGTTTTCCATTAACTACAAATACCGGATAATTTTTGAATTTGCTAATGACGGCATTGCTCACTTTCATTCCATCGGTGACCATGATATTTATAATCGTTGATAGACAAATTGAATAAAAGTTAAGTGTGTCTTGTTAAGTTTTTAAAGCTCTCTTACATAAGGGAGTATTTTTAATTTTGACAAGCGCAGAGAGAGAGAGTATTCTAAAAGAAAGATAATTTAAATTTTGAAAGGAATAATTTATGGGAGAGAAACTGACAGGCATAGAAAACGCTAACTGGCATCCTTTAGACGAAGATAAGGCTATGAAAGAAGCAAGTGCCTTAAAGGTTCTTGCTGGAGTTACTCCTGAGACGGGGAAGGTACACCGGGAGAGGAAGGGGGATTTTGAGGAAAGTGTTGAGATAACACCCAGGCCAGTTACAGCGCAAGAGTTGCAAGGCGCTTTTGATCGCTTGGTTAAAACTCAAGCGCTGGCTGAGCGTGAACAAAATCCCGGTTTGGTTGAAAAAGTTTTTCGTCTTATAGAACAGCTTAGAATAACTATTGGTTCAAATCTCCCGAATCTTCCGCATCACTCTAATTCTGGCTCCGCTGATTTATATGATAAGTATTATGCTCAAAGGCGAGAGCAATTGGAACGAATTATGACCAAATCTACAAAAGAACTGGAAAGAATTATGAGCCATGGGGAAGAGTTTGCCAGCAGAGAGAATCTTGCGCGCGGCAAAGGACATGGTATTGATAAAGCCGCTTAACAGCAAATTTAAAAGTCTAAAAGTACTAAAAAATTTACTAAAACCAAAAGGACTGTCCTTGCAGCAAGGACAGTCCTTTTTTGTTTAGCGACATATCAGCGTTTTATCGGCGGTATGAGATCCTTCACTCGGATGCTACTGCTCAGGATGACGCCGCTATAAAATTAAAATAAAGTGGCGTCACTTTTTGCGGAAGAACTTCGGCAAAGTAAAATCTTTGAGTTTTAATTCCTTAATCCTTTCAAAAATGCCCTGGTTGTGTTCGGTTAGGTAATGGCGGATGCGGTTGCGCGCGCTGTGGGTTTTGGCGGCCTTTAGCCAGTCGCGGGAAATAACCGCCTCTTTTTTGGTCTTGATAATTTCCACGGTATCTTCGTTTTCCAGCTCGTCGTAAATGCTTCCCATTTTGCCGTTAATTTTCGCGCCCATCATGTGATAGCCCAAATCGGTATGCACGGCAAAAGCAAAATCTATCACGCTGGCGCCGGCCGGCAAATCTTTAATGTCGCCTTTGGGGGTAAACACAAAAATCCGGTCGCGGAAAAAATCTATTTTTAAGCTTTCCAAAAATTCTTCGGGATTGGTGGTTTCTTCCTGCCATGACCTTAAATCTTTGATCCAGTCGGCTTGCACCCTGTCTGCGGTTTCGGGTTTGCCTTCTTCGGCGTAAAACCAGTGGGCCGCCACCCCGCGCTCGGCCTCTTCGTGCATAAGGTCGGTGCGGATTTGAATTTCAAAAGTTTTTCCTTCCTTGTTAAACACGGTTGTATGCAGACTTTGGTAGCCGTTGGGTTTGGGCGTGGCAATGTAGTCCTTAATTCTTCCGGGCAGCGGCTGGAAGTGTTTGTGGATTATGCCTAAAGCCGCGTAGCAGTCCGCGGTGGATTTGGTAATAATTCTCAGCGCGATAACGTCGTGGATTTTGGTTATATCATTTTGGTATTTTTGCATTTTTTTAAACAGCGAATAAAGGCGTTTTACGCGCCCGGTAATTTCCAAATACTTAATGCCTTCGTTGCGCAAAGTATGGTTAAGCATTTTTTCCATTTCCTTAACGCTTTCTTCGCGGCTTTTTAGCTCCTCGGCCAGGAGTTTTTTGGTTTCCCCGTACTCTTTGGGGTAAACAATTTTAAAAGATAAATCTTCCAGTTCGTCTTTCCAGTTGCTAATGCCCAAACGGGCGGCAATTGGCGCGTAAATTTCCAAAGTTTCGACGGCGACCTTGAGCTGTTTTTCGGGAGGGATAAATTCAATGGTGCGCATATTGTGGATGCGGTCGGCCAGCTTGATTAAAATTACGCGGATGTCCTGGCTGGTGGCGATAAACAATTTGCGCAAATTTTCCACGTAATATTTGTCTTTGCTGTTTTTCATGCGGACCTGGCCGAGCTGGGTAACGCCGTCAATTAAATTGGCGATTTCCGGACCGAATTCTTTTTCCAGTTCGCCCAAAGAGATACTGGTGTCTTCGGGTACATCGTGAAGCAAAGTGGCGGCTAAAGTGGAGGGGTCGGGGAAAATTCGCCCTAAAGTTACGGCCGCTTCCCGCGGGTGCGAAAAGTACAGGTCGCCGTTTTTGCGTTTTTGCCCGTCATGGGCTTTGTAAGAAAGCTCATAGGCGCGCTTTAAAATTTGCTCTTCTTTAGGGCTGAATTTGTGGGGAATGGATTTTAGGAAATCGGGAAATTGTTTCATAAGGCCTCTTGCAGAATAAGCTTTTGAGATAATTTTTTAAAATTTCGAGCGAAAAAGGCGAATAAGCGACGATGTTTAGCCGCAGAGCTAAGCGGAGGAGCTTTGAGCCTTTTGCAGCCGAAATTTTGGAAAATTAGCCAAAATGTTATTCTGCAAGAGGCCTACAGTTTTTGTATTATATCATGCCCGGGGGATTGATGATATAATAGTAATGACAAAAATTAAAAAAATAATAAAAATGACAAAAATGGACTGCAGTTTATTTTTGTCATTTATGTCAATTTTGTCATTTTTGTTCATTTCTCTTTATGCCCGAGCTTCCCGAGGTCCAAACCATAGCTAGTGAGCTTAACCGCAAATTAAAAAACCGGATTATAAAATCCGTGGTCGTTAACGCGCCAAAAATGGTGGCCGTCGGCCCACGCACGATCAGTAATATCAGAGTAGCTGATAAGCAGTCAGCAAATAAGTTTGTAAGCTTATTAAGAGGAAAAAAGATTTTGGCGGTAAAGAGAAGGGCGAAGCTGTTGATTTTTGAATTATCAGAACCCTCACCCCTAACCCCTCTCCCAAAGGGAGAGGGGAACCGAATTGCCATGCTGGTACATTTAAAGATGACCGGGCAGTTTATTTTTGAAGATGATAAGTTGCGAAAAAAGACCGGCGGGCAGTATCATATGTTTAATAATTTGGCGGCGCCTCTTGTAAAACTGCCGGGCAAACACACGCACGTGGTTTTTACATTCGCCGACGGATCGCATTTATATTTTAACGACATCCGCAAATTTGGCTATATGAAGCTTGTGCGGGACGGTGAAATTAATCAGGTTAAAGAGCTTAAAGAATACGGCCCCGAGCCTTTGGGCAGAAAATTTACTTTGTTGACGTTTACCGCGGCCGCGCTAAACGTCAACAAGAGAAAAATTTCCATAAAGCAACTGCTTATGGACAGTCGTTTTGTTGCGGGGATTGGAAATATTTATTCCGATGAAATATTGTTCCATGCCGGCGTTCGGCCCGCGCGCAGGGTGTTATCGCTAAGCGATAAAGAGCTATCAGCGATTTATAAATGGATAAAGCCGGTGCTGAAAAAAGCCATAAAAGCCAAAGGCTCGTCGGTCGGCGATTTTGTGCGCACCGACGGCAGTTGGGGCCAAATGGGCAAATACCATTTTGTCTATGGCCGCAAGGGGCAAAAATGCAAAAAGTGCGGCACCATCATCGAGGCAATTAAATTAGGCGGGCGGACAGCGTCTTTTTGTCCAAGGTGCCAGGTTTAAGGCAAGGCCGCGGAGCACCCCCTCTTTTCTAAAGAGGGGGTAGGGGGAGTTAAAATCAATTGTATGTTTATTTATAATCAAAGCAAGTTTAAAGATCTACGGCGGAAATTAAGAAATAATCAAACAGACGCCGAATGGAAGGTCTGGAATATTCTAAGAGGCAAGCAAATGTTGAGCCTTAGATTCTTAAGGCAGTATGGGGTAGAAAATTATAGTTTGGATTTTTATTGCCCCGAAATTAAGCTTGCTGTTGAAGTTGACGGAGGCCAGCATAACGAAGAAGTGGAAAAACTATCCGATGCCGACAGAACAAAACTCTTGGGCCTGTATGGAATAACGGTTATTAGGTTTTGGAATAATGAGGTAACGGAAAATTTGGAAGGTGTACATTGGAAAATTACCGATGTTGCTCAGAGCTTAAAAAATAACCCCTCCTAACCTCCCCTTTTGAAAAAGGGGAGGGAGCTCCGCGGATATCCTAACAATGCGGTATCTGTGCTAAAATAATCTAAGAAAGGAAAATTTATGGAAACCAATCAAAACCAATCAACCGTGCCCCAGCCGGTAAATAACATGCCTCCAAAGCCCACGCAGGAGGAGATGCTTTTGGCGATTTATGAGAATACGCGCAAGACCAAAAATTATATGAAGTGGTCGCTGTATATTACAATAATTTTGGTGGTTATACCGTTATTGGCCGCAATATTTATTATACCGTTTGCCATGCAGAGTTTGACCGCGGCGTATATTACGCCGCTTCAGGGGTTGCAATAGGATAAGTGTAGCGTGCCGATTTATCGGAGATGTAGCGGCGGCCATTGGCCGCCATTAATGGAGGCCGGTGGCCTCCGCTACAAGACCATCGCTATGAAGTTAACTCGATTAAAAATCGTCGTCGCTGTTTTTGTTTTGTTAGCCTTCGCCGCGGGGTTTTTATTTTGGCATTTTAATCACCATCGGCAAATCCAAAAACCAAATTACACGGCGGATATTCTTATTACCAACGCCCAAGTTTTGACTTTGGATTCAAGTTCGGATATTTATAATCCCGGCTGGATGGAAATAAAAGACGGGAAAATCATCGGCTTAGGAAAAGGCGCGACGCCGAATTCCATCAGCGCTCCCAAAACTATTGACGCCACAGGAGAACTGGTTATGCCCGGACTGGTTAATACCCATTCGCACGCGGCCATGGCGCTCCTTCGGGGAGCGGATGACAACGAAGCCTTTGAGCCTTGGTTAAAGACCATCTCCTTGTATGAAAAGAATATAACGGCGGACGATGTTTATTGGGGCAGTTTATTGGCCGAAGATGAAATGATCCGTAGCGGCACCACGGCGTTTAACGATATGTATTTTTTTCCGGAAAATACGGCCGAGGCGGTAAAGCAGGCCGGCATGCGCGCGGTATTAAGAATACCGGCAGCTGATGATAACGGGCGGATAACTTTTGACCAAAATTTCATCGCGCAAAATCAAAACAACCCGCTCATTACTTTTTCCCTGGCGCCGAACCCGTACTTGGATTATACAATCAACGAGCTGAAACAAATTTCCGATTACGCTTTAAAAAATAATTATTTGATTCATGTCCACTTTGAAGAAGATCCGCAAAACCGGGCGGACAGTCTGGCTAAAGATCAGTTAACGCCGACCCAGCTGATATCAGAGGCGGGGTTTTTGCGCAACAAACTCGTTTTGGCTCACGCCGCCGATGTTAATTCAGACGAAATGTCGTTGCTTGGCCAATATCCGAATGTCGGCGTGTCTTTTAACCCAAAAAGCGAGGCTAAACTGGGCCCCTCTTTGACTCCCGCGGCGCAAATGCTCAACAGCGGCATTACAGTCGGCATTGGTACGGATGGCGCGGCTTCCAGCAACAGTTTAGATATGTTCGGGCAAATGAATTTTGCGGCTTACGGAAACTTAAAGTGCCCGCCTCGCGTCGACTCGTCAAATGCAACAACGACGCGAGTCGAGGCGGGCGCCGTCAGCGAAAAATTTTGCCAAAACGGCCGTACCATCAATCCCGAAAAAATTATTCGGATGGCAACCATAGACGGCGCAAAAATTTTGGGGCTGGATAGTAAAATCGGCTCCCTGGAAACCGGCAAACAGGCCGATATAATTATTGTTGACCTTCAAAAACCAGGTTTGCAACCCTCATACGACATTTATTCCACTTTGGTCTATAATATCAGCGGGGATGATGTTACGGATTCTATTATTAACGGACGGCTGGTTATGGAAAATGGCAGGCTTTTGACGATTGATGAAGGGCAGCTTTTTAAAGAGATTAAAAATATATCGGATAAATTTAAAAAGTAATTGTAGCGGAGGCCATTGGCCTCCAAAATATGGCGGCCAATGGCCTCCGCTACACAAACCAAAACTCATGCAAGAAGAAAAATGGCAGCAACTAGTGGAGGCGGCGCAAAAACATTTTAAGAACGTGAGTCTGACGCACGAAGATTTAATTATGGATACGCAGGACGGGCCCATTAAACAGGGTACCCAGGATATTTTAATTTTTGAAAACCCATCGGGTAAATTTAAACTAGTCCGCGAAAACCGCCCTGTCGTGTTAGAAAAAAAGGAGATGTATTCTCACCGCGCCGGACAATCCGCGCAAACCCAGTATAAGTTTTCCGAAACGGAATTTTTTCATAAACTTCGAGTTTACAAAGAATCGGGTTTTGAGGAATGGGATGAAATTACTTTGGATAAACTCGGGATGTAATTTACGAAGTACGAAAGCCTACGAACTTACGAATCTTAACCCGTTAAAGTTCGTAAGTTCGTATTTCTTCGTACTTCGTAAAGATAAATTTATGCTAAAAGACAGGATTTTATCAACATTACGATTTTTTGATTTGCAGGATTATCCTGTTACGCTTTTGGAATTGCATAAGTTTTTGTTGGCCGATGTTGAGCAATTAAAGCGGCGGATTAACACGCAATGGGAACTTATAGACGATAACAATAACCATAACGATAGAGTTGGAATTGATGCTGTTGCAAAATGTTTGGACAGTGAATGCCAAAATGAAGTTGAACAAAAAAACGGTTTTTACTGCCTAAAAGGGCGAAGCGGCATTATCCATCGGCGTTTGGCAAATTACATTTACGGCATTAAACGCGAGCGACGGATCCGCAGGTTTGTTGGCGGGCTAAGGCATTTGCCGTTTGTGCGGGGAGCGGCTTTGGCCGGCAGTCAGGCGCAGGGAGTCCAAAAGCCCGATTCCGATATTGATTTGCTAATTATTGTGGAACCGGAATTTTTATGGCTGGCGCGCACGGCGGTTACGGCTTACTTTCAAAGCTTGGGCCTGCGGCGCCACAGTAAAAAAATTGCCGACAGGTTTTGTCTGAATCATTATTTGGTCGGGGTGAAAACTATAACCGAACTTCGGAATTTATATACGGCCTGGGAATACGCTAAATTGCGGCCGTTGGTAAACGGCGGCGCTATTGCGGAATTCCAGGAAAAGAACTGCGCGTGGATTGAGGAGTTTTTCCCGAATTTTCAACTCCCCCCGGCCCCCTCTTTAGACCCCAGTAGCAGAGCCGATGAATCGGCACGCTACGGGGCAAGAAAGAGGGGGAGGCTTCCGCCTTCGCTGAAGCTTCGGCGGACAAGCCGCGGCATTGCCGATGCCGATAAAACATCATCATTGCAAAAATATCTGGAGCGGATGTTGAGCGGAAAATTCGGGCATTGGCTGGAAACAAAGTTAAAAAACCGGCAGCTGCCCAAAATCCGCCGCGAGGAATTTATTTTGGTTTTGGACGACGAACTTTCCTTTCATCCGCAAAGCAAGCAGCGGGAACTTTTGGCCAGGTTTTTTGCGGGATAGGCTCATTTACCCAGCACCACTTTTTACTGATTGGGTTGATTTAATAATTTTAATTGGCGCAACAGTTTTATTGTCTCTGACATTTATAGTAACAAAAAGTGGTGCTGGGTTTATCACTCCACTTGACAGAGTGATAAGATAGGCTATAATAACATATAGACAATTAATGTATTTTCTACTAAATACTAAATCATACTAAAGGTACGAAATACGAAAACCGACATTCATCAGTTTAGTATTTAGTATATTTAGTAACCTTTAGTATTTAGTAGAGATTTTACGGAGTAAAATGTATGAAAGTTAAACCTTTAGGCAATCGCGTGCTGGTAAAACAGCTCTCTTCGGAGGAAGTAACCAAGTCGGGGATTGTTTTGCCGGATACCGCGGACAAAGAAAAAAAAGCCCAGGGAAAAATTGTGGAATTGGGCAACGGCAGTGAAATATCCGGCTTGGGCCTTAAAGTCGGCGATACCGTGGTTTTTGGCAAATACGCCGGCGAAGAAGTGGAAATAGATGAAAACGGCAAAAAAGAGGAATATAAAATTTTGTATGTTGGGAAGGAAAAGGACGATAGCGATATATTAGCATTAATAGAATAATCATTAATTATCTCTACTAAATACGAAACAGTACGAAATGTACTAAATACTAAACCTTGGATCATTCTTAGTTTCGTATTTTGTACCTTTAGTATCTTTTAGTATTTAGTAGAAATTATAAGGAATTAATATGAGCAAAATAATCAAATATGGTTTTGACGCCAAGCAGGCCATTCGGGCCGGCGTGGACAAAGCGGCCAACGCGGTGCGCGTAACTTTGGGCCCCACGGGCAAGGCCGTAATTTTAGACAAAGGTTTTGGCAGTCCGACCATTACCGACGACGGCGTAACGGTGGCCAAAGAAATTGAGTTGGAAGACAAATTTGAAAACGTGGGAGCATCGCTTATCCAGGAAGTGGCCAACAAGACCAACGAAGCGGCCGGCGACGGTACCACCACGGCCACGGTTTTGGCCCAGACCATGATTGCCGAGGCTTTTGAAGCCGCGGCGCTGGCCTCAACCCAGGCTAACGAAATTAAAAAAGGCATGGATAATGCCGTTAAATTCGTGGTAGCCGAATTAGGCAAAGCCAAAAAAGACGTAAAAAATAAGGAAGAAATCCAACAGGTCGCGACAATCGCGTCATTGGACGCCGAAGTCGGCAAACTTATAGCCGAGGCTATGGAAGAAGTCGGCCATGAAGGCATTATTACGGTAGAAGAAGGCCAGACCACGGGTTTGGAAAAAGAAGTCGTAAAAGGTATGCGCTTTGACAAAGGTTTTGTAAATCCTTATATGGTTACCAATGCCGAAAGAATGGAAGCCGTTTGGGAAGACGCGTATATTTTGGTTACCGACAAAAAAGTCGCCGGCGTGCAGGAAATTTTGCCGATTTTGGAAAAAGTCGCGCAAAGCGGCAAAAAAGATTTGGTAATTATTGCCGATGAAGTGGAAGGCGAAGCGCTGACAACTTTTGTGCTTAACAAACTGCGCGGCACGTTTAATGTTTTGGCCGTAAAAGCTCCGGGATTTGGCGATCGGCGCAAAGAAATGCTGCAGGACATTGCCGTATTAACCGGCGGCCAGGTTATTACCGAGGATATGGGACTTAAGCTGGATAAAACCGAGCTGAACCAATTGGGCAAGGCGCGCAAAGTTATTGCTACCAAAGAGTACACCACCATTATTGACGGCCACGGCGACAAAAAGAGCATTGAGGACCGCGTTAACCAAATTAAAGCCGAATACAAAAATTCCACGTCTGATTACGACAAGGAAAAGTTCCAGGAACGTATAGCCCGCCTGTCCGGAGGCGTGGGCGTAATTAAAGTCGGGGCTTTTACGGAAACCGAAATGAAGGTTAAAAAGTTTAAGATAGAAGACGCGCTTAACGCCACTAAAGCGGCGGTGGAAGAGGGGATTGTGGCCGGCGGCGGCGCGGCTTTAGTCCGGATTGCTCCCATGCTGGAAAAGGAAATGACCAAAGTCTCCGGCGCGCAAAAAACCGGCTATAAAATTGTTCGCAAAGCTTTGGAAGCCCCGCTTAGGCAGATTGCGGAAAATTCCGGCGTGGAGCCCACCGGCATTATTACTTACATCCAAAACGGCGGAGCGCACGCGGGTTACGATTTTACCAAATACGACGAGGCCGACTGGACTTTGGGCCAGGAGCCGGACATGATGAAAGCCGGCATTGTAGATCCGCTCAAGGTTACGCGCTTGGCTTTGGAAAACGCCGTATCAATCGCTTCCACACTAGTTACCACCGAAGCCATTATTGTTGACAAGCCAGAGCCCAAAGGCCCGCCCGCTCCCGGCGGCATGGGCGGAGGAATGGGGATGGGGGATTACTAAGCAAAACGAATATACACGAATCAGGACAGACGAATTTATACAAATACACGAATGTAGGGCGGGCCTTTGGCCCGCCCTTTGTTGTAAACGGGATTTTTGGTATAATTGGGGCATGGTTAAGAATAAAAAAAGAAGAAAACCTTATCTTTCACCCGAACCTGAATTGCCGCATCCGGAAGCCGGTTTGCCCGACGTAGAAGCTGGTTTGCGAGAAAGAGAAGGAATGTTGCCTAAAATAGAAGCAAATCTGCCAGGAGCGGAAGCCGGATTGCCTGATCCCGAAGCAAGCCTGCTCGGCAGGGAGGCTTTGAGAAAAAAGAAAAGTTTAGAGTCACCCGGAGAGGAACACGAAGGAGGGCAGGAAATAAAACCGCGGCGATTTTAGAGCAAATTCAATTTTTTTGTACACAACTATGCGTAAGCAGGTTGTGTTTTTTTTGTTATATATAAAACTTAAATTTTATATCTTATTTTAAATAAGCCAAGTAACTTTTAACGGGGTTGACAAAAGGGCAAAATAGGCGTATAGTAATGGGTTATTATCATAGTGGTAATAATCTTCTTTTAAAAACTCAATATCTATCTGTTTGTTTTTACAGGAGACAAGCGGGTACGGTCCCCACGCCAATCTTCACCACAGGATTTACGCTCCGGCCAATTTCTTCGTTATTTCCCTGCGGTTTTACTCAGCGTACGTTAAGTACGCTTCGTAAAATCCTCGGAAAATGCCTCGAAATTGTCTCGGAGCGTAAATCCTGCCAAGTTAGTTTACTGAATAAAATTTCCCAACAGATTAAGAGATTCATTTATCTTTAGGACAGCTTTGATGGAGATTGGTGTGGGGGTAACTACATGCTGCTAATTTCGTTAAACCGGATTGGCGGCACTTAAAAGGCCGTATACTGCATACTAGAACAAATTTATTTGGTTCTCCTGTATTGAAGTATACGGTTTTTTGTCTACCGATCCGAATATAACGAATTATATCCGAATGCTCCGAATGGAAGTTGCAGTATTTCGGATAATTCGGATGCATTCGTAGATTAGGATCACTAATTATTTCCACAATCGTGGGCCTAAAAGGAAGGCATATATTATGGAGGTCCATGCGACCTTTTGGCCTCATCACTTTAGACCCACAATTGCGGGAGTAAACGAATTTTCACGAATACTGCAGACGAATAAACACGAATTAAAAAATTGCGGGAAGCGGCTTGGCGGCCAAGGAGTTATCTGTTTGGTTGCCAGTTCGTTTTTTACAAGCAGGGACTGTTGCCGAATGGGCTTTTTGATGCAAAATTTGATGTTTGAGGCAAAGCGGGCAAAATAAATTTTGATGTTTACCTAAAAGGTAAGCGGAAAAATTTTTTTGGCCGGTTTGCCCAAAAAACGAATTTTGGGCAAAAATGACATTCGGCAACAGTCCCAAGCATCAGGGGGCGAGGGATAATCGCTCTTTTTTTGTGGATTTTTTACTTGAAAATTTGTGACAGAGGGTATAAAATATATTTTCTGCCAAGATTGATTTAATGGCTTAATTTAATACTGCCCTGTGGAGCAAAGTTTCCAAATTCTTGGGAATTTTGTTCCTTAGAGCCTTAAGAGCCTTGTAAGGTCTTGCGGCGAAGTAGCCGGTTTAATTAGGGACTTTGGAACGTAGGAAGTATGTGCAGTACAAGTACAGGGAGGATTTTTCCATGCGTTTTGCTTTTTTGGACAACCTGTTTGGCCGTAGCGCCGAGCAGGAAACCGGCGGCGAAATGCCGCCGGGGTTCGCGAGAGTTATCGATGAAGTGCTGGAGAGCGTGGATGAACTGCTGGAGAGCGTGGCTGGCAGCAATCCGGCCGGCGAGGGCGAGGTGCCCAAGGCGCTCAATTTCTCGGCGGAGATGAGCAACCGCCTCGGCGCCGTTCTTCTGGGCAAGCTGACTGTCGAAACCGCCCTGGAGGTTTACAAGAGCGAAGTGGCGGTTGAAACGCAGAAGCTGACCAAAGCGCAGGTAGAACACTGCGCGAAGCACAAGCGGACGGAGCAAGGGCTCGGCAAGAAGATCCAGCGGCTGGAGAGCGAGCTCGAACGGATGTCCTCGCTCCGGCGCGAGGCAGACCGTACGGTCGGCAGGCTCAGTAGCGTGGTTGAGCAGTACGACGCCCTGACCGCGGAAATTACTGCGGCTGTGGCAGTCGGCGCTCCGCTGACGGCTGCGATTATTCAGGAGGGCATCCGCAAGGCGAGCCTCCCGTACTACGCCGCCCGCACGTACCTGGTGTCCCCGCCGCCGCCGGCCCAGGCGCCGGCGCCGGCCGAACAGGCCAAGACTCCCGGAGAGGAGCCGATCGCCGCGTCGTAGCGTTATAGCCCGGCCGGCCGTAGCCGGGCAAAAAAGGCATGGGACAGAAACAACTCGGAGGGCAGACCATCGCGCCTGCCCTCCCATCTTTCAAGCTTATAATTTTGATTGTAAGTTTAAAAGGTGCAGATTAAAGCCGTTGTGTCGGGAAGGCCGCAGGTTCTAAAGTTTTGGGTTTTGCGGTTTTCAGAACACAGGCAAAACAGTTTGAAATTTGAGAAAGGGTAAGGAGGACTACGTATGGCAGAAGAAGATTTTCCGGGGAAAAAAGTCTCGGATGAAAC
>Ga0182027_10010126_pt1 | contig 13444 bp, 17 predicted proteins | sample 712E1DmetaG_FD_121300 | JGI IMG/M metagenome (GOLD analysis project Ga0182027, IMG submission 121300) | Permafrost microbial communities from Stordalen Mire, Sweden - 712E1D metaG (Illumina Assembly) | ecosystem: Environmental > Terrestrial > Soil > Wetlands > Permafrost | place: Sweden...
CGACAACGTCGACCTGACCGTGACCCTGATCGTCCCGGTGGCGCTCGAGCAGGGTTCCAAGTTCGCCATTCGTGAAGGCGGTTTGACCGTCGGCGCGGGTGTCATCACCAAGATCATCCAATAAGAGAGTAGCAAGGGTAGCATGGCTTCGAAAAAGAAAGATGTTCGCCCGGTAATCATCCTGGCATGTAATGAATGTAAGGAACGGAATTATGTAACCGAGAAGAATCGCCGCAACGATCCCAATCGGATGGAGTTTCATAAGTATTGCCCGCGTTGCCAGAAGCACACGTTGCATCGCGAAACCAAGTAAGTATCATGTGTTCCGGTGCCAGGTTTTGCGAGATACAGAAACACCTGACACTGGAACACTGATTGAAGGCCAGTAGCTCAATTGGTAGAGCACTCGTCTCCAAAACGAGTGGTTGTGGGTTCAATTCCTGCCTGGCCTGTAGATACTCACCGTCAGATTAGAAGGAGTTCGACGTGGCAAAAGGCGATAAAAGTAAACGCGAGAATGCGGTGCAACGCTTCTTCCGTGAGACCATGGGCGAATTGCGTAGAGTAACCTGGCCAACCTGGCTGGAAGCACGCAATTTGACTGTTGTAGTGATTATCGTATTGATAATCATGGCGCTTTTTCTCTATGCGATAGATTCGGGTGCCACGGCTCTCTTGGCCAAGTTAATTGGCTCTTAGATGTACAACGCACAATAGACTGATGAGGTTGAATGATGCAAGACCTGGATCCAGAAGAACAGTTTGACGAGGAACCGCTTGAATCCGAGCAGAATGAATCACGCCCGGAAGAGCCCGTTTTAAGCGAACCGAAGACTGTTCACCAGGAAGCCTCCGGTCTGCCCGAAGATCTCGAATCGATCCCGGAGGGTCCGGCCTGGTATGTGATCCACTGTTATTCCGGGTATGAGAATAAAGTGCGGCACAACCTCGAGCAACGCATCGAGACCATGGGGATGAAAGATAGAGTCTTCGATGTGGTCGTGCCCACCCAGGAAGAGATCGAGGTGCGCGATGGCAAGCGCCGCACCGTCGAACGTCACATCTTCCCCGGCTACGTGCTAGTTAATATGTTGTTGAGCGAAGAATCGTGGTTTGTCGTCCGCAACACGCCCGGTGTGACCGGTTTCGTGGGGATGGGCAACCTGCCCACCCCGCTCCGCCCAGAAGAAGTGGCCCAGATCCTCAAGCGCATGGAAGCGGATGCGCCGATGGTCAAGGTCACGTTCAAGGTCGGGGAACGCGTCCGCATTGTAGATGGGCCTTTCAATGACTTTCGCGGCGTGGTCTCAGAAATCGATATGGAGCGTACCAAAGTGCGCGTGATGGTCTCGTTCTTCGGGCGTGAAACCCCGGTGGAATTGGATTTCCTGCAAGTAGAGAAAGCATAACAGTCTCCGCTCTCCGGCACGTCCCGGGGAGGGAAGGCTGATGGCTAATTCGTGGGAGGGCCTCCCTTAATAGCCCGCTAACACCACCAAGGAGATAAGTACACATGGCAAAGAAACTCAAGGCAATTGTTCGTCTGCAGATTGAGGCCGGTAAGGCCAATCCTGCACCCCCCATCGGTCCGGCACTTGCTGGTCATGGCATCAACATCATGGCTTTTTGCAAGGATTACAACGCCCGCACGTCCAACCGCCCGGGCGAGGTGCTTCCCGCAGAAATTAGCGTCTATTCAGATGGTTCGTTCACTTTTGTGCTGAAGACCCCCCCAGCGGCAGTTTTATTGCGCAAGGCCGCCGGGATTCCCAAAGGCTCCGGCGTTCCCAATCGGGAAAAGGTTGGTAAAGTGACCCGCAACCAGGTACGCGAGATTGCCCAGTTGAAGATGAAAGACCTGAACGCCCTGGATATCGAAGGCGCCATGCGCCAGATCGAGGGCACTGCCCGTAACATGGGTATTACTGTCGAAAATTAACCCGGTGGGAGGGCCGCATCCCGGCCCGCTTGCACCACAAAGGAGATTTCATGGCTAAACACGGAAAGAAATATATGGCCGCCCTTGCCAAGGTGGACCTGGACAACTTCTATGGTCCCAAGGATGCGGTCAAGTTGGTGAAAGAAACCTCATACGCGAAATTCGATGCCACTGTGGAAGTGCACATGCGCATGGGCCTGGATCCCCGCCAGGCCGATCAGCAGGTGCGAGATGTGGTGGTTTTGCCGCATGGTTTGGGCAAGGCCGTGCGCGTACTGGTCTTTGCACAGGGCGACGGTGCCACCAATGCCCGCAACGCCGGTGCAGATACGGTTGCTGATGATGATGAAACCCTGGCCAAGATCCAGGGCGGCTGGCTCGATTTCGATGTTGCCATCGCCACACCCGATATGATGGGCAAGGTCGGTAAACTTGGACGTGTGCTTGGGCCGCGTGGCCTGATGCCGAACCCCAAGGCAGGTACCGTTGTCAGCCCCGCTGACATCGGGCGTGCAGTGACTGAATCCAAAGCTGGCCGTGTCGAATTCCGCCTGGATAAGACCGCCAACATCCACGTCTCGATTGGCAAGGCTTCGTTCGACGAAAAGAAACTGTATGAGAACTTTGCTGCACTGATGGAAGCCATCAAGAAGGCCCGCCCATCGGCTGCCAAGGGTAATTACATCAAACATATCACAATGACATCGACCATGGGCCCAGGCGTGAAAGTGGATGCCAATATGGCCCAGGCGATGGAGGAAACCGAATAACCTTATTCGGATAGCCCGAGGATTATTCCTTCGCCGAAGACGGCAGGCGCTCTGCCATTGCATTGTGGTCAGAGCTCAATCTCCTGCCCAGGTGAAGACTTGTGGAAACACCATCCCCCTTTCCGGGGTCAAGTCTTTGCCTGCGTTACTCGGGCAAAGACTTTTTGATTAGAAAGGAGGTGATATTCTTTGGCTAAATCAAAATCGCAGAAAGAGGCCATGCTGGCCGAATATATGGAGTGGATCGCCAAGAGTCAGGCGGTAGTACTGGTTGAGTATGCCGGTCTAAAAATGAAAGACCTGGATGCCATCCGCGCCAAGGCTCGTGAAAATGGTGGTGAATTCCATATCGTTAAGAACACGCTTGCCAGAATCGCTTTGGAAAAGGCTGGCTACAGCGTCCCGTCCGACTTTGCAGAAAAGAGCACTGCCATCGGTTTTGCATTCAAGGATGCAGCCGGCTTCACAAAAGCGCTCACAGAAGCAACGAAAGGTATGGAAGCCGTTAAAGTGAAAGGCGGTTTCCTGGATGCAAAAGCGCTCAACACCGCCCAGGTTAAATCCCTGGCATCCCTGCCGCCTCTGCCGGTCATGCGTGCCCAATTGCTGGGTGTACTGCAAGCTCCCGCCAGCAAACTGGTACGCACACTGGCCGAACCAGGCCGTTCATTGGCATATGTTATTAAAGCACATTCCGAACAGGCTGCACCTGCAGCTGCATAAAACTGTAGTAGCGACTTCAGTCGTTACTACCTCAATTAAATTATTCAAAAGAAATCTGAAGGAGATTTACAATGGCTGATCTGGATAAAATCGTCGAACAGTTGAGCGAGCTCTCGGTTCTCGAAGCTGCTGATCTGGTTAAGAAATTGGAAGAGAAGTGGGGCGTTTCCGCCGCCGCTCCTGTTGCCATGGCCGCCGCCGGTGCTGCTCCCGCAGCCGCCGCCGAGGCTGTTGAAGAGAAGACCGAATTTGACGTCGTTATTAAGGACCCCGGTCCCAAGAAGATCGAAGTCATCAAAGTCATCCGCCAGTTGGTAAGCCTGAGCCTGACCGAGGCCAAGGCCCTGGCCGAGACCGCGGATGGCAAAATACTTGCCGCAGTCGGCAAAGACGCCGCCATGGATGCCAAGAAGAAGCTGGAAGAAGCCGGCGCTGTCATCGAAGTCAAGTAATTTTCTGACAAGTTACAATAAAAAAGGCGACCTTTTTCAGGTCGCCTTTTTTGTTTAATCCTCCAATTTAGTATCCATCCGAAAATAGGAAGAACTGCATTATGAGTGCTTGCGCTCATTTTGCAAACCTTGCTTAAATTTTCTGATAGGTTTTTATTATCGTTTTCCTATTGACATTCCCTATGAAAAAGCATACAATTTATTTATGTGGTCTGACCACCATACCAATGGATAAATATGAAAATCCAACCAATCACTCACAAAACTCTTGCAGAAACCGTCGCCAGTAAGCTGGCTGTCTCCCTTTTGGATGGAAGCCTGGTGCCCGGATCCCAACTCCCATCCGAAAGGGAATTGATGAACCAGCTGGATATCAGCCGCGCCACATTGCGGGAAGCGCTTAAGGCGCTGGAAGAATCAAGGCTGATCGAAGCCCGTCCCAATGTAGGCTGGTTCGTGCATGCTATTGACGAGTCGAACATAGCCAAGGTACGCGAGCTGGCTCACCGGGATGGAAGCAACTTGCAACGCTCCGCCGCGAATGAACCACCCACTGGTCCACTGCGCATACCGGTCGCTCCGGAAAAGCCCCTGCACATACCGAACCTCCGCACCGACCGGTTGGGAACTTTCGAGCTCATCTCATGGTGGGAGCGTGAAAAGGTCCAGAACGCCCATGTTCTGGTGGTGGGTGCCGGCGCACTGGGGAACGATGTAATTAAAAACCTGGCTTTGATGGGGGTCGGTTACATTTACATAGTTGACTTCGACACAATCGAAGCCGCCAACCTGAGCCGGTCAGTGCTCTTTCGCGAATCAGATAATAGCCGCAGCAAGGCCGAAGTTGCAGCAGCGCGGGCCAAGGCGCTTAACCCTCAGATCCATGTCCAGTACCTGAATGGCGATGTGATGACCCAACTCGGGCTGGGCGTTGTCCGCCGCATGGACGTGGTGATCGGCTGCCTCGATAACCGGGAAGCCCGCCTGGCAATCAACCGTTTCTGTTATTGGATGAACAAACCCTGGGTGGATGGGGCCATTCAGGAACTACTAGGGCTGGTGCGTGTATTTGTGCCCGGTCAGGGTGCCTGCTATGAGTGCACCCTGACGGAGGCGGCCATTCGGGACCTCTCCTTGAGATATTCCTGCCCCCTGCTGGCCCGTCAGAATATTCTTCTTGGAAAGGTGCCCACCACCCCAACCATCGCCTCCATAATCGGCGGAATCCAATCGCAGGAAGCCCTCAAGCTCATCAATGGGATGCCGGTGGAACCCGGCAAGGTCATCCATTACAACGGCATGGTCAACGAGATGCACACCACTGCCTATGTACCGCGCGAGGATTGTGAAAGTCACTGGACGTACGGCGAGATAACCGAACTACCCGCCCGGGCAGAGCACACCACACTGGGTGATCTGCTACGCATTGCCCGTGCGGACCTGGGAGCGGAGGCGATCATTGAACTGGACCAGGAACTGATCACTTCCCTGTCCTGTCCGGTCTGCCATACCCTTGAACAGGTTCTAAAACCGTTGAGTGCGGTCAGTTTCGAGGCCGGCCACTGCCCGACTTGCGGAACCCTGCGCGAGACCGAACTAACCCATGTGATCACAGGCGAAGAGAATTTCCTGCACCGTACTTTGGCTAATGTCGGTGTACCATCTTTGCATATCCTGCGCGCCCACAATGGACAGGAGTATCGATTCTACGAACTGACCGGTGATCTGCGTGAAGCGCTGCATTTCCGAGACTTCCAACAGACCGGGCAACCCGAGGCAGGGCGCGGCCGGATCCGCCTCAAAGAGGACCTGCATGCCAGGCTCGATGAGGATAGCCCAGTGCGCGGACGCGTGAAGCTGCACGATTGACGGCAAATCTGGCACATTGTCTTCATAAACCATGACCACCCAGAAGCCTGCTCCCCACGATCCATTCTACCTGGCCTTCTCCCGCAAGTTGGTGCTATTAATACTTCTGGTGATCACCACGGCGATGGGGTTGGTCGCTCTGCTTATGCAGGTCAAGGTATCAATCCGAGTCCTTGATTACCTACTGGCAGATACGATCATGGGGTTGGTGGCCGGTTTCTCTGTCCGCTGGATCATCCCCAGGAAGGCCCTGGTGTTGCGCATCTGCTCCACCCTGGCATTCATCCTGGGCAGTCTGATCCTGCTGGGTTGGTTTACTGGTTGGGGGTTCGGCATCGATCCCTACACCAGAGCGGACTGGTGGAAGGGAGGCCAAATCCTGATGGTCACCAGCTTTGCTCTTTTGGCCCTATTTGCCTGGCAGCGCCCATCCCGGACCGTGCATCCCGCAACGCACGCCAGAACATCGAAGAAAATGCTACACCCCCGGCGAAAGCCAATAAAACGACCAGGACTAACCGCCCAACCCCGACCTGCCTCGCCAGCCTTAAACCGGGTGATCCAGCCTGCGTACCAACCGGTCATTGTCCAACCTGCCAAACCGAAGCGGAAGCGCGCCGGTCACCCCAAGCCCAAATTGCTGCTTTCAGACCAGGAAGAGCATCGTTGTCCTTATTGTCTGGAATTGATCGACCCGAACGACCGGCGTGGCGTTGTGGAATGCAAAATCTGCCACACCCTGCACCATGCAGATTGCTGGGCCATCACCGGTGCCTGCCAGGTGCCGCACTTCACCGCCTGACCAGATTCAATTAAAAGGAGATAGCCATGCCAGATTTGAACGTGACCATTATTCTACCGAGCGGTGGAGCGCGGACTGCCGAAGTTCCTGATGACGTCAACGTGCGTGACTTGCTGACCGAACTAACCTCCCTTTTAAAACTGCCCACCGTTGGCCCTGACGGGCGTCCGATGTATTATCGTCTGGACAGTAAGGCGCTCGGGCGTGAACTCAAAGACGAGGAAACGCTCGGCTCGTCCGAGATTCCGGAAAACGATCGGCTGATGCTGACTGCCGATATTACCGCCGGCGCCATCGGTTTGGACCAGAGCCCGCGCATGCGCCGCCTACGCGCCGATTATGAGTTAATGCAGGAACTGGCAGCCCGCAGCGACCTGATCAGTTTCGAAACAAAACGGCCACACCCTGACCTGCCTCCCGAGACCTATATCGTCACATTCAAATGCAAAGGCATATTCACCGTGGACCGCCAGGGAAATCCCGAGTTCGGTACACGCCATCAGGTTGAAATCTACCTGCACAACCAGTATCCGCAACGCTGGCCCGGTATGAAATGGCTCACCCCCATCTGGCATCCCAATATCAACCATCTGAACGGCAGCGTGTGTATCGACGCTGCCTGGTGGACGGCCAGCCGTTCCCTCGATCGGCTGGTGGTGATGCTCGGTGAAATGCTTCAATATAAAAACTTCCACGATGACCCGACCAAGCCGCCCTTCCCCTGGGATCCCGAAGCGGCGCGCTGGTGCCGGGAATATCGCAAAAATCATCCCAAAGCTTTCCCGGTGGATGAGCAGGAGCTTTTGCGCCCCGAGCGTGTCAAGCTGAAAGCGGTGGAAGCCAGACCAAAACCAAAGATCCATTTCAAATAATCTTTCCAACCGGCTGCAATCCAGCCACAACCTGAAAGGAGAAATACCATGTCTGACCTGCCTGTAACTGTTGTACTTCCCTCCGGAGGGAGTCGAACTGCCGAGATCCCCGATGATGTCATCGTCAAGGAACTTCTTCCCGAATTGACCACATCGCTTGGACTTCCGGTCACCGGTCCGGACGGACGTCCCATGTCCTACCGGCTGGACAGCAAGGCTCTCGGCCGGGAGCTTAAAGAGGACGAGACTCTCGTTCAGGCCGGCGTTCCGAAGGATGATCGGCTGATGATGACCGCTGACGTCACCGCCGGATAATCTTTTCCCGGTTCGGACTGCTCTCGGCTCTCCCAGGGCAGTCCGAACCACAGACCGAGAACCCACCTTCTTCAATGAATCAATTACGCATTCACCTGCAGCCCCCCGAAAGCCTGGTCCCACGGTTGGCAAGCCTGCCGTTGGAAAAGGCCCGGCATTGGATATCCCCTTATGAAGGCGAGGGGGAGAGTGCATCCGTTTCTGTGTTTCTTACCCAGAACGCCTGGAATCAGGCAGTTCAGCATGGCTCCAGTGACCTGAATAATGAAGTTGGTGGCATTCTGGTGGGAAAGTGGTGCGCAGATTCTGAAACCACCCGGCAATTTATCGTGATCACGGCAGCTCTTCCAGCCCGGTTTACCCAGCAAGGTAGTGTTTTCCTGACCTTCACCCAGGACAGCCTGGTGGATTTCCACGCAAAAATCGACGAAATGTACCCTGAGGATGCGATTGTAGGTTGGTATCACACTCACCCGCGAATGGGCGTTTTTCTCTCACACTATGACACATGGCTGCATAACCACTTCTTTCCTGAACCATGGCAGGTGGCGCTGGTAATGGAACCGCATACAGCAGTCGGCGGATTCTTTATCCGGCATGTGGATGGTGTACTCGATCCCAGCCGTTACTTTGGGTTCTATGAACTGGAAGGCGATAGCGGGCAGACCAGCATACCTTGGAAAAACCTGCATCAGGAACCAGCAGGAGCCGAGAAAAAAGGAGTCGATCCCAATGAATAGACGCATGCGAACGTATTATTATGCCGTGTTTGGTGCAATCGGCGGACTTGTCGGATGGCAGATCAGCAACCTGCTCGGCCTGTCGTTCATCGCGAACATTTACCTTAGCGAGACAATCGTCGGTGCGCTGGTCGGATTGAGCATCGGCCTGTTGATCGGGATTGTGGAAGGGGTCCTGACGCGCAACCTGGTCCAAGCTGGAAAATCCGGCCTCTTTAGCGGGCTGCTCGGCCTGGTTGCCGGAGCAATTGGGCTGCCCATGAGTGAATGGTTATTTCAGACAGTCGGCGCCGGGATAATTGGCCGGGCGCTCGGCTGGAGCGTTTTCGGGTTATTGATCGGTATCGCAGAAGGAGTATCAGGCAGGAGCCAGGTCTGGAAAGGTCTGCTTGGCGGGTTGGTGGGCGGAGCCATTGGCGGATACCTGCTGGAAGTCAGCTTTAGTTTGATAAAGAACACTTTAATTGGCAAGGCTATCGGCCTGATGCTGCTCGGCGCTTCGGTAGGTGCATTCATTTCATTAATCGTGGTGCTTTTGGCCAGCGCCTGGCTGGAGGTGACCAGCGGCAAACTGAAAGGTACCGAATTCATCCTGGACAAGTTCATGCATGCCAAAGGCCCGGCAATCGCGATTGGCAGCAGCGCCCTAAAATCAGAAATCGTCCTGCCTGATCCCGACATTGCCCCACAACACGCCATGCTGACCGGCGATGGATCGCATTTCACATTCAAGGATATGAGTCTTACCGGCAGTTTCATTAATAAACACCGGATCGAACGGGCGCAACTGACCAATAACAGTACCATTCGCATGGGCAACACCGAAATGGTGTATCACGAAAAGAGGTAATTTCATGAAAAAAACCAAGCGCATGTTCCTGACAGGATTAAGCCTGCTCCTGATGCTCGCTCCGCTTCAAACTGCGGCTGCGCAAAATGTCAGCGCACTTGTCCACATCACGCAAGTGGATAATTCCAAATTCCCGCAGGTTACCGTTTACGTTTCAGCGACGGATGCCAAAGGAGAGCCGCTGGCGGTGAATCCAGATCAGCTCCAGATCTCCGAGAACGGCGTGATAATGCATCCGAACCAGGTCAGCGGGTCCGGCGAAATAGGTGCGCTGACCACCCTGCTCGTGATGGACGTTTCCGGTAGCATGAACAATGCGGGCAAGCTCTCCGCAGCCAAGGCGGCTGCACAGGCATACGTCAATCAAATGCGTCCCGGGGATCAGGCCGGCTTGCTTACCTTTAACACAACAGTGACCTACGTACAGACCATTACCGCCGATCACGCTGCATTGAGGCAGGCGATCAACGGCCTGAAAGCCAAGGACGACACCGCCATGCTCGATGCCCTGGTCCAGGCGAACCAGATCCTGCAGAACTATCCGGGGCGGAAAGCCATCATCGTTTTGACGGACGGGATGGACAACCAAAGCAAGAAGACTTCTGATCAGGTCATCCAGACCATTGGCACAAGTGGGCTGTCCATCTCGACCATCGGCCTTGGCAACCCGAATGGCGCCGGCCCCTATTTTGGCCTAGACGAATCAGCCCTCAAGTCCCTGGCTCAAAAAGCCGGCGGTGTGTACAGCCATGCCAACACACCGGCGGATCTATCCAATTTGTTCGAGTTGTATGGCCGGGCGTTACAAAGTGAATATCGCATCACTTATACATCTCCGTCCACGCTGCGGGACGGGCTCGGCCGCATCCTGACAGTTTCGCTGAATGGAGCGGTCTCTGCCAAAACCAAATACAATCCCGGCGGAGTGCTGCCGGAAGTAAGCAGCCCGGCCTCCTGGATGATCTTTCTGTCGCTCCTGGCAGTTCTGGTTATCTTGTTATTCGTTCCCGGAGTCTTGAACCGCTTCCCGCTGCGCAAGTCTACCGGGATGAATCCCGGGCCATCAACGGCATCAAAATCACGGATCAAGCTCAAATAACGGCTGGGCGATCAAAAAGATGACCTGTTTAGGGTTGCCTTTATCGCTAATAAGACTGCTCCCGCAAAAATTTGCGGGAGCAGTCTTATTAGCGATAAAGGAGGAAGGGGATTTCAGCAGATGGGAATCTTGGAATATATCCTGGCTTACGCACGGAATGGGTCAAAATCCGGGTTCGTGCCAGCCCATACACAGGCTGCCTGGGCCAACTGGTTGCACTCCGCGCCATGCGAGCAGCGGTGCGATAGAACCCGCGGGGAGTCTGGCAGTTCATCCACCGGGTAGAGTACTTCCGCTTCCAGGGCAACTTCGCCCTTAGCGTGTTCACAATAACAGATCTTGCTGGTTTCCCATACAATATCAGCCACGACACACCTCCAATCTATATACAGAGTGTATGACATCCGGGCCGGGTTATCCAGTGACAGGCATCACTAATCGTTATGACAATTCGCGCAATTTGGATAACAAAACTCCACAAAACTAAGCCCGGATTACTTTTTTTCCAGGCGGAGAAGTTCGCCGGATCCATAATCCGCCAGGTAAATTTCCCCGGCATCATCCACACCAAAAGTAGTGATCTGCGCACTGGTGGTAAACAGGATTTTTGCCTGCGCGGCGCTTCCATTGGCAATGCGCAGTCCCCAAATGTTTCCAGAGCAATAATCACCATAGAAATAAACACCCTGCCATTCCGGCAATGCCGCTCCCCGGTAAACGTAGCCGCCGGTAACTGCACAGCCATCCGCGTGCGAATATTCCGTGACCGGCATGGTAATAGAGGCAATGGCAGGCGGCTGTCCTTTATAAGGATGCATGCCCTCGTAGAAGCTCCAGCCAAGGTTCAGGCCGCCCGGCTTGCCGGCTGGGACAAAATCGATTTCTTCCCAGGCATCCTGGCCTACGTCTGCGATGTACAGATCGCCGGTCAGGCGATCGAACGAAAAACGCCACGGATTCCGTAATCCATACGCCCAGATCTCCGGCAGGCCGCCGCCTTTGGCAAAGGGGTTATCGGCCGGGATGGCATAGTTAGATCCGTGATCCACATCGATGCGTAACATCTTGCCGAGCAGCGTACGCAGGTTTTGGCCGTTCAATAGCGGATCGCCCTCCGACCCGCCGTCTCCAAGGCCTATGTAAAGAAACCCATCCGGGCCAAAAGCCAGTTGGCCGCCCTTATGGTTGTTATAGGGCTGGTCAACCCGCAGGATATCCGCTTCACTGGATGTGTCGGCCAGATCCGGGTTGACAGCCGAGACATGGAAGCGGGCGATAACGGTGTTGCCATTCTCATCCGTATAGTCGACGTAAAACAGGCCACTCTGTGCATAATTGGGATGGAAGGCCAGCCCAAGCAACCCCTCTTCTGTGTAGTGGCTGCCGACTTTGCCGGAAATATCCAGGAAGGGGGTGGGAAGCAACTGTCCACCCTTGAGGATGAGGATCCGGCCAGGTTTCTCGACAATAAACAGCCTCCCAGAGCCATCCCCTGCATTCTGGATATCCGTCGGCAACTCCAATCCAGCGATGACCGGGCTCCAGGCATATCCGGCCGGATTGGGAAACGCAGGCGGGCTAGTTGGGGAGGCCGGGATTGTTGGCGTTGGAGAAGGGAGCGCTGGCGTTGTCGGGCTGCCGGTCGCACTGGGCTGCGCCGCCACGGCCACCGTGGCGCTAATCCCCTGGGTTGCGCCACAGGCTGAAAGGAGCAGGCCTAGAATTACTAAAAATCCAAAAATCCCATGTTTATTTGCCATTTCCTTATCTCCATTAAAACGCCGGAAAAGACTACCCAGCGCGAGAACAATTATGTGAGCATTCGGTAACTCCCTCTACTTCCGACCCTTCCGCTCGCCGCTACCCCATATATGCCATCCATCCTCTTCGTTTTAACTCTTAAGACTCCAGAAAGCCCTTTTTCTCTCATCTTTGCCGGAAGGCTTATGTTTTTCCCGTTTGTTACTGCTTATGGAGGCAAGGGGGATGAGCGTGAATATAGTTTCCGAATGCTTTCGATTATATATGGCCCGGCGCGGTATGCCAGAACACTAAAGGTACTATCGGATTCGTTCACCCTTCCAGCAAAACCGTGTACAATTTGTCCATCAACCTCATCTGATCATGCTCCGGAGGTCTTATGCCTTTGCAGGTTTCCCGCATCCATGCAATTTGCTTCGACGTGGATGGTACCCTCAGCGATACCGACGATGTGATGGTTGCACAACTCAGCGAACTGCTGAAACCATTCCATATGCTTTTACCCGGAAAAAACCTTACCCGGGTGGCACGCAGCATGGTGATGGAGGCCGAAGTTCCGGCGAATTTCCTGTATGGGGTCACCGATCTCATCGGCCTGGATGATGAACTCTTCGCCCTTAAGGATTGGATCGTCCGCCTGTCAAAAAAGGAAACCAGGCCGTTCCAACTGGTTCCAGGCACTACCGAGATGTTGGAAACGCTTAGCAAACGCTACCCACTCTCAGTGGTGAGCGCCCGGGATACGCGCACAACCATGGTCTTTCTCGATCAATTTAACCTGGTACCGTATTTCAAATGCATTGCCACGGACCAGACCTGTACACACACCAAACCCTTCCCGGACCCGGTCTTATGGGCAGCCCGGGAAATGGGTGTGCTTCCCGAAGCCTGCCTGATGGTGGGGGATACCAGCGTGGATATCCGCGCTGGCAAGGCGGCCGGTGCGCAGACCGTGGGGGTCTTATGCGGTTTTGGCGAGGAGGCCGAATTGCGCCAGCATCATGCAGACCTGATCATCTCCATGACGGTGGATCTGGCCCAGGTGTTGGCAGAGTAGTACTCATATCCTGGAACGATTGCGAACTTGATACGTATATGGAGTACAAACAGTATCAAAAGAGGAGATTATCATGATTCGCAAATTGCTGCCGGTTGTACTCGTCCTGGCGTTGGGGACGATTGCCTGCGGGTTCAATGTCAATGTTCCCATCCACACCATTACGCCCGGCCCCCTGGTAACCGATCCAATCAA
>Ga0182027_10010127_pt1 | contig 13442 bp, 12 predicted proteins | sample 712E1DmetaG_FD_121300 | JGI IMG/M metagenome (GOLD analysis project Ga0182027, IMG submission 121300) | Permafrost microbial communities from Stordalen Mire, Sweden - 712E1D metaG (Illumina Assembly) | ecosystem: Environmental > Terrestrial > Soil > Wetlands > Permafrost | place: Sweden...
ATTCCTACCGAGGTCATGGAACCGATAAAGAACTGGGAAGAGATTGCACCATAGTGACGGAACGAAATCACAACCGGTTGCAAACAAAGCAGATCACTCCCGGAAGTGTGGAAGTTGGGCTAAGACAGTGACCCGCCGTGGCGGGACAAGTGCCTGGTGACGAGCCGAAGAACGGGTCTCAGAGGGAGCAGTACTAACGGTCAATCTCCACGATACTATCGGGCGGGATGCTGTAGGAATCCGAGCGAAGCTGGACGCGTTTGTACTTGGGTGGGTCGCCGTTGGGGATGTAGAAAACAGCGGCGAGATTGGGGTGGACAGCGAGGTACTTCCGGGTGCGCTCGACCCCCATCACAAAAAAACCGGCCGAACGTCCGTCCGTGTCCGTACCGGTAGGCGCCAAGACCAAGGCGGAGAGCATATTATCGACCGGCCAACCCGTATGCGGATTCATAATATGGCAATAGTTCTTACCCGCGATCTTCAGAAACTTTTCGTAACTGCCCGAAGTGGAAAGCGAGTAGTTCTGGAGATGGAAGACATCCCCAGCCTTGTGCGCATCGTAAGGATCGCGCAGGGTGATCTTCCACCCGTGCGATCCGGGAGGCGAGCCCAGGGCGTAAATGCTGCTCATGCCACTGGACACGAGCGCCGAGGTAATTCCATTGGAGCGAAGAACGTCCACGGCGCGATCCACCGCGTAGCCCTTGGCGATTCCCCCCAGGTCTAATTCGACTCCCTCTGCGTCAAATCGGACCGTCCGCCGGGCGGCATCCAATTTCAGATGCTGATATCCAACTCCCTTGAGGACCTGGCTGATTTCAGCCTGCGTCGGCAGGCGGCCACGGCCACGGAAGAAACCCCAGGACTTCATCAGGGGGCCGACGGTGATGTCAAATGCGCCGTCCGTCTCTTCGCTCCGACCGACAGAGATTTCGAGCAAATGAAACAGTTCAGGCTCAACAACGACGGGACGACTCGCGGCCGTACGGTTAATGGTTGAAAGTTCGCTTTGAGGTTTGTAGTTGCTCATCTGCTCATCCAGCCGGTCAACTGCCTCAAAGGCCTCTTCCACTACCTCCGAGAGGAAAGTCCGGTCCCGGCCGTATACAGCCACCGTGAAAACAGTGCCCATGCTCTCGTGGGAGGTCTCATAGCGAACCGCGTTTTCCGCCCCCTGCCCGCCTACAGCAGTGGCAACCGATAGGGCAGTGACGAGTGACAAGTGACAAGCGACGAGCAGAATTATGCTGAATAATGAATGGTGAGGAGGGAATGGTGAATAGTAAATGGTGAATAATGAATTGCCGACACAGGGTCTCTCTTGCGCGCCACGCGTGTTATCATCCTTCAACTTACAATTCATAATTCACTATTTATGATTTACTATTTGCTTTGTTGGGCCAGAAGACCTTTTGGCCCGTTTCAACCGCGCGATTGCCGTAGATTACACCCTGCGCATCCGCCACGCCAATTTCCAGAGGAGCGATGACCGGCTTCCCTTCCCGGATGGTGGCCATGAAATTCGACATCTCGCTCCACCAGGGGTCATGCGGTTCCTCGTATTTGTAAATCCCCATGGAGGCCAGCCAGCGCTTGGCATAGAGCATTTCGCGGTCAACGAACCCCGTCTCTCCGTTACCGGTGTGCTCGGGGAAAATGGGGATACCTTCCTGCGTTGCTGCCTTGGACACAGTGGCGCCTGCCCACCAGTTTTCCTTCAAGCCGGCTTTCGAAACCTTGGCCACTGGTTCACGATAGAACAGTCCCTTCCCCAGGGTGATAATCAGCGTCCCCTGATCACCCATGATTTCTTCCTCGAACTGGAAATGCTCGTTATAGAGCACGCCGCTCCACATGAATTTCCGGCCGCCGGAGTATTCGTAAATCGCCTGGATGTTATCGCAGACTTCGCGCCCGTCCTTCCAATAGTCGACTCCACCGGTAGCAACCACGGAGATGGGATCCGCGCCGAAAGCCCAATTGGCCACGTCCAATTGGTGGGACGCCAATTCGGCAAATAATCCGCCCGAATATTCCTTGTACATTCGCCAGTTAATAAGACGCTCGAATTTGGGGTCGGGCACGGGCCGCCGCCAGTTGCTGTTGCGATGCCAGTTGGCGCGCACGAACAGCACTTTGCCTAGCGCGCCTTTGCGAATCATTTCGATGGCCACCTGGTAAAGGAGGCTGGAGCGGCGTTGCAATCCGACTTGCAACGCTTGTTTTGGATATTGTTCCGACGCCTTGCGAATCTTGTCCTCTTCATCCTCCTTGAAGTACATGGTCTTCTCAACGAAGACGTGCTTGCCTGCACTCAAGGCATCGGTCACCATTTGGGCATGGAGATTCAGCGGAGTCACCACCATGATCGCGTCGAGGTCTTTCCTCTCCAGCATCTTGCGGTAGTCTTCATACGTCTGTGGATTCGACCCGATGGTTTCAACCCCCTTCTTTAGATTGGGGGGATAAATGTCGCAGGTGGCAATGCACCGGCCCTCCGGAATGGTGGCGAGGAACTTGAGCAAGGTGCACCCCTCAGTTCCCGTGCCAATCATTCCATAGTTGACAACATTGTTGGGACCAGGATTGGCCAGAATGGCGGGTGCTCCCACACTCGGGAGCGCGGAAGCCGCAGCCACGGCGGCGGCTGTCTTCAAGAAATCGCGGCGGGTTACGTCTCGCTCGTTCTCCATTGCTAAAACCCCTATGAAACGTAGTAAGCGAATAGCATACACCTACCACGCGAATTTATTAAGCCTACTGCTCGTGCAAGCCCGAGCCCAGACGGCTGGAACGGTCTCCAAGCGCAACCGACACAAGGCATCCCAGAAACATCTTAGCACTCGCGGTGGCTGCGCGGCAGAATTGTGACGGTTAGGCGCACTTGCGGTTCTCCCCACAGTCTTCATTCTTCCATCACCATCTTGCGGGGCGGTCAATGACCAAATCAGGGTGCTGATGCCTGAAAGTCTCGGCGATGTGGCAGGACCAGCAAACGGGCAGGTGAGTTTGGAATACTTCCGGCAATTTCTCCGGCGCGATCTTGTCCCAGTAAACGGTCTTCTTCTCCAAATTCAGCAAGGCTGGCACGTGTCCCAACCGTTCCTCAGCTACATCAACGGGCTTGCCACAAATGACGCAGGTCTTTCCTGCATACCAGTCGGCAACCATGCGGCGAACCAAGCAACCTTCCGGAGCCGCTTCGATCTGTTTCAAACACTCCTGCCCGCATCCCTGCCGTTCCGGCCAGCGGGAACACTCGCTCAGACGAAGGTACGGTGTGCCAAAGGCCGCTTCCCTCGCCAGATGTATGGCATCCATATCGACCGCGGCAGGTTTCTGAGTTTCGGGGCAAGTGACCAGCCTCTTTCCCCGCAGTTTGAGATAGGAACGCAGGCCTCGAATCAGCAAATACCCGAAACCGAGTACCAAAAGCGCCACTATGATCCAAATAAGTCCGACATTCACGAGTGCCTCCTCTCTTCCCCAATTGACATTTAGACAGCACGTTTCTCTCCAAATCATCGGGCGATGACGATCACTAGGGCGCCCGATTTCGCCTGGTTTAGGAGCGTGCAGGTTGGCAAAGCCAGGTAGTGGGGCAGTTTGGCGTAGCGCCCCGATATATCGGGGCATTTTGGGACTGTGGGGGCTAAAGAGTCTGGATGAAAACTCGTGTCTGGCATTGGCCAGGCTGGACCCCCGCTTCCGCGGGGGTGACAGCGCTGGATTTAGGGGCTGTATTCTGACCTGTCATTCCCGCGAAAGCGGGAATCCACGAGTTTTCACACAGACTCTAAAGCCCGGCGCGACAAAACCAAACTGACCCACTACCCAAATCCAGTTTCAGTGGAAATTTTGCCTTATTCGAGTAGAATATAACATCATGAACACATACGTTCGGAGTTCAAGAATGCTACTCAACCCTTTGAAAAGATTCAGCATCCCAACTATGAACGTATAACGGAACGCCAATTGCTGAGCCTTCAGATGGACGTGCTGCGAATCTGCCTGTGTGCAACCGCATTTCCGGGCGGAAGTCCCCCGCCAAGATGCGGGTACACCGGGTGGATGAGGGCTGAAGAGGGTCGGCTCAAGGAGTCCGAACGTGCCACACTTTTCCGAGAAACCCATCTGGATATGTAGCCAGCTACAAGACCAACTACTCTGGAGGATGAGCTAATGAAATACCTGATGGTTGCCACCCTGATGTTCAGCCTGCCGGTCGAATTTCTTCAGGCGAAGTCAACCAAGATCGCTGGCCGGATCGAGAGTGCCGCCGTGGTAATGTACGAAATCATGCAGACGCCTGAAAACTCGATCCCCAGAGACCTGCTCGACAAGGCCGTTTGTGTGGGCATTATCCCCGGGCAGAAGAAACTGGCTTTCCTTGTCGGGGCGAGCTACGGGCGCGGCGTGCTGGTGTGCAGGCGAGGCGGCGATGGTCCTTGGGGCGCGCCTTCGATGATTGCCCTGCGTACGGGTAGTTTTGGGTTTCAGTGGGGAGGAGAGGAGACCGACCTGGTTTTTGTGGTGATGAACCCGAGCGGGGTGCGCAGGCTGCTCAAGAGCAGGGGGGAACTTGGCGCAGATGTCTCGGCGGCGGTCGGGCCGGTGGGACGGACGGCCTCTGCCTCCACGGATTTGATGGTCACCGCTGAAATTCTGACTTATTCCCGATCGCGGGGCTTGTTTGCCGGCATCTCTCTCAAAGGAACCGCCATTACTCAGGATACGGAGGCCAACGCGCGTTTGTATGGCCATGTCGTGGACCCGAAGGAGATTCTCATCGAAGGCAAGGGCGATGTTCCGCCCGAGGCAAAATCACTTGTCACCGGACTCGGGAAGTATTCACCTCGGGGTGGGGAAGCGTTTGCCCCCACCCAAGCGCCGAAACAAGCGAGCGCTCCTGCAAAGTGAGCCGGTGTAACTACCCTAACTTTGTTTTGCGCCGTCGTGGTTTACTGTTTGGGCGCGCCGAAATCCACCTTGGGAGCTTCGCGCGCAGCACCTGAAGCCGCGAAGTAATCATTATTTCTCTGGAACCCCGCCCACCGGGCAAAGATGTTATTTGGAAACAGGCCGATGTAGGTGTTGTAGTCCTGGAGGGACTCGTTATACCGGCGGCGTTCAACGGCGATGCGGTTTTCGGTTCCGGCCAGCTCGTCCTGCAAGGCCAGGAAGTTCTGATTGGATTTGAGGTTGGGATAATTTTCCACGATGGCCAGCAGCCTGCCGAGGGCGCCATCCAATTGGCCATTCGCGGCGATCTTTTCTCCCGGCGTCCGGGCATTCAGCAAACCGGCGCGAGCATTGGCGATATCTCCGAACACTGTCACCTCCTGCTGCGCATAACCCTTGACGGTGGCCACCAGATTCGGAATCAGGTCCGCGCGCCGCTGCATCACCACGTCCACCTGCGACCAAGCTTGTTTGATGGCTTCGTTCTTGCGGACCATTTCGTTTCGGCTGCTGACGTAACTCCCTCCCATGATGAGGGCGATCACCACCAGTATCCCTAGCACAAGCAGCAGAACCTTCATGTCCTTCCTCCTCAATATTCAGGCGCCGGAATATTAGGGCGCCCAGCAGAATTGCCTTCTTATTCAGTTGCCGGTGGAACTGCCAGCCGGCGGTCAACCTCTTCGGTGGCCTTGACGATCGCGTTCAGGTACTTGTCGAACGTTGCTTGGATTTCCACATCACGCTCACGTTTGTGCGCTTCACGAATGTCGAGTACGGTGTGAAAAGGAGAGGGATCGAATCCCAGCACAGACCCCATGCGGTCCACCGTAGCCCTCTTGGTTGGTGGCGGATCCTCTCCCAGAGCGATCAAGGCATGCCGGAAGAGCGCGGCAAACGTCGAAATGGATGAGGTCATCAGCTCCAGCGTCTTGCGGGAATCCCCGGCATGCATCACGTAGTATTGGCGCAAGCGCAAGGTGTTGTTTCGCAACTCCCTTTCCACGTGCAGGCGGTGAAGATCCATGGGGATATGGAGCGAGGCAATTACATCCTCGCCATAAAGAATTCGGCGTGCCGCTTTGATGTCCAACAGTTCGATAGCAAAAATATCAGCGGAATTGTGAAGTTCGTTCAGCGTAAAGAACAGCGGCGCAGGGTGTCCCTTTTTGACCCACCAGGTGGAAGCGGCGTGCAACTTGTTTAGTTCTTCCTGGCTAAGATCCCGCATTATGCAAAGAACATTCAAGTCGGAATGCTTGGGGTGGAACTCTTCCGTTGCCGCGGAGCCGTAAAGCATCACGGAAAGCAGGTTGCTTCCCGCGGCATCCTTCAATCTGGTTACCAGGTCTGTCAGGTTTTGCTCTGCTATCATGCTTCTCGCTCCCGGACTCTGGGCTGCGGCAGCTTGCTGCCGCTTTTTTCCCGCGCGCTTGCTCGCGCCGCACCTCTCCAAGTACCGCGCTCCTGTGCACGGCCAGCAAGCCGGTCCCGCCGAGCGGGAAAAGCGGCAGCCCGCCGCACTCCAGGGTTTGTTGTTACCACCCTCCGCCGGCTCCACCCCCGCCCGAGGAACCTCCACCAAAACCCCCGAAGCCTCCGCCGCCTCCGCCAAACCCGCCACCACCCCAGCCGCCCGATCCCCCACGCCCCATTCCTCCAGATAGCAGGGACAATAAAAACAAAGGGCCCAGGAACTTGATGAGGATGGGCGCCGCGATTATAAAAATGACGAGTAGAACAAGAATTTGCCCGGTCGTCAGGTGCACTTCCCGCCTCTCTCCTTCGCGGGCGGGAGGAGTCGCGGCAAGGGATTGGTCCAGATTACCCAGGGAAACGTGACTGTCCTGCGCAATCACCTCTGCGATCTGGCTCAGCATTTGCGCCACGGCCCGGTTGTAGTCGCCCTGATGCAACAGCGGAACCATATCGCGTCCGAAACCACCCACCTTGCCGTCAGGAAGAATGGGCTCGAGGCCGTAACCGACTTCGGTCCAGTACTTGTGATCATCGACTGCAAGCAAGACCATCACGCCGCGGTCCGTTCCCTTGTACCCGACGCCCCACTTCTTAAAGAGGTTATTGGCGAAGTCCTCCACCGTGTCACCTTCCAAGGACTTGATGGTGACCACGGCCAACTGTGCCCTGGCTTTTTGATCGACTTCCGTACACAGGCGCGTGAGCCCTTCCACGGTCGCCGGGTCGAGGACGCCGGCAAAATCGTTGACGTATCCCTGTACGTTGAGCTTTTGCCACTGTTCCGCGCGGACTGGCGCGGCAGGAATGACAGTGAGGAACAAAAGGATGATTATCGCAAAGGAACTGAGAACGGAATAAGGTCCGAAGCGGGTAAATAGTGGCCGCATTAATCCTCGAGATCTTGAGGCCGTCAGGTAATTTGTCAAGGCCACACGCTCCTCCTGTAATTCTACAGTAAACCGGGTCCACTTTGCATCGGTATTCAGGACAGAGATCATACTCATCTCTTCCCCCGGAGAGCAGGTAACACGAATTCTACACACATAATACTGTAGAATAAGAGTGTGCTATGTTGACGAGCTGGTTCCTATGCATATTCCCGATGGCTATCTAAGTCCGGCGACCTGCGCGGTGCTGTACGCAAGTTCGGCGCCCTTCTGGTACGTCGCACTGCGCCGGTTGAAGCGACGGCTCAGCACAAGACTTATTCCATTGCTTTCGGTGTTTGCCGCGTTTTCCTTCCTGGTGATGATGTTCAATCTGCCGCTGCCCGGCGGCACCACCGGGCATGCCATGGGCGTCGCCATCGCCACTATTGTCCTGGGGCCGTGGGCTTCCATTCTCGCTCTTTCGATTGCCCTGCTGATCCAAGCTCTTTTCTTTGGGGACGGTGGCATCACCACGCTGGGGGCCAACTGCTTTAACATGGCGATTGTGGGTTCTCTGGTGGCCTACTTCGTTTACCGCCTGCTGGCCGGGCGGGCGGCCATCACCTCTTCGCGCAGAATCGTCGCGGCGGCTTTGGCGGGCTACATCGCCATCAACGCATCCGCGTTTTGTGCAGCCGTCGAGTTCGGCATTCAGCCCCTGCTCTTCAAAGACGCGAGCGGCGCGCCCTTGTATGCCCCGTACCCCTTGAGCATTGCCATCCCGGCTATGATGATTGGACACTTGAGCTTTGCCGGACTTGCCGAATTGGTCTTGTCAGGTGGAATGGTGGCCTACTTCCAACGAGCGAATCCGTCTTTGCTCGAGTTCACCGCCCCGGGCGCAACTCGCAGCGACCAAGAACCCCGTCCCATGTTGAGTCAAGGCGCTTGGAGTGCCGTGCGCCCCCTCTGGATTGCCCTGGGCTTGCTGTTGGCCTTGACACCTCTGGGTATCCTCGCGGGCGGTGCAGCTTGGGGTGAGTGGGGAGCCCGCGATTTCTCACAGGCTGCGGCGCGGGGAAGAATCGCGGCAGCATCCGGGAACCTCGCCCCGCCTCCCCAAGCGCCCCAAGGTTTGCAGCGTCTTTACTCCGTGTGGACCGCGCCCTTTCCCCAGTACGCTCCTGCGTTCGTCCGGCGGCCGGCTCTTGGCTACCTACTTTCCGCCATGTTCGGCTCCGGCATCATCATCATGGTTTTCCTGATCGTCAGCTCGCTGTTCGTACGCGGAGGCGGACCACGAGAAGCAGATTCGATGCAGAGCCACACGGGAGAGGGCTGACAGGATGCTGAAAAGCCCGTTTACCTTGTCATTCCGAGGAGTGGCGCGGACCTGCGATTTTCAGGTCCGCGGCTCGTAAAAGCCGCAGACCTCAAAACCGGAGGTCTGCGCTACGCTCATCTTGAAGGCAGCGGATGAATTTTGTTGAACGCACCCTTTCGAGTCTTGTTAATGCGATGGAGCGAGCTCTCTATGCGGAAGAACTCGCGAAGCAACGTGGCTTGCTCCAACGTCTTGACCCACGTATCAAAGTGATCGGCATTCTAACCTTGGTCGTGGCCACCGCGATGACCCACAAACTCTGGGTAATGGGCGCGATTTTCGCGGTCGCGGTGACCTTGGCCGCGATGTCTCGAGTCCCTTTTGGAATCCTGGCCAAGCGGGTCTGGGTTGCAATCCTCATGTTTACCGGGGTCATCGCGCTGCCCGCTCCATTTCTTGTCCCCGGCCGGGAGGTCTGGCGCCTTCCGGGGCTCGACTGGCCGGTCACAGCTCAAGGGCTCGCCAGCGCGTGTTACCTCGTGGTTCGGGTGGAGACTGCGGCGACGTTATCGGTCTTGCTGATACTCTGCACGCCCTGGAGCCACGTGCTGAAGGCGCTTCGAGTGCTGGGCGTGCCTGTGGTCTTCGTGGTTATCCTGGGCATGACGTACCGCTATATTCTCCTGCTGCTTCAATCCGCCCACGATATGTTTGAGTCGCGCCGCAGCCGGATGGTGGGAAACCTCGAGGGACCCGAACGCCGTCGAGTGGCCGCCTCGAGCGCGGGAGTCCTGATGTCCAAGAGCCTTCAACTCAGTGGGGATGTTTACAGTGCCATGCTATCGAGAGGCTTTCGCGGCGAAGTCTATGTCCTGGATGACTTTCAAACATCAAAAATCGATTGGATCATGCTGGCCGTCTTTGTGGTGCTGGCTTCGGGTGGATTCTACTTCGGGCGATAAGGGGAGAAATGTCAGTTCCGGTTTTCGAGGTTCAAGACGTCACTTTTCACTATCACAGGGTGACCGCGCTCGATGGCCTGAGCCTAGCCATCGAACGCGGCAAGCGGGTGGCACTACTGGGAGCCAATGGGTCAGGCAAGTCCACCCTGCTGCGCATCCTGGACGGGCTGGCGTTTCCTGTAAAAGGCAGCGTCCTATTCGATGGCGAGCCACTCACCGAGGATCGTTTGCAGGATCTGGAATTCGGCTTCCAGTTTCACCGCCGGGTGGGACTGGTATTCCAGAATCCGGATGTCCAGCTTTTTTCGCCCACGGTTTTTGACGAAGTGGCTTTTGGCCCGTTGCAGCTTCGCTGGCCCAAACAGGAGATCCGCAGTCAGGTTGGCCAAATGCTGGACCTCATGAAGATAACCCACCTTAGAGATCGCTCTCCCCATCATTTGTCGACGGGCGAGAAGAAACGGGTGACGCTGGCGTCGGTGCTGGTGCTTGATCCCGAAGTGCTCCTCCTCGACGAGCCCACGGCGGCGCTGGACCCGAAGAGCGCAAGCCAGATGGTCGATTTCCTGGTGGGCTGGCGCGGGGGAGTCAAGACAGTGATCACGGCCACACACAACCTGGATATTGTGGAGGATATCGCGGATTACTGTTATGTTTTCCAGACGGGTCGTGTTGTCGCAGATGGGGCGCCTTCAGACGTCTTGCGCCAGACGGCCTTGCTGGAGCGGACCAACCTTATCCATGTCCATCACCATGTCCACCCCTCAGGCGAAGTTCACTCCCACCCTCATCTCCATCCCCACAAGCATTGACAACAGACACGATTGACCACTTTTGGACGCTATTAGTGGGCTGCAGGAAGGGTAGGGCTGAACAGGCTGCGAAAAACTCGTCAGGGCAGGCGCTGAGCGCCACGACAGCCTGTGCGGGCGCAGCCCGCTTTGGAGTGCGGCAGCTTGTTGCCGCTTTCCTCCCCGCGAGCTTGCTCGCGGGATAGCAACCCAGAGTATCATTGCCCGCCAGCAAGCTGGCTCAAGCCAAAGCGGCAGCAAGCTGCCGCACTCCAAAGCTCCGCCTTTCCGGAGCGGCCCCTCTCCCCCTTGGGGGAGAGGGCGGACCGCCGTCCCGATGCACTTCATCGGGAGGCGGGCCGGGCCTACGCCCACCGAAGGAGAAGCGGCGAGCCGCGAACAACATCGGCTTCGGCCCGCAGGCGGGTGAGGGGGTCACCCCAGAACATATTGCGAATTGATTTCCCGAAACCCATTAAGTGAACAGTATTGAGGTTAATGGTTGCCTGTCACGCAGGGGGAGCGTCCGGCATCAAGCTCAGCAGGTCCAACTTCTCTTCTTGCGATAGGAATGCCGCGCGCATGGCATTTTGGCTCAGATGAAGGATCTGCTCGCGCCCCAAGCCGAAAGTTCTTGCGACCAGCAAATATTCATTAACCAAGTCTGTCCCGAACATGGCAGGGTCATCGGTATTCAACGTCACCACAAGGCCGGCATCGAGGAACCGCGGCAAGGGATGGTCGTCAATGCGCGCCAGCACACCTGTGGCGACGTTACTGGTTGGGCAGGCCTCCAATGGAATCTGGCGGTCACGGAGCAGCGCCAGGACGGCCGGATCGCGCGCCGCGGTGAGTCCGTGTCCGATGCGCTCGGCTCCCAGCAACTCGACCGCGTTGCGGACGCTTTCCGGCCCACAGGCTTCGCCCGCATGGGCAACAACATGGAGGCCCATATCCCTTGCCTCTCGAAACACCTCCGTGAAAAGTTCCGCCGGACCGCGAGTCTCGTCACCGCCGATGCCCAAAGCTACTACGCCCTGCGGCCGCAAGCGCGCAGCCCAGTGGAGCACCTCGCGCGTGTGCTCGACGCCGAAATGACGGATGGCGTCAAAAATCCATTGCACCCGCACACCGAAGACTTTCTGCGCCGCGCGCGCTGCCGATGCCGCCGCCTCGAAAATAGCCTCGAGCGGTTGTTTCTTCCACAGCACAACTCCGGCGGCGAAAATGACTTCGGCATACTTCACATTTTGGTTTGCCAGCCCCTCGATCAGCCGGGTGGTGGCCATGGCGTAGTCGCTCGGAGTCTCCAGAAGCAAGGTCACCAGCTTGAAGGCCTGGAGAAAATCCTGAAAATTCCTATACCTGTATCCCTGTCCAGTGCGTTCCGCGATCCAGTCCTGCGTCTCCTTCTCCAGACGCCCCTTGGAACGCGAGAGTCGTTGCAGAGTTTCAGGCTGGACGCTTCCCTCCAAATGGAGGTGCAACTCCACTTTGGGAAGGTGTCGGATGAATGACTCGAGGTCAGAGGCGGGTCCGTTCGTGGCATCCATACTTTACCGGTAGACGGAAGACTGTAGAAAGGCAGCAGGCAGAAATCAGAATGCAGTAGGCACTTAGCAATAAGCAGTTAGGGCCTCTTACGAAATAGCTGTTACACCGTTTTCCGGAATAGCCCCTCACCCGGTCCCGCGGTAAATTCGAATCCACTCTCCCCTCAGCCGCCGCGGCGACTTAGGGGACGGGAGGGGCGGGGAGCTTCGATGAAGCATGGAACAGTTATCTCATGACAATGCCTTAACAGCACCAGCCACGCGCCAGTGGCGGGTGCAGACTGCCGGCTGCTTCTTGCTTTCTGCCTACTGCCTACTGCTTACTGTCCTCTGCCCTCCGGGCAGCGCTGGCTTACCCGCGTTCAGCCAGGCCGTATACCAGTAGGACCCCGCGTCGCGCGCTGCTTCGTTGATAGCCCTCATCACGTTCGCGCCGATCTGCGAATAAAAGCGATCGAAGTAATCGTCGGTATAATCCGGCAGGTTCCGCCGAGCGCGCAAATCCGCCAGGATGATGGAATCCAACCCGGTATAAGCCTCGAGGCAGGTCTGGAATGCGTATTCGGTGGGATCATCGATCTTGGACGCGTCATCGGGATGGAGAATGAAGAACTTCGCGTAGCGGTCCAAGAGGCGAATTTCAAACCGATCCTCCAATCCTTTCTGGCCGGTTAATTGGCCGTCAAAATTTTGAGTGACATGAAGCGGGTCGCGGGCGTCCGCCACGTAGTGGGCCAGTAAAGCCGCCTCCAGCTTCACCTGGTCCCAGTTATGAGACTTGAACGCGGTCGTCAAGCGGAGACTGTATTCTCCCACCTGCCAGGGCAGCACGCCGTCGCGGTTGAGGCGTCCGGCCCCGTATTTCTCCACTGCCTGCCGGAACAGATGCGGCAACCCCACGAAGGGAAACATCCCATACTTATCCATGTAGATATAGTGCCGGTTGCGTTCGTAACGATCTTTGGCCATCCAGACATCGGGATCATTGGCGTGTTCGACGAGGAACCGACGATTCGCCTCAAAGAAGCCGCGCATCTCGGAGGGAAGGGTTTGGATCGCCCAGGTATTCACAATGTCGTGGCCAGCCGGACCCCAAGCTGCCAGCGGATGAACGATCAACAGCCAGAGCGCCGGCATTGCGACCAGACGGCCAATGGACCAAACGGTTATCGACTGCATATGGCGCCCCGCCTTGGACGTGACTATCTCGTCCCCCCCTTCGTTCGGGGGCCTCAGAATGCAAAACGCTCAGCCCGATTCTACCCTATTTCAGAGAGGTTTGTCGTTGTCTGCCAAAATTAGGTCGTGGTGCAGTTTAGCGTAGCGCCCCGATATATCGGGGCTTTTTGGGGCTGTGCCGGGCTAAAGAGTCTGTTTGAAAACTCGTGGATTCCCGCTTTCGCGGGAATGACAGGTCGGAATACAGCCCCTAAATCCAGCGCTGTCACCCCCGCGCAAGCGGGGGTCCAGCCTGGCCAATGCCAGACACGAGTTTTCAC
>Ga0182027_10010128_pt1 | contig 13441 bp, 13 predicted proteins | sample 712E1DmetaG_FD_121300 | JGI IMG/M metagenome (GOLD analysis project Ga0182027, IMG submission 121300) | Permafrost microbial communities from Stordalen Mire, Sweden - 712E1D metaG (Illumina Assembly) | ecosystem: Environmental > Terrestrial > Soil > Wetlands > Permafrost | place: Sweden...
CTGCAAAGCAAAGACCCGGACCGGGCCATCGAATTATTGAAGGTGGTGAGCCCGGTCGAGCTTGGCGGACAACCAATGCTCGGCGCATACATGAGCCCCGCTTATGTGCGCGGAGAGGCCTATCTCATGCTGCACGACGGCAACCGGGCGGCAGTGGAGTTTCAGAAGTTCATCGACCATCGAGGACTGGTGGCGACCTTCTCTTGGGGCGCGCTGGCCCGGCTGGGACTGGCGCGCGCCTACGCCCTGCAGGGCGACACGGCCAAAGCCCGCGCGTCGTATCGGGATTTCCTCACACTTTGGAAAGACGCCGACCCCGGCATCCCCATCCTGAAGGAAGCCAGGGCGGAATATGCGAAGCTGCAATAGCCGTCAGGAGCCGGGCCCCGCGCGGTTCTCCTTAGACGAGCGGCGTCAACTGGCCGAGGGCTGCCTGGCCGCCGCCGCTTCAATCTCGCAGTAGGCGCGTGACTTCCGCCGTCTGAGAATCCATCCGCAAGAATTATAGCCCCGGCTTGTAGTTTTCTCCTTCCTTTTCCGCTTAGCGGACGGAGGTGAAGGAGATGAAAACAGCTTGGATGGTGGCGGCGGCGATGGTAGTGGCGGGCGTCCGCCTTCACGCCGGTGACGCGATGCCGGCGGCGGACTTCAGGGTGGCTGCCTACATGGACTACCAGGGCAATGGTGACCAGGGGCCTGTCAACATGTCGAAAGAGATCGCCTCCAGGATGTTACGGAGAATCGGCGTCACACTCATTTGGGTGCATTCGAAATCGTGCCCGCCGGACGCGATCCACATCACGCTGACCGGCGGCACTCCCGACGCCCTGCGGCCCGGTGCGCTGGCCTACGCGTTGCCGTATGAAGGCTCGCACATCCGCGTCTTCCGCGATCGCATCGAGGCCAACCAGCCGGCGCTTGTCCCGCACCTGCTGGCACACGTGCTGGTGCATGAGATCATCCACATGCTGGAAGGGTACACCCGGCATTCCGAGAGCGGCGTGATGAAGGCTCACTGGGACGGCGCGGACTTCGCTCAGATGCTGTGGAGCGAGCTACCAGTCGCTCAGGAAGATATCGATCTGGTTCGCGCCGGCATTGAGGGGCGTGCCAGGCTGGCCGCCGCGCGCGGGAACCGGGGCGGCATGGCCGATAACCAGGCTCCAGCGCTTCGGGCGCCGATGCTCATCGCTGCCCGGTAGGGCTTCAGGGCGTGGTGGCGGGATGTATCGCGCGTCACAAGACCGCATGGGGTTTCGGGTTTTGCGGTGCTAGAATCCGCCCAGGTTGTTTATGGACCCGGCCCGCTGGCGACGCGTCGAGGAGATTTACCAGGCGGCGGCGGAACGCCAGCCTGGGGAGCGGGCGGCGTTTCATGCGATGTCTACGTCCGGAAGACCTGCTCCTCGGGCTCCTCGCCGATGTAGACGCAAATGTCGGGGACGCGAAAGCGGGTCGCGCTCACCTGCACGCGCTGCGCGGGAAAACAGAAAGTCCGGAGCGTGTGCTCCCGCCCGGCGAAGAAAACCACCAGGTTTCTCAGCAGCCTGCTATGGTCTTTTTCGCCCAAGTTCCGCCCCACAATCGCGCCGTCCACGTATTCGCTATCGCCGTCGTCGAAACTGGTGGCCAGGTACTCTTCGACCGGCACCAAGGTGGATTGCGTCCGCATGGCCCTATTCTAGTGGTCTGCGTCGCTGATTGTAATGGGTAAGCTTCGCGACGGGGCCCAAAGGGGTCAGACCCGATTTTCCGCAAAGGCAGCGGAAAATCACGTCAGACCCCTGTTGGGCAGCGCATTCTTACTCGGCGGGAATTACGCCCCACTACACAAGCGCGCCGTCTTCGCTGCGTGGCGAAGCGTAACTCAAATGAGATAAACTGGAAAATACACCGCTTCAGCCGTCGTTTGCGAGGTTATTTGAAGAGACTTGCGCTCATCTGCGCCGTAGCCGTGCTCGTCTTCCAGGCCCAAACCACTCCGTTGGCTCTGATCGTTTTGAATGCGGAGCGGTTGACCGTGGGAAAGCTTCCCTACGATTGGCAGATCAAGGTGAATCACGGCCGGCCCGAAGTTTCCGTGTGCCAGGATGGCGATACCCCGTGCATCCACCTGCGCAGCGCCAAGGCCTCCTTCGCGCTGGAACGGAGCGTGGACGTGAACCCGGCGGAATTGCCCTACCTCGCCTGGAGTTGGAAGGTCACCCGGCTGCCCAATGGCGGCGACTTCCGGAAGGCCTCCACCGACGACCAGGCGGCCCAGGTTCTGGTGGCCTTCGCCGACCACCGGATCGTTTCCTACATCTGGGATACCAGCGCGCCCAAGGGCACGTTTCTGAGTTCCTCCAGCATTCCGCTGCTGCACGTGTATTCGCTGGTGTGCCAGTCGGGCTGGTCCGAGACGAACCGCTGGATCTCCGAGTACCGCAACGTGGCCGCCGATTATCAGCGTGCCTATGGAAGACCGGCGCCGCCCGTCAAGGGGCTCCGGATCCAAATCAATTCCCAGCATACGGGGAGCACCGCGGAGAGCTACTTCGGCGAAGTGGCGTTTCGCAGCGCGCCGCAGTGATGACGCTGGTGACCGGCGGGACCGGGTTCGTGGGCAGCCACCTGCTGGAGCGGCTGGCCGCAACCGGCCAGCCCTTTCGCTGTCTGGTGCGCCGCAACGCCAGGCGCCGCGCCCTGCCGGCGGGCGTCTCCACCGTCGAGGCTTCGCTCGAAACGGGGGAAGGGCTCGACCGCGCACTCGACGGCGTCGCCGCGGTGATCCACCTGGCGGGCGTCACCAAGGCGCTGCGGACCGAGGATTACTACACCGGCAACGCGCGCGCGACGGCCGTTCTGGCGCGGGCCATGGCGGGGAAGGGAATTCGCCTGGTACACGTCAGCACGCTGGCGGCGGTGGGGCCGAGTCCCGACGGCACGCCGCTGGACGAGGACTTCGCGCCCCATCCCTTCTCCCACTACGGGAAATCCAAACTGGAGGCGGAGAAGGCGGTGCGGGCGGCGTTGCCGGACGCCGTGATCGTGCGGCCACCGGCGGTCTACGGCCCCCGCGATACGGATGTCTTCCGGATTCTGAAGCCGGTGGCGCGGGGCTTCATGGTGCAGATCGGCGAGGGCGAGCGTTACTTCAGCGCGATCTATGTCCGCGATCTGGCGGACGGTTTGCTGGTGGCGGCGCGCCATCCCGCGGCCCCCGGCGGGACCTACTTCCTTGCCCATCCCGACCCGCTGACCTGGACAGTCTTCGGGAACGCCGCGGCGCGCATTATGGGCCGCACGGCGCGGGTGGTGCGCATCCCCGCGGGGTTGGCGCGCGCCGCCGGTTTTGGGGCGGAGATGTTATCCTGGATAGTCCGGAAACCGGGTATCGTTTCTCGCGGGAAAGTCGCCGAGGCGCAGTGCCGGTATTGGACCTGCAACGCGGGGCGCGCCGCCGCCGAGCTGGGCTTCCAAGCCCCCACAGACCTCGATTCCGGTCTGGCGGAGACCCTGGCCTGGTACAAGGAAGCAGGTTGGCTGAAATACTGAAATCCGGTCCCGACACCCGCTTCTGGCCGGTCGATAAGATCGTCCTGGGCTACTACGCCTTTTGCTGCGCGGTGATTCTGGGCTGGTGGACGCACCTTCCTCCGGCGCCCTGGCTGCTGCTGGGACACCTCGTGCTGAGCGCGCTGCTGCTGTGGGAGATCAAGCGACCGAACCGCGCCTCGCAAGTTTTCCGGCACTGGTACCCCATCGTTTACGTAGGTCTCTGTTACAAGGAGATGGCGCTGTTCATTCCGGCGATCCGGCATTCCGACAGCGACCGCTGGCTGGCGGATCTGGACTTTCGGTTGTGGCACGCCAATCCCACCATTTGGCTGGAGAGAATTTACAGCCCGGCGCTCACCGAGTACCTGCAGTGGGCGTACACCCTATTCGTTCCGGCCGTCCTGCTGGTGGCGTTTTTTCTCTGGCGGCAGCGGCGCTATCGAGAGTTCCAATATTATGCGTTTTTAATTGCCCTGGGGTTTCTGGTGTCGTACCTGGGGTACCTGGGGGTGCCGGCGCGGGGACCGCGATTCCTCCTAAGACATTTAGAACACGTACCGTTACAGGGATTGTGGCTGTTTCGAGGCATGCAGTCGGCGCTGGATACGCTGGAATCGGCCCATTACGACTGTTTTCCCAGCGGTCACACGGAACTCACCATCCTGGCGTGGTGGGGGAGCCGGATGGTGTCCGGGCGGCTGTTTTGCCTATATTTTCTCTACACTCCGTCCATCATTTTTGCTACAGTTTATCTTCGATACCACTATACGGTCGATGTGCTGGCGGGGATCGCCACGGCGCTGATACTGATCTGCGTCTCCCCATGGGTTTGCCGCAGGCTGCAAGAAGGGAATTGAACGATTTGGGAATCGAAATTATTCCAGTCGAGGGCAAGCAGGCCACCAGGCGGTTTATTCAACTGCCCTACGACCTCTACCGCAACGATGCCCATTGGGTTCCTCCACTGCGGATGGCGGTGGCCGAACTGCTGGACAAAGAGAAACACCCGTTCTACGCCAATGCGGAGACGCAACTCTACCTGGCGCTGAAGGATGGACGCGTGGTGGGGCGCGTGGCGGCGATTCTCGACCGGGCGCACAACCGCTTCCACCAGGAGAGCGCCGGCTTTTTCGGTTTCTACGAGAGCATCGACGACGCCGAGGTGGCCCTCGCGCTGCTTTCCCAGGCCCGCGCCTGGGTCAAGGGCAAAGGCGCGGAGTTCCTGCGCGGCCCGGTGAATCCCTCCACCAACTACGAGTGCGGCATGCTGATCGACGGGTTCGATTCGGACCCCATGATCATGATGCCCTACAACCCCAGCTATTACCCCGCGCTGATGGAGAAGACCGGGTTGCGGAAGGCCAAGGACCTGTACGCTTACCTGAGCAACACCAAGGTCATCGAGACCGGGAAGATCGATCGCCTGGCGGACCGCGTTCTGGCCTCCACCGAGGTTCGCGTGCGGCAGATCGACCTTAAGAATTACCAGGCCGACGTGGAACGGGTCTGGGAGGTCTACAACTCCGCCTGGGAAAAGAACTGGGGCTTCATCCCCATGTCGCGCGAAGAATTCATGTTGATGGGCAAGGAGATGAAGATGATCCTGAAGCCCGAACTGGTGCTGATCGGGGAAGCCGGCGGCCGCGTGGTGGGGTTTGCCCTGGCTCTCCCGGACGCAAATCAGGCCATGAAACCGGCCAGGGGAAGATTGTTTCCCACAGGGCTGCTCAAAATACTGTATTATCAACGATTGATACGAAGTGTGCGCGTTCTCGTCCTGGGCATCGTGGAGGAGTACCGGACTTCGGGCCTGGGGGCGGCGTTCTACGCCACGCTCATCCGCAACGCCCGGAAGCTGGGCTATGGAGATTGTGAAATGTCCTGGATTTTGGAGGACAATACACTGATGAATCGCTCCCTAGAGGTGATGGGGGCAAAGCGGTACAAGACGTATCGACTTTATGATTGGAATTGAGGACCATGCGCGTATCGACTGGCGACATCACCGGCAAGAAAAAGGGCAGCGGATCGAACGACATTTTCGAAAAGTGCCGCAATTTCACTCGTCCGAGTGATCTGCAATCCGCCGGGCTCTACATGTACTTCGAGGTTTTCGGTGACCGCGAAGGGTGCGGGCCGGGCGAAGTCCGCATGGGCAAGCGCAAGGTGCTGATGTTCGGGTCGAACGATTATCTCGACCTGATTCCCCACCCGGAAGTGAAGGAGGCCGCCATTCAAGCCATCCGCAAATACGGCAGCGGATGCAGCGGCTCGCGCCTGCTCAACGGAACCCTGGACATCCACGTCAAGCTCGAAAGCGAGTTGGCGGCTTTCGTTCACAAGGAAGCCGCCATCATTTTCGGCACCGGCTTCCAGGCCAACTACGCCACGCTATCGGCCCTGACCGAGAGGGGCGACGTGATGATCTGCGACCACAACCTTCACGCCAGCCTGGTGGAAGGCGCCCTGCGGTCGCCGGCGCGCACGGTCCGCTTCCGTCACAACGACATGGACCACTTCGAGCGCTGCCTGGAGAACTGCCCGCCGGACGAGAAGATTTTCATCGTTTCCGAGGGCGTCTTCAGCATGGAAGGCGACATCGCCGACCTGCGCGGGACCATGAAGCTGGCCAAGCCGTACGGCGCGCGCGTATACGTGGACGAAGCCCACGGCATCGGCGTGCTGGGGGCCACCGGGGCGGGCGCGGCCGAGCACCTGGGCGTTCTGGACGATGTCGATATCGTGATGGGCACGTTCAGCAAATCGCTGGCTTCGGTGGGCGGTTTCGTGGCCGGCGAGCGCACCGTCATCGACTATCTGAAGCACACCGCCCGGCCGTTCGTGTTTTCCGCCAGCCTGCCCGCCGCCTCGGTGGCCGCCGTGGCCAAGGCGCTGCAGATCATGCGCAAGGAGCCCGAGCGCCGCCTGCACCTGCTGCACATCGCCAACCTGTTGCGCCACGAACTGCGCTCGCGCGGGTTCTCCGTGCTGCCCGGCGAAACCGCCATCGTGCCCGTGGTCATCGGCGAGGAACTGGACGTCTGCCGCCTCTGCAAGGCCTTGCTCGAGCAGGGGATCTACGTGAACCCGGTGCTCCGTCCCGCCGCCGCGCAGAACCTGCTGCGCATCTCCGTGACCGCCGGCCATACCGAAGCGCACGTCGGGCGGCTGATGGAGACGCTCATGAAGGTGTCGGCCAAGCTGGGAATCGAGCCGTAGGGTCGCCGCTCAGTTCGCCTGCGGGACCGCGGCCATGGCCGGGCGAGCCTCCAGTCCATGGTCGCTGGGCATGACGATCCAGGCGACCAGGTAGGCCACGAAGCCGATTCCCGTCGAGAAGGCCACCACCAGCCAGAGCACCCGCATCAGCGTGACATCGACATCGAAGTACCGCGCCAGGCCCGCGCAGACTCCGCCGATCTTCTTCTCGGCCTTATCCAGCATCAGCCGGCGCGGCGGGGCTTCCACCCGTCCCACTCCCGTGATCCGGCCGCAACGCGAACAGTAACAATCGTCCGCCCTGAGTTGAACCCCGCATTTCGTGCAGTACATGGACACTCTCCACCAGCCAGATACGCGCGCCGGGGGCCGAATGTTCCGCCGCGCCGGCCCGCCCGCGCGAAACCCTCAGCGCCCCATCGGGATCGGCGCCCCGGAAGGCGTGCCGGCGAGCACGGCCCACACCGGGCGACCAGCCACGATCCGTGTCGACCGCGTTCCCGTTACACGCGATCGCTCAGGTACTTGTCATTTCTTGACCGCTCACGTATAATGCACCTATGGCCGTCAACGTAAGGAAGAAGGATCCAGCCGCCGTTGCTCTAGGGCGCAAAGGCGGCAAAAAGGGCGGTCCCGCAAGAGCCGCCAAACTCAGTCCCGAACAGCGTAGCGAGAGTGCCCGCAAAGCGGTTCGGGCACGATGGGCGAAGGCGAAGGCGGGCAGCGACTACACAGTTCTTGCGAGCGGCAAGATGGGCGTCAAAGGAGTGAACCGGTTGCGCAAAGAAGAGGTGAGTGAACCCGCCGCCGCCCCTCCTTTGCCCGGCACTTCAAAGGCGGCTTTGCACGCTTGTTTGAACCGCATCAAGGACGCCGAGAGCGAAAGCGACCTTCGTCGCCTGACCGAAGAGCTTCAAAGGATCGTGTTCCACAGACAGTATCGGAATGCCTAAAATCAAGAGGCCGCCGCCCTACTTCATGAAACATCTCGTGGAGCGCTTTCGTGAAGGCCGAATTTCGGTTGCGGATTTCGAAGCATTGCAGGACTGGCTGAGTTCCAATCCCGACGTGCCGCACGGAGAGTGGTACAAGAAGTTTCCGAAATTCACTCTGGCTGGCGAAAGCGAAGTGCCCAAGACATTTCTCACAGCGGGTATGGTCCCTCGCGGCACGGAGGTCAAGTGAGGGGAAGCGCTGCCCAATAGACGTTTCCCCGGTATTGACGGGCGCCCGCCCGCGCGGAACCCTCAGTGCGCCACCGGGATCAGCGCCCCGGCGGGCGTGCTCGATCCGCCATAGCCGGCCGTTACCGAAACATCCCCGTTGGCGGCGGACGAGGGCACCGCGACATCGAACTGGTAGAGCCCCGGCGATATCACCCCGGCGTACAGAACGGTGGCCGGCGACCCGCCGATCAGAAACACCGGAAGGGTGGGCAGCGCGCCCGATTGCGTCGCCAAGCCGGCTACCAGCCCCCCGGAGGGCAAACCGAAACCGGCGCCGTACAGGGTGACGATCTCGCCGGGCTGCGCGGGCGTGAACGCGTAGCCGGGAACCGACATGGACGCCGGCCCCAGCAGGCTGTAGTCGAGGTGCTGCGCCACAACGTACCTGGTGGGCCCCAGCAGCAGGAACGAAGGCGCCACCGCCTTCATGTTCACGGTGAACGGCGCGCTGGTATTGGCGCCGTTGGTCACCGTGACGGCAACCATGCCGGTCGAGTTGTCGAGCGGCGTCAGCACGTTGATCTGCGCCGGGCTGATGTAGTACACGTACGCCGGCTTGCCATTCACCTGCACGCTCACCCCACCGAGCTGGGTGGGCATCCTGCCGGAAGCGAACTCGGGCGCGCTGCTCCAGGTAAGACCCGCCGCGGCGCTCGCCGGCGCCAGGCCGTTGCCGTGGATTTCGATCCACGTATTCTGCGCGATGTCGCTTCCACCGCCCGCAACGTTGATGGAAACGATGGCGGGCGCGGGTACGGCCGCCAGGTCGATCTTCGTCAGGTAGAGATCCTGACCGCCGGCCAGCGTGCCCTGCAGAGCCGGCGACACCACCGTCATGCCCTGCGACGTTGTGCCGAACAACTGGTACAGGCGGCCCGCGCTATCCATGCCGATGTCCGCGCCCCGCGTGACGCCGCCCTGGGCCAGGAAGGTGAAGTACGCTACCGAGGTCCCCGCGGGGTTCAACTCGGCAAGGTACCCATCCGTCCCCGAGACGAAGGCGGGCTGAATAGCGGTGGGGTTGCTTCCCACCAGGGACGCGGGGGTCAGACCCGCGGACGTGGTCCACCCGGTTACGAACACGTCGCCCGCGCCATCCAACTGGAAACTGGACGCCAAATCTTCTCCGGCGCCGCCGAAGTAGGTTGAGTAGATTGCGGAAGTCAGCGCGGAATTCAGTTTGGCGATGAAGCCGTCGCCGACGTAGCTCCCGCCGCCGAACGCGGTCTGGTAGGTTCCGCGGGTCACCGGGAAATACTGCGACAGCGTCCAGCCCGACAGGTAGACGTTCTCGGCCGCATCCACTTTGATGGCGCAGGCGAAGTCGTCGCTCTCCCCTCCGAGGTAGGTCAGCGCCACCAGGACACCGCCGGTGGTGGTCGACTGGGGATTGATCTTCGCCACCCACGCATCCCCGTAGCCTCTGGGCCCGGTCCCTCCATATTTCACCTGAAACGCATTCCCCGTAACAGGCAGGTCGAGGGACGTCGTGGAGCCGGCGACATACACCATCCCCGAGGCGCCCACGGCGATGGTGTTGCCCGTGTCAAAGCCGCTGCCCCCGATGAGGGTGGAGAACAGCCGCTTCCCGGTGGGGCTGTACTCGGTGACGAAGGCATCGCCATTATCGGGAGTATGGGTGACGGCGGTATAGGGAAAATTCGACGACCAGGTGAGCCCGGTGACGTAGGCATTGCCCGCCGCGTCCACCGCGATGCCGTAGGCGTACGTGTTGGGATCGCAACCGCATGGCTGCTTCTGGTCGCCGCCGAGATAGGTGGAATACAGCAGATTCCCCGAAGGGTCCAGCTTCAGCACGAACGCGTCCCAGTCCCCTTTGATGAATTTCTGGTCGGGGTTCAGCGTGGGAAAGTCGTCGGAAATCGTGGTCCCGGCGACATAGGCGTTGCCCGCCGGATCGACGGCGATGGCGAACGCCTCGTCGGCCAGATTCCCGCCCAGGAGCACCGAATAGAGGACCTTCTGCCCGGTGGGGTCGATCTTCGTGACGAACACATCCGCGCTGCCGTGCGACCCATAGGAGGCGGTATGGGGGTAGTCCGCGGACACGGTGTAGCCCGTGATGTAGGCGTTGCCGGCGGCATCCACCGCCAGGGCGCCCGGAGTTTCGTCGCCGGTCCCGCCGAAGTAGGTGGCATAGACCAGCACCGGATCGATCACCAGCCCCTCCGACGGATCGTAGCCGTCGAGCGCGAACCGCACGCGCTTGCCGTCCACCACGTACCGGCCGGAGACCTGGCGGCGCCCGCCGGCGCCCTCCTGGTAGACGGCCGGCTTCTTCTGCCACAGGACACCCGACGCCGTCTCGATCCGCAGATCGCCGTTGGCTTCGAGGCCCAGCCTTCGCGCGCCGTCAAAGCGCATGCGGACGCTTTCGGGGCCGGCGTGCGGGGCCGGGATCAGGTCGTACTCGAGTTGCCCGGCGTTGCCGTAGAACACCATGTCGATGCCGGGGTAGACCGCCCGGTAGCGCACCTTGGCGAAGTTGGGGACGTTGGTCCGCCAGAGGTCGGGGTGGTTGCCGAAGTAGTAGAAGCTGCGTCCCGGCAGGGGATCGACACCCTCCAGGGCGGGCCGCCGGCTGGCGCCCTCGAGGCGGATCCGCAGGGGCGCCGCTCCTCCGGCCGGCAGGACTTCGAATCCCTCCGGCGAGAGCCGCAGCGTGTACTGGGCGGTGCGGCCGAGGAACCGGGCCGGGGATCCCGCCGGGCCGCCGCCGGGCGTGAAAACCAGGGGCAGCGGAACGCGCCTGGCCGCGTGGCCGGGTATGGCGCCGAAGAGCCCCGGCGCCAGCAGCAGGCCCAAGGCGGCGGAAAACGGAAATCTCGACATGAAGATCCTCCAGCGCCGCAATGGCGGCTCCAGCCTTCACTCTGAGATTTTAGCCCGCTTCGAAGGAATGGGACTGTATGGCGGCGCACACCCGGGTGGGCGACCAGGCAGGTTGCCAACCCGCCGCAGGATGCCATCCTGCCCCGCAGAGCAGCAAGCCGCAACCGAATCACGCTGGAGGTTACCGGCTTCCGTGGGCGGTTCATCGCCCGCGCAGGCGAGCTTCGCTCGCCGGGCCGATTGACAATCGGCCGCAGGTTGACAACCTGCCCCACATAAGACCGTCGCAGCGCGCGGAGAACTTGACAGGTAGTAGTACACAACGCCGGCAGAACCACTCCCGCGTCGCGCACCCGGCCGTCCCGCGCCCAGTTCCCGAACGGCTGCGTGGGGCGATACACTTGAGCGGGAGGTGAATCTTGTATTGTCCCCAGTGCCAGGTTGAGTATCGCGAGGGCTTCACCGAATGCGCCGAATGCCATGTTCCCCTGCTACCCGGAGCGCCACCGGAGGAGCCGGCAAGCGCGTTCGACCCCACGCTCGGCCTGGTCGTGGTGCTGGAGACGAACGATCGCGTCCAGCTTGCCATGGCGAAAGGACTGCTGGAGGAAGCGGGCATTCCCTTCTTCGTGCTGGGTCAGATCGCCACCTTGGTCCAGGACGTGGATGGATTCCTCAATAAGTGGCTTCGAGTGCAGGTGCCGCGCGACCGCGAGGCGGAAGCCAGGGAACTTCTGGCAGAACTGCTGGAACCCGAAACCCGCCCTGAAGGCGAGGGCGAGGATGGAGCCGGGGAGCCGGGCGAATCCGCATGACGGCGTGGTGGCGGCGCGGGCTCCCGGTAGCCGCATGGCTGGTCACGATTGCGTTGGCGGCCTATGCCAGCGCCCAGGAGACGCCGCCGCGGTCGCCCTGGGACTCCCATCCGGTGGCCATGACGGATGCGCCATGGACATGCCCTGCCGTCCCGCGGCTCCCGCACGATTTCGCCACCAGCTCCTACTACGTCGATGAACATCACTCCGTGATCGATCCGATGCTGAAGAAACGGTACGAGGATTCGGTGGCGCCGATCGAGGGCTTCTCCCGCGACGTGGTGAAGGCCGCGGACGCATATCGGACCGGGGGCAGCCGCGGCGCGGCGGAGTGCGTGACCACGCTGCTCGCAGGGGCCGCGGCGCAGAAGGCCTTGACTGGAAGCATGGCCGGCCATCAGGCGTCCTACGTGCAAGGCTGGAACCTGGGATCCTGGGCCGTCGCCTGGCTCAAGGTGAGGGGCAGCGGCGTCGCGTCCGCGGGGCAAGCGGCGGAGATTCCCGCCTGGCTCAGGAAGCTGGCGGAAGAGAATCGCGGCTATTACGAAGAGAAGCGCCGCCAGAAACGCCCCAACGATGCGGACAACAACCACCTGTACTGGGCCGGCTTCGCGATTTCCGCCGCGGCCATCGCCAGCGGCGACCACCGGCTCCTGGGATGGGGCATGGACGCGTACCGGCAGGGCGCAAGAGACATCCGCGACGATGGGACGCTGCCCCAGGAAATGGACCGCGGGCAGATGGCGCTGCACTACCATCTCTACGCCCTGGCCCCGCTGGTGCTATTGGCGGAGTTCGGCGAGGCGAACGGCGTGCACCTGTACGCCGAACGCGATACCGCCATCCGGCGATTGGTGGCGCGCTCGGTGGGCGGCCTTCGGGACCCAACTTTCTTCGAGCGCCGCACCGGCGTCCGGCAGGTCACCACTCCGCGGATCGAAGCTTGGGAGATCGGCTGGGCGCAACCGTGGCTGCGGCGATTCCCCGACGCGGCGATTGCGGAACTGCTGTCGGAAGCTCCCGGGCTGAGCTACACGACGTGGGGTGGGCTGCCGCCGCCATAGGCCGGTGAGCCGGGCGGGACTCGGATACGCGATGGGTACTGATTCCCCGATTCGCGCTATTTCGACGATTCGCCCCACTGAGGGTGGCGGCTTGGTCTACACTCAGTTGGACCCGGAAGTCCAAAATGGAAATCCCGGTTAAGATGAACGGATATGAAGGCCCTTTGCGTTCTACTGCTGAGCGGTTTCTCCGTGTCCGCTCAATCGTTCCATTTCGGCATCAGAGCAGGAGTGCCGCTCACCGACTATTTTCAAACGGGTAGCGTCCAGAACCTCGGCTCCGACACGTACGTCTCCGACACTAAGCGCTACACGTTTGGCCCTACGGTGGAACTCCGCTTGCCGATGCGCCTGAGCGTTGAAGCGGACTTGCTTTATAAACGGCTGGACTTCGACCAGACCAAGTCGCTAATCGGGGCCACCACTGACTCGTCCACCACGGCCAATTCCTGGGAAGTCCCAATCGCCGCGAGGTATCGATTGTTTCGCTCGCGAGTAGTCAGTCCTTATGGGAGGGCGGGAGGCTCGTTCCGGAAACTCACCGGCGTGCACCAGAACTCGGTCGTGCACATGGTCACTTTCCCGCCGTCCACATCGACCAGATCCACCGACGAACCGAGTGAACTTCAGCACACCTCGACCACCGGTCTGGTCTTGGGCGCGGGGTTGGATTTCAAGATCCCGCTGCTGCACCTGACGCCGGAAGTTCGCTACACCCGCTGGC
>Ga0182027_10010129_pt1 | contig 13441 bp, 10 predicted proteins | sample 712E1DmetaG_FD_121300 | JGI IMG/M metagenome (GOLD analysis project Ga0182027, IMG submission 121300) | Permafrost microbial communities from Stordalen Mire, Sweden - 712E1D metaG (Illumina Assembly) | ecosystem: Environmental > Terrestrial > Soil > Wetlands > Permafrost | place: Sweden...
AGAACTGCCCAGCGGACCCGCCTCGCAGGCGCCGCGCCGCGTCTCCATCTGGAACGCCATCCACCTGCGCCTGCTCGAACTGATCCGGGAACGCAACTCCACCATTCTCTTCGTCAACAGCCGGCAGGTAGCAGAGCGGTTGGCCGGAGCGCTGAACGAACTGGCCGGCGAGGCGATTGCCCGCGCCCATCACGGCTCCCTGGCGGCGGCGCAGCGCTCCATCATCGAGGAGCAGTTGAAGGCCGGGCAGATCCGCGCCCTCTGTGCCACCTCCACGCTGGAGCTGGGCATCGACATGGGCGCCGTCGACCTGGTGATCCAGATCGAGGCTCCGCCTTCGGTGGCCAGCGGCATGCAGCGCATCGGCCGCGCCGGGCACCATGTTGATGCGGTCAGCGAGGGGATTCTCTTTCCCAAGTACCGCGCCGACCTGGTGGCCTGCGCCGCCGTCACCCGGGCCATGCACGAGGGACACATCGAGTCCACCCGCTTCCCGCGCAATCCGCTGGACGTGCTGGCCCAGCAGTTGGTGGCGATCATTGCTCACCCACCCTCGGCGGCCAAACCTGTTCGCCCGAAAAAGCCCAGGGTCATTCTTCCGGGAGTCGAATTGGGCGCCGAACCGAAGCCCGAAGTGAGCGTCGATGCGCTCTTCGATCTGGTCCGCCGCGCCGCTCCGTTTGGCGGGCTGACCCGTTCGACGTTTGAAGGGGTTCTGGATCTGCTCAGCGGGCGTTACCCCTCGGACGAGTTTGCCGAACTTCGTCCGCGCCTGACCTGGGACCGGATTCGCAATGTGGTTACAGCCCGCGACGGCGCGGCCCGGCTGGCCATTCTCAACGCCGGAACCATCCCCGACCGCGGCCTCTACGGCGTCTTCCTGGCCCATTCGGAGGGCAAGTCGGTGCGCGTCGGCGAACTGGACGAGGAGATGGTCTTCGAGTCGCATCCCGGGGAAACCTTCATCCTGGGCGCCTCCACATGGCGCATCGACGAGATCACCCACGACCGTGTCTTGGTGACGCCTGCGCCTGGTGAGCCGGGCAAGATGCCTTTCTGGAAAGGGGATGGTCCGGGTCGGCCATTGGAGTTCGGCCGCCGCATCGGAGCGCTGGTGCGGGAGCTTCGCGCCCTGCCCAAGCCGGCCGCCCTGACTCGCCTGGTTACCGAGCACGACCTGGACCCCGGCGCGGCGGAGAACTTGATGGAGTTTCTTGCCGACCAGGAGGCAGCCACCGTACAGGTTCCCGACGACCGGACCGTGGTGATCGAGCGTTGCCGGGATGAGTTGGGCGACTGGCGGGTTTGCGTGCTGACGCCCTTCGGCAGCCGCATTCACATTCCCTGGGCCATGGCCGTCAGTGCACGCATCCGCGCCGCGGGCGGACCGGAGGTGGAAACGCTGTGGGGCGACGACGGTTTTGTGCTGCGCTTTCCCGACACCGACGAGCCGCCCGATCCGGATTGGTTCCTGGTCGAATCCGCCGAGGCCATGGCCCTAGTACTGCGCCAGCTCGGATCGACGGCACTGTTTGCCGGGCGCTTTCGCGAGGCCGCCGGTCGCGCGCTGCTGCTGCCACGCCGCCGCGCCGATGCCCGGTCGCCCCTGTGGCAGTTGCGCAAGCGGTCTTACGATCTACTCAGCGTGGCTTCGCGCTATCCCTCCTTTCCTCTGCTGCTCGAGGCTTATCGCGAGTGTCTCCGTGATGTCTTCGATATGCCCGCGCTGATTGAGACACTGCGCGCCATTGAGCAGCGTCAACTGCGTGTCCACGTGGTGGAGACGCACACGCCTTCGCCATTTGCCTCATCGCTGTTGTTCAGCTATGTCGCCAACTTTCTCTATGATGGCGACGCGCCGTTGGCCGAGCGCCGTGCCCAGGCGTTGACCATCGACCAGGACCAACTGCGCGGGCTGCTGGGCGAGGCCGATCTGCGCGAACTGCTCGATGCCGATGCAATTGCCGAGGTCGAGGAGATTGCGCAGTGCCTGGCCGAGTCGCATCGCGCACGCTCGGCCGACGGCATGCACGATCTTTGTTTGCGCCTGGGCGATTTGTCGCGCGACGAACTTGCGTGCCGGGTGGTTTCACCCGATCTTCTGGGGCATGTGGATCGCCTGGTTCGCTCCCGCCGATTGCTGGAGTTGCGCATTGCCGGCGAGCGCCGCCTGATTGCCGCGGAGGATGCCGCACGCTATCGCGATGGGCTGGGCATTCCGCTGCCGCCGGGGCTGGCTGCCGCTCTGATGGAGCCGGTAGCCCACCCGGTTCTCGAACTGGTCCGCCGCTATGCGCGTACCCATGGCCCATTCACGCTGCGCGAGGTGGTGGACCGTTTTGCCCTTGATGCCGCTCAAGTGGAAGACGCGCTGCGCCTGTTGGCCAATGAAGGGCGCGTGCTCGAAGGCGGCTTCCGCCCTGGCGGGCTGCATCGCGAGTGGTGCGACGCGGAGATGCTCCGCCTGATTCGCCGTAAATCGCTGGCCAAGCTCAGGCGTGAGGTTGAGCCTGTCGAGCAGCACACGCTGGCCCGGTTCCTCACCCATTGGCAGGGACTGCTGACCCCGCGCCGCGGCACACCTGCGCATCTCGACGCCATGCTGGATACCATCGAGAGCCTGCAGGGCGCGCCGCTGCCCGCCTCTCTGCTCGAAACTTCAATCTTGCCGGCGCGCATTGCAGACTATGCTCCCGCAGGGTTGGATACGCTGATTGCCGCGGGCGAAGTGGCGTGGGCCGGCGTTGAGCCTCTGGGCGAACGCGACGGCCGCATCGCTCTCTTCTTGGCGGACAAGCTACCCCTGCTGCTGCAGCAGCGGCCCTTGGTCGAGCCACTCACTGAGCGCGAACAAAAACTCATTGCAGTGCTTGAGTCCACCGGCGCCAGCTTCTTCGAGCCGCTGCACCAGGCTGTGGGCGGTGGCTATCCCGGCGAGTCGATCGATGCCTTGTGGAGCCTGGTCTGGCGCGGTCTCATCACCAACGACTCTCTGCACGCCTTGCGCGCCTACATTACCAAACCTGACAACGCACGAACTCCGCGCCGCTTGCAGACAGGAGTTGTATTTCGTTCGCGCCGCACCACGCCGCCCACGGCACAGGGGCGCTGGTCCTTACTTCCCGTCCGCGCTCAGCAGGCGGGCAGCGGCGCTCCCACGAAAACCGAAGCCAGCCACGCGCTTGCCTTACAACTGCTCAACCGCTATGGCGTGCTGCTGCGCGAGTCGGTGGCGGCAGAGAATGTGCCGGGTGGTTTCAGTGCCGTCTACGACGTGTTGAAGGCTCTCGAAGAAAGCGGGCGCATTCGCCGCGGATATTTTGTGGCCGGCCTGGGAGCCACGCAGTTTGCGTTGCCGGCCGCCGTGGATCTGTTGCGCCAGTTGCGCAACGAGCCCGCTGCGGAGAAGCCGGAATTTGTGCAGTTGGCCGCCGCCGATCCTGCCAATCCTTACGGCTCAGTGTTGCGTTGGCCCGATCTTCCCGTGGCCGAAGAGGACTCCGAAACTGCTCCCCGCCTGCTTACGCGCGCGTCCTACGCTGAGGTAATCCTGCGCAACGGTCAATTGGTGGCGTGGCTGCGCCGGAACAATTCGAACCTGCTGGTGTTCTTGCCCGTGGAGGAGCCGGAGCGGTCGCAGGTTGCCGCGGGGCTGGCGCATTTTCTCTGCGCGCGCGGGCAAGAAAAGATGCGTGGCGGCAGCCACCAGGGAGTGTTGATCACCACCATCAACGGCCAGCCGGTCGCAGCGCATCCCATGGCCCGCTTTCTTATGGATGCCGGATTTTATCCCGGCCCGCTGGGCATGCACCTGCGCCGCATTCCGCTCCCTTTGCCGCATTACGATCCGCTCGCTGAGGAGTTGCAATAACCGATGCCGGAGGGCGACACAATCTATCGCACTGCCCGCGCATTGGGGCGCGCACTGGTCGGCAAGCCGATCACAGGTTTCCGCTCCACCTATCCGCTGCTGACGCGCTTCAATGAGGACACGCCACTGGCCGGCCAACTTGTGCAAGGTGTGGAGTCGCGCGGCAAGTGGCTGCTGATTCACTTTTCCGGTGGAGGAACGCTGGCCACGCATATGCTGATGAGCGGCAGCTGGCACATCTATCGCCCCGGTGAGCGCTGGCAGCAGCCGCGGACCAATATGCGTATCGTGGTCGAGAACAGCGACTACATTGCAGTGGGTTTCAGCGTGCCGGTAGCGCGGATGCATACGGCACAGTCGATGGCCCGCGACCGGAGAATTCCGCCTTCCCAGCTCGATGTGCTGAGCGGCGACTTCGATGCTCCATCCGCCGTGTGCCGGGTGCTGGCGCATGGCAAAGAAGAAATTGCCGATGTACTGCTGCACCAGGAAGTGCTCGCAGGCGTGGGGAATGTCTTCAAGTCTGAAATCTGCTTCGTGACCGGTGTCAATCCATTCTGTCCTGTGGCCGTGCTCGATCAGGCGCAGGTTGCGGCATTGATTGCCGCTGCGCAAAAGCTGGTTGGCGCCAACGTCCTTGAAGATTCCGGCGATGCCATCGTGACCTACCGTGGCCGGCGGCGCCGCACTACGCAGCAATCCGATCCGCAAGCCAGCCTGTGGGTCTATGGCCGTGCCGGCGAGCCGTGCCGCCGATGCGACGAGCCGATTCGCAGGCTTATCCAGGGGCCGGACGCGCGTGTCACCTTCTGGTGCCGGCGTTGCCAGTCCATGCCCGACGGCTCCGAAGTGGATGGTTAATTTGCTTTATTCGTGTTCTTGCCCAGGCCAAAGATCTTTTGCAGCAAGTTGCGATGATCGGCAGGGTGGTCGCAGGTCTCCATGGGTGCTGAGCCGCTGAGGAACGCGGCGGCGTAGCTGTCCGGACAGGAATCGTCGCTCAACAGGTTGCTGACTTTGTCCAGCCTCACCACCTCCACGCCATCCGGCGGTGCAAGGTCATGAGTGTCGGAGTACTGCGGCAACTGCACCGCACGCTTCATGAACTCCGCCCAGATAGGCGCGGCGGCCAGGGCCCCGGCCAGCTTCACATCGGTGTAGTCGTCGTTGCCTACCCACACGATGCAGATCAAGTTGCTGGTAAAGCCAGCAAACCAGGCATCGTGCGAGGTCCCGGTCTTGCCGGCAGCGGGTTCTGTAAAGCCGCGCTTCCTCACCTCGTAGCCATAGCCGAAGTTCATCACACCTTCCATCAGGTTGGTGGTCAGGTAGGCGACGCGTGGATCCAGAACCTGCCTCGACGTGGGGGTATAGTCGTCGATGATGTCGCCTGAAGGAGTGCGCACGCTGGCCAGCAACCACGGGTCCAGGTGCACTCCGTTGTTGGCGAAGATGGTATAGGCGCCGGCCATGTCCAGGGGCGTTGCGTCATACGAGCCAATGGCCACTGACGGTGTCCCCCGCGCGTTCTTGACGCCCGCATCGCGGCCCAGCGCGGCTACATTGTCAAAGCCCACTTCGGCGGCCAGGCCGATGGTCGCATTGTTCAGCGAGTGAGCCAGCGCATAGATCGCGGTTACCTGGCCATGGTATTCGTCTTTGTAGTTTCGCGGCGAATACTCCTGGCCATCCACATCGTAGGTGGTCGGCTCGTCGTTGAGAATGGTGACCGCCGAAAAGAGCTTATCCTGCCCCGGCAGCATGGTTCCGGCAATGCTGGTGTTGAAGGCCGCGGCATAAACAAAGGGTTTGAAAATTGATCCGGTAGGGCGTTTGGCCACGGCGTGATTGAGCTGGCTGTTGCCATAGTTGCGTCCGCCGATCAGCGCCAGCACCTGCCCGGTATGGGGATTGAGCGCCACCAGTGAAACCTGCGGGTAGAGGATGGTCTCGTCGGTCTTGCGATGCGGGTGCAATTTTTCGACCATCTGGTCCACATTGCGCATGCCCACTTCCACGGCATCGGCGGCTGCTCGCTGCAGATCGGGATCGAGCGAAGTATAGATGCGCAAGCCTTCGCGATTGAATTCAGTTTCACCAAGCCTCTGCGTCAATTGATCACGCACCAGGTCCACAAAGTAAGGCGCCTCGCTGGCGTCCACGCTTTGCGAAGACAGGTGCAGCGGCTCGGCCTTGGCGCGCTCCGCCTCGTCCTTGGTGACGGCGCCGGTTTCCACCATCGAGTCCAGCACCAGGTTGCGCCGGTCGATGGCCCGGTCCGGATGGCGGAAAGGGGAGAAGTAGTTCGGCCGCTGAATCATGCCGGCCAGCAACGCGCCCTCTGCCAGATTGAGCTGGCGCACATCCTTGCCGAAGTAAGCTTCCGATGCCTCGCCAAATCCATCCACTGAAAAACTGCCCCGCTGACCGAGATTGATCTGGTTGGCATACATCTCAAAGATCTGCTTTTTTGAGAACCGATGCTCGAGCTGGAAGGTGATCAAGATCTCAATCATCTTGCGCTTAATGCGCTTTTCAGGGGAGAGGAAAAAGCCGCGCGCCAGCTGCATGGTCAGCGTGGAGCCGCCCTGCTGCTTCTGGCCTGTGAGCAGGTCGCGTATTCCCGCCTCGAACAGTCGCCAGTAGTTGACGCCGCTGTGCTCAAAGAAGCGGCGGTCCTCAATGGCCAGCACGGCCTGTACCAGGTTGGGCGGAATCTCGTCGTAGCTGATCAATCTGCGCTTGGTACGGTTGGTATCCTCGCTCAGACCGGTAATGAGCAAAGGTTCTAGCTCGTAGCTGGCCAGAAGCTGTGAATGATCGTCGACGATGGAGCCAACCACTCCATTTCTAATGCGAATCGTGGCAGGATCCTGCGAGTGGTAGGACTGCGGGCCGGGGCGCACGGTAATACTCTGGGCACCCTCCTCGGTGAAGGTTCCCAACTGCGATGCCTGCGACGCGCCATCCGCGGTGTAACCGGCCTCGCGCAGCTCGGATGAAATGAGTGGGACACTCAACTTCTGTCCCGGCCGCACCTCGCGTGGAGCAGCAAAAATCTTGGCCGTGTTGGCAAACAGCGGCTGCTGCAGGCGCGTGTCTACAATGTGCCGGTACTTGAAGTAATAAAACTCGAAGACGCTGAAGGCCACCACGCCGGTCAGCACTGCGCACACAATTAGAGCGCGCAGCAACAGCAATCGCCCGGGGTGTTTCCAGGCGGGCCATACCAGCCTGATCTTCAACGCCATTACTGCTCCTTCTGCCAAGCTTTTACCCGCTAGCTCCTAGCGTCTTGCTCTTCCGTGCGAGGGGACAGAATCACCGGGAACCCGCAGCGGCAAATACAAGCCCGAATCTAGAGGCTGGGATCTGATAGCTCTTTCAATTCATCTTCCTGCACGCGCGACTTCACGTGCGCCAGCACTTCATGCAATGCTACGTCCACGCTGTTCGCCGTTGAACGCGTCACCACTTCCACCAGGCCGGCAGCCACCTTCTTGCCGACGTTGATGCGGTAGGGAATACCCACGAGGTCAGCATCCTTGAATTTGACGCCCGCACGCTCGTCTCGGTCATCAAGAAGAACATCAAGTCCTGCGGATTCAAGCTCGGCCGCTAGCGCTTCGCCAGCTTCGCGTAGCGCTGCGTCAGACACATTGGTCACAGTCACAACCACCGTGAACGGCGCAATCGACGATGGCAGCCAGAAGCCGTTCTTGTCGTTCGACTGCTCGATGGCCGCGGTGAGAATGCGCTCGATGCCGATGCCGTAGCTGCCCATGATCGGCGTCACTTCCTTGCCGTTCACGTCCAGCACGCGCGCACCCATCGATTCGGAGTACTTGTAGCCGAGCTTGAAAATATGTCCGACTTCGACCGCTTTGCCCACCACTAGCCTGCCTGCGCAGCCATCTTTCGGGCAGCCCTCGCCCTCGTTTACGCTGCGAATGTCGGCTGCCAGTGTCCAGGTGAAATCGCGGCCCGGCGTGACGTTGCGGAAGTGGTAGTCGTGCTTGTTGGCCCCCGCCACCAGGTTCTTGCGGTCCACAAGAGACCTGTCCACCACCACGATCAATCCGTCTTCTAGCGGTTTGGCGTTGTGCTTCAAGCCGACCGGCCCCAGGTATCCAGCCGGACCGCCAAAGTATTGTTCCAGTTCTTCGGCCTGCATGGTGCGCAGCTCCGCTGCTTCCACCGCGCCCAGCAGCTTGGTCTCATTTACCTGGTGGTCGCCGCGCAGGAAGGCGGCAACGCCGTGCCATGTGTCGGCTGCGCCCTTCGTGCCGCGCTTCAATGCCATGTAGGCCACGCACTTGATGTCGGATGCCGGAGACATTTTGAAGAACTCAGCCACATCCGCGATGGCCGCGCAACCCGGCGTGTGCACCAACTCCGGCGTGCCGTCCCCCGTAGCCTCGAGTTCCACCAAAGGATCAAGCAACGAAGTTGCCTTCTCCAGGTTGGCCGCGTAGCCGCAGACCGGGCAGCTTGCGATCAAGTCCTCACCCGCGTCGGTGTAGACCATGAACTCCTGTGACTGCGAGCCGCCCATCGCGCCGGAGTCGGCCTCAACGGCCACAAACTTCAGCCCGCAGCGGGTAAAGATCTTGCGGTACACCGCGTCGTGCAGGTCGAAGCTCTTGTCCAGGCCCGCCATGTTGATATCGAAGGAGTAGCTGTCCTTCATGGTGAACTGGCGCACGCGCAGCAGACCCGACTTGGGCCGCGGTTCGTCGCGAAACTTGGCCTGAATCTGGTACCAGATCTGCGGCAACTGTTTGTAGCTGCGCAGTTCGCTGCGCGCAATCGAGGTCATGATCTCTTCGTGCGTCATGCCCAGGCAAAGGTCCGCGCCTTTGCGATCTTTGAGGCGAAACATGTTGTCGCCCATCCCCGCCCAGCGCCCGCTCTGCTCCCATGGCTCGCGCGGCAGAATGCCCGGCAGGTAGAACTCCTGGCCGATCTTGTCCATCTCCTCGCGCACGATGCTGATGATCTTGTTCAGCGACCGCTGGCCGAGGAAGAGGTAGTTGTAGATGCCTGCGCCGAGCTGGCGAATATAGCCGGCACGCACCAGAAACCTGTGGCTGGCCACTTCGGCGTCGGCCGGGGCTTCGCGAAGAGTAGGGATGAAGAGCTTTGACCAACGATGCATAGAGATGTGTGAGCGAACTTTCCCGCCCGCCGCGGCGGACGCACGAACGATTGGAGGCAGTCTCTATTCTAAATGTTCGGATGCGTATCGGACCCTCTTCAGAAGAAAGGCCTGTCCCAAGGGCGAGATGGAATAGGGAAGGCGGCCATCATCTACGGATACATCCACATGAACGTAGTCACTCTCGTTTTCCAACATCTGAACTTCAAACTGATAACGCTTGCCGCCAGACTCGACCTCATAGTTTTGCACTTCCGCCAACTCCGTGATGAGTTGCTCTGGGGACATCTCAGACCAACGCTTCACTTCCATGTCGAGCACCCTTTGCATCTCAGCCCGTCTGTCCATAGGTTTGTCTTCTCATAACTGGCGCACTACTTCTAGGTAGTTCTGATCCTGATCTCTGATCCCTGCCCCTAAATCAGCTCCACGCCCCAAAGATCGTGCAGGTGCACCACACCCTCGACTCGGCCTTGGGCATCCACCACCACCAGTGAAGTAATCTTCCGCTCTTCCAGAACCGCCAGCGCTTTGGCGGCTAACTCATCGGCGCGAATAGTACGTGGGTGCGCGTTCATGGCCTCGCCCGCCGTCCGGCTCAGCGCTGCGCCGCCCTCGCGTTCCAGCAGCCTGCGCAAGTCGCCGTCGCTGATCACGCCGCGCAGCCGTCCGTTGTCCTGCACTGTCGTGATGCCCAGTTTTTTCGACGACATCTCGTAAATCACATCGGTCATCGATGTGGTTGTCGCCACCACCGGCACGTCTTCGCCCTTGTGCATCAGGTCGCGCACCCTGGCCAACTGCTTGCCCAGCTTTCCGCCAGGGTGCAACTCGGCAAAATCCTCGGCGCGAAACCCCTTGCGCACGCTTACTGCAATGGCCAACGCATCGCCCAGCGCCAGCATCGCCGTCGTTGAAGTGGTTGGAGCAAGGCCCAGCCCGCAGGCCTCGCGCTCCACCGAGCAGTCCAGGGCCACATCGCTGGCCGTGGCCAGGGTGGACTCCATGCGGCAGCAGAAGCTGATCAGCGCATCGCCTTTGCGCTTGAGTGTGGCCAGCAGGCGCAGAATCTCCTCCGTCTCGCCGCTGGCCGAGAGCGCAATCACCACGTCGCCGGCCATCAGCACGCCGAGGTCCCCGTGCACCGCTTCGGCGGGATGCAGAAACAGCGCCGGGCTCCCGGTGGAACTGAGCGTGGCTGCGATCTTCTGCGCAATGATGCCGCTCTTGCCCATGCCGGTGACGACCACGCGGCCATTGCCCTCGCTGCAGCGGAGAATCAGTTCCACTGCGCGGTCGAAATCCGCGGCCATCGGGCCTTCGAGCCGCGCCGCCAGGACCTCAAGCGCCGATGCTTCGGTGCGCACCAGATCCGCCGGGTTCAGACTGCCTTGTGCATCTTTCGGGTTCATCGGTTTCTGATGGTATCAGCTTGCGGCGGTCGGGAAGTTCACGGCGGCGCCGAGAGGACGTTTTCACCGCGGCTCCGTTGCTCGTACAATCTGAGAGGAGAGGTCTATCCCCGTGAAGCGCAACACCCTCGTTCTTGGCGTCGTTTTGTTGATTCTGGCCACCTTTGCCTGGGCGGGGTGGGCCAACTGGGAATACCGCAAGCAGGCTGCGGAGAAGCTGCTGGCCTCGGCGGCAAAGGGTGAACTGGTGAGCACCGCCGCTGGTGACGTGCCGCAGTACATTTCGCCGCTCAAAGGCAAGCCTGCGCCCAACTTTGCGCTGGAGGATCTAAGCGGTCACAAGGTTTCCCTCTCCAGCTACAAGGGCAAGGCAGTGCTCCTCAATTTCTGGGCTACATGGTGCGGCCCGTGCAAGATCGAGACACCCTGGCTGGTCGAGTTGCGCAACCAGTACGCCGCGCAGGGATTCGAGATTCTTGGTATCTCGACCGAGGGAGACGATCTGGCCAAAGACGACAAAGCCGGAAGGGAAAAACAAAAGGCCGACGTTGCCAAGTTTGCTCAGCAGGAGCACATGCCTTATCCCGTGCTGATCGATGGCGACAGCATCAGCCAGACCTATGGCGGGCTGGATGCGATGCCGACCTCATTCTTTGTCGATCGCAATGGGACGGTCGTCGCGGCCCAGATGGGCATCAGCTCGAAAGACGATATCGAGGCCAACATTCGCAAGGCGCTGGGGGCAGGGAAGTGAGCGGTGCAATGAAAAGCAGCCGCTGGGTGGCGGGAATGGCGTTGGCGCTGTTGGTTCTGTCGGCGAAGGGGCAAGCCCCAATGAGTGACTCGCCTGGCCGCTCCATCACCGGGGGCGCGGCCGTCGTCTATCAATACCCCGAACAGGTCACCGTATCCGCCGGCAAGCCCAGCCCTGTGGCGCTGCACTTTCGCATCGGGCAGGGCCTGCACATCAATTCCCACACGCCCAGGCAGGAAGAGCTGATCCCAACCACGTTCTCCATTCCCGAGGGCTCAGGCGTGCGGCTCGTAAAGGCCGACTATCCCACGGGAAACGACTTTACACTTCCTCTGGACCCCAACACGAAACTCAGTGTGTACACCGGCGAATTCACAATCCTGACACGCATTGTTGCCGAGTCCGGCAATCACCTGGTGGAGGCGAAACTGCGCTACCAGGCCTGCGACAGGAATGTCTGCATGCCGCCAAAGACAATCACCGTGCCCATCGATGTGATTGGAAAGTAAGCCCGCGCCCCCTGCGCCCGATGACTGCCAAATTCGGTCATTCTTGAGCTGAAAAGGGGTCAAAATCAGTAGAAATCGGGTGTGTGTGTTTACCATTCAGATAATAGGGCTGTCTCCAATCGTTGACGGTAAGATATTGATACCAGGACTATTATCTCCTCATCCGGACAATCAATGCACCCGGGATAGGGGCATTTTCGGGGGGGAGGGGGGTGGGTGCTTCTGTTTTTTCAGGTTCCGGATCGATGACCTGGAGGTTTGCCATACCTAAATTGTGCGCTTGTGGGGCCTAATTCTCTGCAAAAGCAAGCGCTCATGGAGATTCGTGGAACATGCTGTCCTGCCCTTGACGCGATAAGACCAGGTCGAGGGACACCCAGGTACAGGGGACACGGAGCAAACGGGTACGTTCTCGAAAAGTCCATCTTGCGGTAAGATTGTCTTACTATGCAGACCAAGGTATCGACGAAAGGCCAGGTCGTTCTTCCCGGACCGCTTCGGCGCCGGCTGGGCATTCGAGCGGGCGATTCGCTCGATATTGCCATCGAGAAGGATCGGATTGTGCTGACAGCCCCAAAGAGGAAGCGCTCCGCGGCCAGAATCATCAAAGACCCGATCACGGGTTTTCCGGTGATTGACGTGGGTCCCGATGCGCCCGTTCTCACCAGCAAGATGGTCCGTGAACTGCTTGTTGACTTTCCATGAGATACCTTCTGGACGTCAACGCGCTCATCGCCTATGGGTTCAAGCGGCATGATTTCCATGATCGGGTTGGCGCCTGGATTCGATCCCGAAAGGGCGATCGTTTCCTGACCTGTTCCATTACCGAGCTTGGATTCGTTCGGGTGCTGGGGAATGTTCGTACCTACGGCATGGATGTGGCACACGCAAAATCCCTGTTACAGGAACTGAAGGCGTGGAAAGCGCTGCCGCTCGAATTCATAACGGACGGGAACGACATCTCGGTCCTTCCTGCGTGGGTAAAATCTCCGGCTCAGGCGACGGACGGGCATCTGCTGCAACTGGCGAGCGCGAATGGAGCGGTTTTGGCGACACTGGATGAGGGGATACCGGGGGCTTATCTGATTCCGTAGGGGAGCGTCGCGAATCCCAGGTCTCAGAAGCGAGACCTGGGGCACCCGGCAAGGGGCTGGGCATGAGAGCAGCTTATTGATTATCCCGAATTGCCGCTCTAATCGTTTCTGATGCCTTCATTACGTCGTCAAGATTTCGAGAGCTAAGCGCGGTCTTGAGCTTCTCAAATTCTTGGCTTTCTTTTGCCAACGTCATCAGAGCAAGCCAAGCGCCATTGCGGGTTAGCTCTTTTTGCCACGCGGCTAAAAAAGTTCCGAACCCCCACACACCTAAAACGACGACCGCGCCGAACTCAAGGCAGGAATACCAACGCTCATGAGTGACAAGCCCGAACAAGACCGCCGCGCCCGTTATATATGCGACGGCCAGAATCGAGCTTAAAAACGCCGTTGCCATTTGCGCCACCTCTCGAAAAATCATAATCGCCGGGTGCCCCAAGTCCCGTTTTTGGGACCTGGAAAAAGCACAACACATATGCGAGCGACCAGCGACCGTCTGCCCCACCGCAGGTGGCTACTTTCCTGACTTCTTTTCTATCTTGGCCCAGGTGTCTTTTAGCGGAAGGGTGCGGTTGAAGACCAGTTTTTCCGCAGTCGAATCGGGATCGAGGCAGAAGTAGCCAACGCGCTCGAACTGGAAGCG
>Ga0182027_10010130_pt1 | contig 13441 bp, 11 predicted proteins | sample 712E1DmetaG_FD_121300 | JGI IMG/M metagenome (GOLD analysis project Ga0182027, IMG submission 121300) | Permafrost microbial communities from Stordalen Mire, Sweden - 712E1D metaG (Illumina Assembly) | ecosystem: Environmental > Terrestrial > Soil > Wetlands > Permafrost | place: Sweden...
ACCTACGTCCGCGCCCTGGTTCATGAGCTGGGCGTCAAGACCGGCCCCGGCGCCCATCTCGCCGCCCTGCGCCGCGTCATTTCCGGCAAATTCGATGTCAAGGACGCCATCCCCTTTGAGGACGCCCTCAAACTTTCCCCCGCCGACTTGGAAAAGCGCGTCCTCCCATTTTTACAATTGACACATGCAAGTCCGTAGCGTCGAAGCCATAGGCCCAGGATCGAATGGCTGGAAGAAGCCGAAACCCTGACGCTCCATTTCCGCGCCCAGCGCAAGTCCAGACCGAAAAAGGAAAGCAACCAGACGGTTGCCCCCCGCTGAAGATCAACAAAGCCTCTTCAATGCTTTCAGCGGATGTGATCGGGCAACGGCCATTCCGGGAAGCAAGCGCGCAGCCCGCTCCGCGGGCCAGCTTACTGCTATTCTGACTCCCCCGCCTGCCCCGCGCCGCGCCTCGCGTCTCGTCTCACCAAGGCCCTCAATTCCGATGCCTCTGCCGGTATGCATACCCAGGTTCGCTTCCGTTGACAGGCCAAATTACAGTTTGATGCCCTTCGACGTTCCTTAAAAGCGCCTGGGCAACCAACCGCATCACATGAACATTGATTGCGTTGCCGAGCGCTTTGAAAGCATTCGTTGAACAGCCCGGCAAAACTCTCAGCGACTCCATGCTTTGTAACCTCGCGCACTCACGCGGCGTCATATAACGCCGCTCCCATGCAATGATGGGTACTTGGGTCACGGTCATCGCTATCAGCGACGGAGCGGTGGTGGGCTTTTTCACTCTGACTCCGGACGCCCGAAATTGGATCACGTATTTCCAAATGTCGCGCTCGCCTCCTTTGCAGTTCCACTCTAACTTCTGTAGGCTTGGTGGGAAAGCCAATAGTTCATCTTTCCAACCGTCAATCCACTTCTTATTCTTCTCATAAAGCCGACGATTCTTTCTGATGAAATCCACCTTCCAAGCTGGAAATGCCTTCTTGTCAGTTCTCGCATAAGGAGGAAGTGCGGCGAGCAGGTTTCCATCCGGCACCAACGCCAAAGATCTTCCGTATGCGCCTCGATACTTTCGTAATTCACATGGCTTCAATGAAGCAGGCGAGAATTCCTCATACGGATAATTTGCTCCAAATTCCATAGCCCAAACAGGGAAAGTCGGAAGATATTCCCTTTTCGGGAATAGTCTAATGAAGCTTTGCCACATCTCTAAACAATCAACAACTTGCTGCGACAGCGGTTTTGCGTCTGTCGGTGTGGCTTCGAGCACCGAATTGACGTGCAAATCAGGATGAACTTCGTGGTTGGGCCAAGTGAAATCCCGAAGTCCACCACGCCGGGCGACAATGTAAACACGTTCTCGAATCTGCGGCACCCCAAACTGATGAGGCGATAGAATGCGTGCGTCACTGTCGTATCCGGTCGCATTTAGCAAACTTACGACCCGACGCCACGTTTTGCCGCCATCGTGCCTGAGCAGATTCGGCACATTTTCAAGCAACAAGTATTCCGGCTTGTGGTGTTTAAGGATAGCCACAACCCGGTCAAAGAGATCACCCCAACTCGGGCAGTCAAAACCGTCCTGTTCTCCCGCCTTCGAAAACGGCTGACACGGAAATCCGGCACACAAAATATCATGCGCAGGGATTGTCGCGACAGGAACCTGCCGAATATCCCCCTTCGGTCTGAGGCCAAAATTCTTCGCGTAGATATCTTGCAACTCGGGGTTTAGTTCGCTGGCAAAAACGCAACGATGTCCCAACTTTTCAAGCGCAAGATGGAATCCGCCAAGCCCTGCAAACATATCAATAAATTGAAGTCTTTTCTTCACACGCTGTGTTCCTCAATTTGTTCTGCAAGCCAAGTCTCAAGATTAGCTCTCAAATTAGTGTCTTGTACCCCATTTGGAAGGTGATTCACAAGACGGACTCTGTCGAAGACTAATCCCTTAACTTCACGGGCGACTTCGTGCCATATATCGTCAGCAATGACGCATGGCACTGCAAATCCAACCATCGGGTCCGTTGCCCAATGGATGTATTGTGTCCACGCGGCGATCGGCAATTCACGGGTCTTTTTGCGCCAATCGTGCCCGGCTGCACATTGTGAGAGCATTACCAATTGGCCTGATCGACAATTAGTATGGTCGGGTTCTGTAAAAGGCTTCCATGCGATAATGTCCACGCCACGATCTTTATAACGATTTGCGGGCGCTTCAACAAAGCGTTCCTGCAACAATTCAGCAACTTGATGAACCCTAGCCGCGATTGCAGTCTCCAGGTCTGCCAACACCGGCCAACCAAAAACAAAAACGTGGCCACCGATATGGTGACAAATCGCTTCGGCGGACATGCGCTCAAAAAGCTTTGGATTGCTGCCCCGCTGCGCCGGGGCACCGTAGAGAGAGAAGAAGAGGCAGACTTGATATTCCAATCGGCCTTCAACTACATCGTCGCGGCGGGTGGCTAAATCGCCATGAATCTCAAAATAGTCGGACGAGTATAATGCAATTCTGCCGCGCAAATGTCGCCAAACGTCGGAAATAAAAGTCTCGGCCGGTTCGATGCCGCTGGCGTCGCGAACGACAGAACGCAATTTGGACTTCGAGAAAGACATTTCGCCTAAGCTCAACTCAAGCTCTATCCAATCCGCCACGCGCTCAACATCATCTGTATCGTTTAAATCCAACATGATTATTCCTGAATGGTTTTCCGCACGCGTTCTACGGTGTCGGCGCACTTTTCAACTTCGGAAATAACTTCGGCTGTTTTATGGCGATGGATCACTCCAAGCACTTTTTCAAGTTTTGTATTAGCTGTTGCTAGCAGTCTGCGCACCATTGCTTCCTCGCCGTCGGTTAGGTCATAGGCTTCGCGGAGGTCGCGCGTCCTGCGGAGATATTCAACCGCTTTCGGACTGCCAAGTACATGAGTTAAGTAATTGGTAATATCACGGGACTCCTTGATGACAGCGAGAACTTTGCTTCTCTCACCGTAAATCCACGAAAGGAAATCTCGCAAATTATTTAAGTGCGTCTCAGGGATGGGCGCAGCAAGCGGAACTTCATTCAACTGCAGGACTTTTATGCCCGTCTCTCCAGTGTCCTTAGTCCAGCCCAGGAATGATCTAATATCCTTTTGTCCAATCGCAAGCAGCAAATAGGAAAAATCCTCCTTTGCGCTCCTGATATCCCAGTCGAGTTGCGCTTGAGCCTGTTGGAGAATTTTATATGCGACCGCATTGCGAAGCACTGATTGACCTCGATCCCCCACCTCCCGCTCGATATTGTCAATCGTGTGTCCCTCGTCGACCATGGCTGCGATGTAGCGAGCCTTTGCATAACTGTCCCATTTTTTATTGCCAGTGATGTGCCGGACTCCGAGATAGGGTAAAACTTCCTCGCGGGTGGGGTATATGATGACAGGTAATTCGTCCAAATCTAGGCGAACCGCGGGTGAAATTGCTGGCCATCCTCGAACACGAAGTGTTTGCCGAAGCGCGTCGTTCCGAAGGATTCGTGCCGTCGCCAACCGCCGGTTGCCTTCAACAACCGTGAACTCCGCTTTGTCAAGAAAAGCATGATATTGAGCGGATGCTTTCTCGCCGGGTTTTGGGAGGAATTGTTTGGGAAGATCGTTGGGGACGGCAACGAGCGGTTCCTCGTCAAAGTAGCCGTTCTGCGCCATGGGGCCGGCAATTTCCTCCAAATCGAAGTGCTCAAAAAGGTGTTGCATGAGTTCATCTTCATTACGTCCCTGAGCTTCCTCAGGCAGGCGAGGATTTGCCGGGTCCAAATGCAGTCGCGCAATCTCGAGATTTCGTTGCGTACGATTTGCTCCCAATCGAACTGGTTCGTCTCGTTGTTTTTTTGGCATATTTCGTTTCGTTCCAATCTGCTCTGCTTAATTCATATCAGGTTTGTTGGCTTTCGCAAAGCCTGATATATAATGTGAAGGGGGCGGGTGGTGGTTAAGCCCGGCAGTCGGAATTGGATTGGAGGGAGGCGGGAAGATTGAGGAGCCATCGAAAACCCTATAAAAGTGACATTTCCAGATGACAAACAAAACGGTGGCGCGGGCCAACTGGCGGGTCCCCCGAAACGGCTGGGGAGCGATGGTGGGTTTGTTGCCCCGTCGCTTCCCGTTCGGCAGGATGGAGCGCATCCGCGGATTTGGATCACCACAGCCAGCGCGTCAATAAGGGCGCCAGCGCCAGGCTGGGGAAGTACTCGGCCACGGACACTTTCTTGAGTTGCAAAATGATCAGCGCCACGCAAAACACCAGCAGGCCGTCGGTCGCGTTGATGGCGTCAATCAAAGGCCGGGCCTGGTGCTCCAGCGCGGGCCGCAGCAGTTCGGCGCAGCGGATGATCGCCCCCTGCCAGGCTAATACGGGAATGGCCGACACCATGACGCCCCGGCCGAAGGTCTTGGAAAAGGCCATCGTGGCCATGCCGTCCATCACGGCCTTGACGACTAACAGTTTGGAAAAACCGTTTGGGTCCAACCCTTCCGCCACCGATCCGAGGACCGCCAGCGGAGCGGCGCAAAACAAGGCGGTGGCCACGCGAAATCCGGCGTTGAAGTCCGGCTTGCCGGAAGAGGCGGCGGCCATTTTCCGCGTGGCGAACTGGCCCACCGCGTTGGAAAGCTTCTGGAGGCGCAGAAGTTTGCCGGTCAGTTTTCCCAGCGCCATGGCCAGCAGCACGAGGGCCAGTTGTTTGCATCTGTGCGCCAGGCTGCCATTCAAGCTGGACAACGTGAGGGTGAGTCCAAACCAGACGGTGAAGACGCCGAGGAGGATTTTGGCCCTGGATTGGTTGGTCGCGGAAACGGGTTTTTTGAGAACGAGGGCCAAGCCGCCGCCGAGGACGATGCCTGCCGAATTTATGAGGGCGCCAACCATCGGACAAATCATGGGGTTCGGCGCCCCAACTGCAAAGCGGAAAGTGGCCGGGCGGGGAGATTAAGATTATGATTAAGATTGGGATTAAGATTAGGATAACCAATGGAGTGGATGCGCCCTTTTGGCGCGGGACGGGTTGACATCCCATTGCCCGCCATGCTAATAATGTCGGGGTTCGAGCCTTTATGAGTTCGTTCTTAAATCAGCATGTTCTGGTGTTGAACCGCCTTTGGCAGGCGGTCAATATCTGCACGGCCCGGCGCGCCCTCACGCTTCTTTTCGAGGGCCATGCCCAGGCCGTCCTGAGCGACGACGACGGCGTCTTCCAGACTTTCAGCTTCAACCAATGGCGCGATTTTTCCGCGCAGGAGCCGAACGCGGAGACCATCGCCACCGTCTCCTTCAAGATCCGCGTGCCGCGGGTGATCTTGCTCGTGATGTTCGACCGCCTTCCCAAGAAGGAAGTCAAGTTCACCCGGCACAACATTTTCGAGCGCGACCGCAACACCTGCCAGTATTGCGGCCAGGTTTTCGAGCGCAAGGACTTGAATCTGGATCACGTCATTCCGCGCGACCGCGGCGGGCCGACCTCGTGGGAAAACATCGTCTGTTCCTGCATCCACTGCAACACACAAAAGGCAAACCGCACGCCGCAGGAGGCCGCCCTGCACCTAGTGCGCAAACCGAAACGGCCCAAGTGGCGTCCCTTCGTGCAAGTCAATCTGGGCCTGCCGCACCACGACAGTTGGAAGCATTTCCTGGATTTGGCCTATTGGAACGTGGAGTTGGGCGAAGAGGTGGAGTAGGGAGGTGGAGTGGTGGAGTGATGGAGTGGTGGAGTGATGGAGTGGTGGAGTGATGGAGTGGTGGAGTGATGGAGTGGTGGAGTGATGGAGTGGTGGAGTGATGGAGTGGTGGAACCCTCAGGATGAGGAAACGTTCTGGCGGGCGGACTCGATCATTTCCCAGAACTTGGGATTCTCCTGCAACGCCTGGTCCTCGCCGGTGGGCAGACTGGAGCGAAAGAGGAAATCTTTCAGCGTGTTGCGGCTGAGGATGCGGTGAACGACGATGCCCAGTTCATGCCGCTCAAAATAGACCCGGTAATCGCCCAGCCGAAAGCGGTGCAGCGTCTTGCCGCCGCGCTCCAGCTTGCCAAAATGCTGCAAATCCCGGGTGAGGACTTCCTGCGGCAATCCTCGAAATTCACCGAGGATATGCAACTGCAATTCGCGCGGCATCTTCGCCAATTCCGCCGCGCTGACGGGGTTGAAAATGATCTGAAATTGCAGCATGAGGGAGAAGTTAAGGTTTCAGGGCCAAAGTTGAAAGTTTATTTCTCGTGATAGGGCTGGCGGGAGCGGTAGATTTCGAGCAACTCAAGGTTGCGGGCGGCCAGGGCTTTCGCGGTCTTCTCGTCCGCCGGATTCTTCGCCTCCGCGGCCAGCTTCAGCGCCAGATCATGGGCCTGCTGCGCGGCGGCCACGGCCTCGTCGAAACGCCCGGCTTCGGCATAAGCGGCGGCCAGGGTGCCGATGAACATGGGCTGTTGGCCGTGATCCAGTTCGCAGGCGCGCCCGGCCAGTTTGACGGCTTGAGCGCCATTGCGAAGTTCTGGAGACGAACCGGCGGCCAGGGTCCAGGCGAGGTTGTTGAGAACACCCGCATCGGGTGCGGAAGGCGGGACATTCTTGGCGAGGCGGTAATTTGAGACGGCTTCCTCCGTTTTTCCTTGCGTGGCGAGGATGACTGCCAATTGGAAACGGGCGTCAGGATTCCCAGGAGCCAAGCGCAAGGCCGCAGTGAACTGGGCCTGGGCCTCCTCCGGTTTGCCCAGTTTGAGCAGCGCCCGGCCCATACCGTAATGGGCGTCGGGGAACAGCGGGTCGGCGGCCAGGGCTTTGGCGAACTGTTCCTCCGCTTCGGCGGGGCGATCCTCCCCCAGCAAGGCCATGCCATAGAAGAACCAGCCCTGGTTGGATGCCGGGTTCATCCGGAGGGCTGTCGCCAGTTCCCTGGCGGCCTGGTCGTATTTGCCTTGGAGCAACAGCACGTTGCCCAGAATGCCGTGAGCCGTTTCGTAGTTGGATTCAATGCGGATGGACTCCTCACATTCGGCGCGCGCGCGTTCCAGTTGGTGATCGCCCAGGAGATAGGAGGCATAATAACTCCGGGCCATGAAATTATCCGGGTCCACTTCCAGGCTACGAGCGAAAAGGGTTCCGCCATTTCGCCAATACTGAAGCTGTTTGCCGGCGAGAAGGGCGCAAGCCAGCAACGCCGCCCAAGCCAGCCCTCCCAGGATGGCCGGCCCATGCCGCCAGCCGCCGGCAAGATCGCAAGCGCCCCAGAGGAACACGACGAACAAGCCAATCGAGGGGAGGTAGGTGTAACGGTCGGCCATGGCCTGTCCGCCGACTTGCACCAGGCCGATCACAGGAACCAGCATCCCCAAGTACCAAAGCCAGCCCATGAGGAAATAGGGCCGCGTTTTCCAAAAACGCATCGCGACCGCGGAAACTGCCACGAGAAAGAAAGCCGCGGCCACTGGCTCCCAATCCGGCAGATGTCTGTTGAAAACATACATCACCGACAAGTTGACCGGCAGTATCATCTTGGCCACGTATTGAAAATACGCAACCAGCGAATTGCTCAAACGCGACTGGATCGAATAGTCCGTCAAGGACGTGATCGCGCCGCCCATCCGTTGCGCGTGAATCGTCAAGAGGCAGGACGCGCCCGACAACAGAAAGAACGGGACTTTCTCCATCAGCAAAGTCCCTATTCCCGCGCGGCCGCCGGCCTTCCCCGCGGGAGGGCCGGAGGCCGCCGGCGGTCGGCGGAGGCGTCCCAGCGGCCACCCATCCAGCAGCAGCAGCACAAACGGCAGCGTCACCAGCATTGGTTTGGCCATCAAACCCAGGGCGAAGAAGAACAGCGCCAGGGCGTAGAAAACTCCGCGCTTCCTGCCCCGTTCTCCGGGGTGAGCATTTTGCATTTCTTGCCACGTTTTCACTGGTGAACACTCTTCCGCATAGCGGACATAAGCCCAAAGGGTCAGCAGGAAGAACAAACCGCTCAGGACATCCTTGCGCTCGGCAACCCACGCGACGGATTCCACATGAAGCGGATGCCAGGCAAAGAGCGCCGCCACGATGGCGCTGCGCCACAACGCGCGGGTCATCCGATGCAACACCAGAAACAGCAGCATCGAATTCAGCGCGTGGAGCAGGACGTTGGTGGCGTGGTGCCCGCCCGGATTCAGTCCGTATAATTGACAATCCAGCATGTGAGACATCCAGGTCAGGGGATGCCAGTTGGCGGAATAGCCGGCGTTAAAGCTCCAGCGCAAGCCTTCCCAGGTGAACCCGCGATTGACATGGAAATTGTTCAAGAGATAAAACGAGTCGTCCAACACCACAAAATCGAAGGTGACAACGGGCCAAAAGAGGAGCGCGGTGCCCAGTCCCAAGGCCAGGCAAACCAGCAGTGTCCGAAGTTTTTCTTTGCTGATCATCAGTCCGCGTTTCTACTCATGGTACGCCTTGCGGGAGCGATAGATTTCCAGCAATTTGAGGTTCCGGGCGGCGACATCGGTTTTACCCTGGGCGGCCGCCAAATCATGCGCCTGCTGCGCCGTGGCGATGGCCTGGTCAAAGTTACCGTTCTCGGCATGCGCGGCCGCAAGGGTCCCCAGCACCAAGGGGTCTTGGTTATGGGTCAGCTTGCAGGCTGCTGATGCGAACTTCACCGCCTCCGCGCCCCGGCGGATTTCAGCATGAGAATCCGTCGCCAGTATCCAGGCCAGATTATTCAAGGTCTCCGGGCGGTCCGGGTATATTTCCAGGGCCGTCCGATATTGCAGGACCGCCTCCGGGATGTTGTGTTGCAAGGCGAGGACGACTGCCAATTGATGGCGGGCCTCGGGAAATTGGGGCGTCAGGCGCAATGCCTCGGCATATTGGGCGCGCGCTTCGTCCAACCTGCCTTGCATGGCCAGGGCCTGGCCCAGGCCCACATGGGCCTGCGGGTTGGAATGTTCCGCCTCAAGCATGGCGGCAAATTGCGCCGCGGCCTCGGCCGGCGAACGGCGGCGCAGCGCCAATTCGCCCAGAGCGAGGTGAACGTCCGCCCGGGCTGGGTCAAGCCGGAGCGCCTTGCGCAATTCCGCATCCGCTTCCTCATACTTGCCTTCCAGCATGGAAATACTGCCCAGCACATGATGGGACCATCCGTAGTTGGGTTCGAGTTGGATGGCTCTTTCACATTCCGCGCGGGCCAATTTCAAATGGGAAGCATCGAATTGGGCGGCATCGTAAAGGAAGGCGGCATAATCCGCATGGACGACATAATTGTTGGGCGTCACTTTGAGATTGTGAGAGAAAAGCGTGACCGGATTCCTCCAGTACTCAAGCTGTTTGGCGCTCAAGACAAGACAAGCGCCCAGAGCCAGGGCCGCCATCGTCCCGAGTATCGCGCGCCCCTGGCGCCAGCCGCCGGCAATATCCCAGCCCTCCCAGCAAATAATTATGAAAATGCCGATGGCGGAGAGATAGGTGCAGTGGTCCGCCATCGGCTGCGCCCCCACTTGCACCAGGCCAATCACGGGAACCAGGATTCCCAAATACAAAAGCCAGCCGGCCAGCCAGAAAGGCCGCGCTTTCCAAAGGCGGATGGCGGCTGCGGAAACGGCCGCCAGGAACAGTCCAGCCATCAGCGCCTCCGCGCCTGACCAGTGGAATTCCAGAGGATAAACCGCCACCATGTCCGCGGGCCAGACCATCTTCTCCACGTAGCGGAAGCAGGACAGCAGCGCATTGACCGCGCGAGGCAGGAACGGATATTCCGCGAGCGATTCCACCATGCGGCCGGCCGCCTTGAGGGTCATGCCGCACGCAATGATGGCGAGAACCAGGAACGGGATCTTCTCGACCAACAGCCGCAAGACGGCAGGGCGAGACTCCCTGCCCGCCATAGGCCTGGCGGCGGGTGTCGAGCCGTGACTGCTCTGGGGATTAAGATTAGGATTAAGATTATGAGAAGCCAATTGTATCCGGCGCAACGGCCACCAATCCAGGAGCAGCAGGACAAACGGCAGCGTTACGAGCGTCGGCTTGGCCATTAAGCCCAAGGCGAAAAAGAACAGCGCCAGCAAGTAGAAGATTCTCCGCTTTCCGCTTCCCGCCGTCCATTCTTCCACATAGCGGACATAAGCCCAGAGGGTCAGCATCCAAAAGAAGGCGCTCAAGACATCTTTCCTTTCAGAAATCCAGGCGACCGACTCGACATGCAGCGGGTGCCAGGCAAAAAGCGCCGCCACCATGGCGCTGGGCCAAAAAGCCTTTGTCATCCGGTTCAAAACCAGGAAGAGGAACATGGAGTTCAACAGGTGCAGCAGCGCGCTCGTGGCGTGGTGACCGCCGGGATGGAGTCCGTACAACTGGAAATCGAGCATGTGCGACATCCAGGTCAGCGGGTGCCACAGGCTGCCGTAGCCGGGTTGGAAGCACCAGCCCAGGGACTGCCGGCTCCAGGTTCGAATATGGAGATTGTCAATAACATAGATCGGATCGTCATAATTGACAAAATCGAAATGAAGAACGGGCGCGTAGAGCAGCGCCGTGCCCAAAGCCAGCGCAAGGCAGACCAGGACTTTTCGGAGATTATCTTTGGCAATCACGCGGAAAGTCTAACTGAATCAAATCCAGGAGGAAAGGCATTTGCCCGCGGATGGCGCGGATTGGGTGCGCGACAAAATTCTTCTCCTTCCTGGTAGGGCAGAGCTGCCGCTCTGCCCTAACAGCCTGTTGAAATATCCCACCGAGCGCCGCGTGGGGGCACGCGGCCTACATTATTTCCTCGGAAATCACCGGTCATTGTAGGCCCGGTGCCCTCACCGGGCGAGTTTTTCAACAGGCTGCTAAACTCTTGGGCGGCGCAGCAGCGCCGCCCTACCGAAGAAGTGAAGAATTCTGTCCTGCACCCGCGCGGATTGATGCCGATACTTCCGGGTTCGGAGCGCCGATTTTCAATCGGCTTTCAACGTCCTCGCGGCCACAAAGCCGGCTACAAGCCGGCGCTCCGGACTGTTGGCATTTCGTGCGGACCATGAAATATCCGGCCTGGGGGCGACTCCTCCGGGCGGGGTGGTAGCGCGTACGGGAATCGCACCCGTCTTTCAGCCTTGAGAGGGCCGTGTCCTAACTGATAGACGAACGCGCCATATCTCCGGGAATCCTATTCCGCCGGAGGCCGGATGTCAATACGGACAAAAAAGGGGTGGTGCCTTAATTCAATTGTTGTAGTGTCGGCGCTGTGCGCCGATGTCGAGCCACAGGCTCGACGCTACACCAAATTAAGGCTTTACCAAAAAAAGAGCCGCCTTTTTTGAGGCGGCTCGTGAGATGAAAGCAAAAACCTAAATTACTTCTTGCGGCGGGCGAGGAATGCGCAGGCGCCCAACACGCCCAGAGCAATCGTGCTCGGTTCAGGAACAGCGCCACCAATCAAGCTGAAACTCGTAAGTTTGCTCATGGCTTGGCTGGCCGTTGCCGGTGTGTTCCCGCTATTAAACAGCGACTCATCGGCTGACGACTCACCCAGGGCACCCATAGTGAACGGCAGCGAAATGCCGTAAGGAACTTGAGCGGCGCTGGCGGCAGCAAGGCTGTTTATCGTGCCGGCTGCATTGTACCAGCAAGCAACCGCGACAGTCGCCGCAGTATCCTGAGTGGCCAAGTTATTAAAGTCATCTTGTGTTTGAACTTCACCAAAAAGACCGTTGTCCACACTCGGGGCGTTATTCACCTGGAAAAACCCGGCGGTTTGTCCTTGTGTGCCATCGGCCATGGTGCCGATGTAAGAAGGCGACGGGTTCCCGTTCCCTTGACCTGTCTGTGTCGCCGGATTGTAAGCAGGCTGACTAGTCAACAGGGCAGGGTAGACCTGTGAGGCAAGAAAGGAACTGCCTGCCGTGAGATGACTCGGTGCGTACGTACTCGGCGTCCAGTAAATCTGCACGGTGAACTGGTTGCCATAGGCGTAATTCATCACGCCACCGCCTCTCTGGCCGCCAATGGGCGTGTACTGCCCGGCGGGGTAAGTCTGAGTTCCAGCAGGGACCTGGCTCGAGGTGTTTCCCAATGTTTCAACTGTAGGGTTGGCAGTATTCGGACTATAAATCTGCGAGTAGTAACCCTGGAAGCCGTCATCTCCGAATATTAACGTGCCCTGAGCGTACGCGCCAGCAGCGCATAGTGAAAACATCCCGATGATTGCTAATTTATTCATATACTTGAGCGTGTGGATTTTAATGTTGGTTTATTATTTCGTTCTAGTGGACGTTAAAGTTCTGTTCCGAATCTCAGTTGTTGATATTAAAACTCCTGTTCCAAACCTCGGTCATGCCAACGGCAACATTCGCATAGTAGAAGAATCCCTGACCCACCAGCGGAGTCGGAACAGTTCCAGGGGATGCGCTGCCGGCGGTGACCCACGCGGCGCCATTCCAGCTATAGATGGCAAAACCACCGGAGGTCAACATGAAGACCGTGTCGCCAGCAGTTGGAGTCAGCCCCAGCACAGAATCAATCGCGCCTGTTTGCGGCACAAGTGAACTGGCCATGTTAAAGCCCGAGCTCAACGTGTTGGTCAAGGTGGTGCCTTGCGGCACACTGCCCACGAAGGTCAGTGTTATGTTTGTTAGGAATGGATTGTAAGCGTAGATACCCTCACCTGGGTTCAGGCTGATCGCGGTGGCGGCAGTCGCTCCGGCTGAGGCCCACCCGGATGCATTCGCCGTTACAATGGCATAACCGGCGCCGCTCAACTTGAAGAATGTGACGCCATTATGCTGGCCATCGAGGAGCTGCGTATCCAGCAAACCCGGTGTGCTGTTGGCGTTGCTGGGAAGGCCAGACAGGAACTGCGCAACCCCCTGGCCGTTCGCGTACAGTTGATCCGCAATGATCGAGAAACCAGTGGGAAGGGATACATTGATGTAGCCGACCGCGTTGAGGGAATAAACCTGCGCCATGACAGACGCGCTGGTTAGCGCGGCGAGGACGCCCGACAGAAGCATTGTTTTTGTTCTCATAATTTATGTTTTATTGTCCGTGTGTGTGGGACTTTCTCAGACTTCAAAGCCGATGTCAACGGTTTTTTTCACTTTTTTTCACTTTTTTTTGCAAGACGCTTACATGAGCCTTGACCGTAATACATTCCCCCATCCCCCCGGATTTGTAAAGGTTTTTTTGCAACTTTTTTCACGGGGAGTTTTCAGGACGAAATGAAGATGCAAGTGGCTGATATACAACGACTTTCAAAGAATCTGCCGCCGGCGAACCGGCCAGGGCGATGGCGGCCGCCGTTTGTTCGAGGGGGAAATGATGGGTCACCAGCCCGCGCACATCGAGTTTTCGACTGAAAATCAGCCGGGCAACCTCTGCTTGCAGGGTGAAATCGGAGGAATAGCTGCCGATGAGGTCTTTTTCGGCGACACAGATGGTGGAGAGGTCGAGGGGTGGTGGGGGGGGGG
>Ga0182027_10010131_pt1 | contig 13441 bp, 7 predicted proteins | sample 712E1DmetaG_FD_121300 | JGI IMG/M metagenome (GOLD analysis project Ga0182027, IMG submission 121300) | Permafrost microbial communities from Stordalen Mire, Sweden - 712E1D metaG (Illumina Assembly) | ecosystem: Environmental > Terrestrial > Soil > Wetlands > Permafrost | place: Sweden...
CGGATATGGGTCATCTCGGCCCAAGCAATGTTGAGGACCCGAAGCTCCGTCGCCCGTCTTGGCGTGAACGAGAGGCCCCGTCTGTCCAAGATGAGCTCGCCAGCAATCGGCCGGTTCCCGACGGTCCCGGGCAGGTTCTCGGCGCGCGCCGGTCCCGCGTAGATGGTGCCGACTGAAAGCGAGCTGAGACGCTCTTGCTCGAGACGACGCCATCTCCGCTTGAACAGAGGAACCTCTACCGCGGCGATCAGGACCATCACCGCGAGAAACACCGTTGCCGAGATCACTACTTTCGACGAGTGGTTCAATCCGACCGCCATGATGAACCCGAGCGCGGCGACAGCCAAGACACGAGTGATGACAAATCGCCAAAGGCCCTTCGGCGGCACTATTTCGCGAGTGGGGAACCTCGGTTCAGGTAGCCCGCTCATATGTAGAAGGCTACCTGCGCCTGCCGACCTGAGCCCAGGGTCACGCTTTTCGGCGAGCAGCCTGCGACTCAAGATTACGGTCGGAAGCTAGAAGCAGCGCGGCTGGCACCTCGGTGCGCGGCGTCGTGCTTTCGCAAGTCCGGCTTCTACCACCAACAAAGACTCAGATCGCCTCCGGAAGGACCCTGGGCTCGATCCGGTCTTCCACCGCCCCGTCGCCTTCTCGGCGAACCAGGTAGGCACCTTTGCCTCGCACCTCGCTGACCGCCTCGACGAATTCGGTTCCGCGGTAAACAAGGCCGACTCCATCGTCGGTGGCATAACCGTCGGGCAGCACGCCGCCGCCGACGAGCTCTTGGAAGAGCGGACGGCGCTGGGCTTCGGAGTCGTAGTGGACGCCATTGGAGTAGGGCAGCAGCGCAAGTCCGTTGACAACAGGTCGCAGCTCGGGTCCGAAAGAGTCTGTCGTGCCTCCGACATGCCAGCAGATGGATCCGGCTGATACCCCGGAGAGCACGACACCTGCTCGCCAAGCCTCGGCGAAGGCACTGTCGAGACCGTGAAGCCGCCACAGTGCCAGGAGATTCGCCACGCTGCCGCCGCCTACCCAAACGACATCCTGTTCGAGCAAGAACCCCGTGAGGTCCTCGACGTTCGGCATCGGAAACACGTTCAGGTGCACGACGTCGATCCCTGCAGCGCGCCCGGCCTCGTCCCACAACGCATTCCAAAATCGCTGGTCGCCAAGGGCAGTTCCGACATGGCACATACGAGGGCGCCGGCCGTTCACGCCCGCTAGATCGATGGCGTGAACGATCAGTGGAGCGAAAGCGAGCTCGGTACGGGATCCTCGTTTGAGTCCTCCCGAGGTGGCGAGGATCGTCGGCAGATCAGCAGGCATCCAGTGATCGTAGCGGGCGGGTAAATCGTGCTTGGCACTTTGTGGTGCTCGAGTTACCAGTTGTCGCGAGCCGCGCAGACGAGTTAGTTCCGCGATGTCCGCGGCGCCAGCGGTCCGACCTCTCAGCTCTGCCCCGACAGGGTCGGAGTCTCCGCGAGCGCTTCCGGCGTCTGGTCCTGGAGGGGCTGTGCACTTTTGTTGGGGAGCACGGCGAGCACGACGAGTCCAGCTGCACCCACGACGACTGCTCCAACGGTGACCGAGAGGTCCAGTCCGCTGATAAAGGACTGCCGCGCGAGGCTTGCGAGCCCAGAGCCGAGAGCGCCGCCGATCTTCTGGCTCACCGACAGAGCGCCACCGAGCGACCCGGTGATCAAGTGCAGTATCGGCGTCGGCATCTTGTAGTGGGCGAGCACCGGCGCAAGGCGGTCCTGATAGCGCGTGTTGAGGAGGCTTCCGAGCACGCCGACTCCGAGTGCGCCGCCGGTCTGCAGCGCAGCACCGTTGGTAGCGGCTCCCACGCCTGCTTGTTCGACTGGCAGTGATCCCATTACCGACTCCGTACAAGGTGCGAAGGCAAGGCCCGTGCCGAAACCAATCAGCAAGAAAGCGGGAAATACGTCCATATAGGTGTCGTGGACCGTGACCCTCGTCAACAGTGCGAAGCCAATGGCGAGAAGTGCCATCCCGGTGAAGACGACCGGTTTGGTCCCTACGAAGTGCTCCACCACGCTCGAGAGGGGAGCGACGACCAGCAGCACCGCGGCGATCGGCGCGATCCGGATGCCCGTTTGAAACGCTGTGTAGCCGAGTGAGAATTGAAGGTACTGCGTCAGTAGGAAGAGTCCGCCCATCAATGCGAACATCACGAGCCCCATGGCACCCATGGCCGCTGAGAACCGCCGGGACGCGAAGAATGAGACCTGGAGCATCGGGTGTGTTGAGTGCCGTTCCCAGGCGACGAACCCGCCGAGCACGACTATGGCGCCAGCAATGGCACCCAAGATGAGCGGGGAGGTCCATGAGCGATCCGGGGCTTCGATGATGCCCCATAGCAAAAGGCTCATGCCCACGATGGAAAGGCCGGCACCGATCGGGTCGGAACGCTTCGCGTTGGGGTTCTTCGAGTTGGGCACTACCCAGACGGCGGCAAGGATCCCGACAAGAGCGATAGGCACGTTCACGAGGAAGACCGATCCCCACCAGAAATGCGCAAGCAGCCAGCCGCCGGCCACCGGGCCGATAGCGACGCCGAGCCCCGTGGTGCCCGACCAGATTCCGATTGCCCGGGCTCGGTCACGAGCCTCGGTGAAGGTGCTGGTGAGGATGGACAGCGTCGAGGGCATGATCGCCGCTCCGCCGATCCCCATGAAGGCGCGTGCCGCGATGAGCCGGTCGGGCGTTCCAGAGAAGGCAGACACAGCTGAACCTGCAGCGAAGACGAACAGCCCGGCCATGAAGACCCACTTGCGCCCCAACCGGTCGCCGAGGCTGCCGGCCACAAGAAGCAAACCGGCGAAGACGATCGCGTAGGAGTCGACGATCCATTGAAGCGAGCTTGACGATGCGTTCAGTGTGCGCACGATGACCGGAAGCGCCACATTCAGGATCGTGTTGTCGAGGCTCACAAGCAGGAGGCTCACGCACAGCACCGAGAGAATTAGCCCACGGTTGCGGATGCCTTGGGCGGGCGATGTTTCGCCGCCGGCTGACCCGAACACGGTAGGCGTGCTTGTCACGGTTGTTCCTTACTAGGAGCTCTCGCTAGAAGCGAGGTGCCAGGCCCGCACCGCGGACCGGACACGACAGCTCCACTGTAGCCAGCAGTGCTCGGCAGCTCGAAACTTGGCTTCGCACGTGACGCGACGCGCTGTTAGCCGTGTCTTCTCAGCGATTGCTTAGCGATAACTCAGGAAATCCTCAGGTATGGTCGATCTACTGAATGTCGGCAGTTTTGTGAGCGCTACCGTCCCTAGTGAGGAGAGGACGATGGACGAGGACCGCGAAAGCGACGAAACAACCGAATCGAGGGTCGAGGGCTCTGGATCGGACAGGCCTGCATCTTTAGGGCCGCCCGTCTCCGAGACCGCGCCCGTCCAAAGTGGAGTGGCGTCTGGCTGGGCTACAGCCCAGGCACCATCTGACCCAATGACCGCGCCCGACCAAAGTGAAGTGACGGCGAGCTGGACGCCAGCGCCCCAGATTTCGCCAGCTCCGGGTAGGACCGACGCCGGCGGCGGCTGGACCTCGCCCCCTCCGCCCCCTCCCACCGGGTCCGGGGTCGCGGGCGGTGGCGGGCAATGGGTTTACACCTCGGGACCGCTGTGGATCACCGCTCCCCCTCCGCCGCCCAAGAGGCGGCAGGGATTCACGGCCCTCTTCGTGGTCCTGCTTCTCGTGCTTGGCTTGGCGGCTGGATTCGGTGTCGGTCACTTCGCCTGGCAGTCGCGGACGAGCTCAGGCTCGCCGCCACGCTCGCCCTCTTCAGGTTCGGGCACCTTGCCCTTCGGTTCGGGCACCTTGCCCTTCGGTTCGGGCACCAACCCGTTTGGCTCGGGCTCTTCAGGTTCTTCCTCGGCATCGGGCGGCCCTTCCGACGCGTCCGCCATAGCGTCAGGAGTCGACCCCGGCCTTGTTGATGTGAACACCACCCTCGGCTACCAAAGCTCAGAAGCCGCGGGCACGGGAATTGTTCTCACATCGAACGGCGAGGTGCTCACCAACAATCACGTAATCGACGGAGCAACGAGCATCAGCGTGACCGACATTGGCAACGGTCGTGTCTACGTGGCGACCGTCGTCGGCTACGACCGCTCGAGTGACATTGCGGTGCTCCATCTGCGCGATGCGTCGGGCCTCAAGGTTGCGTCGTTAGGCGACTCGTCGAAGGTTCACGTCGGAGAGGCCGTCGTGGGTGTCGGAAACGCGGGAGGTGTTGGCGGAACGCCCAGCGTTGCCGGCGGCTCGGTGACCGCGCTCAACAAGTCGATCACTGCGACCGAGCAAGATGGTGGCAACCCAGAGAACCTGACCGGCCTAATCGAGGTCAACGCCAACATCAAGGCCGGTGACTCGGGAGGTCCGCTGGTCAACACAGCCGGGAAGGTCGTCGGTATGGACACCGCCGCCTCCGCTGGATTCTCGTTCCAGACTTCGAACACGGACGGCTACGCGATTGCGATCAACTCGGCAAAGAGGATCGTAAGACAGATCGAGGCCGGACATTCAACTGCAAATGTGCACATCGGGCGCACAGCGTTCCTCGGCGTTTCGGTGATGTCAGGCCAAGGCGCGACTTCCACGACCGGGGCTGCCATAGCCGGCACCGTCTCGGGTGGACCCGCTGCTTCGGCCGGACTGGCTGTTGGCGACGTGATCACGTCGCTCGACGGCTCGACGGTTCACTCCGCGCCTGGGCTCACGTCGTTGATGCAGCTGTACCACCCCGGTGACCGAGTTCAGCTCGGTTGGACCGATACTTCGCGCGGCCGACACACAGCGACAGTGCGGCTCGGTACAGGTCCGGCCGCTTGAGCAAGTCGATGAGCGGACGGCTGAAGTCACGGTAGGCGGATCTGGTAACAAGCGACTAACAGATTGTTGGTTCGGCCCAGTGGGGGAGGACGGCTGGGTGGGCCATGTTGGGCCAGTATGTAGCGGCCCGGGGTCCCCACCGGGTCGCGCATCTTCAGGGCGACGTCGTGATTGCCCTCAGTGGCCGCGACCCCACGATGTGGAAATCTGCCCAGGTTCACATACCTGGCTCGGTTCCGGGGACCCGAGACCTAGAGTCGGAGCGAGCCCGGCGCCGTCGCCTGGGCAAGAACACAAGGAGAACCAGCCCAAGCACTCCGACGCCGCTGACAATGACCCCGAGCTTCGCGAGTTTCGCGGTATAGACCCAGGTCACGACGAACCTGCCTGGTGGGATCGAGATCGCCTGCAGAAGGCCGAGTGGCCTCACCTTCTCTGTCACCGGCTGGCCCCCACCTACCGGAACGAGCTTTGCGACCCAGCCCTTGTCGTAGGCGACACTTCGGATTAGCACTGCGCGGCGAGGGCTCGAGACCACCGTACGCGGGTTTTGCCATGCCTGGACCGACGGTGTCGAGGCCTGCGCGAGCGGGACCAACGATGCCAGCGGCGTCGTGGACCCGCGCGGCTCGACCCACGCGGCGCCGCGCGTGCGGGTGTTGGCAAACACCGGCAGTCCGCCGATCTCGGTCTGGTAACGCCAGCGGGGCGGTTCGAGCAGGCCTTGGAGAACCTGATTGAGCACGAGACGATGCGTTAGCGGACCGGAGTTCACCGATGTCGGACGGGCGGTGCTCACCGCCACGGCACCGATGACAGCAGAGCTGTCGGCCGGTGCTCGGACTTGGATCCCGTAAGCGACCCGACCCTTAGACAAGGGGATTTGGACCTCCGAGTTGACGACCGGTTCTTGGCGGTCACCGACAATCTGGTTGCGGGCGTCGAGGATTCCGACGGCGACTGTGCGAGGAACCTCGTTGTTGTGCGGCAACAGCACGATGGTGATCGAGTCGAGCGCGATGGGGCCGGGGAGGATCCACGTCGAGGAGCGGCCGGGGGAGAGTAGAAACGGCGGAAGGTGAGGCAACGGCTTTTGAGGCGCGATCGCGTCGAGCGCGGTTGCAACCGACTCGGCACCAGGCGGTACCGGGACTCCGGTTGCCACAGGGATCGACTGGTTGTCGGGGATCTCGGACACCAGGTATTCGGGAAGCGTCACCAAGTCCTTCAGGTCCAAGATGTCGATGTCAGAACGCGTGAGGGCATCGGGCTGGAGGTTCTCGACGTCCTTGGCGCCCGTCGCTTGCTGGTAGCTGCCGGCGACAGCAGACGAATAGCCTTGGATGCTTGGGACCTGGTGCAAGATCCCGAGGCTGTAGGGACCCAAGTCGAGGATCGTCGCCGAAAGCGCCGAAGGTAGGGCCTGCGCCGGGTTGAATATCGCGTAGCGGCCTTGGGGCCCGAGAAGACTCGCGAGCTTTACGACGGCCTGATTTCTGTACGCGATGGTGCTCTTGGCGGGGAACGAGTAGGACCCGCCGATGAGCGACAACAGCACATCGGCGGTCACGACCGTTGCGACCAGGCGACGGCGACCTCCCGGGCTGAGGCGGGACGAAACGGTGAGCACGAGCGCGGCACCGGCCGCGATGAGCAGAGTCACCACGAAATAGGGGGTCAACCTAGCGGCCAGGTTGGCGTGGTAGCCGGAGACTCCCATGATGCGCTGAATCCAATGACCCGCCACATAGGCGGCGAGGATGAGCACAGCCACGATGCCCACCGGCACGAGACCAGTCATGCGCTCGCGATAGGTCAGTGCTTGGTCGGGCCCTCGTGGCGGAACAGACGCCGAGTCGCCTTGAGCCTTACGCGACGCCAGGATGTCGACGAAGAGCGCCAGCAACACCGCCAGCGCAAGGTCTACGAGGACGATGTTGCGGTTCTGGAGGCGCTGGCCCCCGTAAAGGGGCATGTAGATCAGAAGACGACCAATTGGCGTGCGGGCGTCGGAGAGAACCAAGCCGATGATGATCAATGCGTACCAGACCCCGAGTTGGGTCTCTTGCGCCCGGCTTCGAAAAGCGCGCTTGAGAAGAGCAAAGGTCGCGACGAGCGGCATTATGCCCACCGCATAGCTCAGCTCGGGAAGGTTGTACGTGCCTGCGTAGGTCGGAAGACCCAACTTGCCGAACCCGCCGACGAGAAAGGGCACGAACAGCAGAGTCAGGTCGCGCCACGACAGCGACCCCGTCGCGAATCGGGCGAAGGTCACCGCCGCCCTTTCGGATTCGTGTAGGAAGCTCAGGCCCGGCAACCACTGTGCCGCGGAGAGACACACGGCCAGGAGAGCCGCCAGGGCGACGCCGACGACAAGATCGGCATTGACCCGCCGACCGGCTCGCCACGACCGCCAGCAAACAGCAAGGAAATATGTGACCGTCACGATCGCGACGTTGGATGCCGCGCGCGGGTCGCCCGCAAGCACCACGAGGCCACCGCAGCCACCGAGAAGCGCTATCCATCGTCGAGCCGAAACTGGCCCTGGGGCGGCGCCGAGCTCATGAACGGCGAGCAGCATCCAAGGGGTGAAACTCATGCCCGCCACGAGGCCTATGTGCACGGCCTGGCCGCTCATGTACCCCGTGAAGGAGAACGTCAAGGCACCCAGCAGCGAGGCGAGCGGAGAACAGCCGAGCCGCCGCAGGAACACGTGCATACCGACGCCGCAGACCACGAACACCGAGATCACGTTGAGTGTCCACGCCACTGCGGCGGGCAGCACCGCGAACAGCCACGTGCCCGGGTACAGAGCTCCCGCGTTCCACCCGGCGAGCAAGGGAGTCCCGCTCCAGATGTACGGGTCCCACAAGGGAAGGCGACCATGCCGCAACAGCTCGCCGGACAGCACGCGCAGCGGATAGTTCTGTGTCAGGTTGTCAGCCACGAAGCCCCCGGGCATGAGGGGATGCCCGAAGAGCAGCGGTGGAGCGCAGATCAGTACGGGTATCGCGACGAGAAGAGCGATGGCCCACGTGTCAGCGCGCGCGACAGGTGACCAGCCTCGACGGGGTGTCGCCCCGGAAGCTTTGACTCCGGCCCGATGCCGTGGGCCGAGAGTCACGGTCGAGGGGGTGTGCGCCATGGGTTCCGCAGAACCATAGACGCGGCAAGCCCTCTGGGGCAGATTCGTTCGAGCGCACTTGCCTCGATACCGCAGTTGAGCGGCACGCTGTTGCCGTCGGGGGAGTCGGACCCGTTATCCTTCTCGACTAGCGCACCGGTCGAAGTCACCGATGCGAGACTGGCGGCGAAGCCGAAGGCTCGGCTCAGAGGAAACGACGTGCCAATACGGCCTTTGGGCGATAGGCAGGCGGTGTGGAGACCGATCGCCCTGACAGCGGCGGCGATAGGCGCATATGTCGTGCTGGCGGTCCTCGCGTACTGGCCCGTGCTGCCGTTGGACGCCAGCAAGCTGCCCCATCCGATCGGAGCCGGCGCCGGTGACCCGGCGCAGATGTCCTGGTTTCTCGCGTGGACACCGTTCGCGCTCGGCCACGGCCACAATCTGTTCTTCTCGAATTACATCGATTCTCCTCTTGGTGTAAACCTCGCCTCGAACACGTCGGTTCCGCTCCTCGGCTTGTTGTCGGCGCCGGTCACGCTCGCGTTTGGGCCAATCGCCTCGTTCAACCTTCTGATGCGCATCGCGCTCGCGAGCTCGGCCACCTCGATGTTCTTCGTCTCACGAAGATGGGTGAACTGGTGGGCTGCCTCTTTCGCTGCAGGCTTGCTCTACGGGTTCAGCTCGTACATGACGTTCGAGAGCTCGGTTCACCTCGACCTCGCGTTCATGCCCATTCCTCCACTGTTGTTCTGGTGCCTGGACGATCTCTTCGTCACGCGGAGGAGGTCGCCGGTCAAGGTGGGCATCCTGCTCGGTCTCTTGAGCGCCGCACAGCTCCTGATCGACCCGGAGCTGCTGGTGTTCTGCGGCCTCATGGCGGCCGTAGGTCTCATCTTGCTGGCGTTGACCCACGTCCAGGAGATCACTGCCCGAATTCGCGTCGCAGCCCCTGGGTTGCTCGCGGCATGTATTTGTTGCGGGGTCGTCGCCGGCTATCCGATCGGGTACTTCCTTGCGGGACCTAGGCGAATACCCCGCGCCATACAGCCTGCCCAGGTGATCGGAGGGTTTCGCGTCGATCTTCTGAGACCGGTCCTCTCGTCGTCGACGCGGCTGACCAACCCGTCGGGCTACCTCGGGATTCCGCTGCTCATCGTCCTCGTGGTGATCGCCGTGTGGTGGAGAAGGGTGGCGATGGTCAAGTTCGCCGTCGCGTGTGCCTGCGCCGCATTCTTGATCTCCCTTGGCCCCCATCTGACCGTCGACGGGCATAGTTTGGGGATCTGGCTCCCCGAGGCGGTCTTCGAGCACATCCCGGTTCTCTCCGACCTCGAGCCGGTGCGGATCACCGCTGTCGAGATGCTCTTTCTGGCGGTGTTGCTGGCGGTCGGCGTGGACCGTTCCAGGGCCTGGATACTCGAGCGCGTCCGGGTCTTCAACACGCCGGCGAAGCGTCCCGACGAAACCCGGGCCTCTCGACTGCGATCCCGTATCGGCTCGGACACGAGGCTCCAGACTGTCGGGCTGATTGCTGTGTTGACTGTGGCCTTGATCCCGGTCCTGGATCGGCTGCCTGTCGCACGGGAGCGCTCCGCGACGGCTCCCGAGCTCACGGCGTCACTCGCGCGATCGGTTCCGAGTGGCGACGTGGTTCTGGCACTTCCGTATCCTCGAGCGCTACAGGACGAGCCCATGCTCTGGCAGGCAGTCGACGAGATGAGCTTCCGCCTCGTCGGCGGCTACGCCCTCGTGCCGGGCGCGAGCGGTGGAGGTCGTTATTACCTCGCCCCGAGCGCCGACTTGACCCGGTTGTCCTCTCTTCTGGCCGGTCCTTCTGGCGCCTCCAGAGTCGCGTCGTCTAGCGCGTGTGCCTCCCTCGAGACCGTCCTGGGTGGATATCACGTAGACGCGCTCGTGCTCCGAACGCCCCTCGGAGCGACTCGCGCTGCGGGCGTTGCGCTGCTCACCCAGCTCCTGGGGCCGCCTTCGGTGAGCTTTGGCTCAGGCGATGTGTGGCTCGACATCCCCGCCAGGGCGCCGACCCGCAGTTGCCCGGAACGCTCCTAGCGGGTTCGCTGTACCCCATTTGCTCTCATGACATGGGAGACCTTGTTGTTACCAAGGGCCGCAAGAAGCGGGATAGCCAATGCGCCCTCCGACCCGTAACGAGGTGAGACTCAAGCACTCGGCCGTAGGGACCGATACCCATAAGCGAGCTAGTTAGCTCAAGTGCACGACCCCCGGTGCTCCCCCAGGCCCGGGGGTCGTTACGCGAAACGGCCTCTTCTGGTCGCTCGACGCAGGCCTACGAGGCGCACCGAAGGCGGTAACGCGGTCTCGCCGGCCCTCACCGACGGGGGCGGCCCGGAGAAAGTTTGTGACAGCCCACCCACTGACCCTCAACTTAGTTGTCAAACCCTCTACCTCAACTTCAGCTCGAGACCAACAATTGGGGCGCGGAAGCCAAAGCGGCCCTCTAACCGGATGCGCACGGATCGTTGAATACGAGCAGTCGGACTGGGTTCACAGACGGACCGGTGTGACGAGCGAATCAGCCCTGAGCTGCGTCAATGGTCTGCGATTGGGTCGTGACAGCATCCAGGACCTCGCGGATCACCTCCACGCCGAGCCCTGGGCCAGTGGGCACGGTGATCGTGCCGTCGTGCAGAACGAACGGCGCGGTGATGTCGTCGTGGAAGTAGCGCTCTGTCGCCGAGATATCTCCTGGCAGGGTGAATCCGGGGAGCGAAGCGAGCGCGAGGTTCGCGGCCCGGCCCAAGCCAGTCTCGAGCATGCCACCACACCAGACGGGGATGTTCTTCGAGAGGCACAGATCATGGATAGCGCGTGCCTCGAGGTATCCTCCGACTCGCCCCGCCTTTATGTTCACGACCGAGCATGCGCCGAGCTGTATGGCGGTCGCCGCGCTCGTCGCCGAGACGATCGACTCGTCGAGGCATACCGGCGTGGTGATGTGGCGCGCCAGCTGAGCGTGGCCGACCAGGTCTTCTTCATCAAAGGGCTGCTCGATTAGAAGCAGCGAGAATTGGTCGAGCAGCGCTAGGTGATCAACGTCTGTTCGCTCATACGCGGAGTTGGCATCCACCTGCAGCATGAGGTCGGCACCGAAGCGTTCCCTGACCGCCGCGACTGGCACCAAGTCCCAGCCTGGTTGGATCTTCAGCTTCACACGCCGGTAGCCGGCCTCTAGGTACTTGGCCACCCAGTCCATCAGCTCGTCGACCGAACTCGTGATGCCGACCGCGACGCCCGGAGTCACCTCATCGCTGACACCGCCGAGGAATGTCCCGAGCGAGATGCCAGCCCCTCGCAGCTGTGCGTCGAGCACTGCCATCTCGAGCGCTGCCTTGGCCATGCGGTGGCCCTTGAACTGCGACAGGAGGGGCTGAACGTCGGTGGCGGCCAGGTCAGAGGCTCCGAGTAGCCGCGGCCCGAGGTAGCGCGTGAGTGTCAGCCACGCCGAGTCGACGTATTCCGAGCTGTAGAGCGGGTCGGAACCCGCGACACATTCACCCCAGCCTTCACCCTCGTCGGACTCCACACGGACCAACATGGCGTCGTGAACGTGCTCGGTCCCGAGCGGCGAGCGAAACGGTGACACCAACGGCAGTCGGACGCGGCGAAGCTCGATGCTCTCTAGCTTCATGGCTGAGCCATCGTGTTGCCGAACATCGTGTAGATGAGGAAGACGACAGGCACAAGGGCCGCGAACGCACCGATGATGGCGGCCAGAGCACGAGGACGCACGACTTTCGCCACCGCGACGAGTGCCGGGAAAGCCCATGTCAATAGACGCGGCTTGAATCCGAGGCTGTTGCTCACGAACAGGAGCAGCACAACTCCCACGCAGTAGGCATTGAGGCACGCGGGCAGCCGTGCTCGCCAGAGGGCGAGCAGCCCGGCGGCGACGGCGCACACTCCTATCAACTCCAGCCAGCCGGGACCTTGATAGCCCATGGTTCCGGGGTGTGCCAGCAGGCCGAGAAGGGATCGCCCAAAATCGACCGACGCTCCCCAGGCCTGATGTTGAAGATGCCACCAGAACAACAGGTCCCGATAGCGGGCCTCAAGGAACACGAGGAAGCCGACGAAGCCCAGCGGTACCAGCGCCACAGTAGCCAAGGCCCCGGGGAGCTGACGATTGCGAAGGCCATGGATGGCTGGCGCCGCTGCGCCTAGCACCAGTGGCAGCGCCAGTGGGCTAGTAGCGGTTGCCAGCGCGCCGAGGACGCCTGCCCAGATCCACCTTTCGCGCAACATCAAGAGAAGACTGCCGGCGGTGAGTGCCAGCCCGACGCATTCGCAGTAGAACAGACCCCACGCGATGCCCATCCCCGGGAAGAGGGCGAAGATCACCGCTGCTTTCCAGCCGACCTCTTGGTTGACAGCCACGACGCCGAGCCGGCCGACGAGCAACGTCGCGACCGCGCCGGCGAGGACTGAGACGACGAGGGCGGCGCCGACTCCCGACAAGCCCAGGAAGCTGAACGCGCGTATGATGGCTGGGAAGACGGGGAGGAACACTCCCGCGCCATAGGTCAGTTCACCGCCGAACTTCGCAGCGACAGACGGATAGCCGTGCGCAGCGACGACCAGGTACCAGTTCGAGTCCCACGAGTGGAGGGGACCGCTCAGGTTCGCGCCGTAGCTGAGATGAGCCACGAGCACGTCTGTCAGGACGAGCGCAATACGCACGACCAGATAGATGCCGAGGATGCGAAGGCTCGGAGCGATCCACGCTTGCGCAGGACCCGACCGGGATCCTTGGGCGAGAGTGCGCCGTTGCCCCGTTGAGCTCGGGTCTGGCGAGCCGACCACGGGACTCACAACGCTTGCTGCGGTGATGCGCGGGTCCACTTGGTGGTCGTCTCGGTTGCGGAACACGGCCAGATTCTGGCCCGTTCCACCGGTCCCTGCTCGTCGCTTGTCCTCGGTGTCGCAGGAACAGGCCATGGCGGCGAACACTTGGATTGTTCAGTCCTGCCTGACCGCGCTGGTTGGGTGTGTCGCTCTAGCCTTTGTCGGTGGCCGGCTTCAATTCTCGGTGGCCGCGCGCTCACAAGAGTGTGTTGAGGGCCATTGTCGCGGTCGTCGCGGCGGCTGCGATAGGCGGCTGCGTGTCGGCCGGATCAAAGAGTCAGGCGACGACCAGCACGTCCGCGCGATCTTCGACCACCACTTCTCCGGTCACCACTACGAGCGAGGCGTCGCCAACTACGACGGTGCCGGCACCAAGACGCCCCGTCCGAGCGCGGCTCGACGATGGCTCGCTCGGCAACCAGGCGACTCGATTCGCGTGCTCGCTTCTCAGTCGTCAGCAGATCCGGCGTCAATTCGGTGGCCCTGTCGGGCGTGGGAATCCCACCTATCCCTATTGCCAGTGGCAGGTCGGCACGGACGCATTCCTGGCTCTCGCAGTGGAGCCGC
>Ga0182027_10010132_pt1 | contig 13440 bp, 8 predicted proteins | sample 712E1DmetaG_FD_121300 | JGI IMG/M metagenome (GOLD analysis project Ga0182027, IMG submission 121300) | Permafrost microbial communities from Stordalen Mire, Sweden - 712E1D metaG (Illumina Assembly) | ecosystem: Environmental > Terrestrial > Soil > Wetlands > Permafrost | place: Sweden...
CACCGAGGGCTCGGCCGAGCAGTCGAGCAGCAGATCGAAAGGACCAGCCGAGGCCACGTCCTCGGGGATCCGGATATCGCCGTGCACGAAGCGGACTCCGCCAGCCCGCAGGCGTGCCAGCGAAAGTTCGGATCCCCGCCGGTGCAGGTTGTCGAACGCGACCACCTGCATGTCGGGGTGGCGCGACTTGAGGGCGAGCGCAAGCGTCGAGCCCACGAAGCCCGCGCCACCGGTCACCAGAGTATTCCGGAACATCGACTCACGATGGTAGCCTGGAATCGGGATCCAGGCATATTTCTCGGGGCAGCCGTGACGGGCTTGCTTCGACAGTCTACACTCGCTCGGAAATGGCGCGCGTCGCGATCATCGATCTGCTCTTCCGTTGGCCGCCTGACGGGGGCGCCCGGGTCGACGTGAAGGAGATCGGCGCCCGTCTGGCTCGACATCACGACGTGCGCCTGTTCGTTCCCAGGCACTGGATGCGCATCGGTCGCGGGCACATCCAGGGCGACGTGGGCTTCGCGGTCGAGCCTGTCGACCTACCGGCGTTCGGGTTCAACATCGCGTCGACGGTGGGTCTGATCGAGAAGCGCGTATCTGCCTTTCGGCCGGACCGGGTGTGGATCGCCGACGGTGTGCACCTCAAGCCGGATCTGATCTTGAGCCTCGCTCGCCATCGCCCCATCGTGCGTCTCTACGCCTACGAGATGCTGTGCGCGCGGCGCTACGGCGTGCTCTTCCGCAAGGGAGCCCGGTGCGAAGGCATTGACCGACTCGATGGTGCGAACACGACATGGGCACTCTGCCGGGCGTGCGCGCTGGGGGACTTTCGGCTGTTGCGCAGTCCCTCGATCGTGCATGAGTTGCTCTCAGCGCGCGCCTGGAGTCTCGCGCACCGTCAGGCGATCATCCAGGGGCTTGCTGCGGCCTCGACGGTGATCGTCTACAACGAAGAGGCGCGGCGACGGGTGCTGCCTTTCAACCAGGATACCCGCGTCGTTCCGTCCGGCGTAGACACCAGTCGATATGCACGGGTTCCGCCGCTTGCGAACGTATCGGCAGGAGGCCCGATGGTCCTGCTGGCGCCCGGACGGCTCAGCGATCCGGTGAAGGGTGGCGCCGTGCTGCTCGAAGCCTGCGACAGGTTGTGGGCGCGGCGGAAAGACTTTCGCCTTCTTCTCACCATGCGTCGCCCATGGCTGCGCCCCTATGCAGAGGGTCTCGGCTGGCTCGATGCCGATGCACTGTTGGCTGCCTATGCACGCTGTGATGTGTGTGTCGTGCCCGCCATCTGGCCCGAGCCCTTCGGGATCGTGGCAGTCGAGGCCATGGCCGCGGGACGTCCCGTGGTCGCAAGCGCCGTCGGCGGACTGGCGAGCACCGTGATCGATGGTGAGACGGGCCTGCTCGTCCCGCCGGGCGATCCGTCAGCCCTGGCCGCCGCGCTCGAGCGTCTTCTTGACGACCGCGCTCTCGCCTGGAGGCTAGGGGCTAGCGGGCGAGACCGGGCCCGCTGGTACGACTGGGATTCGATCTACGAGCGCGAGTACGCGAAGCTTTTCGGCTGAGCGTGACGTGGGCGCAGAGATCGCGTCAGGATCTGCAGGCGGCATGGCATCGGCGCACTCCGCGCAGAGCCCGCTGGCCAGTATCGTTTCGCGCCCGCGTGGGCAGTGAACCTAGACAGCTGGCAGGGACGCCTCTATCCTCGGCCTTCGCCACCCGCTAAAATTCCGGCTTAATCTTCCCGGCGTAAGGGAACCTAGTAGACAGATTTGGGTTCTATCAGAAAAAATAGATGTGGATGGACGCGCGAAGGGTGAGCGTCAAAACTGACTTCTTCTTCCTGCCGTCAATGTCGATAACCCAACATGTTTCTTGCGGACGAACCCCTGGTTAATCAGCCTTGGAGCCAACAACCGATGGAATCCAGCTCTGACGCCCGCGGGGACGCCGCTCCCGATTCGGCGCGCGATGCCATCCAGCGAGATTCGGATGAGCTCCTGCGAAGCGTTCTGGGCAATTCGCCGATGTTCGCCGGTCCGCGCCGCCCGGCGACCAGGGTCACCACCCGGCGGACGCTCACGCGGAGAGCCGTGGTCTGGCTCGGGCAGACGTGCAATCTGAAATGCGACTTCTGCTACTTCAAAGACCGCATCGCTGACCGAGGCCACCCGGAGCACGCCTTCATGTCGCTGGAGAAGGCGAAGAAGATCTGTCGCACTGTTCGCGAGGTATACGGCAATAACGCGATCGACATCCAGGGTGGAGAGCCGACCATATTCCCGCAGATCGCCCAGCTGGTGCGGTACTGCCGCGACATCGGTCTCGTGCCGACACTCATCACCAACGCATTGGTTCTCGCTCACGAAGACAGGTGCCGGTCGCTGATCGACGCGGGCCTGCGTGACTTCTTGGTGAGTGTTCAGGGCATAGGCCCGGTACACGACCACGTGGTTGGCGTGCCTGGTGCCTTCGCCAAGGTGGTCCATGCCCTGGAGAACATGACCAACCTGAAGATCCCGTTCCGGTTCAACTGCGTCATGTCCAAGCTTGCCGTTCCGCAGCTCCCGGCGCTAGCGCGGCTAGCCGATCTCAGTGGGGCCAGCGTCGTGAATTTTATCGCGTTCAACCCCTTCGAGGACCAGAGAGCCCCCGGCAAGCGAACCGACTCCAACGTTCCACGCTACACCGACGTGCGGGCGGCCTTGACCGTCGCGCTTGACCACCTCGACGCCGCGGGAATCGAAGCGAATGTCCGCTACTTCCCCTTCTGCATGCTTCCCGAACGGCATTGGAAGTCCAACTACAACTTCAAGCAACTGCCCTACGATCACCACGAGTGGGACTACGCGAGCTGGACCTGGACGGCGCAACGGGAGCAACGGACTTCGGAAGGCGACACCAGTCCGCCGCCGGTCCTCCGTCCAATGCTGCGGCTTGGTCCACTTGCGGGACTCGCGCAACGGATCGCAGGCCATGGGCGCCTGAGGCCCCTCCTGCGGCAGATCAGGGTGCGACTGTCCTCGGCACTGATGCCCTTTCGCTCCAAGGCCCAAATCTACGCGAACAACGCGGAACTGCGAGCGCAGGGCGACTGCGGGTACAAGTACAACCGCGCCTGCGGCAACTGCTCCCTGCGCGGCATCTGCGACGGCTTTCACGGCGACTATGCCGAGATGTTCGGGACGGACGAGGCCGCCACCGTGTCGCTCGGACGCCAAATTGATGACGGCACGCTCTACATTTCTCGGCAGAAGAAGATCGTGGAGCCAGAAGACCTCTCCTGGGGCCTCTGACCATGCCGGACTCCGCTGTGATGAATGGCTCGCGCCTGCTCAGATCGCGGCGCCTCCTCCTCGATCTGACGGGCATGGCCGAGAATCCCCTGCCTTGGGTCGAGGCGGATCTCTTGTTCAACTTGATGGCCGATGTCATGGGGGTCACCGTTGTCGATGCTCACATCACCGACCGGGCACAACTTGATGGGCTCCGGGATCTCTGGCGCGACCACAAGCTCGCCAGGTCCCTCGTCGTCCACCCGTCGATGCTCGGCCGACGGGAATTCGCGAAGCTGCTGCGGGACTCTGGTGATCTCTGTCTGGTCCCCACCGGTCCTGCCACGGAACTGGATGAAGGCGCACTGCCACGGGACAGCCCACCCTGGCGTCTCCGGCTCGATCTCGGTATCGGCGAAGCCGCCCTGCTCGCCTGGATCGGCCACGCAGCCCGGGGGGCCAACCACGTGGAGATCTTCCTCGGCTCAGGAGATCAGGCGCCCCGCGCGCGGCTAAGAGCCGTTCTCTCGTCGGTGACGAGCCGCCTCGATGAGGCCCAGATCGGCTGGTGTGTCCACGGAGTCCCTCATTGCATTGTTGCCCGCAAAGAGCGCGTCTTCTCACTACTGCAGGACGGCTATTGCCTGTACCAGCCGGAGCCCATGTTCCAGTCGACCATCGACTCGATTATCGCCATGTCAGCGGGAAGGAGACGTTACGAGTTGCTGAGACTGATCCGTCGCGGCAGTCGGTACCAGCGGACTCTGAGCCAGAAGGCCTTCAACTGTGTCGTCAAGTCCGTGGGACTGAATTCCCCCGCCGCGCGCCTCGCGCAGCGCCTCGGGTACAACGCCGTCAAGGCGTTCTCACTCCTTCGCGGGGAAAGTCCCGCTGCCTCACACAGCGATGCACCTCCCCTGTTCGCGTGCCCAGAGGCGGCCTGCGATAGCCACCACCTCGGCCGTTGCGAGCCTTGCTCGCTTCGACTGATTTGCCCGGGGGTTTCTCCGATCTGCGCCGCTCTCCTCGATGAGGCGGAACTCGTCCCCGCCGCGGGCTCCCCGCCGACCGACCCGCTGCACTTCCTCCGTGTTCACGAGCAGACCGTTCCACCCATCGACGTTCCTCGGCTCCCGCACCAGAACCCGGAGTTGGCGCAGCACGCACGATCGGTCGTTGGTGACGTCACGCATGGGCGTGAGATCAAATCGTCGTCCTACAAGATCCAAGAGGTGCCATTCAACAAGATGAACGGCAGCATCCAGTGGCTTCCTGCGTGGGAGAGGTTCTGCCAATCCACCGTTCTCGATCGGCGCAGACGCCCACTCACCGTGAACGCCACCTTCTTTGGGAAGGCAAGATACGTGGGGTTCTCTTTCGGCCCCAGTCTGCAGGTCATGTGCCCGGCGGTATCGGATCGCCATGGTGTAACCGCGCATGTTGACGTGCACGGTAACTACGTCCTGCTCCGTGATGGCGAGGAGGTCGAGGCCGTGCATGTCCCGCTGCAGGTGAACCGGGCAGGTCGCCTCCCCGAGCACCTCGAACCGACACTCGCCGCGTACGGAATCGACCGGTCCATGGTGACGCAGGCTGTGTTCCTATGGGACGAGTCGGAGACCGCTGTCACTAGGCACGGGGGAGGCGAAGAAGTCGATCTCTCGGTGGTTGTCGTCTGTACCAAGTACTCGCGGCGCCTCGGATTGCTCGCGCGATCCATAGCTGGCCAAGTGGACTTTGATCTACGTCGGGCCGAGTTGATCGTCGCATACGTTCCCGGCCTCGATGGGACCGAAGACATCCTCGACTGCCTGTCCCATCTTTGGCCGCAGCTAGGCACCGTGGGCGTTCCCTTCGACGCCGCGCACATGACGCACAAGGGATTCATGATCAATCAGGCGGTGAACCACGCGACCGGGCGGCGAGTCTTGATCACCGACGCCGACATCATCATGCCGCCGGACCTCTTCCATCGCCTCGAGAGTGAGTACCGCGGCCGCCACTTCGTCGCTGTGGAAGGACGCAAGATGCTGGACGCCAAGACCACCGCGGAACTCCTGATGGGGCTGCGCGATCCCGTCGCGGACTTCCAGTATCTCCGCGACCAGGCGCCTGGCGAGAGGCGAATTGGCGAGGCCAAGAACACGCCCATCGGCCACTTCCAGTGCGTCCTTCGCACTCATTTCCCCACCGTACCGTATCGTGAGCACTCCCACTTCGAGGGTGCCGACATGCAGTTCTCCTTGGACATCAGGAAAGCCTTCGGGCACGAAACGGTGATGAAGGACACCCTGGTTCTTCACCTGGATCACGCCGGCAGCCGCTGGTACGGCACCCAGCGCCAATTCTGAGCACCCAGTGATGGCCGCATCTCTGTCGCAGTACCGAACGCTTCTGTATCAGCTCACGCGACGTGAGTTCAAGGCCCGCTACAGCTCCGCTCGGCTCGGCATTGCCTGGGCAGTGCTCAATCCGCTGCTCATGATGGTGATTCTGTCCGTCGTGTTCTCCGTGTTCGTCAGGATCGACACCGGGGGCACGCCCTATCCGCTCTTCGTGCTGAACGGCCTGTGTCTGTGGCAGTTCTTCAGGTCCACGGTCGCAGCGACCACGTCGTGCATCGTCGACGACCGCGACCTGTTCCGGCGGGTCGCGTTTCCACGCAGTCTGGTCCCCCTCTCAATTGTCCTGTCTAACCTCTTGAACCTCCTCCTGACGTTCCCCTTCCTCTTCTTCCTCATGGCGGTGTACGAGCGCCCGCTGCACCTCACCGTTCTGCTCGTTCCATTGAACCTCGTGGTTCTCGCGTTGCTCGCCACCGGCGTCGGCCTGATCACCTCTGCCACCACCGTCTTCTATCGCGACATGCGCTATATGATCGAGCCTCTGCTCCTCGTTCTCTTCTACGGCTCTCCGATACTCTATCCTCTGAGCGCCGTGCCAGCCGCGCTCCGGCCGATTTACGGGCTCAATCCCCTCGTGGGAATTCTCCGCTTCCAGTACGAGGCGTTGCTCGGCGGCAGGCTTGAGAGCCTGTGTCTTTGGGCGGTGTCGTGCTCGGGGGCCGCTGTCGCGCTCGTCTGCGGTGCTTGGCTATACCGACGATACGCCGGGCTGTTTGTGGACATGCTTTGACATGACCCGGCCTGTCGACATAGAGGTTCGCTCACTCCACAAGAGCTATCGCCTCCGGAAACGCCGCAGTGTCATCGCCGGGGATCTGCTGCGGCTGCTCACCCTGCGGCGCCTAGAATACAAGAGTAACGAAGCCCTCTCAGATCTCAGCTTCGATGTCTATCGCGGGGAGTGCTTCGGCATCATCGGACCCAACGGGTCGGGAAAAAGCACGCTGCTGCGCATTCTGTCTGGCGTCACGAAGCCCAGCAGCGGGACCGTCCGGTTCGGTGGGTCCGTGGGCGCCCTTCTGGAGCTTGGCGCAGGCTTCCACTCGGAGATGTCCGGTCGGGAGAACATCTATCTCGGTGCATCGCTGCACGGCCTGACGCACAGACAGATCCGGGCCGCCGAGGAGGAAATCGTTGCTTTCTCGGAGCTCGGAGATTTCATCGATGAACCGATCTTCACGTATTCCAGCGGTATGCTGGTCCGGCTCGGCTTTTCCATCGCTATCGCTATCAAGCCGGACATCCTAGTGCTGGACGAGGTCCTCGCAGTTGGAGACGAGTCCTTCAGGCACAAGAGCTTCAAGGCGATCAAGGAGGTGCGTGAATCCGGCAAGACCGTGGTCCTCGTCTCGCATGACGCCAATCAGGTCGCCGCCTTCTGCGACCGCGCGATGCTCCTGTCGCGTGGCAAGTCCATCCTCCTCGCCGATGCGTCGACCGCTATCCGCTTCTACCTTCAGACCACGGAAGGCGCTGGTTCCACCCACTACCTCGAATGCGGCGCCCTCTCCGTCGCCGTCAAGCAAGGGCGTACCCTCCTCTTCTACCAGGGCAGGCCCATAACCAAGGGATATGGCATCTACTCCTCCATGCTCTCTGCGAGTGGCTGGATGGATGTCCTCGACGGCACATGGCAGACCGAGCGCCTCGACAACAAGTCGCTGAGGTCCACGAAGGCCATCGACTACCTGTCGATGTCGTTGACCTGGACGGTTCGGGTGCTCTCCGAGACCGAGGTCGCGGTCGAACTGACTGCTCATCTGGAGAAGCCGTTAGGCGTCGATCGGTACCACGCGAGCATCCTGCTCGATCCGGCCTACACAAAGTGGTCCACCCAAGATGCCACCGGCAAGTTCCCGGCCATCGAAATTGCCAGCTACGAGTGGGTCCATGTCAATTCCAAGCCCCTGCACTCGGCCTGGATCGAGGGGTCCGCGGATCAAGCGTCGGCCCTCCCCGAGGTCCGCTTCTCCGTCACCGCCGACAGCGGGGAGTTCGCTCCGACGGTTCTCAACACCGACTACCAACTGGGTTCGCGGGTGCTGCAACTCCTGAGGCGCAACACCGACCCCACCGGCACATGGCCGCCCGGAACGCGGACCCTCTTCGAGGGCAGAGTGCGGATCCGGCTTCCGTGATCGGCCAGGCACGTGCCGCGTGCGAAGCATAGTGTCAACGGACAGGGACAACGGTGGAATGAAATGCTCCAATCCTGTTTTCGAAATTCTCCCAGACCTACTGTATCCTGTTCCCGATGTGCCTGTTCCCGGTCAGACACCTCCGTCGGAAACTGCGAACGGCCCTTGCCCGCTTCCGCCGAGTCATTCGCACACCATGGTCGCGCATCTTCCGCGGACCGTCATCGGAGGCCATCTATGTCGCGGAGTGCCCAATATGCGGCAGTCCGTCGGGGGGCGGGACGTTCGAATACGAGAATGGACTTACCGTTCTCCTTAGGTGCCGCGGGTGCAGCCATGTGTACGCCCGCGACCTTCCGAACGACGAAGCCTTGACCACCCTGTACGGGGATCTTGACTATTGGAAGAAAGATCGTTGCCATCAGGGAATCACGACAATTCAAGAAGGCAAGGGATGGGAAGGCTACCTCAAAGCCCGGATCGGTATCTTGCATAGGCTGAGACTGCTGGATCATCGGTCGAATCGGGCCGCTTCCGTTTTTGAGATCGGCTGCGCGGAAGGCATGCTCCTCCGCGAGCTTGGCAAGAGAGGGATAGAGGCAAGCGGTTGTGAGATGAACATTGCCGTTGCCGAGGAAGGAATGCGGCAACTGGGCGTCAACATCCTCACGGCTCCTTTCGAGAAGATCGAGCTTCCGCAAGACCATTTCGATCTGGTGATGTCATTTCACACCCTGGAACACATGCGGTTTCCGATCGAGGTCTTCACGAAGGCGGCTCGCATCCTCCGGACGGACGGTGCGATGCTGGTCGAGGTCCCCTGTGGAGCGGAGGAGTACGACAACACAGATCATCTCCACTTCTTCTGCGACAAGTCCCTGCGTCTGCTCCTGGACAAGTTCTTCGTCAGCACCGACATCTTGGACAACTCCTACACGAACAGCGCCGGCGTCCGGATCGGTTCCATCTACGGCTTCGGCAGGGGCGTGCGCGGCGAGCCAGCGGGATCGGCGAATGCCGCTGGAAGCTCACGCCCATGACCTGCCCGCAGGAAGGCGCCATCTGCGTCTACTGTGGAAGGAGCACGGATGCCCATGGAAATGCTGACTCGCTTCGTCCTGATCGGCGCGGTTTCGCTGACGACGCTCGGTCTGGAGCTGTTCCTCACCAAGATCCTGTCGTTCGTCTTCTGGAATCACGTGGTCTATCTGATTATCTCGATCGCGCTGCTGGGATACGGCGCGAGCAGCACCTTCGTGCTCCTGGTACGCAGGCGCATCTCATCCATCGGCCAACCGACGTTCATCGGCGCGAATGTCCTGCTCCTGGTGTTCTCGACCCTGGGGGCACTGCTGCTCATTGCTGGCACGACCTACCAGTTCTCGACGGCCCATCCGCTGCGTTCGGCCGAGAGCCTGCTGGCCACGTACGTCGCGTTGACCCTGCCCTTCTTCTTCGCGGGCAACGTCATTGTGTGTCTATTCGTATCGCATCCGGAGCGTGCGACTGCGCTGTATGGCTGGGATCTGGCTGGCGCGGCGCTCGGGTGTCTCCTCTTTCCCATCCTGATGCCTGGCTTGGGCGCGTCCGGGTCCGTCGCGCTGCTTCTTCTGCTGGTTGGCGGGTCCAGCCTTCTGTTCCTGACGTGGCAGCGCGAGGGCGGACGCGGTCGCGGGCTGCGCGCGGGCACGGTTGCAACCTGTCTCCTGCTAGCCGTCGCGATTCCGTTCGCCGATCGCTGGTTCACCTTCAAGCCGGATCTGACGAAAAGCCTCGGGTTCGCCCTCAACAAGCGGATCAATCCCGCCGTCGTTCACGAGTATCACCAATGGGACGTTGTCACCCGGCTCGACGTCGTGTCCTCGCCCAAGCCTTACAACATCGGCTGGATCGAAATCCCCGCAGGAAGGAAACTGGTCAGTTTCGACGGTGACGCCGTCTCCGAGATACCGCATCTTACCCCGGAGTTCCCAACCCCCGAAGATACCCGTCGCTTCGCCCGGGGGGACTTCCGCGCCCCCTTCTTCAAGGAGGTCGCGAAAGGCAGCCATCTTGTCGTCGGGCTCGGGGGTGGCCCGGATGTGGAGCAGTCGCTGGCCATGGGCGCATCCAAGATCACGGCCGTCGACATCAACGCCGCCATCCTAGATGCCATGACCGGCATGTATCGCGACCACAGCGGCAACATCTTCAGCCGGCCGAACGTCAAGCTGGTTCATTCCGAAGGCCGAAACTTCCTACGCGCCTCCTCTGAAACGTACGATCTTATCCGGATGACCGGCGTGGATACCTTCGCCGCGCACGCCACCGGCGCCTACGTTCTGGCCGAAAACTACCTGTACACGGTGGAAGCCTTCCGCGAATACTTCCGGCGCCTCAAAGATGACGGCGTGCTCTGTCTACAGCGGTGGTTCGACGACACGAGTCCCCGTGAAAGTCTGAGACTGTTCGCCGTCATCCTCGCGGCTCTGCGCCTGGAAGGTGTCGAGCACCCCTGGGAGCACGTCATCGTGCTTTGGCGCCGCTCGCCCGATCACCAACCGCCGGGCGTCACCTTCATGCGCAAGCGCCCCTACGCACGCGAGGAAGTCCGCGCTCTCGATCGAAGCCTCACCGACGTCGGGGCAACCGGAGAGGTCAAGGTCACGCCCATCTACTACCCGCACACAGCGCCCTTCGCGCTCGCGGCGTCGCGCGATTTCCATGCCTATGCGGCGGCGTTCGCAGAAGGGCAGTCGGCTGCTTTCGCGGACGCGTATCCCTACGACATCACCCCGGCCTTCGACGACAAGCCCTTCTTCTTCAACTACTTCAAGGTCGCGAACATGTTCCGCGGGTGGAATCGCACCGGTCCGATCCAAGGATACTGGGCCTACTTCGTGTTCGGGCTGATCCTCGCTTGCGCGAGTGTTGCCGTGGCAATCTTCATCTGGCTGCCGCTGCTGGTATTCCGGCGCGAAGGGTTGCGCACACGCGGCAGCGGCTTGCTCACCCTCTATTTCTGTTGCCTCGGTCTGGGATTCATCATGATCGAGATCACGGCGATGCAGAAGTTCGCGCTGCTGCTCGGTCATCCGATGTACGCAATCGCCACGGTCATGGGCGGCATGCTGGTTTTCGCGGGCATGGGCAGCCATCTCGCCGGTCGCTTCCAGGCGGCGCCGCTGCGTGCTCTCTCGGCTTGCGCGGTGGCGATCGTCACGTTCTGCCTGTTTTTGGCCAGCCCCACAGCAACCCGGTTGATCGACTCTCTGCTCGCTACGGGACTCGCAGTACGTGTTCTTGCGACGCTGGCTGTCCTGGCGGTCGGCGCGATCCCGCTCGGATTCTTCTTTCCGATTGGCCTCAGGCTCGCGGGCTCGACGGACGACCGCTTTGTCCCCTGGGCATGGGGAATCAACAGCGGTTTCACCGTGATTGGCTCGGTGTGCACGGTTGCGGCGGCGATGAGGATCGGCTTCTCGGCCCTTCTAGCGCTTGCCGCGGCCATCTATCTCGTGGCCCTGCTTTCCATCCGGATGCACCAACGAACGTGGGCAGCACCAAACTCACGCTAGCCTGATCTCATGGCGGCCAGCACCGCGGAGCGAACGTCGAGACGTGCTGCAAGCGGAATCACGATCGGCTTGGCGACCATGTGCAGGTCGCGGTGGTGGGTGGCAGACCGCAACGCGCCGATCTGGCCGAGCAGGTAGGTGGCGAGCGCGGCGTAGCGGTAGCTGCGGTTCAGGGCGATACCCTGGGATGGCGCCAACTCCTGGGCGATCGTGCGCAGGGTGCGGACCCCGTCGCACGCCATCCAGAACATCCGATAGTAGCGCCCGGCGACAGCCAGACGGCGGTTTCTCTCCCTGCGTGACTCTTCGAGCGAGAACTCGCGGTACAGGGCCGCCTCGGTGCCGAGCAAGAGAATCGTGAGATGATCCCGTGACAGGGGCCCATCCGTCGTCCGGACGGGTACGTCATCGAGCAGCGAGTTCGGGATGGTATTGATCTGGTGATGAAAGAGGTCCTCGTCGTCGTCGAGCACGACCAGGCTGTTTTGCCGGACCTGTGCCGCGAACTCGGTTGATGGGTAGGGCGTTGCGAATTGGCCGATGTACACGGGAAAGGGCAGCCTGTGAAAGTAGTTGTGCCAGGGCAGTCCCTTCTGTGCCTCGTCGAGCATCTCTTTCTGCAGGTAGTAGCCGACGATCGACTCGCCCGGGTTGAACGTCATGCAGGTGTAGAGAGGCGCGATCCCCGCGCGCTTCAGGTCGTCGATGGCCAGCCGACTCTGCTCGAGGTCCTGGTTCTTGTTGATGTGGGCAAACGTGTCGGGGTTCGCGCTTTCGACGCCGACCTCGACACCGATACAGCCGGCCGCTCGCATCAGAGGAAGGAGATCAGCGTTGCGGTGGATGTGCTCTCCGCGATCGAGACACACCCACTGCACACCCAGATTGGCCGCGATGAGCGCCTGGCAAAGATCCCGCGTGTGATGCGGGTTGATGGTGAAGTTGTCATCCCAAAAATGAAAGCGCGAGATCCCGCAGCGGCCAAGCACGTATCGCATCTCATCGATGATGTTGGCCGGCGAGCGGAAACGCACGCGACGCCCCCAGATCTGGGGGGAAGCACAGAAAGCGCAGACGTACGGACATCCGCGCGAGCCTAGGATCGGCCACCGCTGCCCGCCCACGACGTGCAGCGGTGTCGAGTACTTCTGCATGGGCAAGAGATCGATTGCCGGGAAGGGGAGCGAGTCCAGGTCGAGCGGCTCGCGCGCGGGGTTCATCTTCACGCCCGAAACCAGCGAGAGCCCGTCCTTGGGTGGGCGAACGGCTGTTCCCGCAATGTCGCGCCAGGATCGGCCGGATGCGATCGCGTCCACGATTTCGAGCAGCGTCACCTCTCCCTCGTGCATCACCGCCAGGTCGGCGGTCTCGAGCGCCTCGGCCGGGCACAAAGTCGGGTGAACCCCACCATGCACGAGCACCGCCCCGGGCTGCGTTTCGCGCAGGGCGCGGGTCATCCGGGCCGCAAGGGAGCGCTGGACTGTCCAGTAGGACAGGCCGATGACATCCCAGTGGCGCGCGTTGATCTCCCGCAGGATCGCCGGCTCATCGAGATTGTGGACGTGGGCGTCGAGCAGGGCGACGTGAAGCGACGGCGAGCGCTCGATGAGGTACGAGGCAAGATACGCCGGCCCGATGGGCACGACGCGCTTGTGCCTGCGATTGGCCGGGAAGGGAAGATGCACGAGAAGGACGCTGGGGCTGCCGTCCCGGCCCACGCGCGAACGAATCAGCGACCCCGGGGCGGCGTTCGGGCTGGGCACCATCGCGGAGAGGAGTTCCTTCCCCACACGCCTGGCGACGTATCCGGGAAACGACTGCGCGAGATAGCGGCGCCAGAGAGGAGACCGGGTGAGCCAGAGACCAAGTCTATCGAGCATCGCCAAGCCTGTCGGTTACGCGCCACCATCATGAAGCCGCGCCGTCGCGCAGGACGCGCGCGAATTCGTCGAAGATGTCGTCGAGGCTGCGCGTGATGGTCCAGTTGGGATAGTGAGCCTTCAGCTTGCGCAGATCGGAGTAGTAGCAGATGTGGTCGCCGATCCGGTTGGTTTCCGAGTAG
>Ga0182027_10010133_pt1 | contig 13440 bp, 14 predicted proteins | sample 712E1DmetaG_FD_121300 | JGI IMG/M metagenome (GOLD analysis project Ga0182027, IMG submission 121300) | Permafrost microbial communities from Stordalen Mire, Sweden - 712E1D metaG (Illumina Assembly) | ecosystem: Environmental > Terrestrial > Soil > Wetlands > Permafrost | place: Sweden...
GCCGGGATGCATCGCGAGGCCGCCTGGCGGCAGATTGCCGGAGTTCTGCTGGCCGTGGCCGCGCATCGCGTTTTGCATATCCTGGCGAAGCTGATCGGCGGGATTCTGCGAGCCGAGGGCGAAGTTGGGGCGGGCAGGGACGGCAGCCGGCCGCGGCGCCTCAACCTGCGCATCCGGATTGGGCGGAGTCGGCTGTGACGGCTGCGGCTTGGGCTGCTCCGGAGCCTGTTGTTGCACGGGTGGAGGCGTGGGCGGCGACTCACGATTCAACTCGTCCAGCGTCTTCTTGTCGATCAGCGGCTCCTTCGGTAGCGGTTTGGGCGCCACCCTGGGCCTAACTTCGCGTAAGGCGTCGGGCGGCATGTCCAGATAGGTGAGGTCCTTGCGCTGCCTGATGGCCTCGAAGGGGTCAATGACCCTGGGCACTTTGAAGACGTAGATTGGAATCCAGGTGATGGCGGAGAACAGCACGATGTGAAACAGAATCGCGAGCCAGAATCCCTCGCGCAGTCGTGACCAGCGCCGCTCATCTTCGAGCTCGCCGATCATCTGCAGCAATTCGTGGGTGTCGTAGTCGATCCAGCGCGAGCCGCGCACGACAGGGGAAGACGGCTCACGCGGTTCCAGGTCGCGCTCAGAGAACGTGTCCAATCCCAAGATCGAACCCGCAATAGAGGTTTCCTGCGCGGGGCTGCCAGTTTGCGGGCTCGGCTCGGCTGGTCCCTTGGGCTCGTTCACTTCGGCTGGCGCTTCGCTGATGGGCATTCGCTGTTGAGGAGCCTTTCAAGGCACATACGTGTGCCTGCCCGGCTCCGTATCGAATCCTCCCTTTCTATTCTCTCATCCCCGACAATAACCTGCGCAATCGAGCAGTTTCGGAACCACTGCACGGTCAATGTGCTCCTCAAGCCCTTCGTTTCCTTCCCCCGCGGACGAAGACCGAACCCTACCCCGGCCGTTCACCCCGCCGACACCGGCTCCGCGAGCCACTTGTTCGCGGGCACCCCGGCCCTGTGGGTCGCTCAAGCTTGAATCTCATGAGTGCCCTTATGCCATTTCCGAAACTGCTGTATCGCGCCACTTACAATGGTTCTTACTGAATTGACGCAGAACAGGGCGGAAAGGGACTGCGTTTGAAGCGGTTTTTTGTGCACATTGCGGCGGAATGGAAGCTGGTAATTCTGCCGGCGCTGCTGAAGTGGGGGATTTGGGGCGTGGGGGCAGTCGCGGTGCTCGACTCGTCGAGCATTCCCGTGCCCATGGATGCGATCCTCGCCCTCTATGTGTGGAACGATAAGCGTCACTTCTGGCTGTATTGCCTGATTGCGGCGGCGGGCTCAGCGATCGGCGGCCTGCTGCCCTACGGGCTGGGCCGCGCCGGGGGCGAGCTCTTCCTGCTCAAACGCGTGAACCGGGCGCGGTTCGACCGGTTGCGGGATCGCTTTCAACGCCAGGAGTTCCTGGCCGTCATGATTCCCTCGATGATGCCCCCGCCGGCGCCGTGGAAGGTCTTTGTCTTCGCTTCCGGCGTATTTGAGATGCGGGTAGTGAACTTCCTGCTGGCCGTGTTTGTGGGACGAATGCTGCGTTGGCTGGCGCTCTCGCTGCTGGTGCTCAAACTGGGGCCGGGTGCGGTCGATCTGGTGGCGCGCCACGCCCTGCCGACAGTTTTAGTCGTGGGTGCTCTGGCAGTTCTCGGGTTCGCGTGGTGGTGGATGCGGAAGAAACGCAGCGGGAAGCTGCTGGAAGATTAGAGGCGTGTCTGAAGCCAGTTCCCGGCTTCGAACGATGCGCATCAATCCAGGAGCTTTTGGATTTCGGAAAGGTCGAACCGGCAGGCGCTGCCGGGAAGATCGAACGGCTCCGGAGACAGCGGCTCGAGCCTCCCCGCAAGATAGCGGTAATGACGCCCGTTTGGATCGAGAACTACGATTGTCTTGATGCCCATGCGCTCGTAGTCAGACAGCTTAGTCATCATGCGGTTAAGCAAGTCCTCGGGCGAGAGAACTTCAAAGACCGCAATGGGTGGGTGAGTGATGATTTGTTCGATGGGGAGATTTCGGTCGAGGACGGTCACGTCGGGAACGCGGAATCGATTCTTGGCCACCTGAACTCTGAGTTCCGGCCTCACTCGGATCGCCCATTTCTGTGCGTGCTGTGAAAACCAAAGCTCAATTGCATGTTGCCAGGAAGAATGGTCATATTCGCCCATCGGTCGTTCCTCGATCACACCATCAACGTATTCGGCGTCGGGCTCGAAAGAGGACTTCAGATAGACATCGAGGGGCACACGTGTGGGTTGTGCTGCCGCTGCCATCTGTCCTCCTTTCCCGAGCGAATCCTCGTAATAATCCCGCTATTTCCCGGCCAGCGCCTCTTGCATGCGGTTCGAATTCATTCTGCGCACCAGGGCGGGCACGCCAAGCGCCACGCCGAGAACGATCGACGTTGCGACCAGATCGTTGCGATAGAAGGGAACGCCGGCGAGGTAGCAGGCCGCGAGCCCGGCGAGGGTGTGCGGATAGCCGTTGAAGCTGCTGGCCCAGACGCTAAAGTTCGAGACGAGGAAGAACGAGGTCGGTCCCAGGAGCGCACCCGCAGCCCCACGCGCAAAGGTCACTCGCTTGCTGAGCAGGATGAATCCCAGCGCCATGACCGCCGGGTACCACAGCCACGTCGTCACGTAGTCCTGCCAACGGAAGCTGTAGTGGTAGACGAAGATCGTCAGGTAGCAATCGGTGGCCATCAGCACTGCGAGGGGAGCAAGCATCTCGCGCCATGGGCGCCGGGCGCCGAAATAGAGCAAGCCGCCGGTGACGGCGGTAAAGTTCCACCACCCCGCATGGGGGAGCACACGGGTCAACACAGCAACCAACACCAGCAGATAAGCGACCATGACCACCTCTTCGTTAGAGTTACTAGGAATTCGGGCCTGAAACGGCGGTCCCGCGAGGCGACCTCGCAAATCACGGGACTGCATCTATTCTGCGGTCCACGAGCCGTGCGGTCAACCCAAGCCATTCCACGAAACGAACAAATTTTTCCGCCGGGGCAAATCTCCTGGAGGCTGCTTTGAAGTTTGCATCGGAGCAGGCACTGTTCATGGAGTATTTGCTTGTAAAGCCTTGAGGTGTGAGCGGAGTCAGGCGCAGGCGGGGTATACTTTTTCACAACCCCATCATGAGGCGCCACGTCCTCATCTTCGGTGTTGTCGGCGGCCTCCTCATCGCCACCCTCCAATAAACCGAATACCGCTTCGTCATCATCGAGCACTCCGTCGGGCTCTACGGCGCGCTCGTCGCCATCCTTCGCCGCAAAGCCCGGTCGTATCCACCCCCGCTCCCGCAGTCATGACAAAATGAATCAAAAGGCCGGGGCGTAAGCTCCGACCTTCCGTCCTCTAAACTGTCAAACGGATCTCACAGGAGGAAGCATGGCTTCAATCACTGGCTTTGGCGGAATATTCTTGCGAACGGATGATCCAAAAGCTCTTTATCAATGGTACGAGCAGCATCTCGGTCTGGTGAAGTCCGAGGGATCGTTCGCGTTTCCTGCCCCGACGCAACACCCTCACGTCGTCTTTGCGCTTTTCAAACAAGACAATGCATACTTCCCTCCGGCACAGAAAGCAATGATCAATCTCCAGGTGGACGACTTGGATGGATTGCTGGACCGTTTGATCGGCGAAGGTGTCACCGTCGATCCAAAACGCGAAAGCTATGACTTCGGAAAGTTTGGCTGGCTCACCGATCCGGAAGGAAACCGCGTCGAGCTTTGGCAACCTATCGCAAACGAATGATGCCGGGGCCGTCCCCGCTCCGCCGTGTCCTTCACATCGGCTGCCGCAGGGTATTCGGTCTTCTTCACGTCCACCCCAAACACATCGCTTGCGCCGATCAGGTTGCTTGGAAAGAACACCATCGTCTTGTCCGGAGAGAACCGCACATTCGGCTCCTCAGGATAATCGTGGTGACTCATGTTCGCTCGTCTATCGCGATTGGTTTGGTGAAGCGGATCTGTGGGGGTCTTCCACCCCAACGGCGAAGACCCGTCGTTGGGGACCCCGGTCTGGAGAGCTTGCGGAAAAAGGCCGAATTCCTGACAAAGTTCAGCGAAAACTTCCCTCAGGGGCTAAAGCCCACATTCATTCTGCGACGTTTTCGGCACGCGACCCACCCGCTGGGTGGGTGCCCCGCTCGTGCCCTGATACAAAACTTCTTGGCAATCGAGTTTTTCAGCAAGCTGTGGAGACCGGCGCTACATCTCTACCGTTGTTGCCGGCCGCTCAGCACTTCGCCGGCGTCTTCGCGGCCGTCGACGATGTAGACCCATCCAGCGAGCGGCGGCCGGGCGCCGGCGCTGCGGGTCCCGATGAACGCAAAATCGAAGCGCAGGTCGGTGAACTCGACCGTCGTCCATTGGCGATTCGGCGTGAGTTGTGGAGGGTTCAATCCGGGCACAGGAGCTGGAATCGGCTCGGGGCCCATGTCCCGCACCACCGCCCATGTTCCCCAGTCCAGATAGACCTGGCCCAGCAGCGTGCGCTTGGCGGCCTCGACCGCCGGAGTATCTGCCGGCTTGTAGAGCACGTTGCGGTGCGCGTCGCTGTCAATCGAGTCAGCCCGCGTGTCGATCTCTGCGGTCTGATAGAAATCGGCGGTCTCCAGGATCGCGTGCCAGCGGAAGGGGTTCACGGGATACGGCTCGGCGGCCAAGCGTGTCACCGGCTCGGAGGTGATCTGCGTGTTGTCGAGCATGGCCAGCGCCTGCGCGTGCTCGGCCCAGCGCCAGCAACCCAGCACGACCATCCCGGTAAGGGCAAAGATGGCCCAGGCGCGCCCGCGGAACGGTTTTTGCCGCGCGCCGATCTCGCGATCCGCGAGGCCCAGCAGCGCCGGCATGACCAGCGCCACGAGAAATAGCGCCCAGAGAACCGGCTCGGCGATAAACATGAAGCTGCCCGCATACCAGTGGGGATTGAGAGGAAAGAATGGCCGCAGGCCGTAGTTGTTGCTCCAGTCGAGCAACAGATGACTGGATGCTGAGACGCACGCGGTCGCGTAAAGCCAACCCCAGCGAATCGGCTGGTGTTGCGTGGACGGCGCTGAGGACGCTTTTGCCGTCTGGTCGACGGCGCCGCGCTGGGCAGCCTCCTCGCTTCTGCGCCGGCGCCGGTTTTCGCTCCAGCGGTGGAAGAGCCAAATCGCGCCCACCACCGCGCCGGCCACCACAGGCACGGCCCAGAACGTGTGCGTGATGCCGCGATGGTGCTTGAGCCCCTCAACCGGCCCGGCGAATTCCCACAGAATATCGAGATCGGCGGCTTCGGAGGCCAGCACCGCGGCCAGCGTGGCGTATGCGGTCTTGCGGTTGAATCCGGCACGGCCGAGGCAGGCGCCGGTAAGGAAATGAGTGACGGGTTCCATCGGTACGGGCTGTCCTCTCTTAAGGATGGCATATCGGCGCGCCAGCGCGACAGGAACCGGCGCGAGCGGGCGCAGCGGGTGGCGGAGTTCGGGATGCGCCGCGACGGATTGGAGCGGCGGCGCAACTCGTCCACATTCGCCAGGGCGGGCCTACAATCATTGGGTGGATTCATAGGCCGCCTGAGGGGCCTCTTACCGCCATGATGCAATTTCAGATTTACCGAATGAAGAGGAGAATTCTGATTCGAGCTACAGGTGTCACAATCGCCCTGGCCGCCGTTGCCGCCGGAACCGGCGCAGCGCAGACGCAAACAGCCGGCGCTGGCTTCGGTCCGAGCAATCCCTTTTACGCGCCTAGCACGCTGCCGTTTCAGGCGCCGCCCTTCGACAAGATCAAAGACAGCGACTACAAGCCGGCCATCGATGCGGGCATGGCGCAGCAGATCGTAGAAGTTGAAGCGATCGCTAACAATCCCGCGCCCCCGACGTTCGATAACACGCTGGTGGCGTTGGAGCGCTCGGGCCAACTGCTCACCCGCGCGTGGCAAGCATTCAACTGCGTCACGGGCGCGAATATCAACGAGGAGCTGCAACAGGTGCAAGCGTACGAGGCGCCCCGCCTGGCTGCGCACGAAGACGCAATTCATCTGAACACCAAACTCTTTGCACGCGTGAAGGCGATCTATGACCAGCGCGCGTCGCTCGGTCTCGATGCCGAATCGCTGCGGCTGGTGGAATACCAGTACCAGCAATTTGTGAAGGCCGGCGCGAATCTCTCCGATGCGAACAAGGACAAGCTCAAGAAGCTCAACGAAGAAGAATCGACGCTCGAAAACACCTTTATGACGAATTTGCTCGCGGCTGCGAAGGCTGGCGCGTACTCGACGACTGACCCGGCTGCGCTGGCCGGACTGAGCGAAGCGCAAGTGGCCGCGGCGGCGGAAGACGCGAAGGCCCGCAAGCAGCAGGGCTGGCTGCTGCCGCTGCAGAACACCACGCAGCAGCCCGATTTGACCTTCCTGGCCAACCGCGCCACGCGCCAGGCGCTCTTTGAACACTCATGGAACCGCACCGAGCGCGGCGACGCCAACGACACGCGATCGACCATTGCCCGGCTGGCGCAGCTTCGCGCGGAAAAAGGCGCGCTGCTCGGCTTTCCGAACTACGCGGCGTGGAATTTGACTGACCAGATGGCCAAGACGCCGGAGGCGGCGATTCATTTCCTCGATGCGCTTGTCCCGGCTTCAACGGCGAATGCGGCCAGCGAAGCCAAGGACATCCAGGCGCTGATTGACGCGCAGCATGGCGGGTTCACCGTCGAGCCGTGGGACTGGGAGTTCTATGCCGAGCAGGTGCGCAAAGCCAGGTACGATTTTGACGAGGCGCAGGTGAAGCCCTATTTCGAACTGAACAATGTGCTCGAAAATGGCGTCTTCTACGCGGCCCACGAGCTTTATGGCCTCACCTTCAAGGAGCGCAAGGACATTCCGGTCTACCAGACGGACGTGCGCGTCTTCGAGGTGTTCGACGTGGATAGTACGCCGCTGGCGCTGTGGTACTGCGACTACTTCAAGCGCGACAACAAGAACGGCGGCGCGTGGATGGACGTTCTTGTGCCGCAATCGAAGCTGCTGGGCACGCTGCCTGTGGTTTTTAACGTGGCCAACTTTGAGAAGCCCGCTCTGGGGCAGCCGGCTTTGCTCAGCTTCGACGACGTCACGACGATGTTCCACGAGTTCGGGCACGCGCTGCACGGAATGTTCGCCAACACGAAGTATCCGACCCTTTCGGGCACGCAAGTGCCGCGCGACTTCGTCGAGTTTCCCTCGCAGTTCAACGAGCACTGGGCCAGCTATCCGGCAGTCTTTGCGCACTACGCGCGGAACTACAAGACGGGCGAGCCCATGCCCGCGGAGCTGGCGGCCAAAATCATGAAGGCGCAGACCTTCAACCAGGGCTATGACTTCACCGAGATTCTTGCGGCTTCGGAGCTCGATATGCAGTGGCATACGCTCCCGGTGAGCGCACCGCTTGAGAATCCTGACGTTTTTGAGAAGGAGGCGCTCAAGAAGACAAACCTATGGATCAGCTACGTGCCTCCGCGCTACCGCTCCAGCTATTTCCTGCACATCTGGGCCAATGACTACCAGGCGGGCTACTACGCGTACACCTGGAGCGAGATGCTGGACGATGATGCCTTCCAGTGGTTTGAGGACCACGGCGGCATGACGCGCGCCAACGGCGACCGCTTCAGAAAGATGGTGCTTTCGCGCGGCAACACCGAGGACTTGCAGAAGATGTATGCGGCGTGGTCGGGCGCCAAGCCGAGCATCGAGCCCATGCTGAAGGACCGCGGGCTGAAGGAGACGGCTAAGTAAGCGGAGCTAGCGGGGTCGGCGGAGTTGGCGGCGCTAGAACGGGCCGGCGCATCGCTATAATCCTTAGCTATGAGCGAGCGGGACGCGGCACAAAAGATCGAGAAGCTGCGGGACGAAATTCGCCGCCACGAGCATCTGTATTACGTTCTCGATGCGCCGGAGATCTCGGACGCCGAGTACGACGCGCTGATGAACGAGCTGAAGCGGCTGGAGGCAGCGCACCCGGAGCTTCTTTCGGCGGACTCGCCGACGCAACGCGTGGGCGGCAAGCCGGCCGAGGGATTCAAGAAGGCGCAGCACTCGCGCCCCATGCTTTCGCTCGACAATGCCTATTCGCGCGAAGAGCTGTCCGATTGGGACCGGCGCGTGCATGAGCTGGCCGGCAATTTGCCGGTCGAGTACACGGCGGAGCTCAAGCTTGACGGCCTGAGCGTGGCGCTGAGCTACGAGCCGGGCAACGGCGGAGCGCGCCTCGCCACAGGCCTGACGCGCGGCGACGGGCAGACCGGCGAAGACGTCACTACAAACATCCGCACCATCCGCAGCGTCCCGCTCAGCATTCCTGCCGAGCGATTGAAAAAGGCTCGTTTGCCACAGGCAATTGAAGTGCGCGGCGAAGTGGTCATGCCAGAGGCGGCCTTCCAGCGCCTGAATGAAGAGCGCGAGCGCGAAGGGCTGCCGGCATTCGTCAATCCACGCAACTCCGCCGCAGGCACGCTGCGCACGCTTGAGCCCTCGATCGTCGCCAACCGGCGGCTGGTCTTCTTCGCGTATTTCCTGCTCGTCGAGGGCGAGTACTTTGCCGCTGGGCAGACCGCGACCCTCGATGCGCTGACAACCCTCGGCTTTCGCGTGAATCCGCATCGGCAGCGCGTCAGTTCCGTCGAGGAGATGCTCAAGTTCATCGACGACGCGGAGAGCAAGCGCGCAACGCTGGGCTATGAGATCGACGGCGTAGTGCTGAAGGTGAATGCGCACGCCACGCAGCAGCGGCTCGGCTACACTGGCCGCGCGCCGCGCTGGGCCATCGCCTACAAGTTCACCGCCAAAGCGGGCGTGACGCAAGTGAAGAGCATCGCGGTGCAGGTGGGCCGCACCGGCAAGCTGACGCCGGTAGCGGAGCTGACGCCGGTCTTTATCGGCGGCACCACCGTGAGCCGCGCCACGCTGCACAACGCGGACTTCATCGAGCGGCTGGGGCTGAAGCTCGAAGACTGGGTGAAGGTGGAACGAGGCGGGGACGTGATCCCGAAGGTGGTCGAGGTGATCGAAGACGCGGAGCATCCTCGCGGGAAACACCGCTTCACCTTCCCTTCGGAGTGTCCGGAATGCGGAAGCCCGGTCGTGCGCGTGGAAGGCGAAGTGGACTACCGCTGCGTGAACCTGAACTGTCCCGCCAAGCTGCGCGAAAGCCTGCTGCACTTTGGCCGCCGCGAGGTGATGAACATCGAAGGGCTGGGCGATGCGGTGGTGGAACAGCTAACCGAAAGACAACTCGTGAAGAGCGTCGCCGATCTCTACACGCTTGACGATGCGGCGCTGGGATCGCTCGAGAAAGAAGTCGTTCGTGTCGACAAGAAGACGCAGCAGAAGACAGCGAAGAAGGAAGCGCTGCTTGGTCCAAAGGCAATAAAGACTCTCATTGAACAGATCGACAATTCCAAGAAGTCCGGGCTGGCGCGGGCGCTGATGGGGCTCGGCATCCGCTTTGTGGGCGAACGCACTGCGGAATTGCTGGCCGAGGAGTTCGGCTCGCTGGATGCGCTGATGGCCGCGTCGGCCGAAGAACTGGAACGCGTGGAAGAAGTGGGCCCGCGCATTTCGCAAGCGATTCTCGAGTTTTTCGCGGACAAACAAAACCGCGATCTGGTGAAACAGTTGGCGGATGCCGGCGTGGACATGACCGCGGAGAAGAAACAGCGCTCCACGCAGCTTGCGGGCCTGACCTTCGTGTTGACCGGGACGCTGGCCACCATGACGCGCGACGAGGCCAAGGAGAAGATTGAGGCCGCCGGCGGCAAGACCGCGGGCTCGGTGAGCAAGAAGACGAGCTATGTGGTGGCCGGCGAGGAGGCCGGTTCCAAGCTCGACAAGGCGCGCGAGCTCAAGGTTCCGGTGATTGACGAAGATGGACTGATGGCGCTTCTCGCCGGCACGGCGTCGCCAAAATAGACGGTTGGCGCGGAACTCAATCGTCGATGCGCGCAGTATTCTGCGTGGGAGCCGGCTTCTCGAAGAGCAGCGGAAGCACGGCCAGCAACACCAAGATCAGATCGATCCACATACGAGCCCTCCCATGCGCAGTCAGGGGTTAAGCATTACGGCGACGCGCGGCAATGTCGGGACGATTCTCGATAGCTTGCAACTCGCGTTCCCGTTCCCGCTCCCAGGCCTCGGCGCGCCAATTGCGTGAGGCGTAGCGCGGCGGCTCTTCGGGGACGGGAGCGGAATCCTCGGGATGCGGCCGCGGCGGCATGGTCACCAATTCAGGCTGAGGGCGAACCCTGGGCATGGGCAGCATCGGCGCAGGCGGCGTCAGCAATCGCGCCGACGATTCCGAGTCCGCATGGGCCGCGGCGGAGGTGAGGCTGGTATCAGCGGCCAACTTCGGTTCCGCGTTAATCTGATCTGCCTCCGCTGTGGGCTGCGTCCGCACGGCAATGGATTTAGCCATGAATTCATCGACCAGCTTGTGCAGACAGGTTTGCCCGCAAAGATGCTTCGCGTCCGGGCTCCGCCGGTGGCGCGAATTCCAATTGCTGAGACGAAGCTCCCCCGCCTGCTCGTAGGCGACAAACCAGTGGTTGGTCTGCCGCTTCTCCGATGCACAGATGTCGCACGATATTGCCTGACGGATCACCGCAAATCCCTCACTCCGCGGCAAGTCTCCTTGAGATGCCTGGAATCTCCCACATCTATTTCATCGTGCGGCGGGTGGAATCGGATGAGGCGGCCCGAATTCGGGCGCAGGATTGATTCAAATCCGGACAGTACAGCCGAAATTCGTCCCGATTTGGGTCCTGGCGCTCAAGCGAGAGGCAGAATCGACGCCATCAATAGAAAGAGCGCGGCAATGACCGCGCTCTTTCCAAGGAGATTCTCAGGCGCGGCCACGGCGCGCTGTGGCCGTGGTGCCTGGTTTACTGGCCGGTGGCGAAATAGCCCTTTTTGGCGCGCACGGCGTAGCGGCGGTCGTAACAATAGAGATAAATGGTGCGGAAAGAGCCGTCGGTCTTGAAATCCGCAGGCGTATAGATAAGCGCGTATTGGCTGCGCAGTTCTTCCTCAATGTCTTTGAAGCTGGTCGCCATGTCCTGTACCGAAGGCGGGAAGAAGACCTCGCCGCCGGTTTGCTCCGCAAGGTCCAGCAGCACCTTGTCGCCGGGCCCGCGGCTGGGCGTCCAATTGGTGCTGACGGCGTAGATAATCGTCTCCGCACGCTCGCATTCCTTGATGGCTTCAGGCAGGTAGACGCGGCTCTGGTCGTCGTCGCCGTCGGAAATGAGGATGATGGCCTTGCGCACGGGTTCGGGCCCGCGCTCGGTAAGCAACTTATCGCGGCAGGCGGTGAAGACGGCGTCGAAGAGCGCGGTGCCGCCGCCGGGGCTCAGCTTGTTGATGCCTGCCTCCAGGGCGTCCTGATTGTTGGTCCAGTCCGCCGTCAGCGTCGGCACCACGTCGAATCCCATGACAAAGGCGCGGTCGCTTTTCGCCTTGAGGACGTCGAGAAGAAACTCGGTGGCCGATTGCTGCTCAAACTGGAAGCGGGAACGGATCGAGCTGCTGGCGTCGATCAGGATGCCTACCCGCAGCGGCAGATTGATCTGTTGGTGAAACGAGTTCACCTTTTCCGGCGCTTTCTGGTCATCGAGCAGGGCGAAGTCGCTCTGATTCAGATTTGCAATGTAGTGCCCATGCTTGTCAGTGACGGTGAAGATGAGGCTGACCTCGTTCACGGGCACCTTAATCGTCGGCGTGCCGACGTCGGCCGGCGCCACGCCAGGTTGCGACAGTTGTGCGGCGGGTTGAGCAGGCGGAGCGGCGGCCTTTTGCGCGGGTTGCTGAGCAGGCGCCGCGACCGAAAGAAACGCAGTCGCCAGTGCGGCGGATACGAATTGCCGCAGCCGCGGACGTGCCATTGCCTGAGGCGTAAATAGCTGTGTGTCCATCACGTTCTTATATTAGCAATCGCCGCGCATGCCGGCGGACGATTGGGGTTACTCCCCGAATTCGTCCACAGGTGAACCGCGAATCGTAATTGTTAGACGGACTCCAAACGGCTGAGGAAAGCAGTCAACTCCTCGGGCAGCGGAGCCTCGAGCTGGAGGAGCTCGCCTGTCAGGGGATGCGTGAACTCGAGCCTGGCCGCGTGAAGAAAGTTGCGGCCCAGCCTTAGCCGCTCCGGTTCGGCCTTCCGCCCCGGCGACGAGGAGCCACCGGTGGGAGATCGGGGCTTTTGCCGATTCGATCGAGGCGGTGGTGCAGCCAATTGCGCGGTCAACTGCGCCGCGCTGCCATAGAGCGTGTCACCCACCACGGGATGGCCGATCGAGGCCATGTGCACGCGGATCTGGTGCGTTCGGCCGGTCTCAATGCGCACGCGGAGCAACGTGAATTTGCCGAACCGGCTGGTCAGGCGGCGGAGCACTTCGTAATGCGTCACTGCCGAGCGGGCGTTTTCGTTGGGTTGCGTGGTCATGCGCGTGCGGCGCACGCGATCGCGGCTGACCGCGGCGCTGATGGTGCCTTTCTCGCGCGCCACCGAGCCGTGCACCAGGGCGAGATAGGTTTTTTCGACGCGCCGGCCGGCAAACATGGCGCCCAGGGCAGCATGAGCGCGATCGTTCTTGGCCACGACGATCAGCCCGCTGGTGCTTTTGTCGAGCCGGTGCACGATGCCTGGGCGAAGTTCGCCCGCCGTCGAGGAAAGCGTCTTGAAGCGGTGCAGCAGGGCATTGACGAGCGTGCCACTGCTGCGCGCGTCGAATTTCTGGTTGGCCGCGGCGCCTTCCTCGCCCGCCGCCGCGCCGACCTGACTCACCCGAGCGCGGGTTTGGCCCGCTCCTGCGTGCACCATCATGCCCGCCGGCTTGTTGACCACGGCCAGATCGGCGTCCTCATACACGACGTCGAGCGGAATCGCTTCCGGCACGGCCTTTAGAGGTGGAGGATGAGGCTCGCCGAGAATTGCGATCCGTTCGCCGCCGCGCAGCTTCAGCGAGGGCTTCTCCGGCTCGCCATCGACCAGCACATCGCCCTGGTCGATGAGCAATTGCACGCGCGAGCGGCTTACGCCGTCAAGTTGCGCGGCCAGGAAAACATCCAGGCGCTGACCATGCGCCTCGGCGGGCACATCGATAGCGTGCGGAAGGCTCATGCAGGGCCTCGATCTTCCCCAGCCAGTGCGGCGTCACCCCCGGCGCGCGGCGCACTTTTGCGCTCGCGCAGTACGAGCGCCCCCAAAAGCACCAGCAAGACTGCGGCGATCTGTGGCCCGTCGATTGCTCCGTGAAGTATGGAGCCACGGCCCTCCGGATCGCGCCACAGTTCCGTCATGTAGATGGCCACTCCGGCTCCCATCAGCCAGATACCGGCCACGTCGCCCGACCGGCGCTCCACCGGCAGCCAGACCAGCA
>Ga0182027_10010134_pt1 | contig 13439 bp, 11 predicted proteins | sample 712E1DmetaG_FD_121300 | JGI IMG/M metagenome (GOLD analysis project Ga0182027, IMG submission 121300) | Permafrost microbial communities from Stordalen Mire, Sweden - 712E1D metaG (Illumina Assembly) | ecosystem: Environmental > Terrestrial > Soil > Wetlands > Permafrost | place: Sweden...
GCGGCGGCGGCTTCTTCTGCGGAGGCAAACGCCGTAATGTTCTTGTCGTTGTCAATCGTAAACGTCGTCATGATCTTTCTCCTTGGTGCCACGCTCTGCGCGGTCATGACATGGATCACTCCGGTGTGCTCGAAAAGCAAGGCAATCGTTCAGCAAATCGACGATGGCGAAGGACTGGCGATGCGGCCCACCGACGGTCTGAAATCGCCGGTGGTCGCAAGGCGGGCGGCGACTGGTTCAACAGGTGAACGAATACAAAGCCGGCTGAGCCAGGAACGCGAGCCACTGCCCTGAGAGGCGGTTCCAGCTCGCTCCAATCCCACTGAAGCATTAGCAGGCGACCCAAGTTCGATTCTCCAAACGGTGAGCCCAATGAAGTCCATCAACTCCACGGAGCCGGTGCAGGCCAACCGCATGTCCGTCGAAGAGATCGCACGCCGGCTGGACATCGGACGCCTGGCGGTGTACGCCATGCTGGACCGCGGGATTCTGCCCGGCATCCGGCTCGGCAGGCGATGGATCATCACGCGGCACGCCTACGAGGAATGGGAGCGCACTTGTGGCACGCGCAGCGGCCCTGGACTTCAAACCTAAACAGAGGTAACGGTGGTGAACTGATGCCGGTCCATAAGTATACCTATCGCGGTTCCGCACGGACCGCTTGGTTCTACAAGTTCAACTTGCCAGGGTCCACGCGGGAGAACCGCCACATCGTCCGCGGGTGGGGCTTCGCAACCAAAAAGGCGGCCGAAGATGCCGAGCGGGACCGCTACGTCGACGAACTGCGAAAGATCGAGGCGGCGAAGGCGGGCGTCGGAGTGGTCGCGCCGGTCCCGAAATCGCTGGCCACCCTCTTGGAGGAGTTCTTCGCCCAACACGCCACGGAACGGTTGGCGCCAAAGACCATCGAGCGCTATCACCAGTTGGCGGCGTACCTTGCTCCAGAACTGCTCGCGATGCCGATCGCCGAAATCACGCCGCTGTACCTGGCTCGCGAGTGGGGTCGGCTCCTAAAGAGCGGCGGCCACTACCGTCGGACCAAGGAGGCGCGCCCATTGAGCGCGAAAAGCGTCCGCCACGTTGCCGGTCTCCTCTCCTCCGCGTTTGCGCGAGCGATTCGGTGGGGGTTGATCACCACCAATCCGGTAGCCAACAGCGAGCCTCCTCACGTGAAGAAGCATCGTGGCGTCGCGCTCACTCCAGAGCAGCAGGCGGTGGTGTTGGGGAGCGCCTCGGGGCCCTGGTGCTTGGCGACCTTCCTGGAAGTGGCCGCCGCCACCGGCGCGCGTCGCGGAGAAGTCCTCGCGCTCAGGTGGTCCGACATCCATGGCAGCGACATAGTCATTACGCGATCGCTGACGCAGACCAAAGCGGGCCTGGAATTCAAGGTCCCCAAGACTGAGGACAGCGTGCGCCCGGTGAGCCTGCCGGCGTCCACACTCATGGCGCTCGACCGGCATCGCCAGAAGCAGGATGCGTTCCGCGCGCAGTTCGGTCCCGACTACCGCGCTGACCTCGATTTGATCTTCGCCAACCCGGACGGCACGCCGCTGAAGCCGAATTCCATCTCGTCGACCGTATCGCTGCTGTTCCGAAAGCTGAAGCTACCGAAGGGCGCGTCCCTCCACTCGCTGCGCCACTCCCATGCATCGTTGCTGCTGGCCGATGGAGTGGACTTGGCGACCGTATCGGAACGGCTGGGCCATTCCTCGGTCCGTGTTACCGCCGACGTGTACTCGCATGCCATCCGCGGGCGCGACCAGGACGCCGCCCGGCGGTGGGACAAACTCATGCGCCCAAACGGCGGATCGCGCGAAGAACCCACCCGTGTAGACTGACCTCATGGACAGGCCACACAGGGTGGATGACGAAGAGGTCCGCCTGGGAAGGAATCTGGCGGCGGCGTTTATTGCCACGCGCCAGGGCATCGGTTTGGACTACGCGCGCAAGAAATATGCTGGCCAGCCGGTCGGCGAGTATTGGATCGCCCTCGCGCGCATGGTGATCGCGGATCAGAGCAAGCGTCCAGCACACACAGAGCGCACCCCCACCATCCACTGAGGCCAGGTGCGGACCAGATCCGAGGCAGGAGTCTCGACGCCGCCGGGCAAATCGCGGGGCGCCCGAGCGTCACTGGCGGGTCCAGATCATCTCGAATCGAGGAATCGATCCAGGAGCCCCGATGCGATCAGCAGTTCCACGGCGTCCGCCGTGCCCCCTGCGTCCGGACCCCACACAGCCATACGCCGGTCGCCTCCGGCCATGTTGTGGTGGATCGACATTCGTTCCGTGCTCATGGAATCTCGGAGCAGTTCCTTTTCGAGGATTGCGGTGACCTTGTTGACCACCGACCCGCCGATGGCGATCACCGGGCACGCCAGGTACAGGGTCTCGTCCAGCAGCGCTGTGTCCGTCACGATGGCAGCTCAGCGGAAAGGATGGTTCCGGCCCCTTCTGCAAATCTGTTCTCGGAGCCGTTCCGCAGGAACACGATCGTGAAGTTGTGCGAAAACCCAAGCGCCGATGGCCAGGATCACGCTCTCCTTGCGGTCCGGCCTAGTTTCGAGCAGAATGTGGCTCACATCCAGCGTAGTGGGCAGCTTGTATGCCGGTTCGTACGTCGCCACGTATGTCAACAGCTCCCGCGCTTGTTGGTCTCCAGTCTGTTCCAGTAGTCCAGCGCCTTCGTGAACACGTCCTCCAGACTGACGGCGTCGATGCACAGCCCGGCGAACTCGACCGTGAGCCCTCTTCCCAGGTTCAGTCCGGGCCGCCCGCTTCGAATCTCGAAGTCACTGATGGTGGCGGCATGGAGGCCGTTCACGACTACCTGAAACCTCCGGTCATTCCGGACCACTTTGAGCGCGGTGGGCCCTTCGCCGGTCTGGAACCGTCGAACCGGTTCCTGACAAAGAAGATCCGTCCAGACCCGATCCAGATGGCGAGCTATGCGCAAAGCGCCGCGCCCGTCCAGCAGGAATTGATAGTAGTTGCCGGGCCAGCTCGCGCCGAACTCGAAACCGAACCACTCGGCATCCGGGCCCGTCTTGCGAACCTGGGCCTCGACAATGAACTCTGAAGTGACCGGCAGCGCATTCAGGAGGCTCCCCACATACTGGCCGGGCTTGGAAGAGAGCACATACGCCCGTCCACGAGCCGAGGCAACGCCCTCCCCGAATTCCCCCATTGGCAGTCCCAGTGTGTCGCCAGCAAAGTCCATTTCGCGGCGGTACGTTGCGCGCGCCCGCACGCTGGCTTCATCTTTGTAAGCCGTCTTGTGCTTGGAACGGTCAACGTTCTGCGGACAGCGTCTGCGATCTTGGGCAGCGCGGCCTCGAGAGGAGGCTCCGCATAAATGTACTGCCGGTTCCCCAGAAAGAAATCAACCTCGTCGGTAAGCAGGAAGTCTCTTGAGAGGAATACCGGCACGAACGGCTTCTTGTGTTTCTTGCCGAACGTCAGCTCCAGACCCACGTGCTCGGATTCGATGCTATTCCGGGACACCAGCGTGACGTAGACATGGCAGGCGCGAATGGCTTGCGTGATCGCCTTGACCCACTCATCGGAGCCCGGGATGTTCGTGATGTCCCGGTAACAGTCAAACCCCTCGCTCGAAAGGTATTGCTGGATGGCCTCGGCGGCTTCCAAGTCCACCCGTGAGTATCCAATGAAGACGTCAAGAGCCACGGCAGCCTCCCGAGCGACAGACGCCAAACCCTGTATGCTAACACCCTGCCACGTCGGCCCGCCGCGCGGTCACTCATCCGCTAGCGCGGCCTGCCTGCGCGCTCCGGCCCTCCGCCCCTCCCAGGCGGCACCGGCCTTAACGGCCCGTAGCCCGCGCCTGGCCAATCGCGCCGCACCTTCAAGCCGTTCCAACTCCCGGTCGCGGAGTGCGTAATGCCGGTACCACCACGCTAGGCCGGTCGCACAAGCTCACGGTTCCGGCTGCGCCCGTCCGGCAGGCCTACAAAACGCGTCTTTGATCGGCTCCGCGAAGTCGGCCGGAAGCGGAAGCGCACGGTATTCTCGACCTTGTAGCTTGCGATCATGTTCCCTGAGTATCGCCGTGTAGTATGCTGATCTGACACTACGCAGGCCCAGAAGAGCTATGCTGAATCGCCTCGACGCCAAGCGCACCGTCGGAAAGCACGGCGGGCAGTTGAACCCGGACGAGCTGGAAAGGCATCGCCATGAACGTTAGCCGCACCATCCGCCTCTTCGTCAGTTCGACCTTCAGCGACCTCAAGGCCGAGCGCAACGCGTTGCAGCGCGAGGTCTTTCCGCGGCTCAAACAGCTTTGTCTGTCCAAGGGGCTGCATTTCCAGGCGATTGACCTGCGCTGGGGCATCAGCGAGGAAGCCGGCCGCGACAAGCAGACCATGCGCATCTGCCTGCGCGAGCTGCGCCGTTGCCAGCAGGACCGCCCCAAGCCCAACTTCCTCATCCTGCTCGGCGACCGCTACGGCTGGCGGCCCTTGCCTTTTGAAGTGGAGGCCGGCGAGTTCGATGAGATCCTGAGCCGGCTCTCCCCCGACGAGAGGCGGCTCCTGGTCTGGGATGAGCGGGGCCCCGGGCAGAGTCTGGACTGGACGCCCTCCGCGGTGAAACGGCGCGGCTGGTACCGGCTGGACAACAACGCCCGGCCCTTCGGCGCCGGCGGCGCGCCGGGAATGTACGTCCTGCAGCCGCGCGATGTGGCCTTTCCGCCGGGCGTCACCGAAGACGACAAGCAACGGCTGCTCGACGCCGAGGCTAAGGATTGGGAAGGCCTGGAGCGAGAGATGAGATCGCTCTTCGAGCGAACCATGGACGGCCTCGGCTGGCCGGCCGATTCCCCCCGGCGCATCCGGTATGCGGCCTCCGCCACCCATCAGGAGATCTTTCACGGCACTCTGCAGGTGGAGGACGCCGCCACGCACGTCCGCGCCTTCTTCCGCACCATCGACAAGCTGCCGAACGACGCGCCACCCAAGGATTACGTGGACATCGGCGACCCACGGGCCAAGCCACGCCTTAAAGTGTTGAAGTATCGCATCCAGCGCCACATCGCTTACCAGCGGACGTTTCGACGAGCGGATGCGCCGGGTAATCCGCTAGCTGAAAGCCCGCGGAATGGAGTGACCTATGCCGCCCGCTGAGAAACAGGTTCGCGTCTTCGTTTCGTCCACCTTCCGCGACATGCATGCGGAACGGGATCACCTCGTCACTGTGGTGTTTCCGGAGCTGCGCGAGCGCGTAGAGCGGCTGGGGCTGGAGTTCTTCGACGTCGACTTGCGCTGGGGCGTGCCGGAGAAGGACGTCAACGGCGAAACCGCCAACTCCTGGGAATACTGCCGGCAATGGATCGACCGCGTGGAGCCGCTGTTCGTGTGCATCCTCGGCCAGCGCTACGGCTGGGTCCCGGAGATCAAGGATTTCAGGGACGAGGCGGACAGGGCGCGGCAGGCATCGTTACCCCGCTCCATCACCGACTTGGAGGTGCGCCACGCCGTGCTCACCGGTCGCCGGAAGCAGCGCAGCTATTTCTACCTGCGCGAGACGCCTGTGCCCCCGTTGTTGGCCGATGCCACTGCCGAACAACGGCAGATCCATGACGAGTTCGTCGATCCGCCCGAGCGGTTCGGCCAGCTCGAAGCGCTCAAGACCGAGATCCGGCAGTGCGGACGGCCGGTGCGTAGTTACGGATGCCGATGGACCGGACAGGGCCTCGACGACCTCGACGCCTTTGGGCGGCTCGTGCTCGACGATCTCTGGTCCGGCGTGCTGCGCGACCCGCGCTGTGTGAGCAAGGAGGTGTGGCGTCAGGCGCTCGGCGCCGATCCGGACACCGATCCGCGCTACACCGACGAATCGCATCCGGTGCCGCAGGAGCTCGGGGAAAAGATCGTCGCCCTCGCCAAGCCGGCGCCGGTGTCGCCGTTGGACGCCGAGCGGCAGCAGATGGAGGCGTTTGCCGCCTCGCGCCTGAAATGGTTTCAAGGGCGAACCCACGAACTGGAAACGCTCGCCGCCTTCATCCGGTCCACCGACGAAGACGCGCCCCGTCTCGCCGTCGTCGCCGCCGTGCCCGGCCAGGGGAAATCCGCCCTCCTCGCCAAGCTCTGGCGGAAGCTAACCCCGTCCGATCCATCCGCAGTCCGCAATCCGGATTCCGAGTTCATCATCGCTCATTTCATCGGCGCCACCGAGCGCTCCGGGAGCGCGCTGGAGCTGGTCAGGCGTTTGCTGGACGAACTCGACCAGAGCGGTATCGAGTGGCCGGAGGAGAAGACCGACGAGGAGCCGAATCGCGACTTCTACAGCCTGTGCGCGCGCTTGTCCAAGCGGCTCGGCCAGCACGCCGGTCCGAGCCGGATCGTGCTGCTGATCGACGCCCTCAACCAGCTTTCCGACGGGCATGACCTTCTCTGGCTCCCGCAGCGGTTCGGCCCCGAAGTGCGGGTGGTCGTCAGTTGCGTGGACGATCCCGCGGCTAAGGACGGCAGCCCGGAGCAACGCGTCCTGAAGGCGCTCGGCAATCGCCAGCCCGGGTCGTTGCGGATACCGCTTGGTCCGCTGACGCCCGAGGACGTCCGCACCGTCGTCGTCGAGTACCTCAAGGAATACTGCAAGGAACTCGACCGCGAACACGTGGACGCGCTGTGCGCGCTACCGCCAGCGCGCAATCCGCTCTACTTACTGGTGATGCTGGGCGAACTCCGCACGCTCGGCGGTAACGACATGAACCGGAAGGTTCCCGAGCTCATTGCCTCGCTGCCGCAAACCCATCCCGACACGGTGAGCCTGTTCAAATGGGTGCTGCAGCGGCTGGAAGTGTTCGGCGCAGAGGACGTGAAACACTGGTGTCTGTATCTCGCCTTGGGCCGCGTGGGCATGGCCAGCCGCGAGCTTGCCGACCTGCTCAGGCGAAAGCTCGCCGAGGCAGCAGCGTCGAAGGCACTGCTGATCGAACGCGGACTCCGCCGCTACCTCCAGCGTCGAGGCGGTCAATTCGACTTCTTCCACGGCCAGCTCCGGCAGGCGGTCATGGAAAAATACAGAACGGAGGAACACGAGGATTCGGACTCGAGGGAGTCAGAATTCAGGAGCCCGATCCTCAATCCGCCCTGCCCACCGGAGCATTTGCGAAGGAGGGAGTCCGCAATCCCAACCGTCCGTCTGCACCACGAGATGGCGGAGTATTTCACGGCCTGCGCACGAGGAGATGATCCGAAGAAGGCATGGGAAACGGAGGCCGTCCGCGGGTTTTCCGAGTGCGTGTACCATTTCACTCAGGCCAGGGATTACGATGTGGCCCGGAAGCTTCTGGGCGATTTCCCGTTCCTCCTGCACAAGATCCGCGTGGGCCTGCTCGACGGCGTGTTCGAGGACTACGAGAGCTTCGAAACTGCCGCCCCGGCCGACGATGTCCGCAAGCTCGAGTTCCAGGCTGCCTTCTTCCGCGAGAGAGCGCACATCCTCCGCCGCAAGTACGCCGACTGGTCTGCGCACAAGATCTTTCTCCAACTCGCCGCCGAACATGCCGGCGACAGTCCACTGACCCTGGGTGCCGATCGATGGCTCGCGGATGGACATTGTGACTGGATCTGGTTCCGCCGGGACAGGCGGCTGCCCCATGTCCAGATAGATCCCTGCCTGGCAACGCTCGAAGGACACACGGGTGGTATCCTTGGCGTGCTGGAGTTGACCGATGGGCGGCTGCTCACATGGTCGAACGACCGAACCCTGCGGTTGTGGGACAGGCGGAGCGGCGCCTGCCTGACAACGCTCGGCGGGCATGTAGACTCAGTGGCGGGCGCCCTGGAACTGGCCGATGGGCGACTGCTTTCGTGGGGGAGAGTCAGCTATTCGGAGGCGGCGCTGTGGGTATGGGACAGTCGCAGCGGCGCCTGCCTGGCAACGCTCGAAGGAAATGAAGGAGCGGGAGCGGGCGCGCTGGAATTGCCCGATGGCACAGTGGTCTCATGGGGAGGTAACAAGCTCTGCACCTGGGACACCCGGTTGGGCAAGTGCCTCGCCGTGCTCGAAGGACATACACACTACGTCAGTTCGGCTCTCGCCCTGCCGGATGGCCGGATCACATCGTGGGCGGGAGAAGTGAAATCGGAAGACCACGCCCTGCGCATCTGGGACAGCCGGAGCGGCGTCTGCCTGGCAACCCTCAAGGGACATAAGAGCCAGATCGAACGCGTACTGAAGCTGGCCGACGGCAACCTGCTCTCGTGGTCCGGTCAGATCGAGGACCCCACGCTGCGGGTGTGGGACAGCCGGAGGGGCACCTGCCTGGCAAAGCTCAAGGGACACAAGGTAACGATCAACGGCGCTCGGGAGTTGGCCGACGGACGGGTGCTGTCATGGTCGGGCGACAAGACGTTGCGGGTGTGGGACCCTCGGAGCGGCGCCTGCTTGGCAAAGCTCAAAGGGCACACAGAATCGGTCTGGAGTGCGCTGGAATTGGCCGATGGGCGTGTGCTCTCGTGGGCGAGGTTTTCCGGGGACTCCGGGCCACGGGTCTGGGACAGCCGCAGCGGCGCCTGCCTGGCAACGCTGGAAGGAAGGGGGCGTGGGATCGACGGTGTGCTGGAATTGGTCGATGGCAGGATACTCTCATGGTGGTTCGATACTCTGCAGGTGTGGGATAGCCGAACCGGCGCCTGCCTGGCAACGCTCTCGACACCTAAGAGCACGACCGACCGCGTGCTGGAATTGGCCGGTGGCGGGTTGCTCCAGTGGTCGAACGACGCCAGGCTGCGGGAGTGGGACAGCCGGACCGGCACCTGCCTGGCGACCGTCGACAAGGCTTGGGATCCGCCGGCAAAGGTATGGGCCGATGGCACGCTACTCTCGGATTCGAACGACAACATGCTGCGGCTGTGGAAATGGTGCCGTGACGCTGGCTGGGAGACGCTCGAAGGGCATAGGGCTCCGGTGAAAGGCGCGTTGGTGCTGGCGGACGGACGAGTGCTCTCGTGGACGGGAGGGAGTCTGGACGGCACGCTGCGCGTCTGGCATCCCCGGACCGGCGCCTGCCTCGCGATGCTCGAAGGGCCCAAACACCCTGTCTGGAACGCGCTGGAGCTGGCCGATGGCAGGATACTCTCATGGTCGGGGGACGACACACTGCGGACGTGGGACAGCCATACCGGCGCCTGCCTGGCAAGGTTGGAAGGGCATCAAGACTTGATCCGGGGTGCGCTGGAATTGGCCGATGGCAGGATACTCTCGTGGGCGCAAGAACGCACCTTGCGGGTGTGGGACAGCCGAACTGTCAGACCATGGGGAGCTGGCATCGAGTTGGCTAGGCTCGAAGGGCATAAAAAAGACGTCGAAGGTGCGCTGGAATTGGCCGATGGGCGTGTGCTCTCGTGGGCGTTCGACAACACGCTGCGGGTGTGGGACTCGCACAGCGGCGCCTGCCTAACGACACTCGAAGGGCACACCGCCTATGTTTCGAGCGCGCTGGAATTGGCCGATGGGCGTGTGCTCTCGTGGGCGTTCGACAACACGCTGCGGGTGTGGGACTCGCACAGCGGCGCCTGCCTAACGACACTCGCAGGACACAGCCTAATGGTCGAAGGTGCGCTGGAATTGGCCGATGGGCGAGTGCTCTCGTGGTCGGAGTATGACCTGCCGCGGGTCTGGGACACTCAGAGCGGCGCGTGTCTGGCAATGCTCAACGGACATCCCAGCTGGGTCGCTCTCCAGAAGCTTGCTGGCGGTGCCGAGCACGGAGAGCTGACGACGCGCGAGTTAACGGCCCTCGAACTACATAGCATCTGGGTCGCTGGCGCGGTGGAATTGGCCGACGGCCGACTGCTCTCGTGGGCCACGGACGATACGGTTTGGGTGTGGGACAGCCGAACCGGCACGTGCCTGGATGTCTTCACCGTTCGGGGCCAGGTTCGAAATTACCCGAAATTTCGGCCGCGTTGCATGGCAGACCACGCCACCACACGCAAGACAGGATCCCGGGAGTCATCCCCGGTGCAGGAAGAGCAGTCGATCCTTGAAGTGCTGGACCCCGAGCGCGTTGTGGGCAAGCATCGCCTCCTTGCTAGCAATCACATGGCGCGCCTCCACAGTGGGTATGGAAATCCCCCCAGCGTGGTGGCTGGCTGGGAACCCGACTCGGACGCGGTGGCGCGCTATCTTCTGCGAGACGGCACCGCTGTCATCACGCTGAAGTCTGGCCAAGTCTGCTTCCTCCAGCTCTACCACGGCAACCGTCCAATCTCGATTGAGGAGATCGAGAGAAAGGAACTCGGAAATGCTCCACCTGTCGGTCGCCACAATCGAATCCGGCCCAATCCGGGAGGTTCTCGGAGATGTTAAGTACGACGGTCCGGGGACGGATGTGGTCGCCGAACCGGCGACGCGGCGCCCGCGGTGCGGGTTTGAGTTCGCGGAAGAGCGCATGAAGCACGAATGTGAAGCTCGCGAGCACACGACGGCCTGGCCGCTCACGCCAAGCTGCGCGCGAGGCCCCGAATTCAGTTCAGGCCGCCGCCTTCCACGTGTATCGATGATGAAGACCGCCGACGCGCGGCAGCGAGGTCAACTCTGCCCCGGCCGGCTTCACTTCAATCGCCCGGCCGCTCGGCGTGTCCTTGCCCAGCCCATCATGAGTCCGGTCCGCCTGGTAATAGGCCACGTACTCGCGCGCCAGTCGCCGAACGTGCGCTTCGTTCAACGCGATCACGTGATCGAAACAATCCCGGCGTGCGCTGCCCACCCAGCGTTCCGCAACGCCGTTCTGCCAAGGGCTGCGCACGCTCGTTCGCACGGGTTTGATGCCGGACGAGTGCAGGAAGCCGATCACCTCCGCGCTGAACTTCGAGTCGCGGTCCAGAATGACGTAGCGGTGACGATCCGAATCCGAGAATGTCTCGCGAAGTTGCTGCACGACCCACTCGGCCGTCGGGTGCGCAGTCACGTTGAAGTGCAGAACCCTGCGCCGTCCGTGATCGATCGCGAAGAAGCAGTACAGCAGGCGGAAGGTGACGGTCGGCACGGTGAAGAAGTCGATCGCCGCGATCGCCTCGCGATGGTTGCTCAGAAACGCGAGCCAGTTCTTGGCGGCGTCGCCGGGCCGCGGCAACCTGCGCTTCAAATAGCGCGACACGGTGCGTTCCGAAATGTCGACGCCCACCTTGAGCAGTTCGCCGTGAATCCTGGGAGCGCCCCAGGAAGGGTTCTCACGCGCCATGCGCCGGACGATCTCGAACACGTCGGCGCCGATCTTGCGTCCGCCGCCACGCGAGCGCAGGCGCCAGTAGAGCCGGAAGCCGGCGCGATGCCAGCCAACCACGGTCTCGGGCTTCACCAGGATGAGGACCTCCATCCAGCGCGGCCAGAGACGCCGCAGTGCGAGCCAAAACAGGCGATCAAGGTTGTTAAGACAGGGCCGGGGGTGCTTGCGTTTGAGCACGGTGACTTGCTGCCGCAGAGCGAGAATCTCCAGACCAAGGTCATGGCGGGTGCGAAGGAACGCGTGCAGGTAGGCGAGGAGTGCGAGCATGTGAGCTTTTGGATTGTAGAGGAAAAAGCCGCTCGTCAGTCACATTCGCACGCCCCGGCAGACCACCGACAGACCACGCCAGCCATTTATACGGCCCGGAACGCCCTGGTGGCGAACTGAACTGGACTGAAAACATACCTACATGCACTCAACGGAACCCAACTGAACTGGCGGCGAGCGGGTTCGATTCCCGTTAGCGCTACCAAATCTTTTATAATCAATGCGTTAACATTTCCGTGTACACGGTGATGTACAAGATGTGGTATCCTCCGGGCGATGTTGACCCTTTACCGTCGGCACACGAAGGACTGCCACGTCCACAAGACCCGGCTCTCCCCGCGCGCAAAGCGGCGATACATCGACTGCCAATGCCCGATCTGGATCTACGGGCGCACTTCCGATGCGTTCGTTCCACGGCAAAGCACAGGCACTCGGGATTTGGCGGTAGCCGAAGCGCAACGTCAGAGTCTCCTCAAGCAAGGCCAAGATACTGTCGCTCATGGGCCGCGCATTGACGACTGCGTCGAACGCTTCCTCGAATCGCACGAATCCAAGCTCGGGGAAAAAACGGCGGGCGCATACCGCTTCCAACTTGAGCGCATGCGTGCCTATTGCGCCGGGCGCGGCCTCCTCTACATGCGTGAGCTTTCGATAGACCTCCTCGAAGACTTCAAGGTGAAGGGCCTGCCGAAAGAGATGGCCGACACGTCCAGGGCACAGGTGACGGCGAAGCTCCGATGTTTTCTCCGCGTGGCCTTCCGCCGCGGCTGGACTTCAACGCCCTTGGCCGAAGGCGTGACGCCGCACACAGCGCCTCCCGAACAGAAAGAGCCGTACTCGGATGAAGAGGTCGGGAAAATCTTGGACGAAGCGCTGAAGTTGAACGGCGGGCGCGACGGGTACGCAAGCGCTCCGAAGACCTTCCGGGCGCTTCTCGAATTGATGCTCGAAACCGGAATGCGGGTCAGTGACGCGATCCGTCTCGATCCCGCCGTGGTGCAACGAGGGGAGTCGGGGTTATGGATCTACGGTTACGTGCAGAGGAAGCGTCAGCGCACAAAGCAACCCATCCAGGTGGAGGCGTTCATCTCGAAGCGACTCAAAACAGCGATTGACAAATGCAAATGGCTGTCCACAGACAAACCATTCTGGTACGGGCCACCCAGCAAAGGCTATAAGCTCGCATATCAGGTCTACGACCTTATGCAGACCATCGGGAAGCGATGCGGCGTTGATGATTGCAGACCGCACAGGCTACGCGACACATTCGCAGTCCGCGCTCTGGTTCGCGGCATGAGTCTTGAGGATGTGTCGCGGCTTCTTGGCCACTCCAGCGTGAAGGTTACGGAGCTTTATTACGCGAAGTGGGTTGCCGCCCGGAAGGTCCGCCTTGAGCGAATCGTGGCCCAGTCGCTCGTGGACTCGCAGGGCCACGCTCTTGGGGATTGAGAGCGTTACGTAGTTGTACAAACAGGAGGAACGTACTCTGACGAAGAGGTTGAAGACATCCTAAATCACGCGTTGAGCCTCAGTGTGGCAGCGCACGGCTATTATGCCTGGCATCCGCGCTGGACGGACTTCAGCTTGAGTATGTTTCGCGGCTTCTTGGCCGCTCCAGCGTTAAGATCACGGAGACGTATTAGGCGAAGTGGGTTCCCAGCCGCAGAGTGCGTCTGCAGCGACTCCTGGCTGAGTCGCTCGTGAACGCTTAGCGCAACACTCTCAGGGATCGAAAGGGTCGTGTACTTCCGAGGGTGCACAGGTCCGTGGGTTCGACTCCCACCCGCGGCTCAGCGTTGCCGAGCTTCCCAAGCTGGACGTCGGCCTGGAGTCCCATGCCGGCTCCAGCCCGGAGCAGCGGACTCATAATCCGTTTCAACAGATCTGGATTGGGGTTCGAATCCCTGCCTCCCAGCCA
>Ga0182027_10010135_pt1 | contig 13439 bp, 5 predicted proteins | sample 712E1DmetaG_FD_121300 | JGI IMG/M metagenome (GOLD analysis project Ga0182027, IMG submission 121300) | Permafrost microbial communities from Stordalen Mire, Sweden - 712E1D metaG (Illumina Assembly) | ecosystem: Environmental > Terrestrial > Soil > Wetlands > Permafrost | place: Sweden...
CGGGAGGAGTTTTTGCAGTTTATGGACCAGATTGTGGAGGAGACCTTGCCCGAGCAGGAATTGCACGTGATCTTGGACAATTACTGCACCCACAAGAAGTGCGACGCCTGGCTGGCCCAGCATTCCAACGTCCATTTTCACTTCACCCCCACCTCGGCCAGTTGGCTGAATCAAGTGGAAATTTGGTTCGGCATTTTGTCCCGCAAGGCCTTGCGCGGCCTGAGCGCCAAAAGCACTGCGGAGTTGCGCCAAGCCATTGAAGCCTTCATTGCCGCTTACAGTAAACATGCCAAGCCCTTCAAGTGGAGGAAGCGTGAGGTGAAAGGATCACAGCTTCGTAATACTATCGTTAATCTATGCAATTAAGCACTAGCATTATCGGCATTGTTTTATCCCAAAAACAAAAAACCCACCGCTGGCGATTGACGCCGGCAGTGGGCTTGGATTAGAGCGGAATTCTGTTAACTTACGAGTTCAGGCACGCTCCCCACGTCGGCACAGGTCGAGTACAACAACACATCACAGCGCCGACTTGGAGGTGGCTAACCATGTAGATTATGTATGATACTCTTATCACCGAATGAGATCAATCGGCATCTCATTGAAACTAGATGACTTATTGTCCATTCTGGATGATGGCCTCGACCATATCGTAGACATGGGGTGGGGTAAGCGGGAGAAAACAGGCAGGCGACACTGTTATGCGGGAGATGGGTCGGGAAGCCGCAGCACAGACGCAAACAACTGAGTCATGCCAGCCTCGCCGACATTACCGTGATCACCGTCCTTTAGGTCGTTTGCGCTTTCAGCCAGGGACTTGCGGGCGTTTCCAGAGGTTCGTGTTCCAGATCCAATCCATCGTGCCCGGGAAGCCTGAAACGCGTGAAGAATTCCCGCACCTGGTTACTCATTGCCTTTATGACTTGCGAGCTTTCCCCGCCGGCCTGCTGGTAAAGGTTGACAGTCTCGCGAGGATCGGCTGCGAGGTCGTAGAATTCATTGGCGAATTCCGTGCCTTTGTAGGGGTAGCGGAGGACGAGCTTATATCCGTCGCTTCGATACATCCGGGCATTTCCATACTCACAAATCGCATAGTCTCTCCACATCGCGCTGGATTTGCCCCGCAGATACGAAAGGTACGATTGCCCCGGCGAGTTGATTTCCTTGACCAGCGTGGCCTCCGGCACGGCTCTCGCGGCTTCCAGCAGAGTGGCGTGCAAATCGCAATGATTCACCCAGAGGTCTGAGTGTAAGTTTTCCACGATCCCGCCGCCCGGCCAGGAGAGAAGACAGGGAATACGAATCGACTCCTCCAGAAAGTTCTGCGGGAGCGTGGCGTTGCCCTTTTCCCACACGCCATGCTGGCCGGCATTCAACCCATGATCACCTGTGTAAACCACCAGGGTATTGGCAAGCTGCCCGGAGCTCTCCAGTTCGTCCAGTATCTTGCCAACTTCCCGATCAACAGAGGATCCTGCGGCATAGTATTGCTGCCGCCTGGCGCGTTCGACGCTGGGATTGTCGGAAACCGGGCTCGGCGGCTTGCCATGACAACGCGCGAAAACCTCGTTCGGGATATCCCGGAATGTGGCCTGGTTATACAGCGCCACCAGATCCTCGGGCATGTCCTTGTGCGGGGAATGGGTATCTGTATAGCCCACGAACAGGAAGAAGGGCCGTTGCGCCGTCGCTTGATTCCGGTGATGATTGCGGAGGAAGTTGATGGCTCGTTCCGTCAGCAGCGGTGATTGGAAACCGTCGGCCTCCACGTGCTGCCCGTTCTCGGAGAAATTCTGTTTCCCCCGGTGGGGATATTGCGAAACCCAATAGCTAAACCAGTAGTCAAATCCCGGGTGTGGGTCCCTTTCTTCCCCGCAGTGCCACTTGCCCACCAAGCCCGTGTGGTAACCCGCGCCGCGCAGGAGTTCGGAAAGCAAAGTCTGTCCCTTGAGCCAGGGAACGGCGTAGGCCCGCGTCTTTTCTTCAATCCAATCGTGGATCCCGTGTTGTGACGGCATCCGGCCGGTGAAAAAACTGGCGCGCGCCGGAGAACAGACGGGGCACGGCGTATAGGCATTCGCCATACGAACACCACGCGAAGCAATACGCTTCAAGTTGGGCGTGCGCACTTCCGTGTTCCCATACGCCTGTTGCAGCCATTGCCCATGGTCGTCCGTGAGGAAGACGAGGATGTTTGGCCGGCCGCCGACGGAGGGATGGCGAGCGGCCACGGGGCCGCCCGAAGAGGCTTTGGACCCCTTTAGCCTGGAGAGGGCAGCCGCCGCCCCGAACGATTTTAGAAGTTCCCTTCTGTCGGTATTCACAGATGAACTGGCTCCTTCCATTTGCGGCACTGCCGTCATAACAACTTATCTGACGAGCCGGTAACGGTGCGATCCGTTCCGGTGGCAGCAGGCCGCATGGTGCTAACCGCGAACGGCGGCGCGATAACCATTTCTTGCCGTGAAATTGGCTGCGTGCGCGCCCTTACGCTATTTGGGCCTCGGGCTTTTGCCAGGCGAATAACTGTCTTTTGAGCTCGTCGCGTTTCTCGCGAAATTCCAAGAGCTGTGAGAGGTTCTTCATTTCCGCGGGATCGGAGCGCAAGTCGTAGAGCTCATCCAGGTCGTCCATGTAGTAAGAATACTTGAGGTTGTTCTGGCGGATCATGAACGCCGGCTGGTGGGTCTTGAGCGACATCTCGGCAAACACGGTTCCTTCCGCCGGGGCGTTGGGCTGGTGCAAAAGCCTGGCCATGCTGGTCCCATCGAGGCCCACAGGTATATTCAGCCCGCACAGTTCGAGCAGGGTGGGCGCCAACTGTACCAGGCTTACGGGCGCCAGACACTGTGCGTTTGGCGGCGTGATGCCGGGTACGCGGAAAATGAGCGGCACACCCACGGACCCCTCGTAGAAGAACATCTTTCCCCAGAGTCCGTGCTCTCCGAGCATCTCGCCGTGGTCCGATGTGTAAAGAACAATGGTGTTTTCGTCCAGGCCAAGATCGGTCAGCGCCCGCAGCAGTTTGCCGACGTTGTCGTCCATGTGCGCCAGGCAGGAATAATAGAGCGCCATATGCACCTTGCCCATCTCTGGGTACCGCAACTCCGGCGCCCACCAGCAGTATTTAACCTGCCTCTGAACGCTGGCCGGAATGGTATCCATCTTGACCATGCCCCACGTGTCGGGGAGTTTCATGTCGGGGGCGTGAAACATCTTGGCGAAGCGCTCGGGCGGCGTCACCGGATCGTGCGGCTTCAGGAATGAGCTGATGAGGAAGAAGGGTTGCTTCTTGCCGTGGTTGCGCAGGAAGCGGATCGACTCCCGCGCCACGAAATTCTCAAAGTGGTCTTCTTCGGCAAGGGCGGAAATGCGGCCGATGGACGTATATCCTTGGCGCCCGTCCTGCGGGATGAGGCCGGTCCATGGGTCGCCCGAGTCCCGCCATAGGTCGTCGATCTGGGGCAAGCCCGAGCCCGAGTTGGGGTCGACGATCTCTTCCGCCACCCGCTGGCTCTTAGGTCCCAGGTACTGGTGCCAATCGTTGAAGTCGAGCTTGTAGTCGAAGCCATGCGTTTGCGCGTCAACAAAGTGCATCTTGCCGATCATGCCCGTCATGTAACCCACACGCCCAAAGTAATGCCCCAGTGTTTTCACTTCGAATGGCCACGGCGTGGAGTTGTTGTAAGCGCGATGATTGTGGGTGTACAAGCCGGAGAGCAGCGAAGCGCGAGAGCAGACGCATACCGGGTAGGTACAATAGGCATTGTCAAGGCGCACGGCGCTACGAGCCAGCGCGTCGAGGTTAGGTGTGCGGACTACCGAATTCCCCGATGCGCCCAGCGCATTGCGCGTGTGCTGGTCCGACATGATCAAGAGGACGTTGGGTGGATTGCCGTCGGCCCTTCCGCCCGCGGGAGCCGAAACGCCCCGCGGAGTGACCGCTCCCGCCGTCGCCGCCACCCCCGTCGCCAGAAAGTTCCTGCGCGTCATCTTGGCCATGACTCAACCCCTCTCGAAAGCCGTGTTCTTCAGCCACGTGTCCAACTCCCGGCGCAACGTCGCTTTTTGCTCCTGGTACGCCGCGTGACCAGCTAGATTCTGCGCCTCGCCCGGGTCTTGCGCAAGATGATAAAGGAACTCCTCGCCTTCCGGGTAGGTAACATACTTCCAGCCTCTACCGCGCACCATGAAACTCGCCCGCGTGTCGGGCGCCACCTCCCGCGTGTGTTCGGCATTGCCATGGACACGCTCACAAAATGAGTACGCACGCGCGGAGGCAGGATCGCGTTTGCCTAACAGATACGGCGCCAGACTCTCACCCTGAACGCCTTCGGGAATCGGCTGGCCCACGAGGTCCAATATCGTCGGCATGATGTCCACTAGGCTTGCGGCAATCTGGCTGCGGCCGGGCGGGATGTACTTCGGGTACGAGATGATATAGGGAATCCGGGCGATCTCATCGTAAAACGACGACGTACTTTTCCAGAACATACCGTGGCCGCCCGCCATGTCACCGTGATCGGCGGTAAAGATGACAATCGTGTCGTCGGCACGAGCGGTTCGGTTGAGCGTGTCCAGCACGCGGCCGACCTGGTCATCGACCAGGCGAACGCAGCCGAAATAGATCCGCAGCAACTCCCGTATCGCCGCCTCGCTGTGCTCGCCCGCGTCAGCTACGATCTGGCGCGACACTTCGTTGGCAAAGAGCGCTTCCGGCGGATTGGCAAAGTTGGCAGGCAGCTTGATCCGACCGGGATCGAACTGATCGTAGTAAGGCGACGGAACCACGTTAGGGTCGTGCGGCCAATTCAGCGAGCACGTGATCATGAAAGGATGGGCACCCACACTGCGGAGCCGGTGGATGGTCCTCTCCGCGACCCTGTAGTCGAAAACCTGTTCCACGGGCAAGTTCAGTCGCCCGGTCTTGGAGATGAATTCAATAATAAAGTCGCGCTTCTTATCCTTCTCCCATCTCTCCCGCCGCACGGCGGCAGCTTTTGCATACGCGGGAGAGATGGTCACCGGCAGCGCCCAATTATACCAATCCATCCAAGTGTCGCGTGGTCTCTCCCGGATGCGCTCGAAGACGTCCTGCAACTCCCGCTCGTACTCCAAGTGCTCACCGTAGGTGTCCGGGTAGTAGGGCAGCCCGCCGTTATCGGAGAGGTGCCACTTGCCATAATGATGCGTCGAGTACCCGGCGGCGTTCAGAAGTTTTTCTGTAGTCACGTCCGCCGCCGTGATGCCCTGTTCCGTCGGCGGGGATTGGCCGGCGGCCACGATCGCCGGGTAGTCAACCTTATTCACGTTGTACACGATGCCGTGCGAGTGTGGATAGCGCCCCGTAATCAGCGAGGCCCGGCTGGGCGAACAGAACGGCGTCGTGCAGGTTGCCTCCGTAAATGTGACGCCGCGACTCGCCAGGCGCTCCAGGTTGGGCGTCGGGATCGGGCCGCCATAGCAGCTCAACGCTGACGCATTCAACTGGTCAGCCATGAGAATCAAGACATTGGGCGGTTTCTTTGCTTGTGGATAACCGACGCCCCACACGCTCGTGGCGGCTCCGGCCCAGCCGGCTACCAGTCCAGTCCCTTGCCTTAAAGCATCGCGGCGATTCATCAAATTCTCTCCTCGATATCAGACTGCAGATAACTATCCAATCCGCTTCAGCCGCACGCTGCTGAGGTCCATCACGGTTGAGCCTTTTACGGTGAGCGCCCTGACCTCCAAACAGCTGGGCCCTTGGGGAAGGTCCAAGGCACCGAGGTGGAGTTCACCCCAATTCATAACCGGATAGACTTCGGCCTCGAGCAGATTCCGGTGCGGTTTCATCGACATCGAAACCGGTTGGGTGACAGTACCTGTCGCGCTCCTTCCGGCGACGGCCACTTGCACGGTCGAGCCCACATCAGAGAAAGAGCATCGGTATACGAGGCTGATTTCATACTTCCCGGCGGCTACCACGTCTACATCCCATACGGCTGAGTCGTCCCGGCTGGTCCAATTGGTGATCCAGTCATGGGCGAAGCCGGCGGGGCCGATAAAGTACCTCAGCTTCCCGGAGGAATGCCTGGGGCTTGCCATTTCGAGCCAGCACTGCGTTGCCGGCAGCGTGACGGGGTTCTCCTCCCAATAGCCCACCGGAATGGGCAGCCGAACAAACCCATGGGCCTTGCTAGCTTGCTGGAAAGTCTGTTCGTATTGGGAACGTAACTCCTTTACGATGTCAGGATGTAGTGAGGCAATATCGTTCTGCTCTCCGATATCCTGGCTTAGGTCGTAGAGTTCTCTGCCGTCGATGAGATTGTAGCGCTGTGTGCGCACCGCACCCGGATACATTTCCGTCGGCCGTTCTGGCCGCCAGTCAAATATGTGAATACGGCGGTCCGGCCACTCCTGGCTGTTTCCTTCGAGCAATGGCCGGAGGCTGCGGCCGTCAATAGGCAATGCCTGCGGCTGCGCCACTCCGCACAGGTCGAGTATTGTCGGATAGACATCAATATGCGCGGCGATCTGGTTTACGCTTTGGCCGGTCGGCAGCTTGCCTGGCCAACGCACAAAGAAGGGCACGCGTGTGCCCCCTTCGTAGGCCGATCCCTTGGCGGCGCGCAGGCCGCCATTGTACCGGTGGCCATTCGGGCCATTGTCTCCCACAAAAAAGATAATGGTGTTGTCGGCGAGTCCTAGATCATCGAGTTGCTTCAGTAACCGCCCGATGTTTTCATCCACGCGCTCGATCATGCCGTACACACCCGCGGTTTCCGGAGGCAGTTTCATTCGCCGGTATTTGAAATAGTATTCTTCCGGCATCTGGTACGGCGTATGGGGAGCGTTATACGGAAGGTAGAGAAAGAACGGTTCGGTGCGGTTGCGCTCGATAAAGGAGAGCGCTTCGTCGGTCAAGAAATCGGTGATATAGCCGTTGCTTTGCAGGGGCTTGCCATTGCGTTCCAAGACCGCATCAAAGTATGTGAGGCAGTTTCCGGTGCGAAAGCCCACGAACTCGTCGAACCCCTGCGCGTAGGGGACATAAGGGTAGTGCTCGACGAGATGCCACTTCCCGAACAGAGCGGTCCGGTAACCGGCGGGCTTTAGCGCTTTGGCAATCGTGGTCTCATCGGTACGCATGGTTTCGCGACCCGAGGTCACCCAATGCGTTCCGCAGCGGATATGGTAGCGGCCCGTCAATAAGGTGGCACGCGTCGGCGCGCAAAGCGGAGAGACATGAAAGCGATTGAACCGCACGCCGTCCGAGGCAATCCTGTCCATGTTTGGAGTATGAAGGTAGGGGTTGCCGTTGCAGGCAACGTCGCCATACCCCTGATCGTCCGTCAGGATCAGGATCACATTGGGGCGTTTGGCTGAACGGGCACCGGCGCGCGGCGAATACAAAGTGGCGCCGGTTAGTGCTGCCGTTAGGAAGGAACGCCGGTCACACTTGAGTGAGAGGCTCGCATCAGGAGATTTGTACATGTAGCAAGACCGCCTTTATAGGTAGCACGGCGTGTGCCGGGAAAGGAACACCCGCGACCCGGACTGCTTACAGGAATAATGGTGCTGTGCATGCAGCCGAGCCATGCGGAAGGCACGGTGAGGAGTCGGCGTCGGCCGGTGGCATCCGCCAGTGACGGCGGATGCCACTCTCAAGCGCTCTGCCGGCTGGGCCCCCGCCGGGCCGTAAACCCTCAGAACGTCAATTTGAGAGCCAACTGCACGAGACGGGGGTTGTTGAATTGCAAACTCACCACCCCGAACTGTGCCGTTCCATAGGACTGCCCGGGAACATCGAATTGAGGGTGATTAAAGAGGTTGAAGAACTCAGCGCGGAACTGGAGATTGAACCTCCTCTCAGCGCCGAAGGTATTGTCCTTGAAAAGGGCAAAATCCCAGTTGTTGATTCCGTCGGACCGAACGTTGGGCAGGGTTCGCGACACGTTGCCGAAGGTATAGGCCGCGGGTTGGCTGTAGCATGCCGTGTTGAACCACTTGTTGATCCGGCTTTCCGCTGATCCGTCCAGTGCCGCTCCGTTCGGGCAAGCCGACGCATTAAAATTCGGCCGCGAGCCACCACCATAGGATTGGGTCAGGTTCGAAGATGTCGTAAGGCCCAAGGGGAATCCCTTCTGGAAAGTGAGTATTCCATCGGCTCCCCAACCTCCGATCAGCCGGTCCACCACGCCGCGGTCCGAGCCCAGGTATTTCTTCCCGCGCCCAAAGGGAAGGTCCAAAACGTATCCCACCACCAGGCGCTGGGGGTTATCGAAAGAAGCCAGCGATTCTTCCGACTTCAAATCGTAATAGTTTTGAATTCCGGGCACACCAGAGGTATCCATCGAAGAATTGAACGTGTCAAGCGCATTGCTAATGAGCTTTGAATTCGTATACGACACCAGCAGCGTCTGCCCTGCTTTGAAGTCCTTCCGCACCGTTACTTGCAAGGAGTGATAGCGGGAGTCAGCCCAGTTTCCATCTCCCAGGCTGATGTTGCCGTACTCCGGGAAGGGACGCAAGAGTTGGCCGGCCGTGGTGGTCGCGGTGGAAAGCGCTCCCGTGGAAATCAACCCGTAGAATGGATTAGCGACGGACTTCAGTAAGGCCGATCCCTGCGCCATGTCCGAGGGCGGCAACTGGTTGAGTTGATATCCCACCGTCAGATGGGTTCCTTTCGAGCCCGCGTAAGCTACGTCCAGCAGCGTATTGCCGGGTAATATGCGCTGGACGTCAAAGTTCCATTGCTGCGCATACCCGAAGGGCGCACGGGGAAGGGTCACGTTTGATTGGCTCGAACCTAACAGAAAGCTCTGGTAGGTCGAATTCCTTTGCGGAGGCTGGACGAGCCCCGACGGAAAAGGGTTCGAGAGCGTGTTGTAGGGCGTTGCTGAACCATTTACCGTGGTAATCATGGAATTTGTGTAGAGGTTAATCGGGTCATTGACGGGCTGCTCAGACCAGGCTTGGTCGCTCTGCAGCCAAAAGATTCCGTAGCCGCCCCGCAGCACCGTATCCGGCGTAACTTGGTATGCAAATCCCGCTCGGGGAGAGAACTCCTTGTTTCCAGCATCCATGTTGTTGCGGCTGCTGCGCGTGGAGGAGGCCACCACTCCATAGGCGCCCTTCAAGCCCAAGCCTGTCGACTCAGCCAGCGGGTTCGTGGCCGTCGGATCGAAGTAGCTCATACGATTGAAGCGCTCGGACCAGGGCCCGTTGCGTTCATACCGCATGCCTAGATTCAGCGTCAGCTTCTTGCTGGCCTTAAGGTTGTCCTGGAAATAGACGGCCGGGTAAATCTGTTGCGCGGCCGCGCGCACAGCGGTTGGAGCCGAGCCCGAGGCGGCATCTCCCAACAAAAACGAGGCGAACCCATTGCCGCCGGAACCCGAAGTTGGCCCGGAAGCCGTGAACGTGGAATTGAAACTAAACGTCCCTGCGGCACCCGCCAGTTGAAGGTATTGGAAACGTTCTACCTCCAATTCTCCGCCCAAGCGTAGGGTGTGCCGTCCTCGAATCAGTGTGACGCTGGGGGAAACGTCGTAGTTGTAGCCAAATTCCCGGATCTCGCTCCCTGTATTGGCGATGAAACTGTTAAAGCCGGAGGTAGAAATCGCGGGGAGAGTCCGAAACGTCAATTGATTATTTAAGGCGGCCCAGCCGGAGCCCAGCGCACTCAAGTCATAGCCCGTGCTGACTGCCGTGCGATTGTATTCCTGGTCCAGAAAGGAAACCGTCACGTCCGCAATCGTCGTGGGAGAAATGGAATAGCTGTCATTGCCCACATACTGCTGTTCGGTATGCAGTTCCGGTTGTCCGCCTCCTGGAAGTGCGTCAACCATTCCTCCCGTGCCAAAGGGGTCGATCGCCAGGCTGTTCCACTTATCGAATGTGTACCGGCCAAATATCCTCTGCTTGTCGCTGACGTTGTGATCAAACCGGACGGTCTCTTGATTGACGTCGCCTCCAAAAGGAGCATTGCCCGCCCAATTGTTCACATTGGTGTTGGTGGCACCAGCGCGATTGGGCAAAGCCCACAGATTTACCAGAACCTTTGCGGCGGAGTCGAGGCTGGTCGAAGGAATGATGTTTCCCGAGAACTGCTGGCGGGTGACGCTCCCACTGCATGACGCGTTACCCAAATACCCGCAGGTCGTAAGAGGATCATAAATGGGGGTCACGCTGCCGCTCGCGTTCTTCAGGCTGGAGAAATCGCCCTGCCGTTCAGCCTGGGTCGGCACGGAGAGCAGCAGCGCCTGCCCTTGTCGCAAACGGAACCCTCCATAGCTGAAGAAGAAGAAGGTTTTATCCTTGCCGTTGTAGATATGGGGGAGAACCACGGGGCCGCCGATGTTGACGCCGAACTGGTTTTGGGTAAACGCGGGCACAGGCAGACCGGAACTGTTATTGAAAAAGTTGTTGGCATTCAGCGTTTTGTTTCGCAGGAACTCAAGTGCACTTCCGTGCAGCGCATCGGTGCCTGACTTGGTTGAGAAGCTGACGATTCCGCCGTTGAACCGCCCATATTCGGCCGAGAGATTGTTGGTTTGTACCTTGAACTCTTGAATGGCGTCTTGCGTCGGCAGCAGGGCCAAGTTGTGCTGATATCCAGTGTTGAGCGGAGCGCCATCCCAGTATTCCGAACTGGCGTTGGTGATGGACCCTTCGATCTGGAAATTGCCGGAGGCGAAAGGATTTTTGCCAACTTGCGTTGTCCCGGACTGCTGTTCCGGCGTTACGCCGGGGACCAATTCTACCAGCGCCAGCGGGTTGCGCCCGTTCAAGGGGAGCTCATTGGCGGACCGGGATGTCACCACCTGTCCGAGCGATGACGTTTGCGGCGCGAGAAGCGGAGTTGCTGCCGTCACCGTCACCTCTTGCGTAACGGAGCCGATGCTCAACGCGATGTCGATTCGCACGCTGGCGTTGACTTCGATCGTGATGGGCTTGCGCAGATAATGGCTGAAGCCCTCTTTGGCGGCCTCCACGGCATAATTCCCAGGCGGGAGGTTCAAGAACTGATAAAGGCCGGTCGAATCGGTCTGGGCGTTGGTGACAACATTGGTCCCCTGGTTAGTTAGCGTGACTTTTACGTTGGGGATGACGCCTCCGCTGTTATCCGTTATCACGCCCACAACCGCCCCGTTCACAAACGCCTGCCCCCACGCCAGTGAGGAAGTGAATAGGACGAGCACGATGGCAAAGAATGCGGGTAATAACCTCGCCTTGAACAACGATTCTACACCTCTGGCCAGCGAGGGAAGTTCACCCAGAGGCTGCGGCCCTTTAGACTTTTCCATTTGAGGTTTTCTCCTGTCTCATCGATAAATTCAGTGTCGTCACCAGACGCTTGTGTCCGGTTGTGCGGGATCAAAAACATCTCGCGATATCACGCACTGCCGCACTTTGCGGATGATTGGGAGGGTGGGAATTCGCGCTAGCTGGATTTGCGCGCCAGCGGCAGGCAAGAACAACAACGCCCACTCACCCGGATCAGTCCTGGGAAGTGGGCTTAACTGGTGCGTTAATCTACGATCTACTGCCCAATGCCAGAACTCAGCGGACCCTTGTCAGGGCGACAACAACGCGAGTTCCGACAGTGAACAGTTTGCATAACAGGTTGCTTGATTATCGCTTGGCGGGCATCATGTAAAGCAAAGGCCAGCCGAAGTACGTACTATAATGGATCGCTTTTTGATTTCCCAATTCAAATTTTTTATGGCAGCGATTATCTGGGTCTATGATCCGTTTCCACTCTATTTGACTTGAACAGGACCCATCAACCTAAGAAGAGCGTGGGTTGATTTGCACGGCCCACCTTCATGAATGGCGGGCGAGGTCGTTCGGCAGAGCTGTATAAAGGTACATTACGTCCGCCGCCCCGCCGACTTCCCAGGACCCCGTTTCTAGCGAGCTTGTCGCGACCGAGAGAAACATGAAGTAAGTATCCCCCGGCTCTGCCGGGGGATACCTACGTGTGCCGAGCATGTTCGGCAGCTTGGGGGTGAAAGTCCTCTTCACAACCTGATGGAGGTGAAGTGATAGCGAAGCGCAACGGCGTCGTCGCGAGGCGGGGTCGGAAAGAAGCGCGGAGCAAACGTGCGAGCCGATGAACAAAAAGCGGATGAGAGGCATACGGTGCCGGGCGAGCGGGCTCATAACCGCGAAGCCCCTATCCATTCAAGGCACTGGTTGTAGATCCGACGGTTGCGCGCGGAAGGCGGTCGAACTTACCTCGGGAGATCTGCCGTTTGTCCCGGAGTCGGGACTGAGGGTCGAGCGATCGATCCTGACCGGACGGCAGAAGTCAGCAGAGGGCAAAGTAATCCCGGCACATCGGGATGAAGGCCCGAACGGTCCCCGCAAGGGGTTAAGGGGAGCGGCCAGTAAGCGGCACAACTCATGAGCGACAAGCGGCAGAAAAACCAGCTCGTGCTGGCCTTTGCGGACGAGAGTAAGAGTGAAGCTCCGAGGGTATCCGGTGGAGGGACCGAATCGCTTGCGGCGAAGTGCAGGACGGAAAGCTCGGCCCTTGGCGAACCGATGAGGGAAGAAGTCTGCGAGCAGGATAACTGCCAGCAGGCACGGAAGCGAGTCAAGGCCAACAAGGGGAGTCCCGGAGTGGACGGCATGACGGTCCAGGAACTACCGGGATTTCTGCAACAGCATGGGCCAGCGATCCGGGAACAATTTCTGAACGGGACCTATCAGCCGCAGCCGGTGAGGCGGAAAGAAATCGACAAGCCGGACGGAGGAGGGGTGCGCAAGTTGGGCATTCCCACCGTGCTGGATCGATTGATCCAGCAGGCGGTACGGCAGGTTCTGCAAAGCCGATGGGACCGGACGTTCTCTGATCACAGCTACGGGTTTCGACCCGGGCGCTCGGCGCATCAGGCGGTGGAAGCGGCGCAGCAGTATATCGCCGCCGGCTATCGCGGGGTGGTGGACTTGGACTTGGAGAAATTTTTCGACCGGGTCAACCACGACAAACGGATGGGCAAAATCGCGGAGCGGGTGAGCGACCAGCGTTTGTTGAAGCTGATCCGGGCGTTCCTGCGAGCCGGGGTGATGGAAGGAGGGCTGGTGAGTCCGGTGGATGAGGGAACGCCGCAAGGCGGTCCTCTTTCGCCCTTGCTCAGCAACCTCGTGCTGGACGAGTTCGACCGGGAGTTGGAGCGACGTGGTCACCGCTTTGCGCGGTATGCGGACGACAGCAACATCTACGTGCGCAGCCGACGGGCGGGGGAACGAGTGATGAAGAGCCTGACGCGATTCATCCACACGAAGCTCAAGCTGCAGGTGAACCAGTCCAAAAGCGCGGTGGCCGAGCCCTGGGAACGAAAGTTTCTGGGCTTCAGCTTCACTTGGGCTGAGTCACCGAAACGGCGCATCGCGCCGAAGGCGGTGCAGCGGTTCCAGGAGCGAGTACGGGAACTGACGAGCCGAAC
>Ga0182027_10010136_pt1 | contig 13439 bp, 11 predicted proteins | sample 712E1DmetaG_FD_121300 | JGI IMG/M metagenome (GOLD analysis project Ga0182027, IMG submission 121300) | Permafrost microbial communities from Stordalen Mire, Sweden - 712E1D metaG (Illumina Assembly) | ecosystem: Environmental > Terrestrial > Soil > Wetlands > Permafrost | place: Sweden...
AAGGGCGCCTAGCCGGCCACGCCGCCGCCTCGTATCTCGGCTCTGCTCCCGAACCCGCGTCAGTATCAGACTGCAGGAAGGCCGCTTCGAAGCTTCGACGAGCATCGAGCTTTGCTGATCTGCTCGGTGAGATATACACCTTGCAGCCGGGCTGGACGAAGTGGCTGACGGACTCGACGATTGTTTGCCGGTGCGAGGACGTCAAATGGGGCACCGTTAGGCGCGCCGTGGAAGGGGGAACCAGGACGGTGCGGTCGGTGCGAGGCGTCACCCGCTGCGGGATGGGGTACTGCCAGGGCCGAACGTGTGGCCCTGCACTTGCCATGGCGATCGCGGCCATCACGGGTGACTCGCTCGTCGACCTGGGCGATCTGCACTCCAGACCAGTGGCAACACCCGTCGCTCTCGGCGATGTGGCAGAAGGGAGCGATTGACGCGAGTCGGAGGTCCCTACCAGGGAGATGTCCCTGGTTACCTAGGAGTCTGCTGAGAGCTGGGGGCGGGTCGATCAGACCTTTCGGAACCCGGTTCGTCATCGCCGTAACGTCGGGCATTCCTTTGTGCGATCGTCTAAGGTCAGTCATACGGATGGGTGAGAGGGGAATTCCGTGCCGTCAGACCTGCAAGCGGTCCTCGACCGTCTCACCGAGCATTTGGGCGCTTCCACCGTTATCGAGGATCAAAGACAAAGGACCCTTGCCCACTCCTCTCAAACGGGCCCGATCGACTCGCTGCGACGGGACTCCATTCTCGACAGGGTTACGCCGCCTGAACTGGTGGAATGGTTCCACAGCTTCGGCATCCTTACGGCCAAAGCTCCTCTCGCCATCCCAGGCCGTGAGGAGCTCGGAATCCTGCCGCGGCTCTGCGCGCCCATCCGTTACCGGGATCGCCTGCTCGGCTTTCTATGGGTGATCGACAACGACGGCACGGTTTGCGAGGGCCACCTACAGATCATAGAGAAGGCGACGGAGCACGCCGCCATGCTCCTGTACGAGGAAGAGCTCGCGCAACGCGCCACCTCTGACGCGCTCGCGCAGTTACTCTCACCGTCGGAGGAGATACGCAGTGTCGGGGCACAGCAGATCCTCGACGAGGCGCTGCTAGCCGACGGTCAGCCGATCGTGATCGTCATCGTCCAGCCTCTCCCGCGCCCCGACACAAGCGACGGTGTTTCCCTCGCCCTCAAGGAAGCGCTCACAGATGTTGGATGGGATGCACGAAGTGCACCAGTGCTCCGCTTGGTGTCCAGCGACCATGGTGTGCTGCTCGTGGGACTGCGCTCGAACACAGACGACACCCTCGCGTTCGACCTGGCGTCGGCCGCACGGGAGGCGCTCGTTCATCGACTCGTCTCCGCGCCGACAAACGCGGCCCGCGTGGTGGCCTCGATCGGCGATCCACAGACACGTCTCGACCAGGCCGTCGCCTCCTATCGTCAGGCACGGCTCGCCATCAAGGTGGCCGCTGAGATCCCTGCCTTGGGTGATGTCGTCCGCTGGTCTGAACTCGGCGTGTTTCGAGTTCTGGCTCAGCTGCCCACAAAAGAAGCACAGGAGTCCGCTCTCGACCCTCGCGTGCTCAGCCTCCTTGAGGCAGGCGACGAACCTGTCATCTCCACGCTTGAGACGTTCCTCGACCTCGCCGGAGATGTAAAGGCCACTGCCGAAGCGCTCCATCTCCACCGCGGCACGTTGTACTACCGACTTCAGAAGGCTGAACGTCTTAGCGGTATCGACATCCATGACGGTTACGACCGACTTTCCGTCCATTTGAGCCTTAAGCTTGCACGCTTGGCGGGCCATCGCTTCACTGTCGCCCACTGACCCTCGAGGCACGACTGCTTTGTCGCCGGCTGGACTGTGCCAACCCTCGGTGCGGAATTCTTCGTCGACCCGGCGACGGCGCCGGACACCATGGCAAGTGGGAGTGTCACTTTCTCTATGGCATGGGTGACACTACCCATGGGGTATCGGGAGTCGGCATTTGGCCCTGATCGATGGGCCTACAAACTAGCTCAACGACCCAAACATGTCCCTCACGGTTAGGGGGGTCGAGTCTCGGTCGCTCGCAAGAGCCGAAGGCTCCTTGCTCCCACTTCTGTACCGGGCACCTCAGTCCGAACTTGGTGGGATCAGTGCACAATTCGCCGTCCGTGTGGTCAAGACATGCTGTCGTCCGATCGCCACTATTGATCATGACATCGTCACCGGCGGCAGCCTGGCCTCGATGGCATCGAGCCGGTCAAGGAGAAGCTTCACACCTCCCTCGGTGTGTTCGTTGACTTGGTTCATGATGAACTCGGTATCGGAAAACTCCTTTTCGGCCCGAGCATCGGAAGCCGCGCTCTGCACCGACTGACCGACCATGATGACGCTCAGAAGCACCAGCTGTAGGAACGTCTGTGCGATCCAGGCAACGATCAAGATGAGGCCCGGCTTTGTAAGGAAGTTTGGTACTGCAGTGCGTCTTAGGGCGCCGGCCTCGATCAGGATTGCCGGCAAGCTGACCAGGGCGACGAGGCAGAACAGATAGGCGCACGCCATCGAGCCGACGCCCCGGGTAAGGATCACGGCCAGCTTGGCATTGAAGCCCTCTACTGCCTTGACCTCACCTGGCAATCCTTTGAGGCTGACAACACGAGCGAGGTGGTGACGAGTCTTGATCGGGACTCTTTGGGTGGACATGTACATTTAGAGTACTTACGTCCGGGACACAAACATGAGGATGCATGCCACCGTCGTCGCGTTCGAGGACAGAATCTGGGACGCCTTGACCGGCCAAGGAGGCATCACATAGCGAGTTCCCTCACCTTAAGAACGAGTATTCCTGCTGTGGTTGCCCTTCCTTATCGACGTCAAGGCCGGTGGTGAGGACGGCCTGATGTATTAGTCAAGAACAGGGCGCGTCATCGGCGACGAGCGCCGCTTCTCAGTCTTGCAATGAGGGGATCGAAAGGAGGACTATGAGTCCTCTCAGAGGGAAATGTCTACCTGGCAGACGCAGCGTGTTGCTCACCTGGCGGCCGGGACGACACGACCGAGCTCGTCGAGGTGACAGCGGAAACGCCGCGATCATCGTCGCATCGCGCGCCGTCGCAAATACACACCGTGTCTCGATCGGCGGGCCGGAGCCGCCCGCCATCGAATAGGCGGAAAGAATGACCGCGCGACTTCGCGCGTCATCCCACCTCGACACATCCCAGGCCGTTTGCCTCTCGGCGAGCTTCTGGCGCTGCGGCGCCACATCAGTCAAGCAAACAGGCACGGAAACCCTCGAGGACCTGATGGTGAGCCTCGAGGGTTTGCGCTGTCTTCAGTTGAATCGAAAGGCGAATGGCTCTTGGCGGCCGCGGTCAGTTGGGGCTCGGTGCGGTGTCCGGCACGCTGCCGACCTCGGCCAGCCTGGGGACGTCCTCGATCAGCCTGATGGTGTACGGGTCCTTCGGGTGCTCGAGGACCTGTTCGACCGGCCCGACCTCGACGATGCGACCCTCGCATAACACGACGGCCGTCTGGGCAATGCTCCGCACCAGAGCAAGGTTGTGCGTGATGAAGACCATGGATAGCCTGCGCTCGCGCTGGAGTCGCCGCAGCACCTCCACAGTGACCGCCTGGACGGAGACGTCGAGCGCCGATGTGACTTCGTCGCACACAAGCAGATCGGGCTCGACGACGATAGCCCGAGCAATAGCCACTCGCTGGCGCTCCCCGCCGGAGAGCTGATCAGGGTAACGGTCGAGGAAGTCCAGGCCGAGTGAGACATCCTCGAGCACCCGGGTGACCCGGGCCTTGCGCTCGTCGCCCGGAAGCCGCATGAAGTGCTCGAGCGGCTCGGAGAGGATCTGACCGATCGTCTTGCGCGGATTAAGCGACGTATACGGGTTCTGGAAGATGTACTGAATCTGCTTGAGCACGGCCTTCTGTCGGTGCCGCGCTCCGTTCGCGAGCCGATTGCCTTTGAAGGTAATTTCACCGGTCCAGTTCGAGTGGAGCCCAACGATGCAACGGGCAAGGGTCGTCTTCCCGGAACCCGACTCGCCGACGATCGCCGTGCAGGACTCCGGGTGGACGTCGAGGTCGACGTCGTATAGCACGCGCTGACGACCGTAGGAGGCGTCTAGACCCCGTAGCTTGAGCACCGCGTCGCCTGTCCCCGCTAGCGCTGTGGGCGGCGTCACTCGCCGCGCGTGCGACTCCTTCTCGATGTCGCGGGCTCGCATGCAGCGCACGTAACTATCACCGATCGCGACCGGTACCGGCCTCTCGACGAAACAATTGCTGACCGCGTACGAGCACCGCGGTGCGAAGGCGCAGCCCTTCGGTTTGCGGCCGGGGCGAGGTGGCTGGCCTTCGATCCCCGTCAACACCTCTGCGCGCTTGGGTGACGGGACGGCCGCTAACAGTCCCCGCGTGTAGGGGTGGACAGGAAGTCCGAATACTTGCTCGGTCGGGCCGATCTCGACCACGCGACCCGCGTACATCACTGCCACCTGAGAGACGAGGCCGCCTACGACGGCAAGGTCGTGGCTCACGTAGACCGCAGCTACCCCATACGAGCGGCACAATGACCGCACCGTTTCAAGCACGTGCCGCTGCGTGGACACGTCGAGGCCAGTCGTCGGCTCATCGAGAACGATGAGGGACGGGCGGCAGGCAAACGCCATGGCGAGCGTGACTCGCTGCTGCTGACCGCCGGAGAGCTGATGGGGGTACCGTTTCAGCACTTCGGGGGTGGAGTCGAGCCTCGACTCGCGCAACATCTCGGCTACGCGTTCTTCGACATCTCCGACACTGCCGGGGTGGACGCGGAGGGCCTCTCTCAACTGGAACCCGATGCGAAGCGTCGGGTCGAGTGCGGCCGAAGGGTCTTGGGGAACGTAGGCCACTTTGGCCCCCCTCAGTTGCCTCAGTTCGGCCGCCTTGAGTCCGAGGATGTTCTCGCCATCGAGGCGAATCTCGCCCGCTGAGATATCGAGTCCCCGCCGAGCATGCCCGAGGAGCGCCAGAGCAACAGTCGTCTTGCCCGAGCCGGACTCGCCGACGAGCCCGAGTAGCTCTGCGGCGCGTACCGAGAAGGAAACATCGCCCACGACCTCCGCGCCACCCGAGGTGAGCTGAATGCTAAGGTCCTTGACCTCGAGCCTCACCGGGCCAGTGTCGGCTAAGTGGTTGGCGGAGTTTTCGACCAACGCACTCACGCGTCCATCCCTATATCGTCGATTAGGCCCTCCTCAGGGCGACTCTCGACGCCGATGGCTACTCGGGCAACGGCGTCGGTAAACGTGTTGATTCCAATAGTGAGAAGGGCGATGAGTATGACGGGCACTGCAACCGCCCAGACGTTCAGGCTCAAACCAATGCGATTCTCCTGAATCATGTAGCCCCAGTTGGGCGAAGGTGGAGGCAAGCCGAACCCGAGGAAGGCGAGACCGGCCATCATGACTATTGAGTAGGTGAACCGGAGGCCCGACTCCACCATGAGCGGGCTGACAAGGTTGGGAAGGATCTCGCTGCTCATCACCTTGGCCGGTCTCACGCCCTGAAGCTCAACCGACTTCACGTAGTCGCGCTCGGAGATCTCCAAGGCCGCCGAGCGAAGCACACGAGCGACGGCAGGTGCGTGCGTAAAGCCTACGGCGACGATGATGAGCCAGATCTTTGGCCCGATGATGCTAACGAGCAGTAGGGCGAAGACAAGTTGTGGGAAAGCGAGGAAGACGTCAACAGTCCGCATGATGAGCCCGTCGACGCGGCCTCGGAGGTAGGCAGCCGAGACGCCAGCGGCGGCACCGATGAGGACCCCGAACGCGGTCGACGCGAGCGCCATTAGCAGCAGCTCCCAGCCTCCGGCGAGAACTCGCGAGAGCACGTCACGGCCAAGCTGGTCGCTTCCGAGCAGGTACTGGGCCGACGGTCCTGCGAAATCAATCGTTACCGACTGGTTGGGCGAGTACGGGGCGACGAACGGACCGATGACAGCCAAGAGCACTACAGAGCCGGCGAGCGACAGCCCCAGCGCACCGCGCTGGGTACGGACGACTGCTCCGAGGAGGTGGACCCACGGGCGGCGGACCCGTGGGGTGGCGACTGCGACGGGGCGTGGAGCGACAACGTCCACGGCTACCTCGCAATCCGACGACGGGGACTGACGAGCAGAGCGATCACGTCGGTGACGATATTCATAAAGACGTAGAAGGTGGCGAGCACGACCACGATGAACTGGATGACCGGTATGTCCCGGTCGCTGACCGCGTTCACGAGGCCCTGCCCGATGCCCGGGAAGTTGAAGACATCCTCGACGATGACGATCCCGCCGGCCAGGTAGAGGAAGCTGAGTCCGATGACCTGGATCGTCGGGGCAATGGAGTTCGGGAATGCGTGCGCGAGGACGATCTGCCACTCCGGGACGCCCTTCAGGCGCGCCATCTCGACATAGTCCGATTCGAGCGCCTCGATCATGGCGGCGCGCATCATCCGTTGGATATAGGGGATGATGACGATGACGAGTGTTGCCACTGGGAGAACAAGGAGCCTCGGTTGGCTCCACGCGTACGTGCCGGGCGCCACTGGCGAGACCGCCGGTAGCAGGTGGAGGACCACTGTGGCGAACAGGATGATTAGCACTATGGCCACTACGAACTCTGGCAGCGAAGTGACAGCGAGTGACATCACGGAGGTGACGTGGTCGAACCAGCCGTCTTTGCGTAGTGCCGCGATCGCCCCCAGCAACACTCCGACGACAGTGCCAATCAACCCGGCGCCGACGACGAGGACGGCTGAGTTGACGAGGCGGGGTGCCACTTGGCCCCAGATTGCCTGACCGTTGGCGAGGGAGCTGCCGAGTTTTCCAGTCAATATGCCAGAGAACCAGAGCCAGTACTGGTCGAACAGCCCTCGGTTCAGATGGAGCTGGACCTCGAGCGCCTTCAGGCTCTGTGGTGTCGCCGTATGCCCAAGCACGGAGTACGCGGCATTGCCGGGTAGCACCTCGGTTGCGAGGAACACGACAATTGAGACGACGAACAGCGTGAGCACGCCGACCGCCGCCCTCACACCTATGAGGACGGCGATCGGGTGGTCGTCACGCCAAGGTGCTGGCACCGGTACTGAGACCTCGTCAGCGGCCATATTCCAAGCTTCTTCTCCCTGAATTGTCGACCCGATGCTCTGGCTCACGCAGCGCCATTGTCAATTCGAGTCACCAGCCGGGACAGTCTTGGGGACCTCCCCGCCCGAGCGATTCTCCCCGCTCAGGACAGGAATGAGTAGTCCTCGAAGTTGAAGTTTCCGAGTGGCTCGCCGACCTCTCCCGTGTGGTATCCGGTCAAGGTCGTGCTGTACGCGTCGAGGGAATCGACGAAGCAGGGAATGATATAGCCACCCTGGGCGAAGTCGATCTTCTGCATCTCGTACTCGATCTCACGCCTCACGCTTGCGCTCTCGGTCTTGTTCGCCTGGTAGTAGAGGCTGGTGTACTTCGGATCGTTGAAGTGGGTCTCCAGGAACGGAGAATTAGGCAGGAACGTCTGTGCAACCTGGGAGAGGTACGGCGAGTAGTCGTAGTAGATCTGCGCGAAGGGCACCTTGGTGTAGTAGTTCGGTCCGAAGAAGTCGGATGGGCTGACCTGGTTCAAGCTGACGTTCACCCCTACGGCATTCGCCTGCTGCTTGAAGACCGTCGCCATGCTGAGCGCGCTCGAGCTTACGGCGAGCGAAGTGTAGAGCGTCACCTTCAAATCGTTGTCGTAACCGGCCTTCTTGAGCAGGTGCCTGGCGTACGCAGTGTCCTGCACCCGGTGGAGCGAATGGTCGAAGTCCGGGTCATACGGCGACGTGACGTCGGCGGCCAGCGAACCGTAGCCGTCCAGGGTCGTGGCGATGAACTCCGGACGGTTGATGAGGTACCTGAAAGCCTGCCGAACATTTACGTTGTTGAACGGCGCCTTGTCCACTCGCATCGTGAAGGGCTGAATGGCTCCGGTATGCGAGGGAAGCGCCTTGACGCCCGGTGTGTGTTGCAGGACCCTCATCTGGGTCCCAGTGAGCTGCCCGGTGCAATCGATGACGTTGCTCGTGAGAGCGTTCAGGACAGCGGTAGGGTCCTGGAAGTCCAGGATCGTCACCGAGTCCAGGTATGGGAGCCCTGCTTTCCAGTAGTGCTTGTTGCGCACGAACACGCTCTGCTGGCCCGGCGTGAAGCTCTTGTAGGCGAACGGCCCCGTTCCGTTCGGCTTGTCGCCTTGCTTCCAGCCATCCGCCGCGATGTACAGGAAGTACCAGAAGGCCGCCAGCTGCTCGGGAAAGCTCCCGAAAGGAATCGACATCGGGACTTCGACTGTCAGGTTGTCGATCTTCTTCAAGCCGTTCACCTTGACGGGGCTAAGGACGAGCGCACCACCGAGGGGCGCCTTCGGATTTAGGATGGTCCGCAACGTGTAAATCACGTCGTCCGCGCCGAACGGCTTCCCGTTGTGGAAGGTGACGCCCTTCTTTAGCCGTATTGTCCAGTTCGACGTCGAACCTTTTGGAACGATCTCGTCGGCCAACACGTACTGGAGCTGTGCATTGTTAGCCAACTGGACCAGCGGCTGGTACAGCTGCTGCGCGCGTGCCGTCCCGATCGCGCTGATACCCCCGTAGAACGGGTTGAGCGTGTCGGTGCTGCCACCGCCGGTGAGGCCGACCTTCAGGTCGCCGCCCTTCCTCCTCGCTGCACGCGAGGCGGACCTCCGGGTCGACGCCCCCGACACGCTCGGCGAGGCCGCATCGAGCAGGCCGCCGGCCGCCACGGCTGCACCGCCCGCTAACGCGGAACGAAGGAACGATCGGCGGTCCAGTCGCCGACCGCCCACGATCCTGTCTCCATTCTGCCCAGGTGTTGTGCTCATGGGTACGACCTCCTCTTTTCTCTGCGTGGCTCGAATGAGACCTCAGCCGCGTCGGCACACCGCCTTGCCCTCTGCGTCCCTGCGCGTGCAGGTACACCCTGTGACTTACGCCAGATCGGGATGTCATGCCGACTCGTCGGTGGTGATGCGATGGATGTTGTCGTTGTACTGGCTTTGGAACCAAACACTTGAGAAGCTGTAACTCCGTCTGTTGTCGAGCCGGCCGATGCGGGCCACGAGCAGGCTGAGTGGGACGGTGGCGAGGACGCGCGAAGGCCACTCAACGACGGTCCTTGGCGAAAGCGGTGCACCTCGCAGCAAAGCGCTTGCTGGTCGCTCACCAAGACGGTTAGGGCACCTCCACGGACAGTCCTCGAAACAACCTCCGCTGCTCGGTCTTTCGCGGCACCGTTTGGAGCGACAAGAACGACGGGATCTTTGGGCCGAGTCGTGCAGCACCGCTCGTTAGCCCACTTTTCGACACTTGTAGCGCTCATGAGCTGCTGCGCGCCCTCCCGAAGCTTCGCAGCTTCGAATCGCATACTCGCCTCGTTGGGCCTGGTAGCAATGTAAGTCATTATATGTTGGATGCCACATTGACTTGTATAGGCACTATCCGGCATGGAAACGCTGAGGCTAATATCAACCAGACATCTTGGTACAATGTTATGGTCATAGTCATCAACTCATCCTCAGGAGTAAGCGGCTAGCTCGCACTGGTACCGATACCACGTTTCTTAGTTAGCTACCCAATGCCGCCAACTCCAGAACAGGCCTAATCTGGTTTGGGAAAGCTCTAATGCTCTCCCAATGGAAGCGGAAGCCATCGGGACGGTACGTAATCTCAGTAAACTCAATGGGCTCTACGTCCGCGTAGGTTGTCGACGTGATCCTCAGCACGAAGCTCCCTGGCGACGTCTCCATCAGCTGGGTGTGTTCACGGGTAGCGCGGACTAGCTCCAGTGTGCTGACGGCCCGAGTCACCGTCGTCTCATAGCTGTCTTCGAGAGTTCGGTAAAGCGACCGGCCGCGAAAATCCAGCTTCTCAATGCCAGGAAACCGCTGCGGGTCTAGGTGGGCGGCAAGGATCGCGACCGGAGTCCCTGTGGTACGGGCTACTCGGAGCAGCACGAAGACCTTCGGACCGGAAAGAACGAGCTTGCCGAGCGGGCGCTTGACCGGCTCGACGCGCGCAGAGACAACTTCGAGCTCAGGCTTACCGAGCTCCGCCTCGTGCGCTTCGGTGAATCCGGACAGCATCGAGATCCATTCGTGGACCTTCGGGTCCCGCACGAAGGTCCCGTCACCCTGTCGCCGCTCAAGATAACCTTCGGCGACCAGCGACAAAAGCGCTTGGCGCACCGGGGCGAGGCTGACACCGAACTGGTCAGCGATCCTCTTCTCGGGTGGTAGCCGAGAACCGGGCTGCAGACGCCCCGCCTCGATTTCGCCTCGGATGAATTCCGAAATCTGCACGTGCAGCGGGACTAGACCCCGCCGGGCATGCCACGACAGCGGGTACGACCAACCATCCGAAGACAAGCTCACAGACGCCAGACCTCCCGATCGGGCTGCCAACATTATAACGTTATAAGCTTTACAGATCACTGTCAAGAATCGCCGAGGAACGCGCCGAGCCAGCTACGGCTCCGTTGCGAAGCCGGGTGCTCAACATTAAAAGGGAGATCCTCGAGGAATGGCGACGACAAAAGGACACGAACCGACTGGCTCGAACACGCGGGGGCCGCTGCCCCGAGTCATCGTGATCGGCAATCTCACGATCGACGATGTTGTGCATCCGGACGGGACGACTTCGATGGGCTCGCTCGGTGGGAACTCTGTCTACACCTCCGTCGCTGCGGCCATTTGGGGCGTCTCGGTCGGCGTCGTGGCGCGCTTCGGGGAGGACTTCCCGACGTTTGCTCTGGGTCGGCTCCGCGACGCTGGCGTGGATACCGATGGCCTCCAAGCCGTTCCGGGCCCGACAGTGAACAACTGGGTCATCTACGAGAAGGACGGGCACAGGACCTGGGTATACAGGACTCCCCCATCGCGCAGCCTCGAGGTGGCTCCGCATCCCGAGGACATCCCCTCAGCGTGGCTTGGACACCCGGACTTAAGGGTTGTTCATGTGGCTGCGATGCCACTGCTCAACGCCTCTCGAATCATCGAGTCCGTTCGTTCGGCATGCCGGCGAGCGATCGTTGCTCTTGACACCCATGAGGACTGGTCCTCGGATCGCGAGGGCCTTCTCGCTATCGCCCGCCGTGTGGACGTGTTCCTACCCAGCCGCGAAGAGCTACACACAATGCTCGGTTACGACAATCCGGAGCAGGCTTGCAACGAGTTGATCGCGATGGGTCTACCGGCGGTCGTAGCTAAGTGCGGTCCCAGAGGCGCCGTCATCGCCACGTCGGACGGGCTTCGGGTGAAGATCCCGGCCCCGGATGTCGCCGTGGTTGATGCCACTGGGGCGGGTGACAGTTTCTGCGGCGGGCTTCTCGCGGGCCTGGCGCTGGGTGACGACCTCGCGGATGCGGCGCGGCGCGGAGCCGCCACCGCGGGAGCAGCGCTCGGTGCGAGCGGCTCGCTGCGTCTTCTAGAAGGCCGTGCACCGCTCGCAGCTCAACTACTCCGCCAATACCGGGGTGAAGATGAACCGCGGGACGAGGTTCCCCCCACCAAGCCCGACGACTACGGCATCGATGTCATGCGGCGTGAGATCATGACCATTCCCTCTGTCATCCATACCCAGCTCACAGTCGGTCAAAGCCGCCTGGCAGAGTTGGGCGCCGAGTTGCGGCGGTCGGACACCCGTGAGCTTGTGTTCGTCGGGTGTGGAGACTCCGCCTTCGTCGGTCAAGCCGCTGCACTGGCATTCAACCGCCATACAGGATTGCGGACACGAGCTGAGCACGCTCTCGATTTCGCTCGCTACGGTGTCCGTTATCTCGCTGAGCACTGTGCTGCGGTGCCGATCTCCTTCTCCGGGCAGGTCGGACGCACGATCGAGGCAGCGCATCAGGCGGCGGCCTTTGGGCACCGTGTCATCGCACTGACCCATGATGCGGAGAGCCCGTTGGCTGCAGCGGCTGACGAGGTGCTCTTGGTCGATGTCCCGACACTTGGCTTCTCGCCTGGCACCAGCAGCTACATCGCCATGCTCGTGACTCTGCTGGACCTCGCTGCCAAGCTCGGGTCCAGCGGTCCTCTCGCTGACAGCCGCTTCAGCGATCAGTTGATGAAGTTGCCCGAACTCGCTGCCGAGACTTTGGCTATGTGTGAGGTGCCTGTGGTCGCCGCTGCCGAGCAACTGCTCGGCGCCCGCGTCATCACCTTCCTCGGCGCCGGGCCGAACGAGGCGAGCGCGCGATTCGGTGCGGCAAAACTGGTGGAAGGGGCCCAACTGCTGTCGAAGGCTACAAACATCGAAGAGTGGGCACACGAGGACTACTTCACGACACGACCCGGTGATTCCGTCGTCGTCGTCGCCCCGAGCGGTGCTGCGAGCGACCGGGCGGCCGAGATCGTCTCCGAGCTCTCCTACGTCGGTGCCACGACTATCGTCGTCGGCGATCAGCCGCTCTCGGCCAAAGCGATACATCTCCCGCTTCCGAGCAATGTCCCCGAAGAGCTCTCGCCCGTGCTCGCAGCCCTGCCGCTCAGCCAGTTGGGGTTCCACCTCGCCCGCTTGAGCGGCAAGCGCAGTTACAACTTCCCGAGTGATGACGCGAAAAGAGAGCACTACGAGACCATCCACCGAGTCACCCTCGGAGAACCCGCATAAGGACCAGGACAGCCCAACGAGCAGAAGACATCTCGAGCTACGGCCGTCTCTTCCCAGAGATCGATCACCTGGCTGCGGTGAGGCTCGAAGCGATCCGCACCCGCGGGTTCGGTGCGACAGCGGCGACTGGGTCATAGCCGGCGCCCATCGAATATGCGCATTCCCTCTCACTTGGATTGAGAACGTCCGACATACGCGGTATGACCAATTGTGGGGCGGTCTACGAAACGTCGACTCGTTGTGGATTAGTTGCTTCAGCGGCGCGATCGAGTTGGATCATGAGAGCTTCGGGTGAACTGTCGGCGACCTGGGCCTGTCTTGGGGAAACGGCTGCCGCCAGATTTCGGTTGTGCCACTGGCTTTCGGGCGCAAACAGTGCCGAGTGGAGAGTCGCCGCGACGACTCTCCACTCTCGTCCAGCAAAGACGGTCCTCAAGGACCACTGTCGTCGTCGGGGTGAACATAGCGCCCGAGCAGTGGGACGAGAACAGCCTAGAGACGTCGTGAAGGGCCCTGTGGTAGTAGCAGCTGCGGCCGATGCTGTAGATACCAACGTTGACCAAGCCCAGATGACGCCCGGGCTCAACATCTCCGACGCCACCCAAGGCGCGCTCGCCCCGGCGTCACCTGGTGGGGCTGGCGCGTGCCCTCGCTCGTCGAGGTAGCGATGGTGCTGGCGCCGAGTGTGGCGATGCTGGCAGTCGCCGTCTTGGCCGGTCGCGCGGACGGAGACTAGCGGGAGTTTCCTGGCTTGGGGCTCAC
>Ga0182027_10010137_pt1 | contig 13438 bp, 10 predicted proteins | sample 712E1DmetaG_FD_121300 | JGI IMG/M metagenome (GOLD analysis project Ga0182027, IMG submission 121300) | Permafrost microbial communities from Stordalen Mire, Sweden - 712E1D metaG (Illumina Assembly) | ecosystem: Environmental > Terrestrial > Soil > Wetlands > Permafrost | place: Sweden...
AAATTGGGTGCAGGGGTTGGATTTGAACCAACGACCTTCAGGTTATGAGCCTGACGAGCTACCAGGCTGCTCCACCCTGCAGTGAGGAAGGGGCACGGTGCGAAGCGTCGTCAAGGGTGTCAAGGGGCTTTTTGCCCTATTGCGAGGGGTCGTACGAAGCGGCTGATTGCCTACTGGCAGGCTGGGAAGCCTGCGCCACTTTGGGCGAGCCCCCAAGGCCGCCGACATCGAAGAAAACTGAAGAACATGGGCGGGACCAGCCTTCGCCAGGCTATGGCTGGCAGGCTGCCCATGCCATGGCGGACTGTCATTCCAGGGCTTCCAGGCGCCCGGTCACCTCATCCCGGAAACGACGGACCAATTCGCGCACGTACGTCTTCACGTCCAGCGAATCCACCCGGGTCAGGACCGTCAGATCCATCGCGAACGTGAGCGCGTGGGTGACATCGGTCGAGTGAGCGGTATAGAAACTGGCATTGGCGGCGCGCCGGCCGAGCGTCGCCAGGTCGTAACGCTTGCCACCGGCAATCTGGGACTTGAAGACCCCGAGCAGGGCCTGCGCGAGTCGCGGCCGGTCGGATACGTCCAGCGCAACCTTCTCGCTGTCCGGCAGCCAGTCCAGATCCCGCCAGACTTCACACCCGAGCACCTGCCGCGGCCGCTGCTCTCTTGGCAGCGAACGGATCGCCTCCAGACAACGCAGGAACACCGCAATATGGGTATCGTGTTTGTCCACCGGGTTGTGGACGTAGAGGATATCCGGCCGGCAGGCCGCCAGAATTTGCGCAAGGTCCGCCCGGACAGCGGTGGGGGCCGATGATTTTACCGCAGCGCTCGGATGCGCCAATTGGAGCTGGATGCTATATCCGCCGAGGCGCGCAGCCCGGCGTTGCTCGCGGCGGCGTATGTCCTGCATCTCTTCGTCGCTTATCTTTGCGTAGCGTCCCGTCCGGGGACTGCCCGACCCGTTCGTCACCACAACACCGGAAAACCACCGGTCCTCGCGACCACAACATGCGGCGATCCCATGATAAGCCATGATCTCCAAGTCGTCCTGGTGGGCGCCTATGCACAGGTGCGTGGTGCGGGCAAGCGCAGCGGCAGGATCAATGCCCGAGGGCACATAGATGTCAGCTTGGGGCAGACTAAATTTCATACTCCAGCCCGCATAATTCACAGTCTGGACCATCGCGGCGACTTTTTTCCTTCGATCAATTCCCCGGGGTGTAGTCGGGGCGCCGACCGCGGTCCGGCCTCGGCGAGGCCGGCTACAATACAAGCGCCAATTCCGGAAAATGATGGCGAGGGCAGCTACAATGCAAGCGCGGTTTCCTGAAAACGGAGGTGATCTGGGGATCGGCAGGCCACCCGCCTGACGGGCTTCATATGCCAGATGCTGATTCCATGCCGGAAACAGCTTGTCGCGCGACGACGGGGGACCGACAACTGACACAGCTTCTTCATCATGTTTACCCAACTTTCTGAACGACGGGAGCGCTTGGCTGGCGCGCTCGGCCTCACCGACGAAATCCTGCTTATCGGAGCCGGCTTGCCGTCGCCGCTGCCCGAGAACACCGACCAGACCTATCCTTTCCGAGCACATAGTGAGTTTTTCTACGTGGCCGGGCTGGAATGTCCCGGAGCCATCGTCGCATTCGACCCCCACGACGGACAGCGGGCCGGCTGGCGGTTGTTCGTGCCGGAGGTGACGGAAGCGGAACGGATCTGGGAGGCCAGGGAACAAGCCACCGGGGAACCGCTCACCGCGCTGACGGCTTGGATCACTGTGCGGCGGGATCGTCCCACCGCCCAACTCGGCACCCCCTTCGCGGGCGCCTACGCCGAACCGGCGCTCACCGCCCGAATCCGCGAGACCTTCACTCATGCACGCCGCCCAAAGGATGCCCGGGAAATCGCGACGATGCGTGACGCCGCGGCCGCGACTGCCGCCGGTTATGCCCGGGCTGCCGCGATCATCGCCCCCGGCGTCACCGAACGGGCACTCCAGATCGAACTCGAGGCCGAGTTTTTCCGCCACGGGGCGACTTGCACCGGCTACGGCACGATCGTCGGCACCGGCCCAAATTCTGCGGTGCTGCATTTCGAACCGACCGCCCGCGCCGCGCGCAAAGGCGAATTTGTTCTGATTGACGCCGGCGCGGAAATCGACCGTTACGTGATCGATGTCACCCGCACCTACGTAGCCGGCACACCTTCACCCTTCCAGCGCGATCTTTGCCATGTCGTGCTGGCCGCCCAGGAGAAGGCGATCAGCCGCTGCCTGGCAGGCGCCGAGTGGCGCGACGTCCACCTTCAATGCGCGGTCGACCTGACGGCCGGCCTCGTTTCCCTGGGCTTGATGCGCGGATCCGCCGAGTCGCTCGTCGAGCAGGAGGCGCACCTGTTGTTCTTCCCCCACGGTCTCGGTCACCTCGTTGGCCTGGGAGTGCGCGACGCCAGCGGCACCCTCCCCGGCCGTCCGCGCTCCACCAGACCCAGCCTGAAGAGCCTTCGCCTGGATGTTCCGCTCGCGCCCGGCTTCGTGGTGACGGTCGAGCCCGGTCTCTATTTCATTCCCGCTTTGCTCAACAATCCAGAACGCCGCGATCGGTTCCGCAAGGCGGTCGTTTGGGAAAAGGTCGAGCCCCACCTTCATCTCGGCGGAGTCCGAATCGAAGATAACGTCCTCGTGACTCCGGGCGCCCCCGAAGTGCTGACGGCGGCCATTCCGAAAACGCTGTAGGCGGCGAGCAATCTTCGATCGGGTGGCGGCGAGCGCCAGCGAGTGGATCAGGGATCGAACATCGGCTCGCCCGTTCTACGGGCTCAGCGTCCCGAGCCGTTTCGACAGGCTCAAGGCCCCGAGCGTGTCGAGGGGCAAGGTCGAGGGGCTGGCGCTCGCCGCTACGCAGCAGACTATGGGAGTCTGCTCAGGCAATTCGTGCCCCTTTCCGCATGCCGAGTCCCACGATCGCCAATGAGACCAGCGCGCTGGCCGGCATGAGCCCAGCGGCCAACAACGGGTTCATGTGACCTGCCAAAGCACAGCCCACGGCCCCCAGATTGTATGCGATGGCAAAGCCGAGCACCCACCGTTGGGTGCGGGCCCGAACGCGATCGACGGCCAGGAGCCGCCGAATGCCGCCGATGCCCATGCCGAGATAATAGAAATCAGCCTTCGACTCCAGCGCGCCGCGATGGACCATGGGCGTGCCGCGGCAATGGGCGCAGGTGAAGGCCAGGCTGTCGTTGGCGCCGTCGCCCAGCATGAGCGTATCCTTTCTGTCATGACGCCTGAGCCAGTCCGCTTTCCCTTCGGGAGAAACATCCCCTGCTCCATGCTCCTCCGGCAAACCCAGTTCGCGGGCCATCGCATCGACCTTGGACTGGTGGTCGCCACTAAGTATAAAGACTTCATAGCCCGCGGCCCGCAACGCAGCGATCTCAACCCGCGCGTCCGCCCGCACGGTGTCGGCAAACCGGAATCGCACCAGAACAGCTCCGTTTCGGCAGAATTCGGTCTCACCGGCTTCGCTCTTTCCCGCTAGGTCCCCGACCGGGGTCGTGGATTGGACATCGTCCCTCGCCTCCCCCTGCCCTGCCTGCAGCCCACCGTCAGCACCCGACGGTGCGACGACCCGGGGAGGTGACAGCCCACCGCCCTCCAAGTTCTCGGCACCAGGTGTTTCACATCTGCCCGGCGCACCACGCCATCCCGGCCGGCCAAGTGTCCAGAGATCACCGCCGAGCCGGAGGCCGATGCCTGCACCGATTTCCTCAAACACGTTCCCTGCCGCCGGTTCAGCCGGCACGGCGGAATTCGGGGAACCACCATATCCAGCAGACTGACGGCCGGTCGGATTTGGCGGGGAACCGGCGAATGCCACACCCGGATGCGCGGCTAACAACAGCGCTTCGCACAGGCACTGGCTGACCGGGTGAGGATTATCGCAGACCATGGTCCAAAGAGAGCGTTGATCATCGACGCCGAGAGCATCCAGCGCCTCCGGGTTTGCCAGTCCGGGTGACTCGAGCGTGAGCGTTCCGGTCTTGTCGAAGATGATTTTGCGCACGCGGCCCAATCGCGCCCACAAATCGTTTTCGCGCACGAACACGCCGGCCCGGCGCAGCGAGGTGACGGCCATCTCGTCGGCGAGCGGCAGCGCGAGTCCGATGGCGCAGGGACACGCGACGACGAGGACCGACAGCGCCACCGACAGCGCCCGCTGCACGTCGCCGCTGGCGAAAGCCCATGCGCCTCCGCCCGCCAGCGCGAGGCCGATGATCCCAACCAGGTACCCCTGGATGATCCGCTCGAACCGTCGGTGCCGGAAACCCGGCCGAACCTCGCCCTGCAATAATCTCGCGAGCAACGATTCGCTCCACGTCTGCAGGGCTTCCAGGCGCAGTTCACTGCGGGTAACGTTCACCGCGCCCGATGGAACACGCTGGCCGACCCGGAATACCCGCGGCTCCGATTCACCGTTGATCCACGCCGTGGTAAACACGCCGTCGCGGGCGACGAGCCGGCCCTCAACCGGCACGGTGTGCCCCATCGGGATGCCAAAAACCTGCCCGGTCTGCAGCGCGTCCACAGCCACCAGCGGCGCGGAGTCGCGCGCGGGGGAACCTTGCGGGTCATTCTGAAGGTAGGGACGGACCGCTGGGCCGTCCGTTGTGAGCGGCGCGCCCAGCGGTCGCGCCCTACCCTCAGAATTGGGCAGACCTGCGGGATTCATCGCTTCGGCGGAGGCGGCAACAAAGCCTGCAGAGGCAGCCGGCTCCGGAGCGTCATACACCCTCACGCCTGGCAGGCCGAATTGGTGGCGAAGCAACTGGCGTCGATTTCGCTCGACCGCGGCCACCTGTGCCCCGCGCCCTACCAACATCAGCAGGATGAATGTCCCGACGAAGTCGAAATACACGAACCGTCCGTCCGTGGCCAGCCATCCATACACCGAGCCGCCGTAGGCCCCGAGGATGCCCAGCGCGATCGGCAGGTCGATGTGGACCACCCGTGCGCGAACGGCCGCGGCGGCGCGGCCCAGGAAATACCCGCCGCCCGCCAGGAAACTGAGCGTACCAAATACCATGGCGAGCGTGCCGAACAGCCGGGCATACGGGAACGACGCATCCATGCCGAAATACGCCGGCAGCGTAAACAGCATGATATTCATCGCGAACGCGGTGCACAGGCCGATGCGTTTGACGAGATCGCGGCTCTCAGGCGGCCCCGCAACATCCGGGCCCGGCGGACCCAAAAAATAGTTGAACGACTGGAGGGTGCGAGCAAATCGGGTCGCGTCAAACTCCCCGGATTTCCACGTCAGCCGGATGCGTCCGAGCTGCGCATTGATCTCGATGTGTCGCGCCCCGGGCTCACGGTCAAAAAGTTTTTCGATCAGCCAGACGCAGCCAACGCATGAAATCCCCTGGAGATCCAACACCATTTCCGGCGGGCTCTGGAAGCGCGAAGCCCTCGTCGCGCTAGACGGCGACGGGGGCGTCGCCGCTCCAACTTCCGCAATCCACTGCATCCCTTCCAGCCAACCGTAGTCGCGGGGCTGAAAAAGGCCGCTGCCCGCGGGCGCAGTGACCTTGTCTTTAAGGGTGTAATAGCGGTCAAGCCCACGCTCGCTGACCAAGCGAAAAATGTACGCGCATCCCGCGCAGCAGAAGCCCGATGTCCGTGCCGCCTCGGTAAACAGTGGCGAACCGCAGTGCCGGCAGACGACGGCATGGCCGGCCGCCCCCCCGCCCAGCTTTGCTGAAACCGCCGCGCCTCGCTTCACTCCCACATCGTTGTCGGCCCCACCCCAACAGGCAAGCTATGGCAGCAGCGCCGGTTTTGTGCCGCAAGCGAGTGCGTCTTCGATTGGGTAGCCGCGAGCACCAGCGAGCGGATCCGAAATCGAACTTCGGCTCGCTGGCGCTCGCCCCTACGCAGCATCGGACAATTCTTCACGCTGCCACGACGCGCGTCCTCCAATCCGGCATCGTGCGAGCGCACGGCTAATGGCATACAAAATTGTCGAAGCTCGGGCCGGATCCTCCCAGCGTTCCGCGCAGACGCCAGGCGATGATGACCGCCGCAGCGAGGGCCATTCCCGTCTGGCACCGCGCGATCCAAGCCGGCGGGAGCTTGACGCGAATCCAGTGATAATTCGTCTGCAGGAGCCAGAGCAACGGCACCGTGCCGAGACCGAAGGCAAGCATGAACTCCACCCCTCGCCAGGCGGATCCCGTGGCCATGGCCAGCGCCAGTACAAAATAGAGCGGGCCGCATGGGAGCAGCGGCGTCGCCAGGCCCACGACTGCGGCCGCGACCGCCGGTGGCCGGGAACGGCCCCAACCGTGAACCTTGAGATAAACGTTCCCAAGCCATGGTACTCGTGGCAGCTGCCGGTCCCATCGAAATGCAACCGCCACGAAGAACGCCACCAACAGCCATGGCAGATAGCGCACCGCCCCGGATCCGAGCCAATCCATCGGCACGCATCCAAGCGCCCCGAACAGCGCCCCCATGACTGCATAACCGGCAAGGCGCGCCAGGTGGTAGATGCTGCTCACAATCTGGGCATCGGCCCGATCGCCCCGCACCGGCACCACAGCGCACGCCAGCGGGCCGCACATGCCCAGGCAATGGAGGCTGGTGATCAGGCCGGCTACCAGGGCCATGGAGACGCTGTTGATACTGGCGGGGTCCATCGTGAATCTCGATTGAGGCGAAGAACCACCGGCTATCAGATTTGGTTCATTCGCAAAAGAACGATCGGCTTCTCGATGTCATCATTCTTCGCTCCATGGAACGAAAAACGTAAGGACGGACGCTCGCCAGCTTACTCAATCGTTGGAGTCTTTCGTGAATACGGCAGGTTGTATGATCCTAAACCGGTTCCTGTGCGATTGGCCCAACCCTCTAGCCCGCATATCCTGCGACCACCGCTAGCAGATGTAACGCGTGCAGATATGTAATCGTAGCGGTGGCAAAAACTGTGCCAATATCGGGTCGGATCGTCGCGGCATGCGACGATTTATCATCCTCCCCGGGAAAACCGGACAGCCAAGTAGCGCCAGTCTTCGACTGGCGGGAGTCGCCGGTCGCAGACCGGCGCTACCTTTTGGTTGCGGTCTCAGGCGCGATGCGAAATATGCTGGCTGCCGCTCACAACGGCCGGCTCGCGATCGCGACGCAGCGCGTAAAAACCTGGGAATGAGCCGTTGCTAACGTCCACCAATAGTCGGCCGCAGAGATTCCCGCCGGCGGATGCAATCGGCCGGCCTCGTAGGAGGCTATCAGCCGCGCGCCTTCCTCGTCGAGCACACGCAGCATGACCTCGGCGACATCCGGAAAGACGTGGGCGTACGCATCGTTGGCCGCTGGAGAGGCTGAACGCGCAAGATGCTCCGTCTCGCCGGAGGGCGGGGCCGCCGTCGTCAGCGTCCCGGCGGCTGGAGCACTGCCCAAGGACGCGGGGGTCGCGGGAAACACGAGCCGCAGATTCTCCCCTTCGCGTGCATAAAGCCGCACGCCAAAGTCGATCACATTGTCCACCAAAGCAGCACCCAGAGGCGGGCGGAGCAGATTGCCTGCGTCACCGGTTGTGCCGCTCGGACCCATGTAGGCCGTGGCGGGCGACGCCGCGGGATCAAGATCATAGCCCGATTCAAAAACGCCTGCGGCGCCGGTGGAGGATTTCGTGCGACGAACTTCTGCGCGGAACAATAGATAGCGTTGCTCGGCCGTGGCACTCGACGTGATGTTTTGGCGGATGATCTGGTAGCCCACCGCGACCGGAGCCGGGAGTTCGGTCGCACTCGCATTCGAATCCGCCTTGGTGGTGAAGAAACGCAGCCAGACTCCAGCGATGCCGAAACGCGCATCCTCCCAAGACGAGGGGCCGAGATTGAGCGTGCCAGGATACGCGTTGCCGGGCTTGCCCTGGGTGCTCACTGTCGCCGACCGCCATTGTCCCGACAGGGTCGTGCCCGGGAGAATAGTCGCGGCCAACCAGACGTTGCCGTCCGCGCGGAAGATCGCCGCCTCCAGATCCTGGGCAAGCAGGTCGAGCCCGAGCCGGGCCTCGGCTGCCGCCCGAAGACGCCCCTCGGTTCGATTCCAGTGATCCATCGTGCTCGATACCACCGCCAGCAGCAGCCCCGCCAGCAGCGCGGTGAGGCTCGCGGCAAGCAGCAATTCAAGCAGCGTGAATCCGGTGTGGAGAACGCGCCTGGCCCCTGGAGACGCGACGAGGGTCATGTCCCGATTCCCGACAATGCAGGCTGGGAAGCCTGCGCTACTTTCGGCGCACCGGCCTTTCATGGTGTGACGGCAAACAGCAGAATCGTCACGTGACGTTCACTGGCCGGAACCTCTCGGGCCGGATCGGCGTCGCAATCCGAGGCGCCTGGCGTGGCCGGTCCGACGGGAAGTTTGTATGGCCACGAGCATCGGACGCTCACTGCGACGAAACCCGCATCGGGCGCGGTCTCCCATTCCGGGAGGCGGGTCAGCTCGAGAAGAAAAAAACGATCGCGGTTGGCAATCCCGGAGAGGACTGGATCACAAAGCGACCGGTTTGCTGCGGGATCCGCCGCTTCGGCACACCGCACGCGCAGGCCGTCGCGCGTGCCTACCAGTCGCAGTGGCACTGTGGATCCGCTCGGTGGAACGGCGCTGGCCAGTCCGGCAAAGCCGAGGGAATCCTTCAGCCGCTCGAGCTCGCATTGCACGCTCCCGCCAAGACACGCGCGACCTTGGGCATCGCTCAGCTCGGACGACGAATGTGTTGTCGCCGCCAACAGTCCCAACACCGCGACCAACGATGCTGCGACAAACCCGATGGCTACGACAACCTCGACCAGGGAGAATGCGCCAGCGAGGCGCAGCCTCCGACCGTTGAGCGCTGGAAGGAATGCATCATCTGCAGCCGACAAACGCACCAGCGTGCCCGGCGCACCGCTGTGGCGTCCGCTGCGCGGACGCGTCGATCCGCAAAACAAAGGCATTGCACGTCCGAAAGAAACACGGCGAGAGGGCTCGACCTGATCCCACAATGTTTCGGTATCCATACTCCTCATGGCCCGAGGGCTCCCGCATCATTGACAAGGGTCTGTGCCCCGGTCGATCGAAGCAGCACGCCGCGCACGTTGTCAGAATCGTCCAAGGTCAGCGTCGGAACGGGCAAGCCCGTCAGACAATGTCCAACGGTGAGCAAGAGATATCCTCCGCCGGTCGTGCCGCGCGAAGTGAATTGTACGCAATAGCACAGGGCGCCCGCGACTCCATTGATTGTCACGGATTGCGCGGACGACGGTAGCGCGGTCGAGCGCCGCGTCGCCGGCCAGACAGGATTCCCCGGCACCGCTGCTGACGCCGGAGGAACCACATAAATGCCGGCGGGCAGCATGGTGCCGTCTTCTTTTGCGAGCCAGTTGGCCGAATTGGCGGGGTCCTGCTCCAGCACCCGGACGAAGCGGAGATACATACTAGGATCCGCCGGGTCGGCGGCGATCGCGCAACGGGCATCCTGCTGTGAAAGCGCGGCCCGACCACGGGCGGCGCCAAGCAAGCTGGCAAGCGTGGCCTGGGCAGACTGCAAGGACACGGAATCGCCCGGCTGGCGCAGCGCAAGGCCAATTCCTCCGGCAAGCGACGCGATAAGCGCCACCACTACCGCCAGCTCGAGCAACGTGAAACCCTTCATTTCCAACTCAGGATCAGGTCAGATTGACTGGTGCCGCGGCCAGCGGAGTAGATCAAAACCCCGGCACGCACGCCTGTGGCGGGAAGGTCGCCTTCAGTTGGTGTCGAACTGACGCCACTCCGGGCGCCGGCCACGGCAGAGACGGTTCCGTCGTCGCCGGGTTTGATCAGCCCGTCGCCATTTCGATCCACGAGAAGACCGATCTCGGTATTGCCAAATGGGTCGCACAGCAGTTCACGGGTGATGTCTTTCACACTGTCGTCAGGACTTGCAGGATCGGTTAATTCCCCCGCGCTGAAGGTATAAAAGGCGATCCGCTTCGCGTTCCCGTTGAGATCGGCGGCGTTGATCACAGCCGTGCCATCAACGTTTCGACCGCTCAACGTCCGCACGAATTTCACGGTGTCGGCCGCACTTGCCAGCCGTCCGTTGGTCGCGACATCGGGGAAGTAGCCATATTCCTGCCGAAATTGCTCGAGGGCGGCGGACCACTGGGCGAACTGCGTTCGAGTTTTCGCGTTTAGGACGGCCGACCGCGCAGCTCCCAGCGTCGGCAGCAGGAGCCCGGCGAGAATGGCAATGATTGATATCACACCGAGCAATTCGACGACCGTGAAAGCAGCCAAGCATCTCAGCAGCGGAATGACTCTCGCCCCGTGACGACTCAAGTAGCATGGGCATCTTGCGCATGTTCGACAACCGGACAAAAACTCACGGGCAGGATGCCGGTGCCACGGAAGACGTCCAGCTGCCGCCGGCAATCTAGAAATGGGCCATTTCATTGGTTTAAATAGATGTTGTCGGCGTTTTCGGGCGCCGACATGTCCGGCACTCCGGCCATGGTTCCGGAATCCGGTGGATCGTCCGCCTTGACGGATTCGTCAGCGCCGCCTGAAAACAGGACATAGCCCGGCGTCAGGCTGCCGCCGAGCAGACGCGTGAAGTAAACGTAGTGGTACGGCTGGCCCCAGGGATCGAGCAGAACGTTGCCCGCTGCAGCGGTATCCACCGCCCGCAACGTGAAATGCCCTGCCTCAATGAAAGTGCGTCCAGGCGGATCGAGAACGCCGTGTTGCGGCCCGCGCCTGCCCGTCAAGGACTCATAAAATTCAGCCGGGGCCGCAGCTGCCGGGTAGTCGCCGTATTGGGCGCGCCAGGCTTCAAGCGCCTGAGCGAGGACGGTCAATTCGGTTTTTGCCCGGGCCACGGCGGCGCGCTCGTGTCCCCCGACGGCGAGGCCGAGAACAATCCCGCCAAGGACTGCCACCAAGGCGATGACTGCGAGCATCTCGACCAGGGTAAATCCGCGGGGAGCGTAACGCGACGAGGGCGTCGCGTCTCCAAAACACACGCACACAACCCGAAAGCAGTGGACAGGTGCACACATCGTGAATGCTCCCGATCGGGCAGTCGTCTCCTGATTTCTGCAAGATATATTTTTCCTACTTCCATTGCAGATGTCATTTGGCAGAGGATCGTCAAATGGCGCTGACGCGCAGCGCCCTCCACAACACCCGAGGTGCCGAAGGCGGAAGAAGGTTACCCTCCCTTCCGCCTTCCCGATTTGCAGAGTCGCGTCCTACTCTTCCTGCTGGAGCGTGGCGACAACCGCGAAATCCTCAAGCGTCGTCGTGTCGCCTTTTACGGCACCGCCGCCAGCGATTTCCTTGAGAATGCGCCGCATGATTTTCCCGGAGCGGGTCTTCGGCAATCCCGAGGCAAAGCGGATGTTGTCGGGTTTCGCCAGCGCACCGATCTCCTTGGCCACGTGGTTGCGCAGTTCCTCCTTCAACGCCTCCGTCGGAACGATGCCCGACTTCACCGTTATAAACGCGACCATCGCCTGCCCTTTCAGATCATCGGGGCGTCCGACCACGGCAGCCTCCGCCACCGCGGGGTGCGAAACCAGTGCGCTTTCCACCTCGGCCGTGCCAATGCGGTGACCGGCGACGTTCAGCACGTCGTCGATCCGGCCAACGATCCAGAAATAGCCGTCTTCGTCCTGGCGGGCGCCATCCCCGGTAAAGTAGACACCCGGAACTTCGCTCCAGTACTGCCTCTGGTAGCGTTCGTCGTCGCCCCACAGCGTCCGCAACATCGACGGCCAGGGCCGGGCAATCACGAGCTTTCCACCGGTGTTGCGCGGCACCTCGCGGCCTTCCTCGTCGACGACTTTGAGCACGACGCCAAAGAACGGCAGCGTGGCCGAACCGGGCTTGGTGGCCGTGACCCCGGGAAGCGGTGTGGCCATGATGGCACCCGTCTCCGTCTGCCACCAAGTGTCGACGATCGGACAGCGTTTCCGGCCAATCGTGCGGTGGTACCACATCCATGCTGCCGGATTGATCGGTTCGCCGACCGAGCCGAGCAGACGAAGCGAGCGCAGATGATGCCGATTCACGTGTTCGTCACCCCAGCGCATGAAGGCCCGGATGGCCGTCGGCGCGGTATAGAAAACCGTGACGCCGTGGCGATCGATGATGTCCCAAAAACGGTCGGGCGCCGGGTGATTGGGCGCCCCCTCGTACATCAACACGGTGGCGCCGTTGGCGAGCGGACCGTAAACGACATAACTGTGGCCGGTCACCCACCCGATGTCCGCGGTGCACCAGTAGACGTCGGTATCCTTGATGTCGAAGACGTACTTCGTCGTCAACGTCACCCCCAGCAGGTAACCGGCGGTTGTATGAAGGACGCCCTTGGGCTTTCCGGTCGACCCGCTGGTGTAGAGGATGAAGAGCGGCGTTTCGGACTCGTGCGCCGGAGCGCGATGCACATCGGAAGCCGCGCTCATCAGCTCGTGCCACCAGAGGTCGCGTCCGGCGGTCATGATCACGTCGTTCGCGCAGCGCTTCAGCACAATCACATGCTGAACGCTCGGCGTATTGGGCAAAGCGCGATCGACGCTCGCCTTGAGTTCGATGACGCGTCCGCGGCGCCAGCCCCCGTCCGCGGTGATGATCAGCTTTGCCTGGCAATCATTGACGCGATCCTTGATCGCTTCCGCGCTGAATCCTCCGAAGATCACCGTGTGGACCACGCCGATCCGCGCACACGCGAGCATGGCGATCGCGGCCTCCGGAACCATCGGCAGATAAATGGCCGCCCGGTCGCCTTTCTTCAGGCCCAGTGACGCAAGCACATTGGAGAACTTGCAGACCTCGCGATGAAGCTGCCGGTACGTCAGCGTCCGAACATCGCCAGGCTCACCTTCAAAAATAATTGCAGCCTTGTGCTCGCGGGCGGTGCCGAGGTGCCGGTCGATGCAGTTTTCCGACATGTTCAAGTATCCTCCGGAGAACCACTTGGAATGTGGCAATGTCCACTTTAGAACCGACTTGAAAGGGCGGCGCCACAAGAGGTTTCCCTTCGCCTGCCTGCCCCAGAATTTTTCTGGAGCGTTGACAGACTCGGCATAGAGCTTACGGTATGCGGCGAAACTTCCGAGGTTCGCTTGGCCTTTGAACTCGGCCGAGGGCTTGAATACTCTGCCCTCCCGGGACACTGAGGTAATCGTTGAATCGGTCACAGGTAACCTGAGTTTTGGGTTTAGGACTGCGTAACGGTCCTTACACAACGCAAGGTTAGCTTGGTCTCAAGTGAACGGGGGTTTTTTTGGAACATTATGGAAAACAATCCGACGCCGCCCGCCGCGGCCGCCCCGGCGCCCTCCGCCAGCCTCGCCACGCCTCCCGAAAATGTCGTGCGCGTTGAAGGCATCCTCGACCTCG